>Ga0206936_1012_pt1 | contig 62132 bp, 54 predicted proteins | sample Alteio_BWOrgHeat_14_FD_152922 | JGI IMG/M metagenome (GOLD analysis project Ga0206936, IMG submission 152922) | Enriched cells from forest soil in Barre Woods Harvard Forest LTER site, Petersham, Massachusetts, United States -... | ecosystem: Environmental > Terrestrial > Soil > Temperate forest >... | reverse complement strand
AGGTTGTATGAATCGTCTTTGACATAAGATTTACCTGCTTTGAACATGGAGAGGACTTTGCTGGCTATGCTTGGAGTCATAGGTGCTCCCCCTTCGTAAATTTCTTTTATTGAGGAGAGGATTTGTGCTGGTTGCGTGTTTTTTAATATATATCCCTCGGCACCATTGCAGATGGAGTTGAAAACTTTTTCATCATCTTCGAAGATTGTTTCCATCAGTACTTTTATTTGCGGGAACTGATCTTTTATTTTCTTGACCGCTTCAATTCCATTAATACCAGGCATTTCGATGTCCATGAGAACAACATCAGGCTTTGTGTCTATCATGTTTTTGATGAGGTTATCACAATTGGCGAATGCTCCAACACATTCAAATCCATCTGAGCCATTGATAAGGAACATTAAACCTTTCCGTAAATTTGAGTTGTCTTCAAATATTGTTACACGAATTTTATTCATTTCATATTTATTTAACCTAGAGTTACAAATTTAAAAAAGATTGAATTCATTAGTTGGTTTTTAATATTAATTCTATAGTTGTTCCATCCCCTTTGGATGTTTCTATTTTTAGATTTGCATTCATTTCAGTTGTACGCCGTTGCATATTATTGAGACCATTTCCTGATGATGGTATTGTCATATCAAAGCCAATTCCATTATCCTGAATCTTCATTTTAATATAATTATCAGAGCAAGTAATATTAATGGAAACCCTCGTGGCTTCAGAATATTTCACTAAGTTATTGATTGCTTCTTTGAATATTAAGTAAAAATTTCTTCGATTTTGCATGGAGATTTTCTTCCTATTAAGTTGTTCATCGGCTTTGAAAATGAAGTCAATTTTTTTTGCATTTAAAAGATTGTAGGAAAGGGATTTCATTCTAAAGATTATCTTTTCGAAACTATCATTCTTAGGATTGATTGACCAAACTATATCACTCATTACTTCTATTACCTGACGGGAACTTTCTCCAATCATCAGGAGGGCTTCATCTCGTTGAACTTCATCCTTTCGGGCAACTTCACTGAAAATGGAAATACTGTTTAGAGTAGAGCCTATATCATCATGGAGATTACTGGCAATTTTGTTTCTTATTTCCTGTAATTGAATCAGTTGATTAATTCGAAAACGATAGATTGCATAAGCCAAAGTCAAAATGAATAGAATAATTAAAGACCTGAACCACCATGTTGCCCAAAATGGAGGATTGATGGCGAATATAAAACTTCCAATATCCTTGCTCCATGCGGAATGTGGTTTCTTTGCACGAACAAAGAATTTATAATTTCCGGGTTGGAGATTGACATAATTGAGATGTGTAGTGGTTCCATTATTAATCCAGTTTGTATCAATTCCTTCACACTTATAAGAATACTCGATATTGTTTTCATTGCCAAAAGTAATTGCTTGATAATCTATTGTTATATCGTTTTGATTGAAAGGTAATGTTGGATTAACAGGAAGATGAAAGAATGAGCTGTAAGTGTTCGTGAATTTACTCCAATTAGAATTAGAATAATATAAGGAAATATTTTCGATATGAATGATTGGAGGTGTGGTATCTTCAATGATTTGATTGGTTGGTATATGTGCAAGATATTCGTCCGTTCCATACCATATATTATTGTTATTATCGGTTACAAGATTAGCGTAATAGTAGGATTTATTATTGAAGCCCTCTTTTTCACCGTCTTGAGTAACAATATACTTTTCGTCCAGGTTTGAAATATGTGCAAGCCCGGCAATTGTGGAGACCCATAAAGTATTATTATTGTCATAAGTTACATTCAAAACAATATCACTTGGTAATCCGTCCTTTGTTGTAAGGTGGCAATCGTTTATGAATTTACCATTTTCTGTATGATGATATTTATAGATTCCTAATCCGTTTGTAACTATCCATAGTGTTGTTGAATTTATCCAGTGCAAGGTAAGGAAAATACTATCTATACCTAGACTTTCATTCATTCTTATATAATTACCACTTTTGTTTCTCATAAAGATTTTACCTTTAAAAGTTGAGAGCCAAAGATTTCCGGTTGAATCGAGAGAGAATGAATTTATTTTATCACCGTTTAAATCTTTTAAAGTATCTATTTTGATATTGTTATCTTTTATTATAGCTATTCCATTTGGGTTTGCTGTATAGATTGCTTTATCATCGGGGATGTAAATCATTGCACTTGAACCCGGATGTATATTCCATTTAGCACTCATATTCTCAGCATGATTGCCAATAATTTTTATAATGTTATTGTCGTTAGTAAATAGCCATAAATGATTCTTTTCATCGACACAAAAACTCTGCACCCAATTATCAATTAAATCTGAAGAGGATTTATCAAGGATGTCTTTTGATGAAATGAATTTGTTATTTTTATATATTGTGAATCCACCTTTTGTATGACCGAAATAAAGAGTGCCATCTTTATCCTTAAAGGCAGACCGTATATCATATTTATTGTATGGTCTGGTATCGTTATGGTAAAAATCAACATACGAGGGAGTTAATTTTAATAAGCCGTCAGAGGTAGTTGCCCAGATATTTCCTTCATAATCTTCGGTGAATTTATTTACCTGGTAAAGTTTTAATTCTGGTGGATTGATTTGTTTATAATTGTTGCGATCAAACACAAAAATACCATTACCGGATGTTCCAACCCACAAGCGTTTCTTGCTATCTATGAATTCGAAGTAAATGTCTTTATCTTTTAAAACTTCATCATGTATTAATTCGAAATGATTGATCTTAAAAATGTATAAATGATTCAGATTGCTTGTGAATATTTGTCCTCCTGTTTTCATTAGTGTTTTAAATCGCTCCTCTCCCCTGCTCCTTCTTATAATTGTTTCGGATTGACCATCTTTATTAAGCTTTACAATGCTATCTAAACAATTAATCATCAAGGAGCCATCATCAAGTTCTTCGGCATAATTATAAATCAAATCGGGATGATTTGGGAATAGATTAAGTTTCTTCCATTTATTATTATCAAGTTCATAAATCCCTTTAAAACTAACGAAACGCATCTTATGGTCCCTGGTTTCATAAATTTCATTGATGAGAATCTGGTCGGGAGGATTTTCAATGAGATAGGTAACAAACTTAGTTCCATCGAAGAAACAAACTCCTGACTTGAAAATAAACCATATTCTACCTAAAGAATCTTCAACAAAATTATAAGCCCCGGAATACTGTGGCAGTCCATCGCTCATTCCATAATTCTTAAAGGTACTACCATCAAATCTGCTGAGTCCGCCATAAGAACTCACCCACAAATAATCCCTCGAATCTTTAATGATGGCGGAAACATCAAGCCCTGGCAGCCCATCTTTCATAGTGTATAGACGATAGTTGAAGTTTTGTGAATAAGCCTTCATCGATATCAAAACAAAGAATAAAAGGATCAGACTATTTCTGAAGATGTTATGGGCTGCTTTATTAATCATAATCAATCGGCAAAGATAGCTTATCTATTCAATTGATGAAATCACCAATACTGGTGAGATTTTGTTGAAACTGTTCAAAATATCATAAGTATTGGTGATTGACTTAATGGATAAATCTGTCGTACTTTGCATGGAATTAGATTCATAACATTACAACATAAATAAACCAAAAAGATGATTCATGTAAACAGGTTGCTTTTAGTTTTTATATTTATAATACTAACTGGAAACAGCATTGCACAAAATGTTGGCATTAACACTACCGGAGCTACTCCGGATGCTTCTGCCATGCTTGATATTGTTTCATCAAGTTCAGGTTTATTGATTCCAAGGGTTGCGTTAACGGCAACAAATTCCAATGGTCCTATAGGAAATCCTGTTGCCACCGGTTTGTTGGTTTATAATACCGCAACTACAGGTACATCTCCTAATAATGTTGTGCCTGGATTTTACTATTGGAATGGAAGTGCCTGGGTATCTATTACCGGTGGAAATGGTGGTAATAACTGGTCGGTTACAGGGAATGCAGGAACCACTGCGGGCACTAATTTCATTGGCACAACTGATGCTCAACCATTGGAGTTCAAGGTTAATAATAACATGGCAGGATATATTGATAATGGCAGTTCTACCGCTAATACAGGAATCGGGTATCAAAGTTTGAATGACAATACCGGACAATATAATACTGCATTTGGATACCAGGCACTCATGAATAATACTTATGGGGGCTATAATATAGCTATTGGAAATGGTGCATTATATACACAATCCTATGACGATGGAAGTTCGGCATGGGAAACTGATAATCTTGCTTTAGGTTATAAGGCTCTATATAGTAATCAACCGACATCGAATATAAATGGAGCGCAAAATATAGCTATAGGTAATTATTCCATGTATAATAATACAATAGGACAATATAATACTGCCATGGGTTTATGGTCTCTTCATGGCAACACCACAGCAGGAATGAATGTGGCTATTGGTTATAATGCATTATATGCTCAATCTTATAGTGACGGCAACTCAACTTGGTATAGTATGAATACTGCTATCGGCATGGCTGCGCTCAGTTCTAATCAACCTACGTCGCCGAATAACGGAATTTACAATGTTGCTGTAGGAGGAGATGCCTTAACTTTCAATACTATTGGATATAATAATACAGCAATAGGCACTGATGCAATGCAACAGAATACTCAAGGAATTAATAATACAGGTGTGGGCTATAATGCATTATTTGCTAATCAATATGCTAATAATAATACAGGAATCGGTATGAATGCACTGCATGGTAATTCTTATGGAAATCAAAATACAGCAGTAGGTTCGCAAGCCTTGTATACTCAATCATATGGCAGTAGTCTATATGCCACAGATAATGTCGCGATAGGATTTGATGCTTTGTATACCAATAATCCTACCTCTACAACAAATGGTATTCAGAATACTGCAATCGGAGATTATGCCTTATACAGTAATACCAATGGTTTTTATAATGTGGCAACCGGCTTCAAATCCATGTATAATAATACCAATGCAGTAGCGAATGTAGCTATAGGAAACAATGCCTTATACACTCAATCATACAATAACAGCAATAACTATTGGGAAAGTGATAACGTTGCTATAGGATACAAGGCATTATATTCAAACCAACCTACTGCTTCTACCAATGGATATAGAAATACTGCTGTCGGAAGTTATGCATCCTACTCTAATAATACAGGCTACCAGAATACCAGTCTTGGTTATCTTTCGATGTGGGAAAACACCACAGGGTATGATAATACGGCAATCGGAGATGAGGCATTGGTATTTAATACCATTGGTTATTATAATACCGCCAATGGTCAAGGGGCTTTAAATCAAAATACCACAGCATGCCAGAATACAGCTATGGGAACAGGTGCTTTATATACTCAATCCTATAATAATTCAAATGCCGTTTGGCAGAGTAATAATGTAGCGGTTGGATTCCAGTCATTATACTATAATCAACCTACATCAACTACTAATGGCGAAAACAATACTGCCATAGGAAGCTATGCTTTGTATGAAAACATCACCGGATATGGCAATACAGCTTTGGGTCTGGATGCTTTGTTTAATAATAATATCGGAATATATAATGTAGGAATCGGTGGACTTGCTCTAACAAATAATACCACTGCTGGTCAGAATACAGCAGTTGGTTACCAGGCATTGGCAACCCAATCTTATAATAATGGTAATGCAAATTGGGTGAGCGATAATGTCGCAATAGGTTACAAGGCACTCTATTCAAATCAACCAACTACCAATACTAACGGCTACGAGAATACCGCTGTTGGAGACTTTTCCGCTTATGCCAATACTACAGGTATGCAGAATGTTTCAGTAGGATTTCAATCTTCTTACTCCAATACACTAGGATATTATAATGTCAGTATCGGAACAAATGCCGGATATACAAATACTCTAGGTACCAATAATGTAATGATAGGTGACCATGCCGGATATACCAACTCGGCATATTACAATACTTTTATTGGAAGTAATGCCGGGTATAACAATACTTCGGGAACTAATAATGCCTTCCTTGGCTTTCTTACAGGGCAGAATAATACTTCCGGAAGCTCGAATACATTTACGGGAGTTTATGCCGGACAAGCCAACACAATAGGCGGAAACAACACCTACTCAGGTTATCAGTCAGGTGCTATCAACCTTTCAGGAGGTGAAAACAGTGCTTATGGTGTAAGTTCGTTATACAATAATCAAGGAGGAAACGATAATTCAGCCGTTGGTTTTTTATCGCTGAATGGAAATACTTCCGGCGCCTATAATTCGGGGATTGGAATGAATTCATTATACACAAATTCCACAGGGAATGGCAATAGTGCTGTAGGATATAATGCCTACTTCACAGATGACAACCTCTTCAATACTACTTGTATCGGATATAATTCCGGTGGTGCAATTAATGCTGATAAGCACATAGAGATTGGAGATAACACAATCCAGTGGATAGGAGGCAATACCACATGGAGCACTTACTCCGACGGGCGAATCAAAGATCATGTAACAGAGAATGTAAAGGGGCTTGAATTCATCAAAAGGTTGCGCCCCGTAACTTATACTTACAGCATTGAGAAAGAAAAAAGCATGGTTGAGAAATGGAGAAAGGATACTCTTGAATATCCAGGTAAATATGATATTGAAAAGATTCATTTCAGCGGTTTCATTGCGCAGGAAGTAGAGAAAGCAACTCAGGATGCCGGATATGATTTCAGTGGACTGGTGAAGCCTGCAAATCCATCAGATTTATACAGCCTTCGTTACTCTGATTTTGTTGTTCCATTAGTAAAAGGAATGCAGGAACAGCAGCAGATTATAGAAGAGATGAAGAAAGTAATGGAGGAATTAAAGAAGCAGAATGAGCTGCTTCAAAAGAGATTGGAATTATTGGAGAAGGTGAAATAATTATTCTTTGCCGAAATCGTAAAAGATATTCATTACTTTCCACTCATTGGTTCGACAAAATACATATCAATCATCCCTTTGTTCTTCGCTTCAATTTTTCCGCGATGGGTGCAGTTGAATTTATTTTTGACAAGTTCATAAGTTGAACCACTAATGTTAACTTTACCCGTCTCGCCGGACGATTCAATGCGTGAGGCAACATTTACTGCATCTCCCCATATATCAAAAGCAAACTTCTTCTTTCCAACTATGCCAGCTACCACATCCCCGGTATGAACCCCTATCCTAATATCCCAATAAACTTTACCTTCTTTTAGTTTTTCGGCTCTCATGAACATAATATAATCGGCAATTTCGACGGCAGCTTTTACTGCTCTTATTGCATTAGCAGTTGCATCACCTTCATTTTTTGGAATACCTGCAACACACATATAAGCATCTCCGATTGTTTTTATCTTTTCAAGATTATTGCTGGTGATTATTTCATCAAACTTTTCAAAGCAATTATCCAACTCATTTATCAATTCTTCAGGAGTGAATAGCTCTGAGAATTGAGAGAAGTCTTTAAAGTCTGTAAAGATGATAGTGGTATCCGTATAAAGCGTAGGATGGCTCTTGCCGCTTTCTTTCAACTCCTCGGCAACCTGAGCAGGTAATATATTTAACAATAATGCATCTGTTTTCTTTTTTTCTAATTCAAGAAGCCTGTTATTCTTATTAATAGTTTTTACGAAATACTGCATGGCAAAATATATTACTGATGTAGCTCCTGCCAGGTTCATTGTATCCAGTAATATTATCTGAGATTTATCTAAGTAATATCCATACGTTGCAAAGTAATCATTGAAAATCCAAGTGCTTAAAATAGCAGCTATTAACAGTACCATACAAATTCTTGCCTTGCGGATATCATGAAAGATAAGTGCCGACAAAGGTGCCAGAAACGACCATAAGATTATTACTCCCCCTTTCAGAAATCCTCCTGCAAGCCATTGCATAACTACGGGGCAAAGAAATATGGCTATTAGTTGTACATTAATCAGTAGTCGTTCCTTTTTTGTGATTGAAAACACTGCTATGCAAGGCGCTACAACTAAAACATAAGCAATAGGTATTAAAGCCGAGACATGTAAACCCATCAGGAAGTAAGATAAACTCCATATGGGGGCTGCAACACAACAGGAAAGTGTAATAATTAACAGAGTGAACTTCTTTAGCTGAACTTCAGCTGAATCACCCGGAGCTACACCTATTCGTTTTAGAAACTTAAACATAAACTTTGCTTTGCAGGACGTGCAATATTAAGCATTTTATTTTTAACATGTTTAAATTAAATGCTATCTACAAAATCTTCAAGACTGAAATTTACATCAGGTAAATTAAGTTTACTTCTAAGCCTTTCAAGATTTAATTGTACTGCATCTTTACTGACTCCTAATGCTGACGCCATTTCCTTTTTTGATAATCTAAGCTTACTTAACAGCATAAACCTCGTTTCTATCGGACTCAAACCGGGAACTTTTTTATTCATTCTCTCAAAGAAACCTTGATGGGCTTTTTCAAACATTACCTGGAAGCTTACCCATTGGTTATCAGATAAAATAGTAGATTGTTGCAACAGCATCAATGTTTCATTATCTTCAATGTTTTTCACTCCGCTTTGCATCCGATGCATCTCACTGGCAAACTTTTCAATAAGGTCATTCTTTTCTGATATGCTGCGTGTAAAATCTTCAAGTTGTTTTGATGCATTATTTAATTCCGTTTCTGCATATTTCTTTTCACCTTCCAGTCGTTGCCGGGTATTGATATATTTTAATCGCTGGCTGTTAATAAACAAAGAAGCTATAATCAGGAACACCACTAAACCAATTATGATTCCATAAGTTTTCCACTTTTGCTTTTTCATATCCTGCTCATACTTCTGCGTTTCCTGGATATGTTTAGTTGCTTCAATTTTATGTTGTACCCCCGCCAAAACCATTATATTAATTTGTTTTGCAACGCTGTCCTTTGCCGCCATTGCCGAATCCAGAAAACAATATGCAAGTTTAGTTTCGCCATTTGCCTCATACACTTTTGCAAGTGCCGGAAGGATTCTGTTTCTTACTTTATAATCGTTCCAATCACCTGTCTTTTTTAGTAATGCATAAGCCTGGTTAACATATTGCAAAGCCTTACTTTTCTCGTTTTTCTCAAGGTTAATCACTGCTAATAACGAAAGGGAATTGGCAGCATTTGTTGGCTCTGCTTCCAGGCATCTTTTCACATCTGCTTCAAGCAAAGGTATGGATGCATCATATTTCTTTTGCAGATAATAAATGTATCCTAAGTTGCCATTGATTATAAAGGGCCAGATATTTGATTTCTGTTCCACTGCAAGCGAATAAGCTTTCTTATAATAGTATTCAGCCGAATCTATCATATCAAGATGAAGATAGGAAAGTGCCATCGAATTAAGCATTGACACGACTCCTTTAATCTTAGCAACTGGTATGGTATTCCATTCCTCCAGAAAATATCCTTTTGCGGTGCTGTAATCACCAAAATAATAATACTTGCTTCCATAACTGAAAAGGCAGTCATCCTTTTCGGGAAACTCAGTAATAGAAAAGTGAATATAGATATTATAAGCCATAATGGCATATTCAAAAGATTCAGAATATCTCTTAATATCCCAGTAATAGTTCGAAAGTACCTGCATGGTCTCTGCCTGCAAGGGCAACATATTTTTATCTTCCAGTTCTTTAATTTCTGATAATAAATCATTCTCAGCCTGATTTCCGGATAAAGATTCTCTTGTCAAATACCTGTCTCTGATTAATCTGACTGCAAACACCAGCTTTACATCCCCTTTATCGGAAGCCCATTTTTTTAACTCGTCTATCTGTTTAATAGCAGTGACAGGGTCGATAACAATGAATTTATTAGTATAAAGAGAGTCGCAATATATATGTTGTACAGCATAATCTTTAAACAGAATATTTTCATCAAATCCGAATGCAAAATCAGATATGCATAGGGATATGATTGTAATAAATAGGACTGAACTTATTCTCCGAAACATTGTTGAATTTATGAGAATGCAAAAAAAGGAATTATTTTCGGATGGACAATTTTAATATAGCTATTCACTTATGAATTTAAATCGTAAAAGTAGCAATAATAATCAACCATCAATGCTAAATCTCCCTTCTATTTATAAACAAAGGTATGCGTCATGGTTTTCTATCCATGCATTTTGCACTTTTAATCTTTATTTAAGGTCAATCATCTTTTCACAAAGTCAGAGCTTATTGCTATGAAAGCATTAAAACTGTTGATAAATTGGTGGTCTCCTTTCATAAACTGAGTGTATCCACGGAAACCTTTAGTTTATCCATGGATACTTTATAGGTATCCATGGAAACAATTAAGGTATCTAAAGAAACATTTATGGTATCTATGGAGACATTAAAAGTATCCATAGAAACTATAGATGTATCCATAGAGAAATACAATGTATCCATAGATACACTCATGGTATCCATAGGTACAATTAAGGTATCCATAGGTACAATTAAGGTATCCATAGATACATACATTTTATCTAAAGAAAATAGTCTTTTATGTTTAATAAAATAGCTTTGTTGTCAGAATAATTGAATTCCTTGCGTTGAAACAAGGATTAAGTAAGTCCTTTTAAAGAACTATACTACATCAATATACAAGTTTTTGAGAGGTCCGTTCTTATGTCCGATAGGAGACCTGTATTGATGCTTAAACCAGTAGCGTTTTCCTGTTATTAAACCTGTTGACTGTGTCTTTGATTCTGTTGTGGGTACATTCTTACAAAGTCTTTCCCGTTGTCTGATATCCACAAGTCATGAAAATGCGTTGACTCATTTGTAAGTGTAAAGATAGGTTAAACAATCCGTAATTACAGATTAATTAGTTTAATTTTGCAGACACTAATAAATATAAGTGCGGAGTCAGCACTATAATCACTGACGAAAGGAAAATGAAATGGTATCATTATATAGGATGTTTCTTTGCCGGAATGTTCATTGCTAATTTTGTTCCGCATTTTATACATGGAGTTTCGGGCGATAGTTTCCCCTCCCCATTTGCCAATCCTCCCGGTAAAGGTTTGTCGTCACCAATAGTAAATACCCTATGGGGCTTGCTGAATCTTGTAATAGGATACCTTCTTTATAAAGGTGGAAAGGTTTCGAATAATAAATGGGGGATGCTTGTTTTCTTTGTCGGCATCGTTACCATGAGTATCATGTTGAGTTATGCTTTTGTGGATAAGGTGCACTAATCAGTAACAAAAATGAAACTTTTATGAAAAGAATACTCCCCTCCCTCCTCTTCTTAATGTTTCTGCAAAGCAATTTAAACGCCCAATATGCATGGCAGGCATTACCAAACGCTCCGAAAAGCTGGAGATGCGATGATATGTATTTCCTGAATCCAATGAAAGGATGGGTGATAAATCCGTATTATCATAATGCTTTCCCGATGCAATATGGACGTATCTTTACTACCGATGATGGAGGGCAAACGTGGCAAAAACTAGTTGATTCTTCTATTACTTTCATTAGGTCAATAGGCTTTACTGATTCATTAAATGGTTGGTTTGGTAACTTAGGAGATTCAAGTGTTACATCGGATACAAACTTTATGTATCATAGCATTGATGGAGGGAATACATGGTCACCAGTTTTAAACTTCACAGGTCCACGTCCTAAAGGTATTTGTGGGATTTCAATTGTTAATGATACTGTAATTTATGCTTATGGAAGATACTTCGGACCGGCTGTATTGATGAAGACAATGGACGGCGGACAAACATGGAACTCGCAAAGCCTTGATTCAATTGCAACCGGTCTTGTTGATGGATATTTCTTCGATAAAGATACAGGGTTTGTAACCGGATGTTATGGTTCTCCACCAATGGCACAGATACTATCCACCTTTGACGGAGGAGCTACGTGGCAAGTGCGACATCAATCATTAAGAGCGCAGGAAATTGTTTGGAAAATATCCTTTCCAACAAGAGATACAGGTTATGCAAGCATTGAAAGCGGCTTGGATAACATCACCAATCCTGATACAACTTACTATTTAAAAACTATCGATGGAGGAATAACATGGCAAGAATATATCTTTAAAACAAATGGCTTTTATGATATGCAGGGAATCGGTTTCATCAATGATACTGTTGGATGGATTGGCGGTGATTCAGTGGATTCAACTTACAAAACAACTGATGGAGGAAACACCTGGGCGGTGGATAATACCTTTGGAGTGCTTACACCGCCCTATAATTTAGAGTTTGTAATTAATCGTTTCAGGAGATTTGGTGATACATTGATGTATGCGAGTGGAAATACTGTTTATAAAATGCAGAAGGGATATTCTGGGATTCCATTAATAAATTCTCCAATTGATTTAATTAATGTTTATCCCAATCCTTCAGATGGAAAATATACTGTTGAATTAAATGGAAAAGGAAATGGTGCTGCTGTTGAAGTTTATAACCTGGTTGGTGAATTAATATATCGTTCTGTTATTAAGAATGATAAATCGGAAATTGATTTAAGCAATAATGCTTCAGGGGTTTACTTTACGTGCATTAAGACAAGCGATACTATTTATTATAGCAAGATTATTAAAGAGTAGATTAATTATTCTTTTTTAATTTGCCAATCAGGAGATTCATCTCTATAATGCTTTTGCTTATTCAATGCATCAATTAAGACTTTAAACTCGGGAAAGGATTCATATTTATCCTTTAGATTATCTATATCTTCATCATAAAAATAAGGGCTATAACCTAATCCGATAGCAATATCGTTTATTTTTGCTTTCTGATAGGTGCGAAGCGAAAGAGCCTTAAAAGATTCCTTATGAAGTGTATCGCATTGATTCTTCAAGTCAAGACATATTGATAAAAACTTCTTAAAGTCTTCTTTTGTTATTGTCTTTATTTCAGGAAAGGTTTTAATCTTTTGAAACTCATTCTCATTGTATAAGTTTATTCCATATTTCTTATTGGTGTCAGCAGCAATGTACTTTTCAACGCTCTCCATATCATTGAATTTCTCTTTATAATTTGCAATGACAACAATTCTTTTTCCGGGTTCAATAATTTTAAATACCCCTATATCCAATTCATCATACGACTCTTTTTGTTCAATATAATAGTAGTTATTATTTGCATGAATTACTTTAAATGTTTTAAGGGATTTAAGGTCCTCTATTGTATCGAAAGTAAAATCACTTTTTATACGCTTTGCAACCAATGAGTCATTATAAAATTGTATTTCGACACCTTTATAATCTGAAAAGGCATACCATTTACCTGTTATTTTATCCTGAGCATTTATAATAAGAGAACAGGCAAGCAGAATGAATAATAATGAAAGTTTTTTCATTGATTAACATTATTTTATCGGCAAATATATCTTCATACACCCCTCCACAATCTTCCTCATATCAGGCGATGTCATTGCAAAGTTTTCGGGGTCAGTGGCAGCCATTGCTTCATCAACAAGTTTGTCATTTGCTTTAAACTTATAATAAATACAATCGCTTATTTCCTGTGTATGTTGCTTAACTTCATCAGGGACATCAGGGTTTGTTTTGATTTGTTCATCAAATCCTTTACTCATTGATTCCCTGAATCCACGGATGAAATCATATCGGTCCCTTTCTCTTAATGCTTTATTAAGGTTAGGAGAATTGCCTAATATTCCTGCAGCAATTAAACAACTGAAAACAATAAGTGCCGTTCTCGATGGGTCCTTTGCATTCCTTCGTTTAGCAAAATAATAAACTAACCATGAAATCAATCCAAATAAAAGAAACAATATTACTGCAATTGCTATTGAAATGGGCAATTGATCTCTATGAAGTGTATTTGGTTTAGATATTATCATTGCCATGTAACCAACCGGAAAGCAAAGCAGAAGCAGCAATGCCAACCATAAAATGTTTCTTAGTTTCTTCTTCATTATGGAAAGATTTATTTGTTAATTATCATTTAAAAATCTCTGTAAACAAAGTAAATTGCAAGTATAAACAACAGCATTCCAAGCACTCTCAGAAAGTTAGTAGTGTTTTTATAGCGATATAGTTTATCTGTTAATTTTTTTAATGGTTGATGAAGAAATTTAAGAACAAGAAGTGAAACAGAAACGCCAAGAACACTGCCAGCAAGCACATCTCCAAGGAAATGAACACCAAGATAAATGCGCGTGTAACATATCAGCAAGGCAAAAAGACTTAACAGCATGACGAAGTACTTTGATTTATGTTTATAAGCATAAGCAATGATGGTAAAAACCCCTGCTATCGTATTACTATGACCTGATGGGAAGGAATTATCTATTATCCGGTAATTAGTATAGGTGTGTATAAGTTCTAAATGACTTTCAAACACCAGTTGTGGTCGTGACCAGGTATCAAACACATAGTTTTTAAGCACCTGAACAATTATCCCTGAAACAATTACTCCTATAATTACGCACGCTAACACATCCAATTTATCTTTACTCCACAATATCATTAAAATTGCAACAATCATCAGTCCATTTCCGAGGTGTGTCAGCAGATATAAGGGAATATCTAACGCATTTAAGTAATGGGAATTAAGATATAAGAAACTTCCTTTGTATCCTTTCATATAAAGCAAAATACTTCCTGCTATCCAGAAGAAAATTAAGGGACAAAAAAAGTATTTGAAGTTATTTTTCTTTGTTAATTGTTCCATTTAAATTGTATTTGATATTAGATTATCAGAAAAAATACTTTTCGATTTCATTAACAACATGAAAGCCCTTCTTCTCAATCTCCTTGCGGCTTTCACTATCATTTAATAAAGCAGAGTTTGTATGATTAAGATGGATAAAATGTATTTTTGATTTATCTTTTGATGATAAATCTTTAAACAATTCCATACTTTCGGCGATAAATGGATGAGGAATATCGCGCATATCTCTTCCAACTATTTCTCCATTCATATAAAACGTGCCATCAAGGAAAAGGAGGTCGTTTTCTTTTACTAATTTAACAATATCTCTATTCCATTTTTGCCATTTATCAATATCGGGAATGAAGATGATGTTACTATTATTAATTATTATCTTATATCCGACAGTTTTGGTATATTCATCACGATGCGGAACATAAAATGGTGTAATAGAAATATGTTCATTGAGTTTAAAAGGTCTATCTGCAACCAAAGAATCCAGTTTAATATTATTGAGATTAACCAATTGACTCCATGGACCATTGTTCTTTAAATAATTCATCATATCGGGCATACCGTATACCTGGATATCCTTGGTATTCATGGCTTCCTTGCCCAAATACATCAGTCCTGTGTAATGTCCTATATGCGCATGCGTTAGAAATATTCCATCTAATAGTTTATCATTAGCAGAATAAATACTATCTAATAGATGTAGCTGAAAAGTAAAGTCAGGCGTGCAATCAAACATCCATCTTTGCTTTGAAATAGGGTCAATTAGCGCAAGACAAGACACAAAATGGCGCGGTTCTTTACCATCATAATATTTCTTACAGCAATCTTTCCTGCAGCCGGCATGAGGATATCCTCCATCCTGGGCAATTCCAAGAACAACAATATAAGGTCGCTGAGATTCTTGTGAATCAACACTTGAAAATACTATTGCGAATAATAAAATAAGAAGAATGTGCTTGCCTGTCATACTAAATTTAAGAGCGGCAAAGGTAGTTACAAAAATCGAAACAGACTATTGATTAATGGGATAGCCAATAAGATAAGCGACATGCAACCCAAACTTGTTTCGCACCTTACCAGACTTCCAAACATAATTCTTTGCATCAATTTCATTGGCAAATTTCAATAATTCTTCAGGATGATAGAGCCGCATGGTAGAGATTACACCATCCCAAACTGTGCAAAGCGGAATCAATGGAATAATATATGTAAAAAGAATTCTAGAGAATCTAAAAGGTCGGAAGAATGGCGTGCCTACAATGAATCCGATGGGTTGCAAAATGATTATCAAGAGAATGGTAAGCAGGTTTTTATCGCCTCCATCAAAGATTGCGATGCCTGTTTTGTTGTCCACCGCATCTCTAATAATAGCTTTCACAGTTTCGGGTTTAAAATGATGACAGACAGTGAACAATGTTCTGAATCCTTTCAGGTTTTTATCAACATTAAGTGCATCAACCGGGCTTGTGGCATACTCTATTTTACCTTTTGATTTTTGTTTGATATATTCAAAAGCATTTATGTTTGGATACTTATCCGACAAAGTAATTTTGATATTCTTTTGCATGGATTCTTCAAGGTCATGATGAATAAATTCAATAGCTCCTCCTCCACCTGAACCTAAATCTAAAATATGATGTTGATTTGTTTTCTCCAAAGCATCTTTTAAAAGCGGAACAACGGGATTATAGTATTTTAATGTCTTGAAAAGATAGCGCAAGGCATCAACCATTCCCTCACGAATAGTGCTCGGGAACCATTCAAGGTCTTCAAATTCAAAGAGGTGTATTCTCATTTCTTTTTTCTTGTAAAATAAAAGTATAACGGTATCCCTATTGCCGTTAATACCAATCCGAAAACAGAATTAATGATATGTGTTTTGCCATCCATATAATTTGTGATGTCATTATATAATGTTGTAAAAATATAATAGGCAGCGAACAAAATAAAGATGATTGGAATGATGGGATAACCCCATACTTTATAAGGTCTTTCGACATTAGGCATTCTTTTTCTTAGTATAAATATTCCAAATGCTATGCATGCATAAAATATCCATGTTACGAAGATAAACATATCTCCAAGAATCTCGAAAGAACCACTTAAAATTAAAAATAAACTCCATACTAAATGCAGGATTAGCGCATTGCCGGGCGTTTTGAACTTAGGATTTGTTATTCCTGCCCAATGAAAGAACTTCTTTTCCTCTGCCATTGCATAAGTTACTCTTGCCTGTGCCAATAGATTTGCATTGACGCATCCAAACGTAGAGATAACTACCATTGCCGCTATTACTGCGCCTCCTGAAGTTCCTAAAACTGTGCTCATGGCATCGGATGCTACCAGTTTTGAAGCTGCTATTGCATCTATCGGCAGTACATATAATAATGCTTGATTTATCAGCAGGTAACATACTATACATATCAGCATTCCATAGAATAAACTTCGAGGAATATTCCGTTGCGGGTCCTTTATTTCACCTGCTACGAACGTAATATTATTCCAACCGTCGTAGGACATGAATGCCCCTGTGGTTGCGGCTGCAAATGCTGCTATCATCATGAATCCTTGTGGATGAATGGTAGGAGAATTCTGAATAAAATTATGAAATGTTCCATGTCCGAATATAAATATTCCTCCTACCAGAAACAAGATAGTGAGAATTTTTAGTATCGTGAAAAATAATTGCAGTGCTCCGCCCCATCTCACGCTGAAATAGTTGATTATTGTTAGGAATACTACCAATAATATGGTCAATGATTTTACCCCGAAATTATCTAACGGAGAAATGGTGCCAATGAACGGAACGTGGAATGCAAAAGCGTTGGCTGTTTCTACTGAAAAATCCGGAAAATGGAAGAAGTATCCGAGGTATTGTGAAAAAACAAATGCGATTGCACATGCTCCGGCTGTGTTAATTACTGCGAAGCATCCCCAACCAAATAAGAACGAGAAAAATTCACCATACATTACTTTAAGGAAGATATATTGCCCGCCTGTTTGTGGAAACATTGCTCCGAATTCGGCATTTATCATGGCTCCGAACATGGAAATCAATCCTGCCACTATCCAAACAATTAATAACATCATTGGAGAACCTAATTCGCCTGCCATTTGCGATGGTCGCATGAATATTCCTGAACCAATTACAGAACCAACTACGATTGACGTGGCTGTCCAGAGCCCTATTGTCCGTTGAAGCTGGTGTTTTTGCATATTAACAAAACTGCATAAATAACAAATTACTCCGCATCTGTGGTAATTTACGAATTAATGAATTCGCAGATGATTCTAAGGAAGTGATGAGTCCCTTGTTCTCTTGTAACAGAGTATCCGGTATCAATTATCTTATCCTTATCCAGGTAAAAATCTTTTGCTAATGTTTTTGCTCTTGAAATATCTAAATCAATTGTGAAATCCATCCATGAATAATTTCGTCAAAAGTAATAAATATTATTGAAGTAAAATATTTGGGTTGAATATTTGTATTCTAAATCTTTAATTTATTTGACAATTTACTCAATTGTTTCTTCCCGTTTTGACCGTAGGCGTAAATATCGTAGCCGCCAATGCTGGTCAATCCGTTGAACCGTGTATATCGCCCCTTTCCATCCAAAGATTGGAAAACAATATGACCCGGATTCGTCAATACTATATCAAGCATTTTATTTTTAATGGTAACAATTGCCTTGCAGGATGAGGCAATGGCTACGAAATTAGTTTTTCGGGGAGAATACATTTTAGCATTGGTAATTCTTACATCAGCCGTTTCCATGCCGGTCATCTTTCCCTTCAATTCAGGCTTAGAGGGCTTGCCTGCTCGTGACGCAACGAGTTTTTTTGGTTCAAGATAGGACTGCATTATATTATTTGCTGCTTCGCTTCGAGTGCTGCGGTTAGCATCATCATTAGAAATTATTTCAACCTCATCAGCATAAGCATCTAACCATAAAACTGCGCGAGCCATCTTATTAAAAATGGCTTTTAAATTACCTTTTGTAGGTGCTTTTGTATGAGTAGCAACTGCGTCAGTAATAGCTTTGGCTGCATCTGTTGACAATTGATAAAAGGCATTGGTAATATTCGGGTCTTTAAAGAGAATATATTTTGTTCCAAATGCTTTACAGTAAATTAAATACTGAACAAGCTTTCCGGGATTGATGATTTTGGTGTAAACCGACCTCTTTACACCGACTTTTTTAAGCGTTACTGTTCCTGCCATGTTGTTTGTTTGAGATTAGTTAGGGTTAATGATTTCATGAATATATTTTTTTGATGATAATAGTTAATATTTAAAATATTTAGTGTTGTTAATGACCTATAAAGTATAATTTCCGATGCTTTTAATGGTCTTTGAAATCGATTTCTATAGGAATCGGAGATAAAGATGATGAATAGGTTCATAAAGTTTATGAAATGACTGATGAAGTTTATCAAATGACAGGCAAAGTTCATTAAATGGCTCATAAAGTTAATGAAATGACTGATGAAGTTAATGAAATGCCAGCCAAAGAATGACAGATACCAGCGATTTCTATAGAAATCGCTCACAAAGCATAATAAAAGTTTGGTTTTGGTTAATAAATTCTTCATTTTCTATTATAAAACCTTCCCAATTAATCCTCCAAAGGAATCCAGCGATAATCAGTATGCGGACCAACCTGCAGAAACTCCAGCGGATGAGCAATGATGGTATTTTTATAATGATGTTCGTTGATAACTGTCTTGAGAATATTGCATGCATAGGCAGGATTCTTTCTTGCTGTAGAAAGATATTGTGTCATTTTCTTCATCAAATCAAGCTGTTGTTGACCTTCTTCGTTAACAGGAATTTTGCCCGGGTCTATTCTATGCATATTAAACGATGGATTATGACTGCTTGAAACAAAACTATCGGTATAAGTAAACACCTCACCTATTGCCAATACCCAACATTCAAATCCTTTTGCAGAAGCTTCGACGGTATGAATTTGGGTGACTGTTTTATTCATTTCAATCTTCTCTTCAGGAGATTTTTTATCATCCATTACCTTATGATATACAGGATCATTTTCCATAGCAGCTAAAGCCCTGTCTATTCTACCCTCATTTTTGCTTTTAAATGCAGCTCCTAATTCAGCAAACTTCACAAACATCTCTTTTGTATTAATTACTTCCACTCCCATAATCTCACCTAAATCATGAGCAGCCTGATTGAAGCCCATATCAGGGTTTGTTTTATATCTTTCAGTCAAAAAATCCATAAACTTAACGCTATCTTCGTAAGGACCTATCGGAGTAATCAATAATCCGGGTTTTAACTGAACAAATTTAGTAACGGGAGAAATTGTTTCACCGTTTTTCTTCCTTGAAACAGTGATAACACCTGCAACTGCAACAGGTCCGAGCAAAAATGTATAATGAACTTCCATAATTTTAATTTAAACAACGCGGTAAAGGTATGGTTAATATAATTAGAAATGGTGAATTATAAATTATAAATGGAGATAATGAAGGAAAATATCGGTTATTCCATCGTTTTCATCATTTATAATTTATAATTCACCATTTCTAATTTTAATTACAGTACCTTTGTGCGGAAATGAATAAAACAAATAATCAGACAGTAGATCTATCTAAGAAACCGACACAAATAGATGCCGGTTTCAGGGTCATTAAAATAAAATATATAACAGATAAACCACTAAACTCTCATGAGCTTGAGTTGCTGGAACGGCATATCAATCTGCATTTTACGCTTCGCGATATGATGGTGGATTTAAAATCAATAAACACCTTTATAAAAATCCTTTACAAAGGAGATGAAAAGTCGAAAAGGCTGTTTAATGATTGGAAGAAACAACTTCCTGAGTTGTTAAAAGCAACTGAAAACAACAAGGGTAAGAATGATGTTAATCTTCAAAAGGCTTTGCAATCAGCTATTGATAAATTCAATAAACTTGGTGAAGATTTTCATAAACAACAAGGTGAGGATGGACCAATGGGACAAAAAACAGCTATTGCTATTGATGATTTATTTAATAATCTTAATAAATTGATTGAAGATGCGAAAAAGCTTGCCGAATATAATAATTCGATACATGAAACTAAGATTTTAAACATTGATCACCCTCTTTATATTTCAGATTTCCAACAATTTGATCAGGCGATGATTAAGTTTTCTAAAGAAAGAGAAAAGATGATTGAGGATTTTGAACATCTTTTGTTCAAGATTCATAATCCATTGATGCAGGAAGTAGAAAATTTTAAAGCAGAAGTAAAGAAAAAAAATGAAGCGGTTGTGAATGCTATCCCTGACCCTAAAGTTAAACGGATGAAGGTTTATGAACTCCCTGCCAACAGTGAAATAATGGAGAAATACTCTACATTTATAGACCAATCATCAGTAAGAGGAAACGGATTGTATGTAAATATAACGTGGCCTGTAATTGAGCGTTGCGATACGAGTCCTATATTAGATATGATTAGGGTTTCTCAGCACAAAGAAAAATGGTTGCGTAATGTAATATTTGGTATCAGTCTTAAATTTGATGATATACCTATTTCGGAGCCCATGGGAAGCAATGATAACATTTTTCTTAGTCCGATGATTGTAAATTGGTTTGCCGAATTAGGTAAAACTCCGCAGGTTTATTTTTTCTTAAACAAAGAACTTGGTCCTTATATTCTTTTTGCTGATTTGATGTACACAAAGATGACAGGAGTAAAGTATAACAAGGATACCAATGAATCATTTTATGGTTTTATGAGCGAGGATATCCCATTAATTTTTGATAAATTGTTTGATGGATGCATCCGATTCATGGAGTTTTGTTACGGCACAGGAGTAGATGTTCGTCCACATATTGAATTTGCAATTAAAGATACCTATGATGCCTTGAATCTTGGCAGTTTTCTTCCTCCGGTAACAGTGTTTAAATATGAAGATGTAGTTAAAGATTGGAAAAGGATTTATAGCAGATAAGAATTAAGTTAAGATTAATAAAGGATTAACCGCAAAGGGCGCAAAGGTATTACGCAAAGTTTGCAAAGAATTATTATTCTTATTTAATCTTTTAAACTTTTTACAATTTTATCCAAATCTTTGTGAACTTTGCGTAATACCTTTGCGCCCTTTGCCGTTAAGAAACGAATTACCAGACAATAACCTTTAAAATTTATTCCTTATTGCTTCTTATTTCTTACAACATTCCGTATCTTTGCAATAAATAATTTAATACCTCATTACATGAAATCAAAATTACAACTATGGTTAATCATTACTTGCTTAACCTTCTCGGCAAAAATAACTGTATCGCAAACAGTTTATTCTAATTATGTTGATGGCAATGTATATGTCAAACTCCTTGATACCTGTACGTTGCAGTTAGTGCATTACGATTATTCAAATCTTACGCTTAATGCAATTTTTGCTATGTATAATGTAGATACAGCATTAACACGGCAGCCATTTCCTAATGCATTAATCAGTGTTCCATTGACAAAAGTTTTCAGACTTAGGTTTCATGACAGCACTCTTGTAGATTCACTGATTGCGCACCTTATGACGGTTCCTATTGTTCAATATGCAGAGAAAATTCCTTTTATAAATGCGATTTATACACCTAATGATTTCAATAATCTGCAATGGCAGCTGCCAAAGATAAGTGCATTCCAGGCATTTGATATTACGCATGGTTCATCGAGTGTTGTGATTGCAATTGTTGATAATGCAGTGCTCACAACACATCAGGATTTGGCAGCAAATATCACGGGCGGTTATGATGTTGCTGATAATGATAACAATCCGAACCCTCCGAATGGCGCAATGAATAACAGTCCATGGGTTCATGGTACTCATACATCCGGCATTGCATCTGCTGTTACTGATAATGGTATTGGCATCGCTTCCATTGGTTTTAATACCAAGATAATGCCTATTAAATGTTCGCCCGATACAAGTAATGGTTCCTATCTTACCAATGCTTTTGATGGAGTTTATTATGCAATGGGACAAAATGTAAATGTAATCAGTATGTCGTGGGGAGGCACAGGACAAGGGCTTACAGACCAATCCATTTTAAATACTGCGCACAGTATGGGGATTACATTGGTTGCTGCTGCAGGTAACAGCAATACTAATGCTGCATTTTATCCTGCCGATTATACTTATGTTATCGCAGTAGGTGCTACGGATGCTAATGATGTTAAATCAAGTTACTCCAATTATGGCAGTAGTATTGCCGTTATGGCACCCGGAGATAATATATATAGTACGTTTTGTGGCTCTACATCATCCTATGGAACGCTGAGTGGTACATCGATGGCTTGTCCTTTAGTAGCAGGACTTGCGGCATTGGTAAAAGCTGTTCATCCTGCATATACTCCCGACCAGATTGAAACAGCAATCCGCAATGGATGTGATAATATTAATGCACAGAACAATGCTTATATTGGTCAGATAGGTTCAGGAAGGATAAATGCATTTCATACGCTAAGTCCTGCAGGAATTGCGGAGATTAAAGGAACAGATTACTCAATTAAAATATATCCTGATCCTAATAATGGGATTTTTAATGTGCAATATCATCTTACTTCAACTGATAACACATTACAGCTTTCGGATATAACAGGAAGAGTTGTTTATAATCAGAGTATATCGGGCATGGATGGCAATCAAAACATAGATATATCATCATTGAACAATGGAGTTTATTTCTTTAAGATGATTTCAGGTAATACGGTTTCATCAACAGGGAAGATTGTTGTTGCTAAGTAATAAGACTTTAGAATAGTTTCACCACTAAGGCACTAAGTACACTAAGAAACACTGAGTGAATCTATGTGTACTTAGTGCCTTAGTGGTGAATTCGTTTATAAACTAATTAACCCTTATCTTTGCATCCATATAATCTTAATTTTTATTTATGAAATCAATCTACCTTGTTAAAAACGGCAATTCCGAACAAGCATTTGAAACGAGAGAACTACCAATTCCTGAACCATCAGATAACGAAGTACGTATTAAAGTAGAAGTTTTCGGATTAAACTTTGCAGATGTTATGGCACGTAAGGGTTTGTATCAGGATTGCCCTCCCCTGCCCTGCGTTCTTGGATATGAAGTTGTTGGAAGTATTGATGCAGTTGGGAAGAATGTTACAAATACTAACATTGGAGATAGAGTTGCTGCGTTTACACAGTTCGGAGGCTATTCAGAATATGTAATTACCGATAAAAATGGCTTTGTAAAGATACCAAATGATATGCCCGCAATCTTCGCAGCATCATTGGTTACGCAATATTGCACAGCTTATTTCTCCTGCATGGAAGCAACGAAAGTTTATGAAGGAGAAAACGTATTAGTGCATGCAGCAGCAGGAGGATTAGGTACTGCATGGGTGCAATTGTTATTATTACGCAAGGCAAACATCTTCGGAACCTGCAGTTCTGATGCTAAAGTTGAATATCTTAAATCAATTGGAGTTCATCATCCGATAAATTATAAAACAAAGGATTACAGAGACGAGATAACAAGCATAATAGGAGAAAAAAAGATAGATGTAATCTTCGATTCATTGGGAGGAAAATACATTAGAGATGGAGTCAAGATGCTTGCACCCTGCGGAAGAATAGTTTGTGTTGGAGGAGCAGAATTATTAAGCACAAAGAACCCGATAATAAGGATAGGAAAGATGTTGCAGTTTGGATTATATCACCCGGGAATACTTATGATGTCATCAAAAGCAATCATCGGAATCAACATGCTTAAAGTAGGACAGAATAAACCACAGGTATTAATAAGAGTGTTAAATGAAGTCGTATCACTTGCACAAAAAGGACTGATAAAACCCGCAGCAGGAAAAGAATATAACATCAATCAATTGGTTGAAGCACATAATGCCTTGGAAAATAGAACTACTATGGGGAAATTGGAGGTGAGGTGGTGATGATTTAAGTTGAACACGCCGTCATTCTTGTCATTCCGACGAAGGAGGAATCTCTTTTATACTACAATGAGATTCCTCCTTCGTCGGAATGACAAACTTTCACCTAATATCTACTCAGGTTACTTAAGTTGTTTCAACGTACGAAATTTTTACCTAAATAATTATTTATCAACAATCCTCTTTTATCCCTAAAGTTTTGCTTTCTTTGCAGGAACAATAAATCATTACTGAATTTTAAATAAATAATACATTAAATAATATGGCAGAAACTAAAGAAGCAAAAGAAAAAGCAAGTGAAAACAAAGAGAAGTTGAAAGCGCTTCAATTAACTATTGACAAGATAGAAAAGAACTACGGAAAAGGTGCTATAATGAAGCTGGGCGATGCTCCTGTTGAAACAATGGAAATCATTTCCACAGGTTCTATTGGCTTGGATAATGCACTTGGTATTGGTGGTTTTCCTAAGGGAAGAGTTATCGAGATTTATGGTCCTGAATCTTCAGGAAAAACAACTTTATCCATCCATGCAATTGCAGAAGCACAGAAGAAAGGTGGTATTGCCGCCTTTATTGATGCTGAACATGCCTTTGATATGAACTATGCGAAGAAATTGGGTGTTGATATCGAGAATCTTTTGATATCACAGCCCGATAATGGTGAACAAGCTTTGGAAATTACAGAGAATCTTATACGTTCCGGTGCCATTGATATCATAGTTATTGACTCTGTTGCCGCTTTAACTCCAAAGAGTGAGATAGAAGGTGAAATGGGCGATAGTAAAATGGGTTTACAGGCGAGATTAATGTCTCAGGCACTTCGTAAATTAACTTCAACTATCAGTAGAACAGGATGTTGCTGCATTTTCATCAATCAATTGAGAGAGAAAATAGGCGTTATGTTTGGTAATCCTGAAACTACTACCGGTGGTAATGCACTTAAGTTCTATGCTTCTGTTCGTTTGGATATAAGAAGAATAGGACAGATTAAAGATGGTGAAAATATTGTAGGTAACCGTACCAAAGTAAAGGTTGTCAAGAACAAAGTAGCGCCTCCTTTTAAAGTTATTGAGTTTGATATCATGTATGGCGAAGGTATTTCTAAGATGGGCGAGATAGTTGACTTAGGTGTTGAACATAATATCATCAAAAAGAGCGGTTCTTGGTTTGCTTATGGTGATACAAAGTTAGGACAGGGACGAGATGCAGTTAAACAATTGCTACTTGATAACCCTGAACTATCTGAAGAGATAGAAGCAAAGATAAGAGCTGCTTTATCTGAGAAGAAATAATATTATAATCTTTATTCCATCGTGTTTCAAAGGAACTTTTTGGTTGATTCTTTTAAATATTCCATTTGTTTTATAACTGTTGTTCTTTTATTCCTGTCTTTTTCATGTCATAATACTGATAAAAAGAATGACGTCAATTCGAAAGGCATTGATACATTATCTGACACTTCAAGTGCTGAAAAGAAACTGCAATTTCTAAACAATAAAATAAAGGCAGACCCAAAGAATCCTGAGCTATATCATGAAAGAGCACTCTTTGCACTAACACAAAAGGATGTTAATGCCGCTCTTGAAGACATGACTCGCGCATTAAGTCTTGATAGCACCAAAGCTAAATATTATATCACCATTGGCGATGTATATTTTGCTGCTAATAAAACACGTTTCACTAAAGATGCATTAGAGAAAGCCATAAGTTTAGAACCTAAAAACGTTGAAGCAATCTTAAAACTCGCTGAACTGTATTTATTTGTCGAGGATTACAAAACATCTGTTCAATACATTGATGATGCGCTCAAAATTGATGTGACAAATCCGAAAGCTTATTTCATGAAAGGTATGGATTTTAAATGTTTGAAAGATACTGCAAAAGCAATCTCGAGTTTTACTACAGCAATCGAGCAAAATCCTAAGTATTATGAGCCCTATATGCAATTGGGTTTGATTTTCTCTGCTAAACACAATAAACTTGCCTTACAATATTTCAATACTGCCATTTCTCTTCACCCTCAAAGTACCGAAGCCTATTATGGAAGAGCATTCTTTCGCCAGGAAAGCGGAGAATTTGATCAGGCAATTGAAGATTACAACATTATTCTGCAAATAGACCCTAAATATAAGTACGCACATTTTAATCTCGGGTACTTAAATTACAATAACAATAAAGATTACGATAAGGCAGTAAAGAATTTCACGAAGGCAATTGATTCAGACCCTAATTATATTAATGCTTATTATTGGAGAGCTTTATGTTATGAAAATCAAAGTAATAAAAAGGCCGCTGCCGATGATTATCAGAAAGTATTAAACTTAGACCCGGATAACGATTTAGCCGAAAAGGGACTTAACAGAATGACTAAATAGGGTTTGATTTGAGATTGCCCAAACCACCTTTTATCTCTTTTTCGTCAATTATCACTTAAAACACCTCCTCTAAACAGGCATTAATCTACTAAAAGCATCCTTTTTCGACAAAAGCCTGGGATGAGAGGACTTTCATACAATATCTACAGATATTGTATGAAAGTCTTTAGGTAGTGTATGAATATCTCTAGATATTGTATGAAAGTCTTTAGGTCCTGTATGAATATCTTTAGATATTGTATGAAACTCTTTAAGTCTTGTATGAATATCTTTAGATATTGTATGAAACTCTTTAAGTCTTGTATAAATACCTCTAGGTATTGTATGAAAGTCTTTAAGTTCTATATAAATATCTACAGATATTGTGTGAAAGTCTTTAAATCTTGTATGAATATCTCTAGATATTGTTTGAAACTCTATAGGTTTTGATTAAATATGCTCTTTCCCTAATAAAATATTCTTATTTCATCAATTACTTCTTAACCTCCAATTGTTTTTGTTTGGCATAATAAGTATTGGCAGTATTCATATCTCCCTTGTTTTGATAGGATAATCCCAATTTTCTGTATATATCAGGATTATCAAGACTTAATTCCAAAGATTTTTTAAAGTATTGAATTGCATTATCATAATCCTGCATACTACCATAGCAATTTCCAACATTAATATAGGCATCAACAAACTGAGGATTTAACTTTATCGCCTGCATAAAGAGGTCCAATGCATCTTTATATTTCCGCATATCTAATAATATCTCACCTTTATTATTAATAACGGTATAGTTACTTGGAAGACTGCGAATTGCAACATCAATATTCTGCAGCGCATTATCATAATCTTTCAATGACCGATAACAATTAGCAAGATTAACATAGGCCGTAATATAATCAGGATTGTTTTTAAGTGATTGTTTATAATAATCCAGCGCTCCCTGGGCATTACCAGACATAAACAAATTATATCCTTTATTATTAAGTAAAATATAATCATTGGGTGAATATTTCAGGGCTGCATCGAGCGTTTTTAATGAGTTTTCATAATCCTTCAAGGCAAAATAAGATTGTGATAAATTTATATAAGCAGTGGTATAATCAGGCTTTAGTTTTATTGATTCATTATACGATTTAACTGCTTCATCATATTTTGAATTATTAAATAATAAATAACCTTTTGCGTTGATTAATTGATAATCATCAGGCTGTATTTTTATTGCATTATCAATACAAATCAAGGCGCTGTCAAAATTATTCATCGCATCATAATTCTTCGACATATTATAATAAGCCTTATAATAATCGGGTTTAATTTTCAGTGCAATTTTATACTGAATTAAAGCTTCATCAAACTTATTTTGAGAGTTCAATATGTTGCCTTTTCTATTATATAAGTCATAATCATCAGGCTTATGTTGTATGGCAGTATCAATAACTTTCAGTGCATCAGTTAAATCGTTCTTTGCGCTGTAAACATTAGATAAATTAATATAAGCCATCGAATAATCAGGTCTCATTTGAATCGCTTTCTTAAACAATGGAATTGATTCATCATATTGTTTATGCTCATATAAAAGGTATGCCTGATTATTCAAAGCAAGACGGTCGTCGGGGAATTTATTCAATAAATCTATTGCCAATGAATCAGAATCTTTCCAAACCTCACATCGGGAATTGGTAACATAACAGCAAATAATTACAAGTATGATAATAGTAATTAAAGCAGGCTTTTTATAAGTACTTAATTTTGAATTATTGCTATGGTAAAGATGATGAAATCCCATGGCAATGATAAAAAATAAACCGATATACGGAACATAAGTATATCTATCAGCCATAATAGCATCGCCAACTGAAACAAATTGAAGAACCAACAAGATATTTACACAGAAAAACAAGAAACCAAATGTAATTAAACGAGAGTGTTTTAATGTTCGGTAAACACCATAAAACAAAGCGAGAATGATTAAAGGTGAAAGGTAATAAAATAGAGGGAGCTGACCGTTAATTATCTTAGGATAAGGATAAAATATCGAGAGGTTATAGGGTATAAGTAGTTTAATTATGTATTCTAAAAATGAATGAGCGGCAAAGAAAATTCTCTGAGAAAAAGGATAGAAATCATGAAGGAGCCTATCCGCAGTTTGAGCATTAATGGTTATAATTCCAAAGAGAATGGAAACGATAAAGAAAGGAATCTTTTCAATCCATAAATAAATATCTGTTTTCCGAATTATATAGTAATCCAACAACAATAAAACTAAAGGAAATACAACGGCTGCTGGCTTACTTAGGATTGATATAGCAAATAATAGAAAAGTAAGTATAAGTAATTTATAGTCTTTCTTCTCTTTATTGCTTATGTATTTATAATAGGCAATTAAACCGCACAGAAAAAAGAATGTGTATAGAACATCCTTCAATTCAGCCACCCAAGCAACAGATTCAACATGCATAGGATGGATACCAAAGAAGAGCGAAACGATAGATGCAACAATAATTTTCTTGCTGCTTAAAAGATAAATAAACCAAAATACTAACATTACATTTAACAAGTGTAATATTAGGTTTATCATGTGAAAAAATTCAGGCTTCATTCCACCCGATTGAAGTTCTAATGTATAAGCAATCATGGTAACTGGAATGTAATTACCAACAAAATAACGTGGTCCGAAGAAGTATGGTATAGCTTCTGTAATTGGTTTATTCAAACTAAGATTTTCAAAAACATACGCATTATCATCCCAATTATTAAAGCTGTTTTTTAAGGAAGGGTAAAAGGAAATAAAAGTTACAACAAGGATAACTCCAAGCCAAATCCATTTGGTCTTCAGATTTTCGGATGGTTGTTTAATTTTTAATCGTTGCTGAGAATGTTTAACAGTATTTGATTTATCGCCAACTATATTATTCTCATTCCGATTTCTCCTTAGTTGTTTATTCATATTTTAAAATATAAGATTCTTTTATTTAAAATATTTTTTTAAAGGTATCAATTATAATTTTGAAGTCTGTTATAAAACTTTGATGCTTGATGTAATAAAGATTGAACTTCAATTTAAGAGGCATTATTTCATTTATATAAAGCATTTCAGGGTCATTAGTTTTTCCAAGCAATTCGTTTTCATTTGAATATTTGATAGATGCGTAATCAGTTATTCCAGGTTTAATTGATAACACTTTTAATTGTTCTTCATTATACATGTCAACATATTTTCGAACTTCAGGTCTAGGTCCTACCAGGCTCATATCACCAATCAAAACATTAAATAATTGTGGCAACTCGTCCAACTTATATTTCCTTAAAAAATGGCCATATTTAGTTATTCTGTTATCTCTTGAACCCACGGTCAGTAATCCTTTTATATCTGAGTTAACATACATCGTTCTGAATTTAAACAATATAAAATCTTTATTCTCCTTCCCTACCCTTATCTGTCTATAAAACACTCCACCCTTGGAATCAAAAAGAATTAATATTGAAAAGATTATTAAAAACGGAGACAATATGATGATGCCAGCTAAAGAAAACACAATATCTGTAAAGCGTTTTAACATTTATTCTTTAATGGATTATAAATAATGTGCAACTGTTAAACAATAATGTTTATCTCAACAGACTCAATAACAGCATTCAATACAGTGTTTATTTGATCATCTGTCAAGTCATAATAAACAGGCAAGGATATTTCACGAGAATAATTATCATAAGTTACAGGATAATCTTTAATATCATAACCTAATGCCTTATAGAAAGACATCATGGGAACAGGAATAAAATGAACATTAACAGAAACATCTTTATTAAATATATCCTGAATAATCTTATCTCTTGTTTCTTCATTAATGTTCTTAATTCTCAATGGATACACGTGGTAGGAACTAGTTCTTGTATTATTATGATACTCAGGTATCTGTGCCCATGAATATTGAGATAATTTATTGGTATATTGTTCGAAGATATGTTTTCTTCTGGGAATTGTATCACTTTCATATCGTTCTAATTCTATTAAACCTATTGCAGCCATTATATCTGTTAAATTACACTTATATCCTGCTTCAATAATATCATATTTCCAATTGCCTTTCTGCATCTTTGCTAAAGCATCTTTATTTTGCCCATGCAATGTTTTAATACAAAGTGATTTATATATTTCCTCATTATCAAAAGGTGCAGGTAAATTCAAGGCAATAGCACCACCTTCAGCAGTAGTTAGATTTTTTACCGCATGAAATGAGAAAACAGACACATCAGTCAAGCTACCTGTTTTCTTTCCTTTATAAACACCCCCGATTGAATGTGCGGCATCAGAAAGAATTAATATTCTTCCAAGTTCTTTTTGTTCCCTTGTTTGAGGATTAAATTGTTTAATAACATTATCTTTTTTAACAAATGAATTAATAGCATCATAGTCACAAGGATAACCAGCAAAATCAACAGGCATTATGACTTTAGTTTTTGATGTAATTGCTTTTTCAATGGCTTTAATAGAAATGTTAAAATCATCATCAGTATCAACAAATACAGGTTTAGCACCACAATGAATAATAACATTTGCAGTGGCAGAATAAGTATAAGATGTAAGGATAACTTCATCCCCCTCACCTACTCCATACCACCTTAAAATGATTTCTAATCCGGCAGTAGCAGAGTTTAAACACAAAGTAGATTTACAATTAGTATATTCAGAAAGTTTCTTTTCAAATAACTTTGTCTTAGGACCAGTTGTTATCCATCCCGACTTTAATGTATCGGTAACTGCATCAATAACCTTTTGATCAATATGAGGTGGAGAGAAAGGAATCATAATTAAATTAGTCTTTAATCGTTTTAAGAAAAATAAGGTGCAAAGGTATTAAAAATGCAGGAGTTATTGTTTATGAAGTAATTCATCTCTTTTATTATTAGCTATTAACAAAGAATAAAAAAATGAGAAAAACACAACACCAGATATAGTTTCAAGCATTGATTCAGTGAGAAAATTTATAAAAGTAATTATAAGAAAACAGAATAATACATAATTACCGCTTTTTACTGAATTAATTATTGGAAAAATAAAAACCGAAAGCAGTAGTAAAATTCCAGGTAATCCTAATGTAATAAATGTTTGAAGGAATTGATCATGTGCATTTAATTCATTTTTTAAAGCTCCAGCCATTCCCTTCTCTTTATATTTAGCAAAAAGAACATCTTTTACATCACCTGTCCCAACACCAATTAAATAATTCTCTTTTATAATTTTAATTGATGTTTTCCAAATTAACAACCTCACATTAGTGCTTTCTGTGGTAGTGCTGTCGATATCATTTGATTGAATGTTTTCTTTTGCAGATTCAAAACGAGGGTTAACAGGACTTATAACAAAATGTTGAATCCCAAAAAACAGTATTACAATAGTGATAAATATTGTTATAATTAAAAGGAAGTTTCGATACCGGATTAAATAATAAATTAGAGAAATAATAAACAACATTGCCAATGTAAGGATTCCTGTTTTCGAATTCAAAAGAACAATGAATCCGCTAAAGAAAATCATCAACGCAAAAGCAATGACCCTATTGGTTTTGGGGATATTCTCTTTGTAAAAAAATAAATAATAAACGAGTAAACTATTTACAAAACACAAGTACATTGCAAAATATGCAGGATGAAGGAAAAAGGACAAATCAGCATAAAGGAATACTATTAAATCATGTTTAATATTGTATTTAAAACAGGAATGAATTAAACAAATAATGCAAGCAATAAAGCAGCCTCCATTAAAAGACAAGAAAATTAATTTAACCTGATTCCATTTAAGAAGAAATGCTTCACAAACAATAACAGGAAAAATAATTAAGGAAGCCTTTTTACCTAAATCATCAAAACCGTAGTGTAAATCTTTTGAATAAATAATTCCTATAATATATAACACATAGACAAAAATAATAATAAGTAAATATCTGTTCCTCTTTAAATTATTAAGTCGTTCTTTAAAATTCAATCCTATAAGCCAACTAAGAATTAATATAGCTATTATTATTGGAAGCCATTTTTTATTTAATGGTAAACAACAAGAAAATAACAAAATCAAAAAGTAATTGACTTTTGAACTAAAGGTACTAAATTGCATTAATTTGTCCTTCACTTCTCTTTTTATTTATCTTTAACAATGTTATCCATTTCATTCAAAAACTTCCAAAACTTGTCTGCAATTAAATCTCTGGAGAAATTTTGTTTAACATAGTTAAAACCATTATTCCCTAAAGAATTTCTCAATTCCGGATTATTATATAATTCCAATACTTTTATTGCAAGATCTTGATCATTTTCAGGTTCAAACGCCAAGCCACCTTTCGCTTCATCAATAAACAACTCCTTTGCTTCACCTTCAACTCCCAATAATAAAGGCTTATTCATTGCGAGTGTTTCAAAAATTTTTGAAGGAATCGCTCCTTTAAATAGTTCCAATCTTTTTAAAGGTATAATTGCAGCGTCAATTGAATCAATAATAATAGGCATTTTAATTTTAGGAACAGAATCCATGAAAAAGACATTATAGATGTTATCTTTTTCTTTTAAAATTTTTAAATTTTCCTTTTCAGGACCACTACCTATGATTACAAACTTTATATTAGGATACAATAACAATCTTTTTGCTGCATTTAAAATTATTTTCAATCCTTGAGCATGCCCAATAATCCCAGCATAAAGCAAAATAAAATCATCCTTTGCAAACCTATTTTCATTTTTCCAATTATTTCGATACTTATCTATCTGAAACAAATCAATATCAACTCCGTTTGGTAACCAATAAATTTTTTTATCGGGAAATCTTGCGGAGATGTTTTTAACTATACCTTGTGTCTGACCTGTAATTAAAAATGATTTACGATATAGAAATTCTTCTAGCTTAGTTGATAATCGCAGAAAAAACTTGTTAGTAACCAATCCTAATTTATCGGCACTTTCAGGCCATAAATCAGATACATTAAAAATCATTTTAGCTCCTTTAATCCTTGAAAGGAAATAAGCTGAAATGCCTAAAAACAATGGCGGCGATTCACACAAAATATAATCATACTTACTCAATTTAAATAAACCAATAAAAAAAGATGAAAACATAAAAGAAAAATAGTTCAATAACCGTAATGGAATTGATTTGCTTTTACCCACATAAATCCAGCATCTATGAATTTTTAATCCTTCCATCACTTCATATTTATAAAACTTTCTTTTATATCCCACATGAATTTCCATTTGAGGATAATTCGGCATTGCAGTAAGAATAGTAACATCAACATCTTTTCTACTTAACCTCAAAGCTATTTCAAACAAGCGGTTCTGGGGAGCACCAATTTCAGGCGGAAAATATTGGGTGAGAATAAGAATTTTCAACGATTAATATGTTTTAGTTATATTTGTCCATTTAATATTATTATCCCTAGCCATTTCAATTAATAATTTAAAATCATCTTTTACAATCTTTGAAGCATTAAAATTACAAGGGTGAATTAATATTGGGATAACATTATCAATTGAATAATCTATTATTTGTGATAATTTATTGAAATTATTATCTCTATAATCCCTCTCAATCCAAAACATATAGGGATAAAAACCATTTATCGGCAATAAATCCTTTAAATTCCTGCAAATACCATTGCCAAAAAATAAATCCAATTTTATACTGTTAGCCCAATCCAAATATACATCAGGTTCATAAGGGGGATAGTGGTTTTTGCCAAGTTTATAGTTTCCAGAACCATGTTTTGTAAAGGAATCAATGGTAAGATTTGAATTCTTCTTAAATTCATTTAATTCGGAGTTAAAACTATTAAAATTTCTTGTATCTTCTGCATGAAAACCAATCTTGTGATTACCTTCAATTAATAATTTTTTAACCTTCTCATTAGGAATTGTACAATTCCTAAAATAAAAATATCCAACTACATTTTGACTATTGCAATATTCTATAAACTCCTCAACATGATAAAGGTAATTCAGAAAATCCGATTTTGGAAACCAATAATCTTCAACAAGTTTGCTCTTAACTTTATTAATAATGTTTGACCTTCCATAAGGTTTATCAACATCAACTCTCAGTATTAATGGCATCGTATAAAATTATTTATCTATATATAATCTTATTCCAAACCTCCTCACAAAAGGAATCAGTTCATTGTATATTTCATTTTTTGAAACAATCTTAATATGCATAATATTATGATTTAAGACTGATACCCCTTTATCCAAAATCATCATTAGTTCAGATTCTGACATATTATAATTAACGAGAAATAACATATCTCCTTTTTGCAATCCATTCATATCATCAATGGAAATCTTTAAGTTTTTAAAAGAAAGAATGTTTCCATTCACAGTAGATTGAATTTTGAATTTAAAATTAATATATTCTGAAAACCTTTTTAGAATTAGTCTCGATCTGTTTATCTTTTCCTCATTTGAAAGAGAAATCAAAGCATAATCTTTAATCACTTTAGCTGGAGTTCCGGCAACAAAAACATTTTCCGATATAGATTTGTTAACTATAGAATTTGCACCAATAATGGTGTTTTTTCCTATTTCGACATTTGGTAAAATAGAAACCCTGGTTGGAATCCAAACATTGTCAGAAATAACAACTGGCCCGTAGTTAATTGGTGCTCCATTCAGATAATCAGACCAAACACCATGAGTATAAATAAATGAATGAGTACCCACACCTGATTGTTTTCCGATAGTAATACCTTCACCTGTATCAAGCCAGCAGTAAGGAAATATCCTGCTATGGTCTCCTATAGAAATTTTAGAGTTTTCAGTAAATTCACTCATTATAATTGCTAAAGGCGCAATATGTACATACTTTCCAAATTTAATAATTCGAGTTGATATAATCGATAATGATTTAATAATCGAATTGTCACCAACTAGGATTTCTTCTGCTTTAATATAAGAAAAGGGACCAATCTTTACATTTTCTCCTAAGGTGAGTTTATCAGCAATTATAATTGTTCCAATTTTTATTCTACTTCCTTTTCCAATTTTAGATCCTAAAATTCTTCTAATATTTACATGAATAAAGGAAGGGAGAAGAGCCAAGAATATACTAAAATATTTCATGTCGGATTATTTTAATGTTTTATAAAGACCTATCATTTCTTTTAAATTATTTTCCCAATTATAGTTTTCCTCTACATTCCTCCTTCCATTTTCTCCAAGAGTTTTTGCATATTCCTTATTGAAAATAATTTTCTCAATTGCATCTGCAGCAGCTTCTGCATTTCTCCTTGGAACAATTAACCCAGTTACTCCATCCTTTGTTGCTTCCATAAATCCACTTACATCTGTTACAACAACAGGTTTAGAACAAGCAGATGCCTCTATGGCTGCTACGCCGAAACTTTCACTATCATCTAATGATAACGATACATAAACGTCCATCATATTATGATAATCAGGAACTAATTTTTGTGGTATTAATCCGGTAAAAACAACTTCGTTTTCTATCCCCTTTTGCGTACATAAATCTTTTAATTCATCCATCATCGAGCCACGTCCTACTATCAAAAGCTTCATTGCAACATTAACATTTCTTTTCTTTAAGATATCATATGCCTCAATTAAGTAATTTATTCCATATTTATCTTCAAGTGATTTTATGGTGCCTATAACAATTTCTCCTACCTTGAACAAAGAATCTATTTTTTGCTTTTTGAAAATATTCAAGTCAATCCCAAAGGGAATTACAGTAATTTCTTTGTTTGAGAATTTGGCAGTTTCCTTTGCCATGGAATGGCTAGTTGATAAAATCTTGTCGGCATGATTAAGATTATATTTAAGAATGTAGCTATTTAAAAAGAATTTTTCAGGGAAATCGTAAACATCACTACCCCAAACTGAAATCATATATGGATGAAAACCTGTCATTGCTCCAAGTAATCCATAACTGCTGGCATAATGGGCATGAACAATATCAGGTTTAAATTCCTTTATTACCTTTTTTAATTTCCCGATTGAAGTCAAATACATTAACTTCCAAAACGCTGTAGTAGCGGAATTGTTTTCGCTATAAACTTCAATACCCATATTTGAATACCAGTCCGATTCAGGTTTTCTTAAGGAAAATATACCAATCTTTAAGCCAGAGGATGCCAATCCTAATGCCCATTTCTGGGTATGGGCTGAATTTACATCGGATAAAAGCAATATTTTCATTGCCTTATGCTACCTTTTGGTTATTAAACAATATGTATTCAAGAAGTTTTTTCATGGTACAAATGTATGCATTAAGTTTTAACAAATATTCATTTTTGAATGGAGAAAGAATCCCAAACACGATGATGCGGGTGATAACATGGATAATACTGAATAAAATTCCGATGAAAAAATAGAAACTATTGAAGTGTTTCTTTAAATATTTTAGTTTGCTAATGATTTGATTGGAGATAGCTATATTATAATTCTGTCTCAAACTCTTTCCACTGTGATGAATAATTTCAGTTTCAGGGAAATAAACCACTTTACCAATAGATTTTGCCCGGTAACAATAATCAACATCCTCCATCCAGAATAAATTTGAATCAAGAAGCCCAATTTGATTAGTTAATTCTTTTCGAAATAATAAGCAGGCTCCTGAAGCAACATCTATTTCAAATAAAGAATCAAACATTTGCTCAGAATATTGTCCGATTTTGAAAATTAAATGAAGAAAGAAAGTTTCAGCAATGATATTTAAAACTGACGGGAATTTCCAGCAGGAGATTTGCAAACTACCATCCGCATTCAAAAGCTTTGGTGCAATAATGGAGATAGTGGGATTAGTCTCAAGGTATTTTATCATTGAATTCAGGGAATCATTTTTAAATTCGGTATCAGGATTCAAGAGAAGAATATACTCGCCTTTTGCAATTTTAACACCTTGATTATTAGCTTCAGAGAAACCTGCATTTGTTGTATTAGATAATAATATACAGGAAGGAAAATTCTTTTTTATAATCTCAATACTTCCGTCATTAGAATTGTTATCCACAATAATTATTTCAAAAGAATCATTTGAATAAAATTTATTAATCGAATTAAGACAACTTTGTAATAAATCTTTAACATTATAATTGACAATAATAATTGAAACTAATTTATTGTTCATACTAAAGGTTTTTATAAAATAAATTAGCTGATAATCCAATCAAAAACCAGAAAAGAATAATGAAGGGATAAAAATCTAAAGTATTACAAACAATATTTTCCATGTTTATCAAGATAAAAATTGAAAATATATAAATGGCAATATTATCATAGTTTCTGATTAAATTTTTCAAGGAAATCCAAAGATAACAAAGAATAAAAATCAAATAGGTTATCAGTCCTACTAATCCGGTTTCATTTGCTAATTTCAAATACCATCCATCAGTGGAAAAGGGTGCGGAAGGAACTCTTCCATCCTTTAAAAACCTAAAAGCAGTGGCACCAGCCTTTCCTAATCCGTAACCTAATGGATGCTCGAATACATCTATGAAGGAAACTTTCCAGCGATTTACTCTTGTGATATTATCATCCATGGACATGGTATGAAATGAAGATGAAAACACCCATAAAAAAAATTTAAAGTCACCCGTGGCATAAAATGAAACAAGAATAAAAAGAGCAACAACAATTCCGGCAGCAATAAAACTACGTTTCCATTTTCTGAAGAAAATAGTCAAAATTAAATAACCGATAAAGGAAGCTATAATAGCACCTCGGGATACACTTAAAGTTATTGCAAAAACCAATATCGAAAAGTAAATATAGCTTTTCAGGTTGTTTTTGGTTAATATAAGATAGTAATAATATACGGAAGCGAATGCCATCAAAGTGGCAAACAGCAACTGAGTCCATAAGATTGATGCCATTCGTCGAATGAAATATTCTGATTGATGATATCCACTCAATGTATTCATGTACAATTCGATGGATGGAAAAATGAAGTAAATAATTATCCCTATGATAGCAATTATTACAAAGAGAAAGAAAATTTTATCAATGATTCTGAGTTGTAAGGATTGTTCAGGATAAATAAAATACCGTCCACAGAAATAAAACAACACAGGATAATATGTTATCCTGAATCCCCTGCTTGCAAGTTTAAAATCATTGCTTTCAATAAATCCTACAATGGTATTTGATAAAAAAAACAATAGGATAACCCAATCGAGTATTTCCATCTTAAAAGGCTTTTCAGAATATTTTCTATTAATTAAGAACAACCAAAAAACATAAATAAATATACCTGTTAGGAATATATCAGGGAGCATTGTGATAATAGATTCATAAATGTTTGACATCGGATGACTACCAATCAACAATAATCTTATCGATGGGAAAAGACATATGAAAACAAAGAAAATAAAAATCAGTTTATTTAGGACTACCTGATTGATGAAACGATTAAGTTTAGTTGACGAATGCATATTTTTAAGATGGGCAAATTTAGTCTTTTATTCTCAATAGTCTTGAAACAATCACTAAAAACAAGAAGAATACATACTTACAATTTTAAAATCTTTACATTTGCATCGTACTATGGAATCAAATCGCCTTCAAATAGCTTTTATTTCCTCTTCTGACCCAGTAAATAAGAAGTCATGGTCCGGAATTCATCATTATGCATCCCAAGCATTAGCAAAGCACTGTGGAGACATAAATCACTTAGGTCAGTACCATTTCAAAGGTATTATTAACAAAGGGAAAATAATTTCCAAGGTATCCAAATCATTTTTGAATAAAAGGTATGATTACACCCATTCAATTGCTCTTTCAAAAGCTTATGGCAAGTATTATAATAAGAAGTTAAAAGAAAAGCATTATGATTTGATTTTTTGTCCGGCAGGTTCAACTGAAATTGCTTATCTGGAGACTGATTTACCTATATTCTATCTGTCAGATACTACCTTTGCTAATATGATAGATTACTATCCTTTTTACACTAACCTTTTGAAGTCATCAATAAAACAAGGATTAGAGATTGAACAAAGAGCAATAAATAAATCAAAAGGATTGTTTTATCCCTCCGAATGGGCTGCTGATTCAGCAATTAATGATTTTAAAGCGGATAAAAACAAGGTTCATATTATTCCATTAGGAGCAAACATAGATGAAGTTCCTGACAGAGAAAGTATTTTAGGTAAAATGAAAACAAATTATTGTCGATTGTTATTTTTAGGTGTGGAATGGGAAAGAAAAGGCGGTAAAATTGCCTATGATGCCTTTCTTAAGCTCATAGAAATGGGAACTAATGCAACTTTAACCATTGTTGGATGTATTCCTCCAAGTAATGTGAATCATCCCAACATAAAAGTTATTCCTTTTATTGATAAGAATGATACTGTTCAAAGGAAACAACTATCTGAAATATTAATGGCAAATGATTTTCTGTTAGTTCCTACACGCGCTGAGTGTTTTGGTATTGTCTTCTGTGAAGCTAGTGCTTATGGCATCCCTTCAATTACTACAGATACTGGTGGCACAGAAGGAGCTGTTAAAGATAGTATAAATGGATTCTTATTACCTTATTATGCAACAGGAATTGAATATGCCAAAGTAATCAATGCAGTTTATAATAATGATGAAAAGTACTATTCCATGATTAAAAGTTCGAGGGAATTATATGAATCTAAACTAAATTGGGATGCCTGGGGAATAGAAGTAGCATCAATCATCAAGAATATGATCTGATAAACTACATTTTATCAGGAGAAACCCTGTAAATAAAGTAGTTCTCATCCCATATTAAAGCCCCTTCAAAGCTTTTCAGCAGTTTCCAGTTACCAGGTTTATCTTTTGCAGGATAGGTGAGGATTAAGATTATATCCGAACCTGTTTGAGCTGAAAGTTTTTCAGTTTCTCTCTTCACACAATCACCTGCCGTATCGGTTCTGCTATTATCCCAGATAATATAACGACACCATTTCTTTGACCTCGGACAATATATTTCATCATTCAAAAGACCGGCAACTGATACTGTTTGCGGGTAACTATCTCCAATGAGTTTCATGGTGTCTAAAGAGTTTGCTTTTATATATTCACTTGCTGCTACGGCATTTGAAAAAGGGTATCTGATATCAGAAATAAATGCACGGCAGGTGGCAAATAATTGTATTAATAACAGGAAGTTTATAAAATATTTCCGCACCAATAAATCGCAGCGTTTCATAAATACCGATTTGAATTTATCACTTCCCATACTATCTTTCTTTTCATAAAAGCAAAGCCAGAGACATAAAACAAACACCAGATACAAATGTCCGTGGTGTCTCAAGGCGCCGTAATTCTTGGTGTAAGTAAATAGCAATAGCCCTATTGTCCCTGCCCAGAAGAGCAGTAATACTTTTTTATCCCTGTAAAAAAGAACAACAATACTGAATATTAGTAAAATAATAAGTATTACCTCCATTATATCTCTGTGCCGAAAGTGGTCTAAGAAACTGGAATTCCAGAAATCATGCATAAAGGCAGAGATCGGTATATAACTTCTTATCATGGTTGAAAATACAGAGATAATATGGGGGAAATAATAAGCTGTTTTCCAACCCAGAACAACGCCTGAATCATCGGGTGGTATCATGGAGATGATTGAGAAAATAAAACCAGGAATGAGGATGAGTATTGATATAATCAGTTTTAGCGGCTTCAAAGATTTTGATTGATATAAACTGAATATTATAAAAGGATAAAACACTATGGAAATAATATTGGCATAAAGATTAGTTTGTAACATGAGGAAAAACAACAGGGAGATAAGTATCAAGTATTTGCCGCGATGTTTCAGGAAGAGCCCTGCTATCAGGAAGAGCAGCACTACTTCAATACCATAATTCCGGCTGATGATAGAGTATTCATAGGCAAAGAAATACCCGAAGCAGAATAGAATATTCTTAACAAAATTGAAAGGGGAGAAATAGGAGAAAACAAACACAGTAGCAGTTGCAACGCAAACATGAAGCACCTGCATGTAATATATATTGTGGGTAAAAAACTGCAGCGTATAAAGCATTAAAAACCATAGTTTCGGATGCCCTTCATACCTGCCGTTATAGAATAATTCGGATATAGAATGACTGTTCATTCCGATAGCCCAGGTTTCTATTTCATCGCGCCATACTTCGTGAAATTGAACAACTATAAATTCAATTATGAAAAAGACAATTGAAATTAAAAACGCTTGTTTTAGCTTTTTGTTTCCGAAGGATTCAATGTTTGGTGCTTGCATACAGGGGCGCAAATATAAAACAAAGTATTAATAAAAAAGAAAATAGAATCTGTCGTGTTGTTCTTAGTATGTAAAACAATGAAATCTCCGACTTTAATTGAGAATTTAATTTAAAGATTAGTTTATTGGGTAATTAATATATCAAGAATTAACCATGTTCCTTTCACCAAGCCTAAATTGGCACGGGTTCTGAAAAATGGTCTTTGCCCTATTTCAAATCCTCCTTCCGTAAGTTTACATAATTCGGTTGATACTAAGCCGTTCCATGAAGCACCCATATCATAGCTTACCTGGTATTCATTCGTTGCTTTAGGAGTTTTGCTTTTCCTCATTAATACAAGTCCAGGCGAAGGATTAAATAATTCAAATGGTGGTCTTACAAACTTTCCATTCACCTTTACTCTGGCTCCAAAAGTATGAATCAAATTGACCTGGTCTGTATAACTGTCAAGATTCCTGACCATTACCATAACCTGGCTTCCCCAATTATTCAGGACGTTTACCAAGGTATCTCTGTTGCTGTTTCGAGTTCCGCTTTTTCCTGTTTTGTTATCTAAAGCTACTTGAGAATCCGACAAGTCATCAATATCATCTGTTACATCAGCAGCAATTGGATCAAGGGTTGAGAACGTAAGCGGATTTCCTTCCACATTTAAAACAAAAACGCGAGCTTTTGCCAATAAACCAGGAACATCTCTTGGTAACCCCATCACTAATATCGGTTTTCTGTTTCCTCCCGCCATTTTCTTTATTTATTATGATTAAATTCAGGGTTAATAATAGGTGCTGTTTTCATGTAATTAATGTTATATTTAATGTCTTATTTTTCATCACTTATTCTGTCAATATCCTTCTCACTTTTCATCTTATTCTATACTCATCCTTCACGTTCAAAAAAGGAAATTACAAAAAAACAAACTCTCCTGCAACTATTAGTATCGAATTATTTTTAAAGCGTTGATTGAGTGATAGTTAAAATTTCAAAGGCATAACTTTTATTCTTTGAGATGTGGTTATTTTGCCAGATAATCAATAAAAATGATGCATATTGTTGATTTTATTTTTCCAAATAATTACATATTGAAGTGGTTTTATTAATGAAGAAAGTATAAGTATTTTACTGCTGGATGGAATGTAAAATTACCTGAAAAGATTATGATAATTTTCAAAGCAACTTTTTGATATAATAAACATCCTTTTATGCAGATGATTTATAAACCTGACTATTGGTTTCGTTGAGTTTTACACTAACTAAAATAAAACGAACAAATCTATCAGCTCGCTTGTCATTCCGACGAAGGAGGAATCTCTTTGATACTGTAAGGAGATTCCTCCTTCGTCGGAATGACAAAACGTTCATTGATATATACAATTCAACAGTCGTTTTCTATTTATTAGATTCATTAATGTGCTTTAATTTACCAGGTAAATCTAAAACAGGAACCGAAAATAATGCTTGATGAACCATATATATTGTCTGACGAACACACATACAAGTTTACCGCACCGCAAGGTAAGTTTACCGCACCGTAAAATGAGTTTGCGGAACTGTAACATTGGTTTACTGAAGCGCAAAGTTATTTTACCGAACCGCAAACCATCTTTACTGAACTGTAACAATAGTTTACCGAAGCGGAAAGGTAGTTTACCGAACAGCAAAGTAGTTTTACAGAACAGTAACATGAGCTTACTGAACTGTAAACTGTATTTACTGAACCGCAAAATAGGTTTACTGAACGGTAATATAGTTTTACCGAACCGTTAGGGTAGTTTACCGAACCGAAAACTATGTTTTGTCCTTTTTCATGATAATCATCGGCTTGGTATCAATAATCATCGGTTTCTTATCAAAACCATCACTTTAGGAGAGTAATTAAACCCAAAAAAACATGATTATAGCCAAAAACGCATCATCATGACTTGACAAACACTCGACAAAAATGGCTTAAAAGAGGGCTAAAACATGTTTTGAGGTGTTTTTAAGAGCTTCAGAAACTCCTTTTATCAGGAAGAAGATATAAATAAATCCTTCGTTTTATTAATAATTCACAAAAATCAGATAGTTAATCGAATGAACATAATTATTTATCTCAGGTAGTTTGAATTATAAATCTTAGGACTTTAAATAATAAGGAATTTAATTAATGATATATCAATAGAAATGATTAATTTCGCTTCTTACTATAATATAATGGTATGAGGAAATTGATAGTTTTGTTGATGTTTGGGGGGATTTTTTCATTTAATGCAAATGCTCAAAATGAAAAGAGGCAAATCCTTCATTTCACTTCAATAGTTTGCCATGCAGCTTTTTCTTGTATTCCTGATACGATTGTAAGTAATCAGGTTGATTTTTATAATTATTCAACAGGACCTTCTACGAATTGGAAATGGTATTTTGGTGATGGAGATAGTTCAACCTTATTCCAACCAAACCATCTTTATTTATCAACTGGTCCATATACGGTTTGTTTGATAATGTACGATACCATTACATCATGTACAGATTCTGTTTTTCAATCAGTAATGGCAACAGCTAATTGTGAAACCTTCTTTTATTATTTTAATACAATTGTTCCAAATGCAATTAGATTTTCAGGAGTGCAAGTAAGTATTAGTCAGTTTCCAAGTTATGCTTTTTGGGATTTTGGGGATGGTAGTTATTCTGATTTGAGAATAGTAACGCATACATATTCAACCGTAGGAACATATAATGTTTGTTTTGAGGCTTATGATTCAAGTGTAAATTGTTTTTGTTCACAATGCCAAAACGTAATCGTAAGTAACTATGAACCTCATACCAAAATTAGTGTTTGCGATGGTGCATGGCATAACCCCGGAACATGGAATACAATTTCAATCCCAACTCCTGATGATACTGTATTAGTATATAATCAAGTTAGTCTGGATTCAAATGTTACTATGAGTTTGACCGGATTAATATATGTTGATACGCTCGGTTCATTGTGTGGACACGATACAGTTCAAGGAGGAATAATTCAATTTGGTCCTGTATATGTTGATTGGTTTCTTTTCCATAGTTTAATTGAATCTTGGAGTGATTTTTCTGTTTTTGATTGTTTATATGGATGGGGAGCCGATACTGGCTCTGCTGGTTTTCAAGCTTTACCATCTTCGTTTCCTTTTAATTGTGCTCCGCCAAATTCATGTTTGACTTCATCGGAAGATTTAATTATTAATTCTGATAATGTAATCCTCTACCCTAACCCCACCAGCGGCACCTTCACCCTCTCCTATAATTCTAAATTCTCAACTCTAAATTCTCAACTCCATATCTATGATGTAATGGGGAGAGAAGTTTATACACAAGCAATCAACAATTCAACCCAATCAACCATTAACATCTCCCAACTAAGCAATGGAGTTTATTTCTATCAACTCACCAATGGAGTAGATACATACAGAGGGAAGATTGTGAAACAGTGAGGAACTAAGAGTGATGAGTGAAGAATTAAACCCACTCTTTACTCTTAGTTCTTCACTCTTTCACCAGGTGACTATATTTATCCTTATTATCAAGAATAAACTTAGGGAAGGTGTCATCTAATTTTACAAAGCGATAGGAGAATCCTCTGCCAAAAATATCTTCACCCCTGTTTATTGCCTCTTTAATTCGTTCAGGGTTTTTAAATTCTTCTGAGTTATATTCGGTATGGGCAAAGGATTCTAACTTCTTGATGATGGCATCTACTCCGCCAAGATAACTGAAATGCCAGCCACCGTTATTAATGAATCTTATTTTGATGCCTTTGCTGTCTATATTTATGAGTTTATTTAACCGCCAATAAACACGGTTAATTATTTTCTGATGAAAGATTCTTCCCATATTCAAACTCATTTCACGAAGCTCTTGTGGTTTGATGATGTCTTTATAACTTACCATTACAGTTCCATTCCATCTATATTTATCAGAATTTGTTGCGTTGATACAGTTAAGAAAATAATAATACATCGTTTGCCTGAAGATTTTTATGCCGCTTTGATTGCTGTATTCTTTAATCTTTTCAGATTTTGGAATTTCATCGAGGTCGGAGATAAGGATAACATCATCGGGAGTGCAGTTTTCTAATCCCTTTAATATCATGTTTCGCTGATGATGTTCTAATACCCATGCTGATTTACCTTCATACTCAGGATATTCATCAATAACAATATGAATTATCTTAGGAAGGAACTTTTGGAAGCGACTCTTATTATCAGAGAAATGAAGTGGTTTATCTTTTCCCTGGTGTGTCTTGGTAGCTTCAACTAAGACGAATTTATCAACATAATCATTTAAAATATTTAACCGGATTTCTAACAAATCCAATTCATTGAAAAATGTAAAGCAATCGTATATCATTAGTCGTTTAATTTCTTTCTGCTCATTTCGAGGATGTACAAAATTATAACAATATTCATTACTACCTGCGAAATTGATACAAATAATAATGTGTTCCGAACATTGAATTCCAATTTGATTCCAATAATGGTTACTGTCAGGAAGATAACTGCATTGATAATTGATAACATCAGAACTTGCTTTTGTTTATTCATTATTGACGCAATCTGAACTATTGGCGCACGGATTAAATCGAAGAATATCCAGAAGGAAAGGATGCGGGCATATACTCCGGCTTCATTCCAGATGCTTCCAAAGACGGTAGAAAAGATGAACGGTCCGAAAGCAATGAGAACTAATGGAACTGCCAATAAATAAAGAAAAGATTTAGTAATTGTTTTCTTGACCAATGGATAAAGAGAATTGTTCTTTCGATATTGTTCTGAGGCTTCTGCAAAAAATACATGAGAGATGGGAAGGATAAGGAGTCGCATTGGTATTTGAAGGACGCGCATACATTGGGAATAGAAACCTGTTACTTCGGGGTTATAATATTTTGATAACAAGAGTACTAATAAACCCATTTGAAACATATCCAAAAACCCCTGAAGAATATTTATCTTCGGAAATTCAATATACTTGATAAATGTTTCTTTTAATTCTTTCGAACTAAATTTAAATGAAGATAAAGGATAGTTTCTGAAAACAATTACTGCAAGCAAAACAAATGAAATCATTTGCCCCATTAATGTTCCGAACAACAATCCTTTTGCTGCCAGACTGAATAACAATAAACAAGATATTCCGGTAGTAGATGCTTCTACAATTCTTACATAAGAAATCTTATTAAAGTTTTTATCTCTTACATTTAACATCCAGAATACCTGCGTGCCGGTAAGGAAAACCATAGATGGAATAATAAAATAGAACCAAGAATGAACAGCTTGTCCTTGATAAACATTCAAGTCGAAAAGATAAATAATTGTTATACCTATGAGACAAATAACACTCAACCCAATAAGAACTAAAAAAGAAAGAGCAAACAGTTTTTTAGAATCCTTATCATCGGTTGCAGCAACCAAAGCCACATCGAACTTGCCGGATGAAAGGACTGATATAAAACCAACTATTGTTATAAAAACTGAAAGAGTACCAAAGTATTCAGGAAGATAAATACGCGCAAGGAAAATATTAAATACGAAATTAATTCCCTGTGCTATAAAAGAAGAAGAAGCAAGAACGGCAATAGATTTAGTGAAGTCGGATTTAAAAAGTTTATTTAAGACCATTACAATCGTTAAATACGCTTCTTAAATCCCCTCATCGGAACCTTTTAGAATATTAAAAAGAACTTCCCTTGCTCTGAATAATTGCGCTTTAATAGTTCCTACCGGGGAATTTAATTCAACGGATATTTCTTCATAAGACATTTCTTTGAAGTATCTCATTTCGACTAATATTTTGTAACGAGGTTGTAATTTATCAACTATTTCTCTTAATAAAACTCCTTTTTGTTTTCTAATAAGGTCTTCTTCGGGATCCAAAACATCTGCTTTAACATCTAACTGATATTCATCTCCATCACCATCTGACATTCCTTTATCTAAAGAAAATGTAGTAGCTTTTTTCTTCCTTATGAAATCAATGCAGTTGTTTGAAGCTATTTTAAACAACCAAGTAGAGAAGGCGAAATCGGGGGAATACTTTTCTAAATTGCGGAAAGCTTTTCCGAAAGCTTCAATAGTTAAATCATCCGCATCATCGCGGTTGTTAACCATCTTTAGCATCATGAAATAAACCATGTCGCGATACCTATGCATTAATTCGGCATAAGCCTTCTGGTCATGTTCCATGGCTCTTTTGACTAGTTCGTAGTCCTGCCTGCCTTTGTCGGATAAATTTGAATTTACTTCCATGTTTTTGGTTTTGAAATGACGTTAGAGAAAGATAATAGGGGATAAAAGAATAAAAAGAAAATTTCCAAAAAGGGAAATAACCAAAGTAAATCGAGTTCATTTAGGCGGTGCATGCTTTTGCCATATATCCAGAGTTGTATAAGTAAACGAAACAAATAAGTGCCAAGTATTATCCTCCAATCCAATTTAAAAACTATTAACGCACACAAAGATACATAAAAAAAGAGATTTGTTATATAATATAGCCCTAACATGAATTTGTTTTTCGATTTATAAAACTTACTTGTTGTCAAATGACGTTTCTTTTGTCGGAACCAAGTTTTGAACGTTGTCTTTGGTTCCGATATAGTAAACGCTAATGGTTTCACTTCTATTGTTGTATTATGATTATTGGCAACTTCATTTATGAATAAATCATCATCTCCAGATAGCATATGTATATGAGTTGCGAAACCTTTGTTCTTAAAAAACAATTCTTTACGGTATGCAAGATTGCGACCGACTCCCATATAAGGGGATCCTGCCTTTGCAAAGGAGAGAAATTGCAGTGCATTATGAAATGTATCGTAGCGAATGAGTTTATTTAAGAATCCGCTCTTTCGGGCGTATGCTCCATAACCTAATACTATGTCTTTCTTATCTGTAAATCCGTTTTGCATATTTAACAGCCAGTTATTATTTGCAGGAATGCAATCAGCATCGGTCAGTAATAATAAATCATACTTTGCTGCTTTGATTCCGATGGCTAATGCGAACTTTTTACCATGTTCATATTTCTCTTGTTCGATGAGGGTTACAATTTTAAGGTGGGGATATTGTTTTTCTAGTTCTTCGAGAAAATCTCCTGATTCATCCCAGGAACAATCATTGACAACAACGACTTGAAACTCTGGATAAACTTGGTCTAATATAGAATAAAGGTTCTTTCTAAGGTTTTTGATTTCGTTTCGGGCACAGATTATTATTGTAACAGGTTCAGGGTCGCGGGATAAATATTTTTCTTTATGAAATGCCAATCTTGAAAAGTAATAAAAGTAATAGAATAGCTGTGTCAGCAAGGTTAAAGCGCACACACCCATACCTATTAATTGAAGAAACGTGAAGTTTTGCAGCATTATAATTTATCAACAATCCGATTGAAAGTGCAAAAGTAGAACTTCTAATCCATGCATTATCTTTATCTTTGGCGAGTTATAAACAATCTTATCAACATAAATGAAATTCACGCTGCAAAGTAAGGATAAAAAATCGAAAGCACGGGCAGGAAAATTGGAAACCGACCATGGAAGTATTAATACTCCTATTTTTATGCCTGTCGGAACAGCAGGAACGGTTAAAAGCGTTCATCAACGGGAGCTTGTTGATGATATTAAGGCTCAAATCATTTTATCCAATACTTATCATCTGTATCTTCGCCCGGGCTTAGATATTTTAGAACGTGCCGGAGGAATTCATAAATTTATTAATTGGGAACGACCTATTTTAACAGATAGTGGAGGATATCAGGTGTATTCAATGACTGATAACAGGAAGATTAAAGAGGAAGGCGTGAAGTTTAAATCACATATTGATGGCTCTGCACATTTCTTTTCGCCGGAAAGCGTTATGGATATTCAGCGTACAATTGGCGCTGATATAATTATGGCTTTTGACGAATGTACTCCCTACCCTTGCGATTACAGATATGCCAAGAAATCTATGGAAATGACCCATCGTTGGTTGGGTAGATGCTGTTCCAGATTTGATGAAACGGATTCTAAATATGGTTACCAACAATCTCTTTTTCCTATTGTGCAGGGAAGTGTGTATAAAGATTTAAGAATTCAGAGTGCCGAGACTATTGTTTCTTATAACAGGGAGGGCAATGCCATTGGAGGATTATCAGTGGGAGAACCCGCCGAGATGATGTATGAAATGACGGAATCCGTGTGTGCTATTCTTCCTGAAGATAAGCCCCGATACTTGATGGGCGTAGGAACTCCTGCTAATATCTTGGAATGCATTGCTTTGGGAATTGATATGTTTGATTGCGTTCTTCCAACAAGGAATGCGCGCAATGGAATGTTGTTTACTTCCAACGGTATTATTAATATAAGGAATGAAAAATGGAAGGATGATTTTAGTCCCTTGGATGAAAACGGCACTTCTTTTGTTGATAGTGCTTATTCAAAGGCTTACTTGCGTCATTTAACCATTTCCAAAGAGATTCTCGCAGCACAGATTGCAACTATTCATAATCTGGCGTTTTATCTTTCATTGGTTACTCAAGCGCGAGAACATATAATAGAGGGTGATTTCCTTGAATGGAAAAATAAGATGGTTAAACAGGTTTCTAACAGGTTATAATTGATGTTTAAATTAAAGATAATAGATTGGTATATTATTAAGAAGTTCCTCGGAACTTACTTTTTTGCGATTGCATTAATTATTTTAATTGCAATCATTTTTGACATCTCTGAAAAGATTGATGATTTCCTTGAAAAAGGCGCTCCATTAAGCGAAATAATCTTTAAATATTATTTAAACTTCATTCCATGGTTTGCAAATCTGTTTAGTGCTTTGTTTGTATTTATTGCTGTTATCTTTTTCACATCTAAGATGGCTAATAACACGGAGATTGTGGCAATTTTAGGAAGCGGAATAAGTTTTTGGAGAATGTTGCGACCGTATTTTATTGCCGCCACCTTTCTTGCAGCACTTTCTTTTGTTCTTAATGCATGGATTATCCCGCATTCAAATAGTATCAGGATGCAATTTGAGGATAGATATGTGCATAACCCTGATGATTTGAGTGTTATAAACCGGCATATACAGGTTAGTCCGGGTGTATATGCTTATTTTGAACGTTTTGATGGAAGAACTTATCAGGGATGGAAATTTACATTGGAGAAATTGGAAAACGGTGAACATATTTATAAGTTAATCGCCAATAATATGAAGTTTGACACACTTTCTACGCATTGGAAAATGGAGAATTATGCATTTCTAACATTTAATGGAATGAAACAAACTATTAAAACGGGTCCTCGATTGGATACTGTTTTCTCTTTCCGACCAAAGGATTTCATTACCAAGAATTATAAAATAGAAACCATGAATAATGGCGTACTTAAAGAGTTTATCGCCTCTCAAAGATTGAAAGGTGCCGAGAATGTAGAAGATGCCGTTGTTGAATTATACAAAAGAAGTTCTATGCCCTTTGCCTCATTTATATTAACGCTTCTTGGAGTTTCTTTATCAAGCCGAAGAGTACGCGGAGGAATTGGAATGCAACTTGGTTTAGGTCTTGCCCTCAGCTTTACTTATGTTCTCTTTCAGCGAGTATTTGAAACATTTGCCACGCAAGGAGGTTTCCCGCCATTACTCGCTGTTTGGATACCGAATATTATATTTACTGTTGTTGGATTATTGTTGGTGAGGAATGCGCCGAAATAGGGGATTTGAGTTGTAGTTAATGATTGTTTGATGATAACTTAAAGGGTATTTATTTTATAATTATAAGAAGATAAATCAATGAAATTAAGTCTTCGACTAAAACTTTTGATATTTATTATTTCATTGTGCAGTGTATTTATCTATACTTATAGTTATTATTCTAACAGAAAAAAGTTTTATAACCATCTTAAAACTGATGGAACAATTACTCCAACATTTACTAAATTCTTTTCAAGCAAAGATTCACCATGGTATGGAACTAATACACAGGAATTTTGTTTTATAACTACTAAAGGAGATACTATAAGATGGCGGGAAAAGGCGATTAATGAATTAAATTTTACAATTGATTTTTATTGCCCATGGACTGATAGTGTTATTTATAATTTAAAAAATCCAAATGAATATATGTTCATTAAATATTATAAGGAATATTCAGATTCTTCAGATAAAATTATTTATTTTGCTGTATGTTTTCCTTTGGGAACGGTGTTTTTATTTTTGTTGATTATTATGATTATAAGGATGATAAATATTAAACGAAATAGTTTATTAAATGGAAAGTAAGTACAGTTTGTTTGAAACCTTTATTCAAATGCTTGAACAGTTAGCAATTGATGTTTCTAATTGTGGGGATGATAAAATTGAAGATAATCTTGAAGAACTTGATGGTTATTATTATTCTTTTTTTCACCCAATAAATTTAGAAAAACTTATTGAACAAAATCATATTAATAAAGACCAATCTGATAAAGTTCTTATTATTAGAGGATTACTTGATAAACTTAGTGTAGGAAAGTGGAATAAAGATTCTTTTATAAATCATCCCGAATGGATAAAGGCTCGGCAATTAGCAATGGAGGTATTAAATTCTATTAATAATAAGTCAAAATAACTTCCATTTCCCTCCTCCCTTCCCTCCTATCCTCCCCAAAAAACAAACCTCTATCCTCCAAAACCATTATTAATAGCAATTATTGGAAGGTTTTGAGGGATTATTTAAGGGTTTATAAGGCAAAAAGATGGCTTTATTTCATCAAAATACAGAAGAAATCATGATTAGGATAAAAGGATTATTACTTTGAATCATAGTGTTTTCAATTTAGTCTGCAGGAAAATAAAAAAAGACTGTAGAGCTCCTGTTTTAGACTATAGACGAACTAATTTGGAAAGTTATAAAACAAAATAAGACTATAGATGAACAAAATAACAATGTTATCCAACAAATTTAGTCTGTTGACGGAATAATTTCGTCTGTAGTGTTTTCAATTCCGTCTATAGACGGAATCATTTCGTCTATGGTGTTTTTCATTTCGTCTACAGACGGAATCATTTCGACTGTAGTGTTTTTCATTCCGACTACAGACGGAATCATTTCGTCTGCAGTGTTTTTCATTTCGACCATAGACGGAATCATTCAGTCTATAGTGTTTTTCATTCCGACAACAGACGAAATCGCAAACACTACAGACTAAATCGCAAATGCACCCTTTTAAATCATTTTTATAACCTTGATATTTTGAAAAAACACCTTGTTTTTTATAAAACCAGGTTTGTTATTTAAATTAAAGGTTGGGTTTATTTAATGGAAAGGATAATTATTTCTCTCCAAAATCAACATTCCGGTTAATATTAAAATACTCCCAGATATATTTATAATCTTTCACCATTTCTTTATTCACTTCGCAATAATAAATCAGTTGTTCTTTATTTAATGAACATTTTTCATCTCCCGAAAAACATACCATCATAGGTTTATTGGCTTTATAATATTTAATCGAAAAATATTTATAGTCTATTTGTTTCTGCAACGTAAAGTTATTATCAATTTGCTTAGCATCTTCATCCGATAAAGTTACCGAAATCATATCCCTTCCTTTTTTAATTACCCAACTGTTACTAAGTGATACTGCTACCTGGTAGTCTTTTTTCTTATAATATTTAGAAAGCTGTTTTATGCGGTCATCATCAATGTTCGGTAACACCTTTTTGCGTTCCATGTAATATCCTCCATCATTAATATATAGCATTGTTACAGGATATGCTTCATAAGATTTCAATTCTTTTAAATCATAACCACGCTTTTTGTTTGATGATTCATTATCTATCAATGAAGCGAAGAAATACAATTCCTTTTTATCAATTTTATTTCGAAGATATTTAATGATTTGATTAAAATGATTGTTATTGTTACCTCCTTTCCTGTTAATCCATTCCATATCAACAAAAATACCGTCATACGTGGGGAAGAGTTCATTAATCCTGTTAATGTTCTCGTCAATCATCTCTTTATATTCTTTATAAATTTCATCAAAATGCTCTCCACCATAAGAATCAAAGAACCAATAATAGACTTTTACATTATGCGCCTGGAGATAAGTGCTGAACATGGCGAGATTCTCCTGACTTTTCTTTGAAGAATAAATATTTCCTCGTCTGAAAACATATCTTCTGCCAAGATGAATGACAACATTATCATAGTTATTGATAATAGAATCGGCAAAGCGAATAACAGCATCTTCGGATGAATTAAATAAGAGGGTTTGTTTCCCTTCATCAGCAACAATAATCCCTGTAGCCCTTGATTGATAAGATATTAAGGTGAAAAGAACAGCTACAAATATTATTTTTTTAAGATTCATTACAGAAATATCAGTGATAAACGCAAAATAATTTATAAAGTTTTATTATTTGGATATTAAACATTGCAAATATCGGAATTAAAAACCTATGTATAACGTTGATTATAGTTAATACTATTAACAAAGCAACAACACAATCTCCTTATTATTTAAAATATAGTTAACTATTTAATATCATTCCTGTCTTAAATTATGTTATCTTTGCAAAAAATATATTAATAATGAAATCCATAACACTAAAGACAATAAACAATGCTGATGAATATATGTTTCATCTAAGCCCTAATCAACTACAAGAAGAACTCGATAACTTCAGAGATAAGCAAGGTAATCTTGCTGTTTTATGTAAAACAAATTCAAGTTTAAGCCGAACTTCGGACAGGGTTACTTTCATTGACCGTCTGCAATTAGCCATTTTTGTTTGTTTTGATGAGTATAATGTTGAACTTCCTCCATTTACAGAAGATGAAATCAGTAATTGTGATACTTGGTGGAGAAACAAAATAGCTGGTTTACCCAAAGAAATGAATGCTAAAGATAGGTTTACTAAGATGGGTGAAGTAATTGGTCAGAAAGATTTGACGGATTATATCATTCATAAATTTGATAAGCCTGTTGAAGGTTCTTCTTTATTTAAAGGTATTGATTGTGATGAAATACTTACCAACAGTATATTGTATGTAGCGCTTTATTCGCGTAAAATAGGAAAGCTTCCTCCTGTTTCAGCCAATTAACACGGCATTATTTTGCAACCCATAAGTCTTGATGTCATCGAACATGCTGATGACTTCATATTTCATTTGAGTGATAACCAATTAAAGGAGTGGTTGGATGAATTAAAGAAGAAACAACCATACATATTTAATATTCTAAATTACAATTCTAAATGTTTTAAATCAATTGGGAACATTAATTATGTAAATAAAATTCAATTAAGTATGGTTCAATGTTTTAATTCTTACAAAGTTACTTTTCCGCTTTTTTCAAACAATGATATTAATGTTTGTAATCAATGGTATAATGCAAATATAAAAGCTGCTGATATCACTGATGATACATTTGAAACGGTAAAGATAATGGGTCAATTGATTAATCAGCAAGAGTTGGTTGAATATGTTTACAATAAATTGTATAATGGAAAAGAAGAATTGATTTTGAATAATGACATTAAACTTAGCAATTTAATTGCCAATTGCATATTAATAATAGAAGTATATTCACGAAGAATCAGAAAATTTATTCCGAATTCTCCGGAAAAATAATTAAACATCATGGAACCCATTGACATAGAAACAATAGAAGAAGCTGATAGATTTGCATTTGGTTTGAATACTGAACAAGTAAATGAATGGAGAGAAGATTATGAGGTTAAACATTCATATTTCCTTGGTTTGATTAATTCAAGCTATTCATATCTGGGTAATACAACTAATGATGATGATTTATATCGTTTATTATTTGTAATGGTTATTTCTTTTGAGAGAAGTTTTCAATCACTTCCTGAAATAATAGATGAAGATTATTACTTGTGCGTAAATAAATGGGAAGCTGAATATAAAAAAGAACGAAGAAGCCTGTCTCCGAATTACAAAATAAAATTACTTACTTCAAGGCATGGTCAGCCAAACCTGGCAAAATATCTTAATGGCAAACTAAATCAGAATAATGATGGATGGAATAAATATCCTGGTACTTTTAAATATATTCCTGTTTTTAACCTTATGATATATTGTGATGTAATGAATACAGCTATTGAAAAACTTTTATCTCCACCAACTGAATAATTATATAATAAAATGAAATCTATATCCAAAGAAACTATTGAAAGCATAAATAGTTCTATCAATAATCTTAGTTTGTCCGAATTAAAAGGAAAACTTGCTCAAACAAAGGCAAAACAGCGTGACTTGTATGAATTTCTGTGGTTACTGACAGAAGAAATACCCGGAATTGATAAGAATATTCCACTTCATTACCTCTTTCTGTTCACATTAAAATGTTATAAGCATTTCTATGGACGATTAAGTGCTATAGATCAGAAAACAATTATCAGAACAATGAATAAATGGAGCGGACTTATCGAATATACCGATAAAATTTCCAATCCAACACAACTGGTAAATGAACTTAATAGAAATAACAGGCAACCGGAACTTACAAAATTTTTAGAGAATTACTTAAATGGTAATGAAGATTATCCAAACACATTTCAGCATAATGAAATTAGTATGGTAAAGATAAAATTTCTATTTATTTTCAATATTCTTAATGTACAGGTAAAGATAAATTATCCTGAACCGGTTTAAAACAATTAACAAATAATGAAACCCATTTCGAAAGAAACAATAGAACATGCAGATGATTTCATCTTTCATCTGAGTGATAGCCAGGTAAAGGAATGGTTTGAGGATTTAAAGAAGAAACAATTTAACATCTGGAAGGAATGCATCCGATTCTCCTCATGGGGAAACTTACCAGAAAGAATTAAATTTATTAATCGTAATCAATTAGTAATTATTAAATGTTTTGAGCAATATAATATATCAATTTCTATAATTTCATTAAGAGATATTCAAAATTTTGATAGTTGGTGGGATCGAAAAGCCAATGATTCACCTAAGGAAATGACTGCACCTGATTTTTTTCTTAAAATGGGTGTAGAAATTAAGCAGGAAGAACTTACAATCTATATGGTTAATAAATTTGAAGATGCACAAAAAGCAACAAACCTTTTCAAAAAATCGGAATATGGCAATATTATGGCGGGATGTATGGGTATAATTGGTATTTATACTCAAAAAGTCAAACATCTCCTCCCATCTTCCTCAAATTAATCCAAAACTTATTCACAAGGCTCTCCCGATTATTATTGGGATAACTCTTTAAACCAGTCACGGAGCTTAAAAATTCATGATTTTAATAGATTTTCAGGTTCATTTACCTTCAAATTGATAAAAGAAGTCGATTTTCTTATACAAGAAAGTGGTTTTCTTATACAATAAAATGAAAAACTTATATAAGAAAATGGTTTTCTTATATAAGAAAATGAAAAACTTGTATAAGAAAATGGTTTTCTTATATAAGAAAATGAAAAACTTATATAAGAAAATGGTTTCCTTATATAAGAAAACGAAAAACTTGTATAAGAAAATGGTTTCCTTATATAAGAAAATGAAAAACTTATACAAGAAAATGAGTTTCTTATATAAGAAAATGGCAAAGTGAAATCCATTTTAGGCAAAATAAATCCATAAATCGAGACTAATTTTCCGCATTGGGACTATTTTCATCATAAACTTTCATCACTTTTATACTTTAATGGTTTTAATTCCATTAATTGGTATTAAACCAAAGCTTTTTATTACTTTTGGCGCATGAAAATCAAACTTCTTTTCACGTTTATTCTCTTTTCGAAATCTATTGTTGCCCAAAATTACACAGAAAGTTTTTATCCTCAGAATCCTTATAATCTAATTTTTAATAATCCTGCTTTTACAGGTGCTTTTGAAAACCCAATGTTATTAGTATCTGTTAATCCTTCGACTGACCATGGTTATGGTGCATCATTTGGAATAGATTATCAACAATATCTGGATTATATAAAAGGAGGAATCGGAATAAGTTACAATTATTATTATACAAATGAAACATACAGTGGCTCCAATGCGATTGCCAAAAGTGAACCTGAATTAAATTATTCACCAACTATAATAATTAATAATGATTTGACTTTAAAACCAGGATTAGGTATTGGGGAACACTATGAAACAATCAATGGCTGGAATAATAATCCTGAAAACTTCATAAATTGGAAAGCAGGTTTATTGCTTTTTGGTGATCATTACTATTTTGGATTTGCAGCTAACCATATTAATAGTCCTGTTAATGGTCTTTTCGAAACAATTTATCCTTATTATTCATTAAATGCGGGATATAATATTTGTAGTAAAGACAGCAACAAGAAACGAGGTTTATATTTTAATGCATTTTATGGACAAAACAGCAAGGATAACGAACAGGTTGTCCCAGTTGTAAATAGCTATCAGTTAGAGGATTTCAAAATTTATTACTTTATGATGAGTGGAGTATTCAGATATAAAAGTTTTATTACAGGATTATCATATACTTATGCACAACAAAGTGGTTATCATCAAGATGGCAGTTTAATTGGAATGATTGGTTTACAAAACAAACGGTTTAGGTTTTCATTTAGTGCAACATTGATTACACGCTATTATTCGGATGGGTTTTATGAAATTCTTATGCGCTATAATTTCCACTCTTCAAAACATTCAAAGCTTCCTTCTTCTTCTATTCAGATATATTGATAAAGATTTTCTCACTATTCTCTTTTCCACTCTCAATCCATTCCCTTTCCTTATCTTTGCTCCATGAATAAAGCATTCCTCTTCATCATTATTAACTGTTCCTTATTAACTATTAACTGTTTTGCACAATCTCCAAGTTGGGTTTGGGGAAAAGATGCAGTATGCAGCCCTAATGGTGGTGGATTGGCTTATGCAATTGCCAAAGATAATTCAGGTCACATCTATCACACAGGTATTTTTGGCGATTCAATTACTTTTGGAACTAATACATATTATGATACCGATACAGGTTTCTCAGCAACTTATCTTGTAAAGTATGATACTGCAGGAAATCTTATCTGGGCAAGGAGTTCGGGCGGACCAGGTGCTGCAATTGTTTCTGCTATTACCACAGATGGTGCAAGCAATATTTATATTACAGGATATTACTTGGGAGGTTCGGTTTCATTTGGGGCATTTACTCTTGATACCACCGATTATGATGGTATTTTTATGGCTAAATACGATTCTGCCGGGAATGTTCTATGGGCTGTTATCTGCGACTCCTCATCCATTGGTTATCCTTATGGCATTGCAACTGACCTTGCCAACAATGTTTATCTTACCGGAACAATTTATTCTCCGACAATTAAATTTGGTCCCTACTCGCTTACTAATAATGGACTGGTAAATTATTTTGTCGTTAAATACGATTCTTCAGCTCATGTAATCTGGGCAAGGAAGGCAGGGGAAACAGGCATTGACAAGACGTATGGAATAGTTACCGACACGATAGGTAATGAATATATAACAGGATACTTTAATTCCCATCAAATAGTTATTGGTCCTGATACATTAACCAACTTAGGGACTCATAATGTATTTATCGCTAAGTATGATTCGTCAGGGAATGCATTGTGGGCAAGAGGTGGCGGTGGAATTTACGGTGATATGGGTTTGTCAATAGCCACTGATAAAAGAGATAATGAATATGTTACAGGTCAGTTTACGTCTCCTACCATAAACTTTGGTAATGATACTTTAACCACTCCGGGAGGTGAAACAATGTTCCTTGTTAAATATGATGCTTCAGGAAATGTTCAATGGGCTACATCCTCTGTTAATAATTTTAACTGCAATTGTTTTCCTTATAATGTGGCAGTTGACCTGAATAGCAATCCTGTTGTTATAGGCTGCCTCGGCTATCCCCAGGTTGGATTGGTAACTTTTGACACAACGGCTTTAAATCCTCCACCCGACACCCATAATCCCATGTATATAGTTAGATACAATTCATCAGGACATTCACTCTGGGGGAAAATATTAGTTATAGGTGGAGGAGATGATAATACCAATGGAGGTGTTCTCTATGATGCCAATAATATATATATATGTGCAGAATTTGAAACCACTCCTTTAGTATTCAATAATGATTCGCTTTATAATCTTGGAATTCATACCCCTTTTCTGGCGAAATTAGAATATAATGGTAATGTTGGTATTTCGAACATTGAAGAACATCAAAACATTTCCATCTATCCAAACCCTAACGATGGAAATTTTACAATAGCTTATCATCTTTCAAACAATTCTCAATTCTCAATTCTCAACTCTCAATTTATAATTACAGATGTTATGGGCAGAGAAGTCCATCATCAGCCCATAACACCTAACTCATCCCTCTTAATTCAAATAAATATTTCTGATTTGAACAACGGAATCTATTTCTGGAAGATGATTTCCAATAATCATATACTGGATAATGGGAAAATTGTCATCATAAAATAAATCAGTATTCATCTTGATTTATAATTTATCATTCATAATTCATAATTTATCCAACTATTATCCCTACTTTTACATCCTTACATAAATATATATCATTTTGAGAAATTCAATTAAAGTTATTCTATCATTATCAGTTCTTTTCTTTGTTCTTAGTATCAGGTTAGGCTATGCCCAAAAGATGGTTATCTGTAATGACATAGACAGAGCTGGTGTTTGTTCCGGTTCAACTAGTGCTTATCAAATGGCAGACAGTACAGGACCTATTATGTGTGTTGGAATCTTTGCCGATTCAACAAAAACATTGGGTACCGAGGGTATCGTTATCAAGGTTTACAAAATTACTGATGGAAAAGAAGTGAGGTTTGGCAGTGATTTCATTAAAGAAACACAAAAGAACTGGACTTTCTGCTGGAGAAGAATCCTCTTTTGGGAAAAGGGCTCCTATATAGTAAAAGCTTACGATCAGGATGAAAAGGTTATCTGTACTGCTGACTTTACTCTCACCAGTAAGCTTGATTCTCCATCTAAATAAATAGAATATTTCAATAGTATCTATGCCAAGGGAATAGTTATTTATTAATTCCCTGAAAAATAGTTTACTTTTTTGATTAATTCGTTAGATTGTTCCATAAGAAATGTTTAGATTTGCAACATATAAAAACAAATAAAATTTTTAATAAGATTAATAAAAAATAAATGGCTGAAAGAGATAAGATAATTAAGATTAACATAGAAGAAGAAATGAAAAAATCCTACATTGATTATTCAATGTCGGTTATTGTTTCAAGGGCTTTACCTGATGTAAGAGATGGTTTAAAACCTGTTCACAGAAGAGTATTATATGGAATGCTGGACTTAGGAGTTCTCTCTAATCGTCCTTATAAAAAATCTGCAAGAATTGTTGGAGAAGTTTTAGGTAAGTACCATCCTCATGGTGATACCTCTGTTTATGATGCAATGGTTCGTATGGCTCAGGAATGGTCATTACGTTATCCATTAGTTGATGGACAAGGTAACTTTGGATCTGTCGATGGTGACAGTCCTGCTGCAATGCGTTATACAGAAGCACGACTTAAGAAGATTGCAGAAGAGATGCTTTTGGATATTGATAAAGACACCATTGACTTCCGCCTGAACTTTGATGATTCTTTGCAGGAACCTACCGTTCTTCCATCCAAGATTCCTAATCTTTTGATTAATGGTTCATCAGGTATTGCTGTTGGTATGGCAACTAATATGCCGCCTCATAATATTACCGAAGTTATCAATGCCTGCATTGCTTTTATTGATAACAAAGAAATTTCTATTGAGGATTTAATGGTACATGTTAAAGCTCCTGATTTCCCAACAGGTGGAATTATTTATGGAATTGAAGGTGTGAGAGAAGCATTCCTTACAGGAAAAGGGAGGATAGTTATTCGTGCCAAAGCATCTATCGAACAAAGTGAAAGCGGCAGAGATAGAATTGTCGTAAACGAAATTCCTTACCAGTTAAACAAGGCAGATATGAT
>Ga0206936_1005_pt1 | contig 62494 bp, 51 predicted proteins | sample Alteio_BWOrgHeat_14_FD_152922 | JGI IMG/M metagenome (GOLD analysis project Ga0206936, IMG submission 152922) | Enriched cells from forest soil in Barre Woods Harvard Forest LTER site, Petersham, Massachusetts, United States -... | ecosystem: Environmental > Terrestrial > Soil > Temperate forest >... | reverse complement strand
ACTAATATCGCTGCATGCGGTTGCTCATCTGGTTCTGCAACACTAACAGTAACCGGTGGTTCATCTCCTTATTCTTATCATTGGTCAAATAATGCCACAACGCAAAACATTAATGGTCTGACAGCAGGTACTTATAGCGTTACTGTCACCGATGCAAACGGATGCACTGCTGCCGGAAGCGTTACAATTACTCACGCAGCTTCAATTTCAATTTCTATTAGCCACACTAATGTTACATGTAATGGTGGTAGCAATGGAACAGCAACCCTTTCAGTTTCTGGTGGTACCTCCCCATACACTTATCATTGGTCAGATAATGCAACAACGCAAAACATTAGTGGTTTGTCTTCAGGCACATATCATGTCACAGTTACCGATGCCAGCGGATGTACAGCTACTTCAAGTGTTTGCATCACACAAGCGGATGCAATTACCCTCACAGTTAGTAAAACTAATATTACTTGCAATGGAGGAAACAACGGTTCAGCAAACGTAACTGTTTCCGGTGGTTCATCTCCATATTCTTACCATTGGTCAAACAATGCAACCACACATAATATAAGTGGTCTCTCAGCAGGTACTTATGGAGTAACAGTAACTGACGCTAACGGATGCACAGCCACTGCAAGTGCTTGCATCACTCAGCCAGCACCCATTGTTGTTACAATTACCGGAACAAATATTTCTGCCTGCGGTTCCAACAACGGTTCAGCATCAATAACAGTAAGTGGAGGAACTTCCCCTTACTCTTATCATTGGTCAAATAATGCAACCACACAAAATATCTCTGGATTATGTACAGGAACTTACAGCGTAACAGTTACCGATGCTAACGGATGCACCGCAACAGCAAGCGTAGTCATTTCTCATGCGTCATCACTGACCACTAGCATAACCCACAATAATGTATCATGCAATGGCGGCAGCGATGGCTCTGTAACCCTCACAATTACTGGCGGAACTTCTCCATATACATTCAATTGGTCAAATGGTGCAACAACTCAAAACCTTACCGGTGTATCATCTGGCACTTATCATGTAACAGTTACCGATGCCAGCGGATGTACCTCTACGGCAAGTGCCTGCATCACACAACCAAGCGCTATTTGTGCAACCATTACAGGCACCAATATTACATGTAATGGCGGATATAATGGTGCAGCAAATCTTTCCGTATCAGGAGGCTCATCACCATACTCTTATCATTGGTCAAATAACGCAACAACACAAAATATCAGCGGCTTATGTGCAGGTACATACAATGTTACCATCACCGATGCCCACGGATGTACAGTAACCAAGCAGGTTTGCATAACACAGCCGTCTGCTATCACAATTAGTATGACCGGCACCAATGTAACTACCCAAGGCGGTCACGATGGCTCTGTCTCCATCACTGTTTCCGGCGGAAGTTCTCCATATACCTATCATTGGTCAAATGGAGCAACCACTCAAAACATTTGTAATCTTATTGCCGGCACTTATTGCGTCACCGTTACCGATGCTAATAATTGCACAGCTTCCAACTGCGTAACCATAACATACCATCATTGTGGTAACAGAAGTGTAAGCAATAACGATACATCTTCCAATAAATCAGTTACATTGAAGGCATATCCAAACCCATTCTCCTCTTCCGCAGTTATTCAATTCTCTGTGCCCGAAGATGGAAATGTAACCCTCCAGGTATTCAATGCCGAGGGAGCCAAAGTAGCCACTTTATTCGATGGTCAGGCTAATGGAGATATAATTTATTACATTAAATTTGATGCCGCCGATTTAGCCTCCGGAATGTATTTCTATCGCCTCACAACCGATAAACAAACTTACTTCGAAAAGATTATGCTCCAGAAGTAATTATAACCCTTTAATCCAAAAGCCCTCCTTCTTTCAAAAGTTGGAGGGCTTTTTAATTCTACCCTCACCATTCGAATTCAAAATTCAATTTTCCTCCTCCCCTTTTCATGTCAAAACTAAAGATTCGAAGCCCGAAACATAATAATAGATTAATAATCAATCTATTACACCTAAGTACAATTCGCCGGAAGCAAGGTTTAAGTCGTCGGAAGCTAGGTTTTATGTGCCGGATGATAGGTTTATATCCGCCGGAAGGTAGGTTTTTATCGCCGGATGATAGGTTTATACCCGTCGGAAGGGAGGTTTTTATCGCCGGATGGGAGGTTTATTTTACTTTATGATAGGTTTAAAATGCTTTTTGGTTGGATGATTTTTACTTATGTAAGAAATTTCTTTAACTTTTACCCATCCCATTTTCAATCTTCATATTTTTGATATACCATTAACAGAAAATTTTTAACCTGCCCAAAACAATTTTTTTATAAATAATATGTTCTTACATTTGCACCCATAAATAATTAACACAACATGATAACTGCATCTCAAGAAGTTAAAACCCCCAACTTAGTTGTTTCTGAAATGGCTGAGGACTTAATCGGCTCCGAAATCATCAAGATTGCCGCCGAAATCGGTGACAAGATAAAAAACGGTGAAGACATCATCAACCTCACCATTGGCGATTTCGACCCGAAGATTTTCCCCATCCCCACCGAATTAAAGGATGAAATAATCAATGCCTACAATGCAGGTCGAACAAATTATCCTGCCGCAAACGGCATTCTTGAGCTTCGCCAGGCGGTGTCTAAGTTTTTGATGGAAAGAGAAGAACTTTCCTATTCTGCCGATGAGATTTTAATTTCCGGAGGCGCTCGTCCGCTTATTTATGCCACCTATTTAACCTTGCTGGATGAAGGCGATGGAGTTATTTTCCCCGTCCCCTCCTGGAATAATAATCATTATGTGCATCTATCCAAAGCAAAACCCATCCCGATAGAAACTAATGCCGAAAATAACTTTATGCCCAATGCCGATGAAATCCGTCCGTTTATAAAAGATGCAAATTTGCTGGCATTATGCTCCCCCTTGAACCCAACCGGAACCATCTTTACCCGCGATGGCTTGGAAAAAATCTGCGATTTGGTAATAGAAGAAAACCACAGACGCGGTGCCGATGAAAAACCGCTTTATTTATTATACGATCAAATCTATTGGGTGCTCACTTTTGGTTCTAATCATCATTACAACCCCGTTTCCATCCGACCGGAGATGAGAGATTACACCATTTTTATTGATGGCGTTTCCAAATCTCTTGCCGCCACCGGAATAAGAGTTGGATGGGCATTTGGTCCTCAAAGAATCATGGATAAAATGAAAGCCATTCTCTCCCATGTAGGCTCCTGGGCTCCAAAAGCCGAACAGGTTGCCTGCGCAAAATATTTGAACAATAAACCTGCAATGGATAGTTTCCTGAATTCCTTCAAAGAAAGCGTTGACCAAAGATTGGAAGCACTTTACAGAGGGTTTATGAACTTAAAGAACGAGGGATATAAAGTTGATGCGATATCTCCACAGGCAGCCATCTATCTCACCGTTCAATTCGATTTGGCTGGTAAGAAAACCGCCGATGGAAAAGTCCTTGAAAACACAAAAGATGTTACTGCCTATTTGTTAAATGAGGCTAAATTGGGTATCGTTCCTTTCTATGCTTTCGGGGCTTCGGAAGATGATACCTGGTATAGAATTTCTGTCGGTACCTGCACTTTGCCAGCCATTGATAAGGTTTTCGTAAACCTTAAAAATGCCTTGCAAAAACTCTCTTAAATGTAAAATAAAGGTTAATTGACGATAAACCCTATGATAATGTGGGGCAGATATGGTATTTTTTAATAATTTTGCGCCTCTTTTATAAAACCTTAATCAATTAGAATGAAAAACAGGTACTGCGTTATAATGGCAGGGGGAATAGGGAGCCGATTCTGGCCCATGAGTCGGACAGCCCATCCAAAACAATTCATAGACATGCTCGGAAATGGTAAAACATTGCTTCAGCAAACCTATGAACGGTTTTTAAAGATATGCCCGAAGGAAAATATATATGTGGTTACCAATGAAGGTTATATGGACCTGGTTTTTAAACAACTCCATGAGATTTCTCCGGAAAACGTTTTAGGGGAACCAGTCAGGAGAAATACGGCGCCTTGTATTGCTTATGCGTCTTATAAAATATTTCAGAAAGACCCAAAGGCTAATATGGTAGTTGCCCCCTCCGATCATTTAATTGCAAAAGAGGATGCCTTTGTAGATGCTGTAAATACCGCATTGGATTTTACTGAAAGCCATGATAGTTTGCTCTCCATTGGCATTCATCCCGGTCGCCCTGACACTGGTTACGGATATATTCAGTTCATCGAAAATAAGGATAAGAGCAATCGTATTTGTAGAGTAAAGACATTTACTGAAAAACCGGATATTGAACTTGCAAAGTTCTTTCTTCAAAGTGGGGAGTTCCTTTGGAATTCAGGAATTTCAATCTGGAATGTTACGAGTATTATTGAAGCCTTTAAGAAATACATGCCTGAGATTCATAACATCTTTTCAGAGGGAGGTTCTAAATATTTCACAGATGGTGAACCTACTTTTATCAAAGAGGCTTATGCACAAAGTACGAATATTTCAATTGATTATGGTGTGATGGAAAAAGCGCATAATGCCTATGTTATTGCTGCCGACATTGGCTGGTCGGATTTAGGAACATGGGGTTCTCAATATGAACACAGCGAAAAAGATGCTAACGGAAATGCGGTGGTTGGAAACAATGTAATGCTTTACAATAGCCATGATAACATTGTCCATGTGCCCAAAAATAAATTAGTAGTTCTTCAAGGACTAAAGGATTATATTGTTGTTGAATCGGATAACATTCTTCTCATCTGCAAAAAGTCTGATGAACAGCAAATCAGGCAGTTTGTGAGTGATGTTAAAATAAATAAAGGCGAAAAGTTTACCTGATAACCTTTTATCATAGTGAAGTTTCGTTTTATTGTTTTTCTATTTCTTTTTCCATTATTTAATATCTCCAAAGCACAGGAAAATCTTATTCCTTGCGAACTGAATGGCAAGTTTGGCTTTGCCGATAAATCAGGAAACGTAATTATAACTCCTCAATTTGATGAGGTTACTCCTTTCTCCGAAAATCTGGCTGCAGTTGTTCAGGATTATAAAAACTATAAATGGAGTTTTATTGATAGAGCAGGGAAAATTGTTATACCTGCCAAATATGATTATGCCGAACCCTTCTCAAATGAAAGAGCATTAGTTAGCATTGATGGAAAATGCAATTACATTAATAAGGATGGGAAGATTATGTACCTCGATTGGTTCGAAGAGGCGAATAGTTATGATAGCCTGATTGCAAAGGTTAAATTCCGTCATAAATATGGCTATATCAACCTCAATGGAAGTTTCGATATCAAAGCAAAATATGAATCTATCGGTGATTTCTCCGAAGGTCTTGCCGAAGTAAATTTTAAAAACAAATGGGGTTTCATTAACAGAAAGGGCGATATGGTGATTGAGCCTAAGTATGATTTCGTTTTTGGCTTTAAGAATGGTGTTTGTATTTTTCAGGTTGGAGGGAAATATGGTTTAATAAATCATTCGGGTAAAGAAATTATTCCTGCTACTTATGATGAACCATTAGAAACTTTCGATGGATTGATCGTAAAAGATTTTGATGGAAAGAAAGGTTATCTCGATACCTTAAATAACATTGCAATCCCTGCACAATTTGAAGATGCAGGTAATTTCAATGAAGGATTAGCAAGAGTAAAAACCAATAATAAATGGGGATATATAAACAAGAAAGGGAAATTAGTAATTCCTGCTCAATTTGATTTTATTGATGAGTTCAATGAAGGACTCGCCATTGTTCTGATAAACGGGAAAGGTGGTTTTGTTGATGAAAAGGGTGAAGTAGTTATTATGCCTCAGTATTTTGACCTCAAGAGTTTTTCTAGCGGACTTGCCGCCTTTGCATCGAATGGAAAATGGGGATATATCAATAAAGAAGGCGAAAAAGTCATCGAACCAAAGTTTGAAGAAGCCGGAGAGTTTGTTGGTAATTATGCGAAAGTGAAACCCTTTAAATATTATGGATATATTAATAAGCAAGGAAAATATATTGTCCAGCCGGAATATGATGAGGTCTCAAAGTTTGTAAATGGGTATTGCCGGATTAAGCAAAATGGAAAATATGGTTTTGTTAATTCATCAGGAGCAATAATTGCAAAGCCGCAATTTGATGATGCTTTAAATTTTCAGAATGGTTTTGCGCGAGTTAAGATTGATGGAAAGTTTACTTATATTGATAGGACAGGAAAAATAATCACTGACCAACGATTCACTGATGCAAAAGATTTTTCGGAGGGATTAGCCGCAGTGAAAATAAATGGCAGATGGGGATATATAGATGCATCAGGAAACATGGTCATCAAACCGGACTATTTTAATGCGGATGCCTTTACCAAAGGAAAAGCCTTGGTGGTCATTGATGTTCAGGGAAGTATTGAAACAGTGAAATACATTAATAGGTTAAATAAACAAACTGATTAGCAGGTCTGAATATTTTTTCTTATCATTGCATCAATAAGTTTTTAAATTTAATTTTTAATAATTTTAGCCATGAAAAAAATCATCTTTATTGTCGTTTTATTTTCGCAACAACTTATTTCCAATGCGCAAATTACTCAGGGAAGATTCGTAGTTGGAACTTCAGTTTTTTATCAAAACCAGCAAACGGTTAACTATAATCCTGTTGGTTATCCTAATGGCGCTCAAACAACTTATAATAATTTCACACTGACCCTTCAGCCGGGTTATATGATTACCGAAAATTTCTGTCTGGGTATTTCTGCTGTGCTTATGAACAACACCGAGAACTCTCAAAATCCTCCTGATCCCGAATTTGATTCCAATAGCAAAACATGGCTTTATGGCATTTACGGAAGGCATTATATTTATATCTCCGACAAATTTTACTTCACCAATTCATTTGTAATGACCTTAAAAACCGGCACAAACAATTCATCTTATTATTATTCTGATCCATCATTAAATACATCCTCAGCACTGGCAATAAAAGGATATTATTTCAGTTATGCTCCCGGGATAATCTATTTCCTCACTCCACACATTGGCGTCAAAACAAATATCGGAACCATATCCTATGACCATACAACAAACACAACAACATCAGGTTATGGTTCCGGGACTTCCAATACTCTCGGAATATTTTCAATTCTCTCCCCGCTAAATTCTTTCAACGTTGGTGTTGATTTCTTTTTCGGGAAAATCGGGAATGAGCCGAAATCTGAAGTGAGGTAGTTTTTAAATCAATATTTCACGAAAGCCTTCAATTGGTTTAAATACCAATCTTTATCATCGAACATAATAAAATGTAAACCTTTGTTTGCATAAATAATTTTCGGAGGTCTCATTTTTTTAAACTGACTTATGATTGCTGCATTGGATGGTTTGAAACTTGGTTCGAGAATAATTAACGACGGACAAACAACTCTGGCAATGGTATCTCTCAAATCAGTATTCAAAAACTCGCAAAAAGTCTCTCCCATAGTTTTTCGGTCAGATAAAAGATTCCAATGGACAACGGTTTCTATTTTCGATGTATCGGCAATCATCAGTTCCATATTTGCGCGCTGTGTTCTATGCAATTCATTTTCCGACATTGCTTGCATGCCTTTTATATTTTCGCTGCAATCAAGTTTTTTGTTCGACTGAAAATTTGCATCCAACAAAGCGGCGTAACATGGAATTGCATCTATATCAACAATTTTGGAAATCAATTTTGGATAATCCGATGCCAGCCAAAGTGCCATAATTCCGCCGAGACTATGACCGATGATGATTGGATTTTTTATCTTTGCCCAAACAATATATCTCGCAATTTCATCTACCCAATGTTTTAAATTCGGATTTGCGTCTGCCTTTACGCCTGCAAATCCATGCATGCTTAGAACGATACATTTATAATCTTTTTCAAAAACTTTGAGCGTTTCATTCCACACATCGCTGGAGCAGGCATATCCGGGAATGAAGATGATGGTATTTTTTCCTTTGCCCGAAATTTTTACCTCGAACGGAAAATTTTGTTGCGGGAAACTATCATCGCATCCAATTATCAAAACCAATAAAATCAGTGCTATTTTTTTCATAATTATTTTTCCTTCAATTGTTGTACCGTTCCAATAAATGAAATAAGATATTGACCCAGATTTGTTGTTATCCTTGCTGTTTTATTAAATCGCCCCGGAACTTTATGGTCGAGTCGTTTATAAGTAATTTTGACTGTTTGTCCTTTTAAAATCGCTTTTTTTGGCGATGATTCAGGAGCAAAATTCGGTTCTCCCCATCCAACCCATAAAAAAACCAATGCTGTATCTGAATGATTGGTGAAATAAAAACTCACCTCATGTAAATCCTCATTATTTATACTTCCCAAATCAACGGTTATTGATTTATCATTATATGCATATATAATAGTGTCGTTTTCTTTATGCCATGATTTTTCAATCCTCACCCTGAACCGCATCGAATCATCGGTACTCACAGAAACACTTTCCTGGGAAAAGGATTTTTGGCTTATTAGCCCCATAAAAAATAACAGCACCATGATTTTCATCTGGCAAGTTTACTAAATTCAGGGTGGATATTTGGTGAAGATGGGGAAAATCGGGTTTTTAATCCATCCAAAAAAATGAAAAAGCCATTCGAATGAGAAAATAAGTCAGCAGAATGACTATTTTACTCAGTCGAACAGGTAAATATCGCAGTAGAACGAGATATTTTCTCATTCTGGTGGGATATTTCCTCAGCACCTGAACTTATTTCCTCAGCACCCTGATTTATTTTCTTCAGCCTCAATTTATTTTCTCATTCGAATGAGATATTTTCTCATTCGAACAGGATTTGAAGTGAAATAATCATTATTATATTGATAATCATCACTTTAAATCAATTCTAAGCCCCGATAATTTGCTTTTGGACGAATAAATCATCCCTCAAAATGACAATAATTGATAATAATCGTACGAATTATCCATAAAAATAGTTGATTATCCCCAAAATGGTTTTAAATTCACACCGATTATCTAATTAAACAAAAAAAAACAATAATAATGATTGGAACAAAAGTTAATGGTTTTAACACGTGGATACATCCATTTGTTGCTTATGTTATTGCAAACATGCTGCATTTACGGGTTGCTGCCACCCAAGCTGCGACGCTGGGCACAGATTTGACGGATTGGGACACAAAATTTGGGATTTATTCTAATATCCTTACCCAAACTCATGGTTCGATTGGTGATATAAATACGGATTATGATGAGTTTCATCATGAAACAAATTTACTGAGGCAACAGATTAAAAATGATGTAAACGTTATTTTGTCGGGCGATGACAGGGTAGCGCTTGACATTCCTGAGGATCCATCACCACGCGGACATGTGCCTCCATCGGCTACAGGTCCGGTAAATACGCAGTTAAGAGCAACTCATTTACAGGCAGAAATTTTTACTTCTAATCCTGTTGCAGGTCATGAAACCGAAAAAGCTTTGCCCGAAGGTGTTGTAAAGATTGGAAGAAAGATTGCTTATGTACTTCCTGGTGCGCCAATTCCTACTGTTTATGGAGGGTTGCCATCAGTAGGAAGCACTGTTTTTCATTTGCTTTTTACGGAAGACCAGAAAAATATGGTTGCCTATATTATTACCTGGTATATTAATAATAGAGGCGAAGAAGGACCACCAAGTCCTCCTTATCCTTTTACGATTATATAATCAAAAATAATCATAAAAAGAAAGCTCTTCGGGAAATCCGGGGGGCTTTTTGTTGTTTGAGGGTTTTTGTTAATAATAAAGCGTAGTTTTACATCTCTTATAAAACAAATAAAATGAAAAAAGTATTTTTAGTGTTTATTGTTTTTCTATGTTTCTCAGCTAAAGGTCAAAAATTTTATGTAGGTCTAGGGTTTGGATATATTGAAACAGGTCTTGCCGATCAGCCATATTTACATGATGGAGGAGGATATAATACTACAAATGTAGTTCAAGGTTCCATAGGTTATTTATTTACACATAAACTTAGTGTCGAATTGGCAATTAACCAATTATCATGTAATAATTCTGATAATTTCTACCCTTATTATTTTTTAAAGGTTTCTCTTCGGTTGATAAGATTTATGCCAATGCTTAAATATAATTTTTATTATAAAGGACTAACATTTTATTTAAAGGCTGGTGCTTCAATTGGTTTGGATAACAAATTGGAATGGGATATTAATTATACGAATGATTTTCCACCTTATATTCATATTTTAAATAGTGAATACAATGGAGGCATTTCACCTGGATATTCATTGGGAATAGGGGGCGAATATAAAATATACAAAAGTTTAAGTTTTTACGGAGAAATAAATTACATTTATAACTATTGGTCAAGAACTCATTTAACTATTTTTGAATCAGTTGGAGATCCTGTTATAGAAAGAACTCCTTTAAATATTCATGCTCAAGGGTTTAATATTGGTTTGAAATATGGCTTCAAATAATAAAAAAATGTATCCAAATAGCAAACCTAACTTCAAAACCCTTAACCTTTACCCAAAAAATCCCCTCATTTGCCGTTATTAACAAAAAAATGTTTATCTTCGCCCCGATAAAAAATAGAAATAAAAAAGAAATAAGATGCCATTAAGTTCAGAAGTAAAGAAAGAAATCTTTAAAAAACACGGAAAATCGGAAGTAGATACAGGTAAAAGTGAGGCTCAGATAGCTATGTTTTCAACCCGTATCAATGCTTTAACCGAGCATTTGAAAATCAATAAAAAGGATTTTTCAACACAAACAGCCCTGATTAGTTTAGTTGGTAAACGTCGTCGTTTGCTCAATTACCTGATGAAAAACGATATTACAAGGTATCGTAAAATCATTGCGGAACTAAACATCAGAAAATAACCCCAACAATTTGTTAATTTGATAATGTGTTAATTTGATAATGCAAAATTATCGAATTAACTTTTTTTATCTTTACGTATTATCAAATTACCAAATTAACTAATTATCAAATTAAAATGTATACATTAAAATCAAAAACAATAGATATCGGCGACGGAAGAACCGTAACGATAGAAACCGGTAAGCTTGCCAAACAAGCCGATGGCTCAGTGGTGGTTCGCATGGGCGATACCATGTTGCTTGCCACCGTGGTTTCAAATACAGAAGCAAGAGAAGGGTTGGATTATCTGCCTTTATCGGTAGATTACCAGGAAAAATATGCTGCAGTGGGAAGATTCCCGGGTGGTTTTTTCAAGCGTGAAGCTCGTTTATCGGATTATGAAATCCTTATCAGCCGATTGATTGACCGCGCTTTGCGTCCTCTTTTCCCGGATGATTATCATGCGGAGATTCAGGTGTTGGTAACTTTAATATCTGCTGATAAAAACATAATGCCTGATTGTCTGGCAGGATTGGCTGCTTCGGCTGCTATCACTATTTCTGATATTCCTTTTGCCGGCCCGATTTCAGAAGTTAGGGTTGCAAAGATTGATGGGAAATTAGTTATCAATCCTTATCTTTCTGATATCGAAAGAGCAGATATAAACCTGATAGTTGCTGCTTCTGCACATAATATTCTGATGGTTGAGGGTGAGATGAATGAGGTATCTGAAAAAGATATGCTGGAAGCGATTCAGTTTGCTCATGAGGCAATAAAAATTCAGTGCCAGGCGCAATTGGATCTCGCCGAAATGTGTGGAAACAAACCAAAACGTGAGTATGATCACGAAACCAACGACCTTGAATTAAAGGAAAGAATCCGCAAGGAACTTTATGATAAGGTTTATGAAGTTGCCAAGCAAGCTAATCCTGATAAACATGCTCGTCATGAATCTTTTCAGGCAATCAGAGATGCTTTTTTAGAAACTTTTACAGAAGAAGAAAGAGAAGAAAAAGAAGCATTGGTGAAGAAATATTATCACGATGTTGAAAAAGAAGCTATCCGAAGAATGATTATGGATGAGGGAATTCGATTGGATGGAAGAAAGGGAAATGAAATCAGAGGTATCTGGTCGGAGGTGAATTATTTGCCTTCTGCGCATGGTTCTTCAGTTTTTACAAGAGGCGAAACGCAATCATTAACCACCGTTACTCTTGGAAGTAAATTGGATGAGCAAATGATTGACGGGGCAATGTTTGAAGGATATAATAAATTTTTATTGCATTATAATTTCCCACCGTTTTCAACTGGTGAGGTGAAGCAAATGCGCGGTGTTGGTCGTCGTGAGGTGGGTCATGGAAATCTTGCCATGCGTTCTTTGAAGAAGGTTTTACCGACTGATGGCGAGGTTAATCCTTATACAATCCGTATTGTTTCTGATATTTTGGAATCCAATGGTTCGTCGTCCATGGCTACTGTTTGCGCAGGTTCTTTGGCTTTGATGGATGCAGGAATTAAGATACGCGGTGCTGTTTCCGGAATTGCAATGGGCTTGATTACTGATGGTAAAAAGTTTGCTGTTCTATCAGATATTTTGGGTGATGAAGATCATTTGGGAGATATGGATTTTAAAGTTACAGGAACTTCAAAAGGTATAGTTGCCTGTCAGATGGATTTGAAAGTTGAAGGATTGCCTTATGAAATTATGTTGCAAGCATTGGAACAAGCGAAGGCTGGTAGATTGCATATCCTTGGCGAAATGAATAAAACCATTTCTGAGCCACGAGCGGATTACAAACCTTTTGCTCCTCGTATTGTAAAAGTAACAATTCCTAGAGAATTCATCGGTGCTATTATCGGACCAGGTGGAAAAATCATCCAGGAAATGCAGCGTGAAACAGGAACTACCATCTCTATTGAAGAAGTTGGAGAGCAGGGAGTTATAGAAATTGCATCTTCAGATAAGGCTTCCATTGATAAAGTTTTAGCTAAGATAAGTGGAATAGTTGCTATTCCGGAAGAAGGAAAAATTTATGAAGGTACTGTTAAAACCATCATGCCATTTGGAGCATTTGTAGAAATTCTTCCTGGCAAAGATGGATTACTGCATATCTCTGAAATAAGCTGGGCTAGATTAGAAACAATGGATGGGGTTTTGAAACCAGGTGATAAAATTCAGGTTAAGTTGATTGAAGTTGATAAAAAGACCAATAAACTGAAACTTTCAAGAAAGGTTTTATTGCCACGACCTGAAAAACCTCAGCATCAGGAAAAATAATTATTTCCTTTTAATAAAGATTCCAAGTAAAAGGAACAACAAAGTTCCAATTGAAAACACGGAAGCTATTTTACCAAGATAGTCTCCGTGTTTTGCATAAAAAGTCATTTCTGAATTCGCATTAATTGATTGTTTGATAACAGTAGGCTCCCACCATTTTGTTGCCTGCTGCATGTCGCCTCTTTGATTAATGAAACAGGAAATACCGGTATTCGCTGAACGGGCAATGCTTCTTCGGAATTCTATTGCCGTCAATCTGCCATAATTGCAATGTTGTTTATATCCGGGCGTATCATGCCACCAACCGTCGTTTGTGATGATGAATAATAAGTTAGCTCCGTTTTTTAAATATCCTGAGAGAAAATCTCCGTAGATTGATTCGTAACAAATTGCAGTGCCGATTTTCCATTTACCATTGATGGAATTAAAAACAGTTCTGTCCTCCTGGGTTCCATAACTTCCTGAAGTTCCTCCAAGATCAATTGCATATTTTCCAAGGAATCCAAAGATTTTTGGATAGGGCATTTTCTCTACTCCAGGAACTAATTTGGACTTATGATAGATTTGAATCTTTTCTGAATTATCAATTTGAAAAGAAGCATTGTAATCATCGTAATAAGTATCCGGATCGGTATCGGACTTGCGTGCTGTTTCCGAAATTTTTTCTCCCTTTTTAAATCTTCTTGCTGAGCCCATTCCGCAAACAAAATTCAATTTTGGAAAAGGTTTAATGAATTCTTTGATAGTTTTGATATTCGGTGATTGATCTAAAAACTCTTCCCAAATTGCTTCCGGCAATGCAGTTTCCGGGAAAACAAGATAATCAGTTGTGCTATCAACTTTCTCCGCTGCCAATTTTAACATCATATCCAGTTTCTCCGCATCACTAATTGAGAATTTTTCATTGTATGGATCGAAATTGGGCTGGACAATAACAATATTAACCGGGGATGATTTCTCATCGTAATTAGTATAAATCAACAATGATAATCCAATTGGAATAATAACCAATGATAAAATAATTGCAACTCTTTTCTTCCACTGGAAAGCTTTATTGTTCATATATTGCTTAACCAAATTGAATATTAAAATATTTACCGCCAATACCCATATAGAACCACCTAAAATCCCTGTATATTCATACCATTGAACCCAGGAAGTATAAGAAGCAAAACCAAATCCAAGAGTAAGCCAGGGCCAGGAAAGCTCCCAAGATAAATGTAGGTATTCAAATGCAGCCCAGAAGAATATTAAGGAAATATTTCCTGCTAAACTTCCATATATTTTTCTTGTAAAATAAGACAAATGGAAGATGATGGTCATGAATAAAGTATTGAAGACAAATGCTGCAATCGCTCCCCAATCCGATGAATAATAAACCCACCAGGTAGTCCCGACATTCCATATTAATAAGGCTAAATATACAGTTCCGAAATGACGGAGACCTTTTCTCTTTCGTTGGTCTTCACAAATTTTATCAAGGACTAATAATAAAGGAACAAAACCAATAAATAATACGGGAGCGAAACCATAAGTGGGCCAAGCTAAAGTTAAAAGTAATCCACTTAAAATGGTAAAAGAGAACTTACCGAATCGCTTATCAAGAAATTTATTCATTTATTTTTGCATCAAAGATGTAAGCGATGCAAATAGTAATTACTTTTTCTTTTTAGGAGGTGGTGTTTTTTGAACTGCAGGTCCAGCAATTTTTACTATGTTCCAGTTATAAAGACTGTAGTTTCTGAACTTACACCCCTCGCAAAAGTCAAATTTCATTGTCTGATTCCAATACTTATAATTCTGTTGTTCATCATAAGAAACATCCGGAACATTGCCCAAAAGGACAAACTTTCCTTTTTCGAAAGGTACTTTATCTATATAAATCAAGTATGCAGGAATTGTGAGTTTCATGGTATCAATATCATGAATTATAGTTAAACCCGGGATTGAATCTTCGTAGTTGGAATAGACCACACATTTACATTCATTTTCAAATCGGACATCAACTGGATCACCATTATTTTCAATCTTTTTCTCCTTGGCAGAAAGAAACTGGAAAAACTTAAAGCCAGTAGAATCAATCTGTTTATCCTTAAAATATAACTTAAAAACAGCTATATTATTTGGAATATGCTGCCCATAAATAATCCCTGAAACGAGAAGTGAAAGTATTAGAATTGTTGCTTTTTTCATATTAAAATATTGAATTTAATGCTTGCAAAGATATAAAACTTAATATAGAGTACATTTATTATTTTCCATAGCACCTTATTATTTCTATTAAAGGGATAACTTTGCAACCCAATTTATATATCAATTAATAAAAAAGTACAGCTATGAAATATATAATTTCCTATTCAAACCCTAATCAGCATTACATAGATATTGAGTTTATTATTACTGATAACGCATCTGAAAACCTGATTGTTCATCTTCCCATCTGGCGACCAGGAAGATACGAAGAAGGGAATTTTGCAAAGAATATCAGGACTTGGAAGGTTGAAGATAAAAAGGGAAATTCTTTAAAAAATAAAAAGATAGAAAGCAGTTCTTGGGAAATTGAAGCAGGTAAGATTAAGGAAGTGCACATCAAGTATAGTTATTATTGTGGGAAATTGGATGCAGGTTCATGCTGGCTGGATGAAAATCAGCTTTATATTAATCCGGTTCATTGCTTGTTATTTGCTGATGGTTGCGAGCATAAACCTGTTTCGGTTCAGTTGATTATCCCGCAAAATTATAAAGTTGCATGCGCATTGAAAACAGAGAAAGGGAACATCTTAAAAGCACCTGATTATCACACTATGGTTGATTCTCCTTTTATTGCTAGTGCGGATTTGAAGTATGATTTTTATACCTCCAATGGAACTAAATTTCATATCTGGTTCCAGGGAGAATGTGTGATTGATTGGGATAGGATTAAAAACGATTTCAAAAGTTTTACCGATTATCAGATTGCTCTTTTCGGAGATTTTCCGGTTAAGGAATATCATTTTCTTTTCCACATGTTGCCGCAGCGATTTCATCATGGGGTTGAGCATCAGGCATCCACGGTCATTGCTTTGGGGCAGGGATATAAGTTGATGGATGAAATGTATGATGAGTTTTTGGGCATCAGTTCTCATGAATTATTTCATTCGTGGAATGTCAAGAAAATCAGACCGAAAGAAATGTTGCCTTATAATTACTCTGCAAAAAATTATTCCACTCAAGGATGGGTTTATGAGGGTATTACTACTTATTACGGCAATCTGGTTTTATTAAGATGCGGTTTATTTGATGATAAAAAATACTTCAGAGCGCTCAATGAATATCTTGAAAAGCATTTGAATAGTGAAGGGCATTTTAATCAATCCGTTGCCGATGCCTCGTTTGATACCTGGTTGGATGGCTATGTGGATGGTATCCCTCATCGAAAATCAAATATCTATACCGAGGGCAGCATTCTTTCAATGTATCTTGATTTTACCATCCGAATGTTTACCAAAAATAAAAAATCTTTGGACGATGTGATGCGGTCTCTTTATAAAGATTTCGGGAAAAAGAATATCGGTTACACTCAAAATGATATCCAATCAATCATTGAAAATTTAACCGGCAAAGATTACCAGGATTTTTTCGATTATAATATTAATGGCACAAATCTGACTTTATTGGATATCGAACTTTCGATGAATGTGGTAGGAGTTGAGATTTTAAAACAGGAATCCTCACATCTTTATGAAAATTATCTTGGTTTCAGGGTTTCAAATGCCAATAATAAGGTTATTGTGAAGGTAATTGCTCCCGATTCTCCTGCCGAAAAGACTGGATTATCATTAGATGATGAGATAATTGCAGTAAATGATTGGAAAATTGACAATAATTTCGATGATTTATGCAGAATTCACTATAAAAATGGCTTAAATCTTACCATTTTCTCTCAAAACATACTAAAAAACATCCAAATTAAAGAAAAAAACCTCAGATTTTATCATAAATACACCTCAAAACCTAAAAATAAGATGTCTGAAGCTCAAAAAGTGGCATTTAATAAGTGGTCGAAAGGTTAAATTTGTACTTATGGATTCCCGACTTGTACTTATGAATTCCTGAATCGCACTTACGAATAATTTACTCGTACTTACGAATATTTGGCTTGTACCTGCGAATAATTGACTCGTACTAATGAATAATTGACCCGTACTTGTGAGTAATTGACTCGTACTTATGAATAATTGACTTGTACTTGTGAGTAATTGACTCGTACTTACGAATAATTGACCCGTACTTGCAAGTAATTGACTCCTACTTTTGAATAATTGACTCCTACTTGTAAATAATTGATTTGTACTTACGAATATTTATTTGAAAGTTCGTCTGAATTCCGAGCAAACAATCCCGGTCGCAATGGCAATATTTAAGGATTCCGCCTTTTTGCTATCCTTATTATAAGCAGGGATTTTAATTTTTTGGGTTAGATAAGGGAGATAATCGGGGTTAATGCCTTTTGATTCATTGCCGAATACTATCAAGCCGGAGATATCCAATTTTGTTTGATGGATATTTTCCCCATCGAGCATGGTTCCGAAAACGGGCAGATGAAGTTCGTGTTTATTAATCTCAAATAAATCTTTTAATGGGTAATAATGAACATTTACATTGCAAAATGATCCCATGGTTGATTGAATAACTTTTGGATTATAAAGCTCGACACTATCAGGCGAGCAGATTATATTTTTAATCCCAAACCAATCGGCAACCCGGATAATACTCCCGAAATTTCCAGGGTCTTTTATCTCATCAAAAACCAATGTGAGGTTATTTTTTAATTGATGAGGATTAAATTCGAGTTCAGGAATATCGGCAACAACAATAACTTGCTGAGGAGTTTTCAGTCCGCTAATCTTCTCCAATTCCTTTTCTGAGACTTCAAAATATTGAATGGAATTATTAATCTTATGATTTGATAACCACTCATGGGTGGCATAAACGGCATCAATTTTATAAGAGGATTTGAGAATCATATCAGCAATTTTCTCTCCCTCGGCAAGAAATTTGTTATGTTCATTCCTGAATTTTTTGCTCTGAAGAGAGGTTATCAACTTAACTTGTTTATTAGAAATCATAATCCTATACCTTAATTGACGTCATTAATTCGTACTTTTGTGCGATTCCAAAATTAAACAATCTCCGGCACTTGAAGCGTTTATTTTTTATTTCTTTATTAATTTTTACTGCACTCTTCTGGAATGCGTGTAATCCATTTAAACTTGTTCCGCAGGGTGAGTCATTATTAAATAAAAATAAACTCAAACTGATAAACAAAAGTGAAAAAGAGGATTTCAAGGAATCATTGTTTTCAGTAATTACTCCAAAGCCCAATCATAAAACTTTAGGATTTTATCGTTTTAATCTGGATGTATATGATTTATTCTTCAAAAAAGATTCAATGGCAATGGATAGCGCTTCAAAGTTCAGGAAGTTTATGGTCAATTCGATAGGAGAGCCCCCAGTTATTCTTGATTCTCTGGAGATTTATAAAAATCTTGATAAGATGAAACGTTTTATGAAAAAGGAAGGGTATTTCGATGTGGTGGTAAAAGATACCATTACTTTTAGAAGAAATCTTTTTTATCCATCTCACAAGGTTGCAAATTCATATTATACCGTAACTTGCAATGAGCCATATCGATATGATTCGATTAATTATTCAATTTCAGATCCTGTATTGGATGCAATTGTCAGGTCGGATTGTTACGTTAATTCCAGTCTGAAAAAAGGAGCTATTTATGATGAAGATGATTTGGAAAAAGAACGAGAACGTATTACATACGAATTAAAAAGCAGGGGATATTATTATTTCAATAAAGAATATATTCACTATTATGTTTCGATTGATTCAGGTGCAAATTATAACCATCATAAGGTAAATGTCACGTTGGATTTAAGGAGAGTTAATGAAGGTAAAAATGCTCAGGCTGCTGGAAAGGTTGCAGAAAATCATCATGTTTATCACTTCAAAAATATTTATATTCAAACGGATTATAATCCTGTGGATGCACAATCGGATAAAAAATTGGATACTGTTCAATATAAGGATTGTTATTTTCTTTCATATCCCGGAAGTCCGAAATATCATTATGCAATAATCTACCAGACAATATTTTTGCGGAAGAATGATTTTTATCAGATAAAAAACCAGGAAGAAAGTTACAGAAGATTAGCCGACCTTGGCATATTCAAATTTTCAACCATCAAGTTTGATTCTGTTCCCGTTGATTCAAGCCCCACAAAATACGAACTTAATGTTACTATTCAACTAAGTTCATCAAAAAAACAATCGGTGTCTATAGAAACATCAGGAACCAATCAGGGAGGTTCTCCGGGTATCAGTTTAAATATTGATTACAATAATAAAAACACATTTAATGGTATTGAGTTCCTTGATATTAAAGGAAAAGTAAATCTTGAAGCTCAAAAAACATTTCAGGTTAGCGGAGCACATACAAATAACTTTTTCAATGTATTTAATACTTTGGAATTTGGTCCTGAAGTTACATTGAATATCCCAAAATGGATAGTTCCTCCATGGAGTATGATTCAACATTTGTCGCAATACATGAATCCTAAAACAACTATTTCAACTTCCTATTACAATCAGATAAGACCTGACTATAATCGTTCATTAATTAATTTTTCATTAGGACAAAATTTCAGAGCTCCCGGGAAAATCTACGAAAAAACTTCCTTCGTGCTATTTATCCCCGAGATAAATTATGTTAAAGTAAGTTTAGATGATTCATTTAAAGTATTTCTTATTAATTTAAATGACCAGGTTTTAACCAATTCCTATCGGGAACATACTACTTTTGATTATAAAGTCTCGGATATAAAAAATACCCAGAATATCGTTAATAAACTTCAAAAATATACTTTACGTACTGTTGGAGGAGAATTTGGATTGGATAAAGAGATTAATCTTTCCGCATTTTATGCAAAAGTAGATTATGATAAAAGGTATTATTTCCCAATCAATGCGCAAAATACTGTTGCCTTTCGTTTTTTTGGGACTTACGGAAGACCATTCGGGCAGTTGCAAACTCTTCCCTTCGAAAAATCATCTTATGGTGGCGGAGCAAATGATAATCGTGCCTGGATTGCACATACTATGGGTCCTGGAGCTTATCAAAACACTTCCTCGATTGACCAATATGGAGACATAAAAATTCTAATGAGTCAGGAATACAGGTTTTCAATGATATCTTTTCTTGAGGGAGCTTTGTTCTTTGATGAAGGAAATATCTGGCTTGCTAAGATTGATCCTCTTCGACCTAATTCACAGTTTACCTCCAATTTTTACACTCAATTAGGTGTTGGAGGAGGATTAGGAATCCGATTTAACTTTAACTTTTTCATCATCAGGTTCGATGAAGCATGGCAGATGTATGACCCTTCCCAACCCATTGGAGAACGTTTTAATTCAAATACAAAAGAATATAGCTTGAAAAGGATGAAGGTTAACATCGGTATTGGATATCCGTTCTGATGTTAATCAATCCAAATTGAAATATTTTAAACTGAAATTAGGGTAATCCAAGTAAAAGGTTCAGTATTCATCTCTTTAACTCAGATCTTTTTCCCTTTCAAACAGATCTTTCTGTGCTTTAATCAGAGCTTTTTGCACCTCAATCAGATCTTTTCGTGCCTTAATCAGAGTTTTTTCTGTCTTAATCAGAGCTTTTTGTGCCTTAAACACATGTTTAAGGCACTAGATTTCCGAACTTTTTAAGGGAATGAGATGAGTTTTTTGTGTTGAAAGAGGCTCTATCGTTAACATTATATTACTCCGAAAATTTAAAATAGTATTGAAACAATAATCCTCCTACACAATAAAAGCTAACATTATACTGTTTATAAAAGGATAAGAGATTAAACATTTCCTGCATGCAGAAAGGGTACTTTTACATCTCGTTAGAAAACAGAATAAATAATAACAGAAATGATTAATTCAATTTTATTACAGGCGCACACAACGGCAGCAGTAACCGACACTTTATCAAAAGCAGTGGCAAAACCAGATGTTGCCGATGAATCGCTATGGGACTTAGCAGCAAAGGGCGGTTGGATAATGGTTCCGATTTTAATCTTATCGTTGGTCGCGGTGTATTTTATCATCGAAAGATTTGTAGCTATCAACAGCCGAAGAAAAATAGAAGCCGGATTTATGGGCAACATTAAGAATTTTATGTTAAGTGGAAATATAGAGGCAGCAAAGGAAATGTGCCGCAGTTCATCTGCCCCAGAGGCAAAAATGATGGCAAAGGGTCTTGCAAGAATTGATAAGCCTATAGCGGATATTGAAAAATCAATGGAAGCAGTAGGTAAGCAGGAGGTTTATAAATTAGAGAAGAACCTGAACATACTATCCATCATTGCAGGAATTGCTCCCTTGTTTGGTTTTATTGGAACAATACTTGGTGTGATAAAGATATTTTATTCCATTTCATTGGCAGATAATATCAGTATCGGCTTGATATCGGGTGGATTGTATCAGAAGATGGTAACTAGTGCTGCCGGTCTGATGGTTGGTGTATTTGCTTTTATCGGCTTTCATTGGCTCAATCTGATGGTGAATAAAATTGTTCATAGGGTTGAAGTTAACAGCGCCGAGTTTGTTGATATCATTCAAGACCATAAGAAATGAATCTCAGAAAAAGAAGCGATTTAAGGGCTGAGGTAAGCACATCCTCGCTAAACGACATCATGTTTTTCCTGCTGTTGTTTTTCCTTATTATATCTACTTTAGTTAACCCAAGTGTTGTGAAACTTAATCTTCCAAGTTCCAAGAAATCACAAACTATGGCGAAACAAACCATTACTGTGGATGTATCTAAGGACTTGAAATACTATGTAAATAATAAGGCTGTTCCGGTTGATCAGTTAGAAAGTGTTTTGGCTAATGAATCAAAACTGAAACAGCAAGGAACCATTGTTCTTCGATTAGATAAAGCATTATCCATTCAAGACTTAGTTGATTTGATGCAAATAGGTTACAAGCTTAATTTAAAGATGGTTCTCTCCACCGAACCCAAATAAATAGTATGGAAGCAATAGTAAAAGAAAGAAAGTCAATACCACTAATCGGAACTATAGTTGTTCATGGAATTCTATTCTTGATATTTATCTTTATTGTTTTTCATACCCCTATTCCTCCTTATCCTGACACAAGTGGTTTTGGTGTTGAAGTTGCTTTAGGAACATCTGATGAAGGCATGGGTGATACTCCCGGAGAACCTGCCAATAGCAGCAAAGCAGCATCTGCATCAAATAATTCAAAAGATAAATCTTCAAACAATACCAAGCCTGTTTTATCAGAGGATAACGATAATGTTTACCTTGGCGATAACAAAAAGAAAGGTGGCAATCCACAAAAATCATCTAACCCAAATGCTGAATATAAAAAAGGTGGAGATAAAAGCGGAGGCAAAGGAATAACAGGAAAGCCAGGTTATCAAGGTAATCCGAATGGTGATCCTAATTCAAATAATTACAATGGTGAACCAGGGCCAGGTGGAGATGGAACATCATTCATGTTAGGAAGCAGAAGAACAGTTCACAAGGAGTTTCCTGATGTGCAGAACATAAACGAGAAGGCTATTGTGGTAGTGGATATCTGGGTTGATAAAGATGGAAATGTTACAAGGGCGCAAAGAGGATTAGGTACTCGGTCTGCAAATCCTTTTTACATTAATAAAGCGATAGATGCTGCCATGAAAGTTAAATGGGAACCTAAATCTGATGCTCCGGAATTGCAATTAGGAAAGATAAAGTACGTCTTTCTTCCTGAGTAAATGAACATCTATTTAAAGACACTTCATTTCTTATATAGCCAACTGCCGATGTTTCACCGCATCGGCATTGCTGCTTATAGATCGGACCTTAAGAACACTAAATTGCTTCTGGATGAGATCGGTAATCCACAAAAGAACTTCAAAACAATTCATATTGCAGGTACTAATGGCAAGGGTTCATCTTCTCACATGCTTGCAGCGGTTCTTCAAACATCAGGTTATAAAACGGGGCTTTATACATCTCCGCATCTTAAAGATTTCAGGGAGCGGGTGAAGATTGATGGTAAGATGATTGGCAAGATGTACATTGTTGATTGGGTCAAGAAGCATCGAGCAGCGATGAAAAAAATTAAACCATCTTTCTTCGAGATGACGGTAGCACTCGCATTTAATTATTTCAGCGATGAAGAAGTTGACATTGCTGTCATTGAAACTGGATTGGGAGGGCGATTAGATTCTACAAACGTCATCCAGCCTGTGGTGTCTTTAATAACTAATATCGGGCTTGACCATACTGAAATACTTGGAGATACATTGGAAAAGATTGCAACTGAGAAAGCTGGAATAATTAAACGATGGGCACCAATTGTTATCAGTGAAACGCATCCTGAAACAAGACAGGTATTTATTGATATGGCTGAACAAAGATTGACCGAATGCTATTTTGCTGACCAGATATTTCAGGTTAAGAAGATCTATCCATTGCTCGATAATACTACCAATCTAAGGCTTGATATTGATAAAGGAGAAGAACCTGCATTCAAACATTTAGAGTTAGATCTCACTGCAAATTACCAGGCAAAGAATATTCTTGGTGTTCTTCAAACCATCGAAGTGCTGAAAGAAAAAGGATATGAGATTGATGAAAATAAAATAAGAACTGCACTAAAACAAGTTAAACATATCACTGGCATCATGGGGCGCTGGCAAACAATATCTGATTCACCACTCACCATTTGCGATGTTGCTCATAATGCCGATGGAATAACCGAATTGCTCGAACAGGTTGCCATGACTTATCATCATCATCTGCATTTTGTTTTTGGCGTTGTGAAGGATAAAGATATAGCTAAAGTTCTCAGTTTACTTCCTAAAGATGCTACTTATTATTTCTGCAAAGCCGATCTTCCAAGAGCATTGGATGCGACAGAACTTCAAGCGAAAGCTGCTGAGTTTAATTTAAATGGGAACGTTTATCCATCAGTAAAAGAGGCATTGGATGCCGCACAAGGTAATGCTCAAATGGATGATTTAGTAATTGTATCCGGCAGTACTTTTGTTGTGGCAGAGGTGCTTTAATCCTTCACCACCCTCCCTCTCACACTCCCTTTCTCATCAGTAAGCTGATAGAAGTAAACTCCATTGTTGCAATGGGAAATATTGATGATAGATGACTGTTGATTGATGATTTCCTGATGATAAACTTCTCTACCCAAAACATCTGTTATTATTAATTGAGAGTTGAGAATTGGGATTTGAGAATGTAAAGTGAAGATGCCGTTGTTAGGATTAGGATAGATGATAACACTTGTTCTATCATTAGTTTCCAATTCTCCTGAAATAAGAGGACAATAAGGTCCTCCATTGCCTGTAGGGTTACGCAAGTACTTTAATTTTGCCGAATTGATATAAATAACATGCAATACATCACCTGAATATGCAATAAACATACATCCAGCCATTGCTACAGCGGGATCCCACGTTGCTCCACCATCGGCAGAATGAAAGTATTTAGGTCCTCCATTACTATTTACAAGTATATGTAATTTACAACTATCACGAACCATGTGAGGAAGAAAATAAGCGTGTGCCGTATCATTGCTTAAGTCCATACTTGGCGCCCAGGTAGCACCTGTATCTGCTGATTGCGCCAACTGCAATTGGAAATGTCCCGTCGGGGCACCTGTAGCAACTACATCTACATGGTTATCATCAATACTAACCATAGTATTATAATCGCTGGTATCAATAACCACTCTATCAGAATCCCATGTCACTCCATAATCTGATGATTCTTTATATAGTATCTGAAATTTCCCCTCTCTGTTATCATTCCATGCCATGTGTACATGTGAACCTTGTGCCGAGATAGCTTCATCCTCCGACCTGCCAACTGCAAAGGTAAGTCGCTGTGGCACGCTCCATGTGTTTCCATTATCTACGGAACGCATGAAAAATATTTCTGTATTATAAGGGTTTTGAGAGACAACTCTATCATTTGCAATATAAACGTTGGTTCCTGAAACCGAAATAGCAGGCCAGTCGGCTGTTGAATCCAGGTACATACTTTGCGACCAGGTATTGCCGCCATCAAGCGAATGTTTATACCACGAAGCCCTATGCCCGCTAAGCGTATCTATCTCCCTCCATGCAACATGTATGTTAGGACCATTTACTGCAATAGTTGGATTCCAGGCATTTCCAACAACGGTATTTGTAATTGCAATCGGTGCGCTCCACGTTAATCCCGTGTCAATTGAGCGCGAATAATAAATTGCAGCATGTGTATTATTGCGTTTATCATTCCAGATAACATGCACTGTATCTTTACTCACACCGATACAAGTTCCCATGCTTTCATTGATAGATACAGTATCAGGTCCCATGGAAAGAACTGCTGGTGCACTCCATTGTGCATGTGTATTAATAGTAATAAACAGTGCTGCTGCCATCAGGCATGTTGCGATTAGAGTTTGTCGAATTGATTTCATGAGATTTATTATTTAATTGTTAATTGAATACCGAAGTTAAGAAAAATAATTGACAATAACAAATTAATAATAAAATATCCCCACCGTTTTCCGATGAGGATTTCTTTTCTGGGATTATGGATTGAGGATTTGCGATTAGTGAATTGCACCCCATTCCTAATTCGTAATTCCTAATTCCTAATTAGTCTTCACCACCTTCCCTCTCACACTTCCTTTCTCATCAGTAAGCTGATAGAAGTAAACTCCATTGGGGTGCTTGCTTATGTTAATGGTAGCTTGTGTTGATTGGTTTATTAGTTGATGATAAACTTCTCTACCCAAAACATCTGTTATTATTAATTGAGAATTGAGAATAGGAGTTTTAGAATGTAAAGTGAAGATGCCATTGTTGGGATTGGGATAGAGGGAAAGGATTGGGGTTTCATTGCCTAGGGAAGGAATACCAACATTCGATGATGAGATAAAATTGCCAAATGCTATTGGTGAGACTCCAACATGAATTGTATCTAAAACAGCATTAGTAGTTGTATTTATTGCATTTACAGTACCTGTACCTAAGTTGTTCACAACATAAACTTTACTTCCATCCGGAGTTACTGATATTCCAACAGGACCTGAAGTCCCTACAATAGTATCAGAAACAATATTGGTTGTGGTATTTATTACACTTACTGAATTTGAGCCAAGATTCGCAACATAAACCCTTGTACCATCTGGGCTAATTGTTATACCGAATGGAAAACTACCAACTGTAATTGTAGAAGTAACGATATTGGTAGATGTATTTATTACACTTACAGTAGTATCCCCCGAATTCGCTACATATACCTTACTTCCATCAGGACTTACGCATATACCAAAAGGAGTAGAACCAACTGAAATTGTATTAGAAACGGTATTTGTAAGTGTATTTAACACTCTTACAGAATCATCCCAATTTGTTACATATACCCTTGTTCCATCAGGACTAACACATACGCCATAGGGATTTACACCAAATGAAATGGTTGATGAAACAGTATTAGTTGAAGTGTTTATAATACTTAATGTATTAGACCCCTCATTTGCAACAAATATCTTTGTTTCATCGGGGCTTACAGCTACGCCTCTTGGACTATAACCAACATGTATTGTTGCAACAACATTATTTGTAGCGGTGTTTATTACACTTACTGTACTATCATAATTATTCGTAACATATACTTTATTACCATCATGATTTACTGATACACCATACGGGAGACTACCAACTGGAATTGTTGCAACAACAGTATTTGTCGAAACATTAATAATAGAAACGGTATTATCATTACTATTAGTAATATAAGCAGTCTGTGCAACTCCCATCATACTTAAAATCATTAAACCTAAACCAAAACAAATAACAATTAAATTTTTCATATTAGTATATATTTAAATTAATTATTGCAAAACTACAATGAAAGTTCAGCACATACAAATCAAAATGTCTGAAATACTACAACTCTGAGTTGTATTGCTAATGAGTGTGTTGTGTTGGTTTTGGTAAATTCCTGAAAGGATAAACACTTTTCAGGAGTAATTTGAGTCTTAGTAAAACTCCACCATAATCCAACCTTGCTTCCCCGGCATTTTTCTTTTCGATTTCCATCGCTTTGTTCCTTATGATTTCGGCACTTATCCTTTCCTTTTTCTCAGTCAACTGTTCCGTTGATTTAATTTTTCGATTACTTAAGGATAATATCACTTCAGGAACAACAGTTGAACCTATCCCGTTTACAACCTTAACATTCTTTTTGATTACTTTGTCTTTGTTATTTATCATCTTTATATATTTATTAATATACATTCGATAAGCTTAGGCATACAAAAGCTTGGTTTTAAACACTGAAAGCAAGATATCATCCATCTTAACGTTCATTACAACAGGTATCGTTAAAATGGCAGACACTATATATTGATGAGCGCAGCTTTCGTTATGATGACAACAGGTTTCGTTAAGATTGTTCACATTATCGTTAAAGTGAGCACAGGTATCGTTAAAATGGCAGCAGTTATAATAAGTATTGACCATACAATGTCTTGATATCAACAGGTATCGTTAAAATGGCACGATACTTTCGATTAATGACAACAGGGAAGGTTAAAGTGAAGTCAGTCAATCGTTCGATGAAGGAAGGGAAGCTTTCAATGAAAACAGGTATCGTTAAAATGGCAGATATTGTCATTTTCCTCATTGAAAAGAAGGTTTTTATACTGAGATAACAGCAAATTATCCTCATATAATTCGTAATAATTTCCTATCTTATGGATATATTCAGCATCATGTTTAGGATATCTGATGAAAATAAATAACAGATGAAAGTAAAAAGAAGCAGTGTTTTTATTAAATTTGTAAAACTAATCAAGAAGAGTGGTTTATTTGATAATTGGTGATTTTATAGGTAATATATAGGATTGCAATTAATGATGGGGAATATTTGTATGTTTGCAAACATGAATAATCAAAGAAACAATTCAAATCATTAATAACTATGGACATTGAAACCTTCCTCCTTTCACATCAATATATAATTTATTTCATTTCATTTATCGCGGGATTAATAGTCTTCCTGTTAAAGAAATATTTCAGGAAAGAAGGGTCGAAGTTTCCTTATACTTTATATGGATACCGAATTGTTCTTATTACGCCGATTATAATAGCTTGTTTACTGTTCAGCATTATTCAACCCAAGTTAGAAATAAGAGAGGCGATAACAAATAAATATTTTATTTTGTTTGCAATTTATTTTATCGTAACCGGAATTTCCCATTGTTATGATGCAATTAAAAGACCTTATAACCCCGATGCAAGATTTTATCCAAAAACTATTATGTTTATATGGGGTGTGGCATGGATTGGTTTTGCTTATTATATAATTAGTTGCAATACTAATCTTTGAAGAAATCAGGATAAATCAGCGTCTATAATTCATCTTTTTAACCTTAGTAGAAAAGAAATAAATCAACATAACTTCTTAACCTTATTATGGTCTATATAATAAGGTTAGGGGATACTAACATCCCTATATGTTTTTCTACTAAGGTTTAGAAAATCGGGATGACTAATTTTGATTGCTTATTATATAGGTGTAATTAATGATGGGGAATATTTGTATGTTTGCAAACATGAATATTAAAATGTATTTATAAAATCATTGTCAATAATGGACATTGCAACATACCTCCGAGCCCATCAATATATAAGTTATTCCATTCCATTTATCGGAGGATTAATTGTATTCTTATTAAAATTTCACTTCAAAAAAGAAGGGTCGGAGTTTCCTAATACTTTGAATGGTTATAGTGGTGTGTTTTTTGCAATATTTGCAATTACATCATTAATGTTGGTATTATTGCATATTTCGAACGATGATATTGACGCATTTACCAACAAACATTTTATTTCTCTTTCTTTTTATTTAATAATAGCAGGTGCTTCATGCTTTTATGATTCCTACAAAATGCCTTATGAAAACTGGCAAATGACCAGAGTACAATATGGTACCGGTATGTTGGGCATTGTTTTTATTTTCCTTGCAGGATTTTTTATTTATTCCAATACTTCTCTTGGAAAAGCTGAAAAACAAACAAAGCCAATTGACATTCTTAATATAACAAAAACAAATGATTTTAGTGCCAAAAGTCTCCTATCAGATATATTTACTTTTGGTGAAAATGATACATCGTTTAAATATTCCTCGAAGGAAGTAAACCGATTTATTTATTATAAAGATAGTGTAAAAGATAACGATTCAAATGGCATGGTAATGATTCAGGTTATGCCATTGATAGGTTGGGAAAATAATTTGAAAGAATATTCTGATAAATGTTTTGAATTGATGAAAGAAGGAATAAGTACAAAGTATAATGATGGAACTGTCTCTACCTTATATACAGGTATAACTCAACATCATGTAAATGATTCAACTCATTTTATTGAAAATGGTGTTGAAACCTTTCAACTATCTGCAACAGGGCAAAAGTTAGCTGAAGTTGATGGGCAATTAACTGTTAAGAATGTTCTCATCTATCATTACCTTGTTTCAAAATCACAAAAAGGAGTTTTTGTAGCAGGAGTAGCTACAAAGGATTTTGATGCGAATCTTATAGAATTCAAAGCGTTTGCTCATTCTATTCATTTGAAGTAAACTTTTATTTGGTTTTAATGGTCTTTATTTCAGAAATAAACGAATGGATTCCCCAAAAATCAAAAGCCCCGGATTTCTCCGAGGCTTTGTGGGAACTACTGGGCTCGAACCAGTGACCCTCTGCTTGTAAGGCAGATGCTCTGAACCAACTGAGCTAAGCTCCCTGTTATTTGGGGCGGCAAAGATAGAGAAATTTTTGTTCTACACTATACATTATTATTTTTATTTATTTTTTATACGAATAATCCGCTAAAAGAAACTATTTTTGCAGCCACATTTTAAAATACACTACATTATTCACTAACGATTTTGCAATCCGACCTTCACAAAAAGCTCTCCGCAGCAGGTGTATTAGTAACTCTTGGAATCATTTTCGGCGATATAGGAACATCGCCTCTCTATGTTTTCAAATCTATCATCGGCGAACGGGTTATAACCGAACAATTGGTATTTGGCGGACTCTCCTGTGTCTTCTGGACACTGACTTTACAAACTACTTTTAAGTATATATGGCTTACTCTTCAGGCAGATAACCACGGTGAGGGCGGGATATTTTCGTTGTATGCTTTAGTAAAACGATATCGGAGATGGTTATACTTCCCCGCCTTTGTTGGTGCCGGAACACTGTTAGCCGATGGTATTATCACTCCTCCTATTTCTGTAGCATCGGCAATAGAAGGTCTGGATTTGATAAGCCCGAATATTTATCCGCTGCCAATAGTAATAGTTATATTAACGCTGCTTTTCGCTTTCCAAAGATTCGGAACAAAGATAGTTGGCGGTGCTTTCGGACCGATAATGTTAGTCTGGTTTATTATGCTGGGTACCTTAGGATTTATACAAATAGCTGGATTTCCATCAATACTTAAAGCTTTGAACCCCATGTATGCCATAGACCTCTTAACTCATTATCCAAAAGGATTCTGGTTACTTGGAGCGGTGTTTCTTGCAACAACAGGAGCCGAAGCATTATATTCTGACCTTGGACATTGCGGACGGAAAAACATCAGAGTAAGCTGGGCATTTGTAAAGATAACTTTGATATTAAACTATTTTGGTCAGGGAGCTTGGTTATTGCTTCGTAACAAACCTACGTTAGATAAACTGAATCCTTTCTATGAACTGATGCCACCGTGGTTTCTTGTTTTTGGTATTATTATAGCAACAGCCGCAACCATCATAGCAAGTCAGGCTTTGATTACCGGTTCGTTTACACTCATAAGTGAAGCAGTGAGTTTACATTTCTGGCCCCGCGTAACCATTAAATTCCCGACGAATATTAAAGGACAAATTTATATTCCGAGTGTAAACTGGATACTATGGATTGGATGTATCGCAGTAATGCTTTACTTTAAAGAATCGAGTAATATGGAGGCTGCGTATGGCTTTTCAATCACCATTGCCATGTTGATGACCACCCTGTTGATGACTTATTACCTGTTATTAGTTAAGAAGTGGCATGTATGGGTTGTGGCACTAATCTTAGTTGTATTTATCACTGTGGAAGGTTCATTTTTCATCGCCAATATTGCAAAGATTAAACAACGATGGATGTTTTTAATCTTTGAATTTGGAATCATATTCACGATGTATGTCTGGTATCATGCCCGAAAGATAACCAATCGTTTCCTCGATTTTGTTTCGCTCAAAGAAAACTTACCTGCGATAATTGACCTTAGTAATGATGCCAGTATTTCTAAGTATGCCACGCATCTTATTTACCTTACCAAAGCCAATTATCCACTCGAAATTGAACAACGGATAATCTATTCTATCTTCAGTCGAAATCCTAAGAGAGCTGATAAGTACTGGTTTGTTCATATTGACAGAACCGACCAGCCTTATACTATGGAATACTCTGTAGAAGAACTGGCAGGAGACAAAGTAATCAGAGTTAATTTCCGCCTTGGATTCAGGGTGCAGCCACGTTTGAATATGCTGTTTAGAAAGGTAGTTCAGGAGATGGTTGCTAAAAAAGAACTCGATATAACAAGTAAATACGAATCTCTGAATAAGTATAACCTTGCTGCTGATTTTAAATTTGTTATTCTAGAGAGGTTTTTATCTATAGAGAATGAGTTTTCTGTTAAGGAAGGTTTCATTCTAAATACTTATTTTGCAATTAAAAGTACTGCACAACATGATACCAAAGCCTTTGGTTTAGATACAAGCGATGTTAAAATTGAGAAGATTCCTTTGGTTGTTTCTCCGATTACCAAACTTGAACTTAAACGAGTTCCATACAGAAAAAGAAACATTGAAGAATAAGCAATGAAAACTATTATCCTCGTCAGGCATTCGAGAGCGACAAAAATGATGTTGAAGATTGAAGATATCGATCGCCCTTTGGTTGAAGATGGAGTTGAAGATGCAAATAAAATGGGTTCATGGTTGAAAAAGAATAAGCACATTCCTGATTTGTTTATTACCAGTCCAGCAGTCAGAGCCTATAGTACAGCAATGATTTTTGCAAGAACCTTAGATTATCAATTGAATAAAATAAAGATTAATAAAAAGCTCTATGAATCTGGAGTGGATGGATTTCTAGATGTTATCAGTTCGGTAAAGGATGAGTTTGATTCAGTAATTTTATTCGGACATAACCCTGATATTACTTTTACTGCCAACCTTTTGTCAAATGGTTTTGGAGGTGATTTACCAACTTCAGGCATAGTTGCAATAGAATTTAAAGTTAACAAGTGGGAAGAAGTAAATGATTCAAATGGCACGCTAAAGTTCTTCAAACATCCATAAAGGGGTTATTGAGATTAAAATTCCTAACTTTGCGGTCTTATGATGATTCAAATTGTAAAGTCGAAGATTCACCGTGTTAAAATAACACAGGCTGAACTAAATTATGTAGGCAGCGTCACTATTGATGAAGACCTGATGGATGCTGCAAACCTTATCGCCAATGAAAGGGTGCAAATAGTTAATATCAATAATGGTGAGCGCCTCGAAACTTATGTGATTAAAGGGGAAAGGGGAACAGGAATTATCTGCCTCAATGGACCTGCTGCCCGTAAAGCAGCTATTGGTGATATAGTAATTATTGTTTCTTATGCCACCATGGATTTTGAAGAAGCAAAAACCTTCCATCCTGCCGTAATTTTCCCTGATAGTAACAACCGTCTTATTCGGTAGTGTCTTGAAGAAATCGTTTCTTTCTGTTCTTAAATTCGTTCTCCTCTTATCCATCGGGATTGCCTTATTATATCTTGCTTTCCATGGAAAAGATTTGGGAAAAATGGTGGAAGACATTAAGAAAGCGAATTACTTTTGGGTGGGAGTTTCAGCGTTTGTATCCATACTTGCATACATCAGTAGAGCCATGCGCTGGAATATGTTGGTCACTACATTGGGTTATAAGCCTAAGCTAAGAAATACCTACTGGGCATTGTTGTTCGGGTACTTTGCGAATCTGGCCATTCCCCGTTTAGGAGAGGTTTCCCGATGCGGTGCACTTAGCAGGAAAGAAAAGATTCCATTCAATGAATTACTTGGGACAGTTGTTATAGAAAGGGTTATTGATGTTCTCATGTTAGGAGTTACATTGATAGTTGTTGGAATATTAGAGTTTAACATTCTTAAAAGTTTCGCATCAAAGGCTTTGAGTTTGCATTTATTTCCTGCACATAGCAGTTTCTTATTACTTGTAAATTCTTGGAAGTTCATTGCCATAATGATATTGCCATTGCTAATGTTAGTGTTTTTACATTTCTATTTTCGATGGCATGAGAAAAAGCAATCGGCTACATTAAAAAAGATAGAAAATCTTATACTTGGTATTGTAAAAGGATTCCAGACAATATTAAAGATGAAAGACAGCTGGAAATTCATAGCACATACTTTATTTATCTGGACAATGTATTTCGTCATGACTTATTCTTGTTTCTTTGCGATACCTGCTACTTCAGGTTTAGGATACAAAGCAGGTTTATTTACATTGGCAATTGGCGGAATCGGCATGACAATACCCGTGCAAGGTGGCTTTGGAACATATCATCTGATAGTTTCGCAGGGGTTAACGCTCTTTGGAATTCCCCTTACGGATGGATTAGTTTTTGCAACAATAGTACATACCTCTCAAACACTTTTAGTTTTATTGATGGGAGCATTTTCTGTCATCTATTTTATTAATCCAAACAAAAAAGAACAATGACAAACTTAGAAATCATCAATTCAAAGATTTGTACTACGGAAACAATCAAGCACAAATTAAATGTGTGGAGATTTAAAGATCAGAAGATAGTTTTTACTAATGGTTGTTTTGATATTCTCCATCAAGGGCATGTTGACTATCTTTCTAAAGCCGCAGATTTAGGAAATGTTTTGATAGTAGGATTAAATAGTGATAGCTCCACAAACAAATTAAAAGGACCCAATCGCCCTATCAATGATGAACTTTCAAGGGCTACGATAATTGCTTCACTTCATTTTGTAGATGCTGTTATTTTGTTTGATGAGCCAACGCCGTATGATCTTATCAATTTCATACAACCTGATGTCTTGGTAAAGGGGGCAGATTATACTATTGAACAGATTGCTGGTTCCGATATTGTTCTTGCAAAGGGAGGAAAAGTTATTACCATTGAACTACTTCCAGGTTTCTCTACATCTGCCATTGAAGCTAAGATAAAAGGTAGTAATACCTAAACTCAAAACATTCATAACCTGATGGGATTAAAATCTGCAATCAGTTTACCATTTGCAAAATACATTGCAAAGAATACACAGAAGTGGAGCAATAATCCTTTTCAAACTCAACAAAAAATATTCTATGAATTAATTTCTGTCGGTAAGAATACTAAATATGGCAGAGAACATAACTTATCATCAGTAAATAATTATCAAGACTTTAAAAGCAATGTTCCGATATGTGGTTATGAGGATATCAAACCTTATATTGAGAGAATTAAGAAGGGTGAAAGTGATGTTCTATGGAAAGGCAAACCGATTTATCTTTCCAAAACATCAGGTACTACATCTGGCATAAAATATATTCCTATTACAAAGGAAAGTATTCCAAACCATATCAATTCAGCAAGGAATGCTTTGCTGCTTTATATTGCTGAGACAGGTAAGAAAGATTTTGTTGATGGTAAGATGATATTTCTTAGTGGCAGTCCTGAATTGGATATGGTTGGTGGAATTCCTACTGGTCGTTTATCAGGAATCGTTAATCATCATGTCCCTAAATATCTTAGAAAGAATCAACTCCCTTCTTATAAAACAAATTGCATTGATGATTGGGAACAAAAGGTGGATGCAATCGTTGAAGAAACCGTTAATCAAAACATGACTTTGATAAGCGGCATTCCTCCCTGGGTTCAGATGTATTTCGATAAGATTATCAAGAAGACTGGTAAATCAGTTGGTGATGCTTTCCCGAACTTTAACTTGTTTGTCTATGGTGGAGTTAACTATGAACCTTATCGGAATAAATTAGAAAGCAGCATAGGAAGAAAGATTGACAGCATTGAATTATATCCTGCCTCCGAAGGTTTCATTGCCTATCAGGATAAACAAAATGAAGAGGGGTTGTTATTGATTCTTAATTCAGGCATCTATTATGAGTTCATCCCTGCCAATGAATATTTCAATGAAAATCCTCGTAGGATTAACCTTGAGGATGTTGAATTAGGAATTAATTATGCCCTAATCCTTAACACTAATGCAGGGCTATGGGGATACAGCATTGGCGATACCATTAAGTTTGTTTCTAAGAACCCATATAAGATAGTAGTTACAGGCAGAGTTTCGCATTTCATCTCTGCTTTCGGTGAGCATGTTATTGCAGAGGAAGTTGAGAAAGCATTACAATATGCTTGCTCTAAACAGAATGCTGAAGTAGTTGAATTTACAGTCGCTCCGCAGGTTAGTCCAAAGGATGGTTTGCCTTATCACGAATGGTTCATTGAGTTTGCAAAGCCTCCTGCTGATATGGAATACTTCAGGAAGTGCATTGATGATAACCTCCAGGAACAAAACATCTATTATAAAGACCTGATAAAAGGAAGCATCCTTCAACCATTAAGAATAAAGGTTATGCAACCCAATGCCTTCATCAATTACATGAAATCAAAAGGCAAACTCGGTGGACAGAATAAACTACCAAGATTATCAAACGACAGGCGCATTGCCGACGAACTGCTATAAATGCAAAAAGGGAGAATGCTCTCCCTTTTCAATATCTTTTAATGATAGATTTTACTGATGCGAAACCATCAGCTTCTTGGTTGAAACCACTCTTCCATCCACTTCTAATGAATAGAAATATATTCCATTGCTTAAATCTGCGGTGGATATAACGGCGGTGTTTCTATTGGTATTAAGTTCAAACTCACCAACTTTATTTCCGAGCATATTCATGATGATAACTGTTGCCGAGTTAATATCCTTTGGTAATGAATATTGAAATGTAGCTTGAAAATCCACAGGGTTTGGATAAACATTCAACAGCATACCATTTCCTGCTGATATAGTGGGTATCCCTGTCGGGCGGAAATGATATATAACAGTGTAGCAAGTAGCATCTGTTGTATCAGCTTCGTTAAAGAAACAATAGGTTACTGTATCGTCTTGTGTACCACCAGCATCATTTAAATAACCAATGAAGGTTGAATTTGTGGAGTCAGGTGACATTGCTGCCGATGTGGTCGAAACTCTTGTACCGGGACCAAAACAAGTTCCGGCGAAACAGAAATAGTTTGTATTTCCGGTCTGCATGGAAACAATTATTCGTTTACATTTAACAGTTACATTATTAGGAGAAACATTCTTAATTGTAGCTACATTGCTGCAAAGTGTACTATCGGTACACCATACATCAGTGTTACCTGAAATGATTGAAATACTCTGACTGAAAGAATAAATGCTGGCAACGAGGATGATTAAAAGTAAACTTAATTTTTTCATATCTTTTTTATTATATTTCTGCAAATCTACGAATATTATTTCCACAGTACCAAATATATTGCCAACATTATTCGATTAATACAAGTAATCATTAAAATATTAACAGTTTTTAGGTTATTTAATCACTGCCAGTTTACCTTTTCCTTCTATTCCATTATTGCTTTTCATCTCCCAATAATAAATGCCATTGCTTAAATTGGAAACATTGATGATGGTTGATTCTTGATTGTCCCGATTTAATCGGGAGGGTTGCGAATAAACTTCTCTTCCTGTAACATCGTAGATTTTGAATTGAGAGTTGAGAATGGAGAGTTGAGAATTATAGGATAGGGTAAAGGCGCCGCTGGTGGGGTTGGGGTAAATGCCTATGCCTTTATTATAGGTTATTGTTTCTATGCCACTCATTGTTAAACTATCAGGTTCTTCAACAATATCAGAAAGCGGATTTCCACCATTTAATCCCCCATCAAAATTATATAAAACAGTATAAGTATTAGTTGTGGTATTAAAACTAAAGAAAACTCCATCCCCATTGATACCTCCAAAATAAGTAGTTCCAAATAATAAGCCATTGCTAGCCTGCATTAAACTTCTCGTAGGATTTATTCCATGTAACGTATCGAAATTAAATAAATCAGTAAAAGTATTTGTACTGATATCAAAACTAAAGATAACCCCAGCATTATTAGCTCCTCCATGACTTGTCATTCCATATAATAAGCCGTTTGTTGCTTGAATCAAACTACCGTCAGGGAATGCACCGTGGGTGGTATCGAAATTATGAACATCGGTGTAAACATTTGTGGAAACATCATAACTAAAAATTACACCAACACTATCTGGACCACCACCACCTGTCATTCCATAAAGTTTTCCATCAGTTGCTTTTAAAAGACTTCCATAACTAGGGCGTGCACCTGCTGCTTTATCAAAAGAATGCAACTCTGTATAGGCACTATCTGAAGGATTAAAACTAAAAATAACACCAACATCATATTCTCCTCCTTGAATGGTCATTCCGTATAATTTGCCATCGCTTAATTGAATTAAAGTACCTTCAGGATTTATTCCTGCGCTACTACCAACAGTATCAACAAATTTATAAACAACACTATATATATTTGTGGCAGGGTCAATTCTATATATGACTCCACCAAAACCATTTGAACCACCAAGCGTTGTTAAACCATATATTTCACCATCAACAGCAAGCATTGGTCCGCTATATACTAACCAGCCATTTTGAGTTGTGCAAAAGAAATTATAAATATCATTATATATACCACTAATAGGGTTGTAAGTATAAGCAACTCCATGTCCGCCGCAAGTACCACCATAAAATGTTACACCATAAAACTTTCCATTATTAGCAAGAACCATTGCACCCTCAGGATTAGCACCAAATGGAGCTGCAAAAGAGTGTACTTTGTGTAAATTACTGCCATCTATATTAGCTACGAAAATTGTTCCTGTATCTGCTGTACCACCATTGGAAGCAGTTCCCCATAAATGCGTTTGAGCATCCGTCATTCTTATCATTAATAAGGAGAAGGTTATAATTGTAATTATTTTTTTCATTGTATTTATTATTTAGAATTTAAAATAGATTTATTGAATACCCTAAGGGTAAATAAAAAGATGGAGTATTTTTGAACTTGATTTAAAGTGCTCAGCAGAACTCTTCAGCCAAACACTTTTATTATAGACGAGAAAGAATTAAAGGATTAAATTCTTCTATTCGAAAAGCTAATCTATGTTTGAATTTGTAATTCATCTTTGCAAAGGTACAATAATATTATCAACAAATTTAATTGATGTATCATTAATGATCTTCAACATTTTACCAAATCATAAGATTTTTATTTCAAACTACCTGAGATTAATGATAGTATTGATTCGATAAACAATCTAATTTTCGGGAATTATAAATGAAAAGAAGGATTTATTCGTAGCTTCTTTCCGATAAAAGAACATTTTGAAGTCCATAAATACACATCAAAACATGTTTTAGACCTCTTTTTTGCCTTTTTAGGTGGTTGTTTGTCAAGTCATGATGATGCATTTTTGGCAATAATCACATTATTTCAGGTTTAATAACACTCGTTTTAGAACGGTTTTGTTAAGAAACCGATGATTATTGATGCGAAACAGATGATTATCATGAAAAAGGACAAAACATAGTTTTCGGTTCGGTAAACTACCCTGACGGTTCGGTAAAACTATATTACCGTTCCGTAAACCTATTTTGAGGTTCGGTAAACATTGTTTGCGGTTCGGTAAATACAGTTTACAGTTCGGTAAGCTCATGTTCCTGTTCCGTAAAAGTACTTTGCTGTTCTGTAAAACACCTTTCCGCTTCGGTAAACTATTGTCACAGTTCAGTAAAGGTGGTTTGCGGTTCGGTAAAATAACTTTGCACTTCGGTAAACTCATTTTACCGTACCGTAAACTTATTTTGCGGTGCGGTAAACTTGCTTCAGCGTTCGTCAAACAATATATATGGTTTATCAAGCATCATTTTCGGTTCCTGTTTAATATTTACCTGGTAAATTAAATCACATTAATGAAACCAATAATGAAGACTATAAATCATCTTCATAAAAAGATGGTTGCATCATTACAGATGCGCCCTATAACACTTGTAAGGCTTCATCAGAAACAAGCAAACAATACGCATAAAAAAAGAAAAGCCCTCCAATCACGAGAGGGCTTTCCCATTCTACAAAATAACACTTAACTACCTTCTTTTTGAACCTGATGAAGAAGAAGAGGAGGAAGAAGAGGATGAGTGAGATACCGAACCACTGCTTCCTGAACCGCTTCCGCTAACTGATGAACCAATGCTTCTGTAAGAACCTGAATTGTTTGATGAAGCAGGTCTTGAATAACCTGATGGCTGAGAATAACCACTGTTGCTGCGTCCGCTTCCTGATGATTGATAACCACCACTAGATGGTTGTTTATAGGCAGGAGAACTTGCAGGTTTAGAATAACCCGATGGCTGAGAATAACCACTGTTACTTCGTGCGCTTCCTGATGATTGATAACCACCACTTGATTGTGGCTTATTGACAGGAGAGCTTGCAGGTTTAGAATAACCTGATTGCTGAGAATATCCGCTGTTGCTACGTCCGCTTCCTGATGATTGATAACCACCGCTTGATGGTTGTTTATAAACAGGATTGCTGACAGGTTTACTATATCCTCCGTTGCTTTGTGAAGTAACCACATGCTGCTGATAGCTGCTTCCCGATGGTTTGGATACAGGATTATTCACAGGTTGTTTATAAGCCGAACTGCTGTGAGAAACACCACTTTGCTGATTGCTGCTATGCTGACTATAAGATGAACCTTTATCAAACTTTGGTTGAGAAGAAGAAACATTGTTCTTAACCTGAGCATGTGGCTGCTGCTGGGCAACATTCTTATTTGGAGAGTTCTTCAACTGGTTTGCAGCAACACTATTGCGAGGAGCAGGTTTCTGAGTATTAGCAGCAACCTTACTGATAGAAGGACGATAGATGCTCAGTCTTTGATTTGCCAACGACTGACCAGGGCGGTCGGATGAAGTAATGGATACCTGGCTTACATTCCTTCCGGTATTCCTTTGAACTTCATCTCTTGAAGGACCGCAGACGTATCGGTAATGACTGCCATCGCGGTCGCCATCTCTGTATCCGTAGCCGTCTCTGTCACCTCTGCCATCGCGGTCGCCATAGCAATTGTTATCTATATTAGAGTAACTGATAAAGTCATCGTTATCATAATATGGATAGTAATAATTGCAGATATAAGGATCGCCTAAATAGTAGTTGTCGACAAACACCCACTCATTATTAGGAACATAATAGTTATCGTAATCATCATAAGCATATCCATAAGGAGTAGGACCAAGAGGAGCCCAGCCGTAGTAACCGGGAGCGCTTCTCCATACCACCCATGCAGGTCCCCATTCATTGCCCGGAATCCATAACCATCCTAAATCGTTATCAAATTCCCATCTGCCATAGTGGAAAGGAGCCCATCCCCAGTTGTAATCCGAAGCCCAAGTCCATCCTACCTCTGTGTAAACCCAATGTCCCGCAGTAGAATACGGAACAAAGTCAGGTCCCACGTTGGGTTGCCATACATATCCATAACCAGGATAATCAACCCATTGACCATAAGGACCTAGTTCGTCATAAAAAACACCGAAGTCATTGACCTGCTCCTGAGCAGCAACCTCTTTCGGGAATATTGCGGAGCCAAGACTCAACACAACACTCAGAACGACAATTTTAACCAGAGCTTTCATAATCTTATTATTTTGTTTGTTATTAATTACGCATGATTACCCAAAGCGTATGCCAAAACAAATATTGCATTAAATATCAATGGATTATGAGGATTGATTTTCCTCCCTTAAAGGGTTGGTTGTATAATAAAAGTACTCCTTTAAGAAGCTACAACGGAAGGATTTCCGAGTACTTTCAGGAAGTGATAGTGCGATTTGATGGCATCTATCAAAGTCTTTTGTTCATGATAAGGAACACCATGACGCAAGGCGATACTCTTAACAATGCCGCTTATGTTTGGGTAATGGATGCTGCATACTTTAGGGAAGATATGATGCTCTATCTGGAAGTTCAATCCTCCCACATACCAGCAGACCAGTTTGTTGTTCTTAGCAAAGTTGGCAGTGGTTTCCATCTGATGGATAGCCCAGGCATTGTCAATTAAACCGGCTTCATCAGGCATTGGTTGCTCAGGTCCTTCAACAACATGAGCCAATTGGAAGACAATAGATAACACAACCCCCGTAGTGAAATGCATGGCAAGAAAACCGATGAGGAACTGCCACCAGTGAATGTTTAAAACCAGCAACGGAACTACAATTGCATAAGTGATATAGATGAGTTTGGATAAGATTAATATCACATATTCACTCATCGGAACAGGCTTTTGATACCCCTCATTAATACCCCCATGATAGCGTTTAATCTTCCTGAAATCTTTTAACAAAAACCATGATAAGGTGACCAGACTATAAGCCGCAAAAGCAAAGTATTGCTGGTATTTATGAAACTTCCTAAGCGGAGCATTGGGAGATAAACGAACGATGATACCTGCATCCAAATCCTCATCCATACTATAAATATTAGTATAAGTATGATGCAATATATTATGCTGAATCTTCCAAGTAAAAGCATTGCCTCCGATAAGATTCAGGGTTAATCCAAGTACTCTATTAATCATTGGGTTAGATGAATATGCACCGTGATTGGCATCATGCTGAATAGAGAACCCTATACCTGCAACTCCCAATCCCATCACGATAGCAAGTAATAACATTTCCCACGGAGCAAACCAATTGGTTAGTATCAAAGCATAAGAACCAAAAGTGATTGCAAGAAGTATTATTGTCTTCAGAACCATTGCTGCATTAGCATGAGGAGAGAGATTGTTCTGAATAAAATAGTTATTTACCTCCTCTCTTAATTCAGTAATGAAATCAGGGTTTTTTGTTTTGTTAAACTTTACTTTATTGTTGTCCATTCAAGGTTCAATAATACTAATTGCCAAAGCAAAGATACGCTTTTTCCACCACAAATGTCGAGACGCAATTAATTGTGTCTCTTTCTATATGTCCTAAGGATGAAGTTTTTAGTTTTTCAGGAAACCTGAAATCTTAGTAAAATAAGCATTCTTATCAGTAGAGAAATTATCTTTGTTCGACATACTTCCTTTCGGAATATAAGTCTCCGAACCTGCAATTCCTTTTACATCCATAGGACTAATGATTTCATCAGCCGAAGAAACAATGATTAAGATTGCTTTGATGTGCGCCTTAGCAGAAGCAAAGCCATACATCGGCTCAAAATTCTTATCAAACCCAAATGGAACAATTACTTCTTTACCTGTTTTATCCTTGATTTTAGCTTTAGTCTTTTCCAAAGATATCCAAGGACCATCAGCAATAATCTTTCTAATCTCCGTTCTATTAGCACCAACACCTAATGAAAGTCCGCCACCAATAGCTATTCCATACAAATCCAAACGGGTAACTGCATATGTCTTTCTAAGATAATCAATAGCGGCATTCAAATCATTATTAAATTGAGGATAGATGAACACATCCTTATCAATATTAAAATCACTGCTCTTTCCATAGCCTCTGTAATCGTAAGCCAAAACATTATACCCAGCCGATATAATCTGAGAAATTATCTCCAGGTTATCAGCCATATTACCATCGCCGCTTGCACTGATAATGATATAATTCGGAACTTTTTTAGGATTCTCAAAGAACCATGAATTCAATGATGCACCATCCTTAGTAGGAATTTTCGCTTCCTTATATTTCATACCATATTTATCAGGGGTATTCTTATATTCTTTTGAAGGATTAAGAGCCATTACTCTTGTTGTTATCATAATCAGGACTGCGATTGCGAGTAAATTGGTGATTTTAGATTTCATTTTCTTTATGTTATTTAATTTAAATTATTAATGATTTTTAAGAGGCGCAAAGCTACAAAAAATTAAACCTAATCATTTCAAATATTTATTAACAACGTCAGTTTCGACATATATTAAATCATTCAGATGTCATTTAAAAAAAATTAGCTTCAACCAGACACTGTGATTTAACTATTCGATACGATGTTTTAGCATTCCATACTCAATATTCTCTATTATATACTCGATATTTTCAATTGTATACTCGATATTCTCAATTGTATACTCAATATTCTATATTCTATACTCAATATTAAAGGGTAAGTTTCCAATCGCTATCCCCGTTTTTTAGTATCTTTGCAAGCGATATGACAATAGATAAATTTAAATATTGTAACAGCCTGACATCTTATTCAAGATTCCTTACAAGAGAAGTAAAAATCGGCGATATACCTCTTGGAGGCTCTAATCCCATCCGCGTTCAAAGTATGACAACTACCGATACGATGAATACCAAAGCCACTGTGGAACAAGCAATCAGGATGATAGATGCAGGAAGTGAATATGTGCGAATTACGGCTCCAAGTCTAAATGAAGCACAGAATCTTAAAGAGATTAAACAAGAGTTATTGATGCGAGGATATAAAACTCCGTTGATAGCAGACATTCATTTTACCCCAAATGCCGCAGAATTAGCAGCAAGAATTGTAGAGAAGGTTCGGATAAACCCGGGAAACTATGCTGATAGAAAGAAGTTCGAGAACATTGAATATACCGATGATGCCTATGATGCCGAATTAGAAAGAATCAGGAACAGATTTACACCCCTTGTAAAGATATGCAAGGAATATGGAACTGCCATGCGCATAGGTACTAATCATGGTTCTCTATCTGATAGAATAATGAGCCGCTATGGTGATACACCTCTTGGAATGGTTGAATCAGCATTAGAGTTTGTAAGGATTTGCGAAGACCTTGGGTATTATGACATAGTTTTGAGCATGAAAGCAAGCAATCCCCTGGTAATGGTTCAGGCTTATCGTTTGCTTGTGCATAAGATGATGGAAACAGATAGAAATTATCCCCTCCATCTTGGAGTAACAGAAGCAGGAGAAGGAGAGGATGGAAGGATAAAATCAGCCGTTGGAATAGGAACTCTTTTGGAAGATGGGCTGGGGGATACGATACGGGTATCGCTGACGGAGGATCCGGAGTTTGAGATACCTGTTGCGAGGGAACTAGTCGATAGGCATACAGATCGCCTTAATTCAAAGGCTACTCATTATCAAATAAAACCATTCAATCATATTCCGGTTAATCCTTTTGAATATACAAAAAGAATCTCCGAACCGGTTTTAAATATTGGCGGGCATAATGTTCCTGTAGTTATAAATGGGTTAACCGATATTGAAGATTTCACTCCTGCAGATCTTGTTTCGGTTGGATATTATTATGATTCTAAAACTGATAAATGGAATATTTCTGACCAGGCTTGCGATTATATTTATATTGGCAATGGCTCTTTAGAATTTGAAATCCCTGGGACATTAGGAATTATTGTGAATCATAGTATATGGCGAAATCACCCTGACAGAGAAAAATGGTATCCTTTATATTTCATTGATGATTACTTAAATTCAGAACATCATTCCAAAACTTTGAATTTTATTTTTGTAGATTATAGCGGATATTCTAAACAAGAAATACGAAAGATTGCTAAGGATAAAACTGTAGTTTTTGTTGCTATGTCACAAAGTCCCTTTCAAATTTCTTCAAATAGAAGTTTGTTATTTGAATTGATGAATGAAAACTATAAAATGCCCATAATAATTATTTCTGCCGGCAATTCTCATTCTCTACTTTATGTTGCAACTGATTGCGGGTCTCTGTTATTAGATGGTTTAGGAGATGGGATTTGGATGCCAACTAATTCAATAAATGCAAATCAAAGAAACTCCACAGCCTTCGGAATCCTTCAAGCAACCAGAACAAGAATCTCAAAAACAGAATACATCTCCTGCCCATCCTGCGGAAGAACTTTATTCGATTTACAGGAAACTACTGCAAAGATTCGCAGCCGAACCGATCATCTTAAAGGAGTTAAAATAGCAATCATGGGATGCATAGTAAACGGTCCCGGTGAAATGGCGGATGCCGATTATGGATACGTCGGAACAGGAATCGGAAAGATAACCCTTTATCGAGGAAAGAATGTAGTTAAAAGAAGTATCGAAGCCGATTTAGCCGTTGATGCCCTGATTGATTTGATTAAAGAAGACGGAATCTGGCTCGAGAAGGCTTAATGTCCTCTCCGTTTTATATGATAATAATTTATCTTATAAACTAAACCAATTAATGCCCCGGCAGTAGCGAGGGTTGTTTTTGCCTTATTAAGTTCGACTCCCTGATTAAGTTTAATATCCTGCATTCCATAACTTCCTCTTACTCCGGTTTCAATAAGCCAATCGTTTCCAACCAATTTACTTTCTATGCCAGCTCCAAAAACAAAAGAAAAGGTAGTCTTATTATATGTGCTGACCGAGTTTCTGTTCGAATAATTCAATTCAGGGTTATTATCACTATGATAATCTGAAGTAACCGATTGAATCAAATTCAATTGAGGTCCCATTTCGCAATATAATCCTGATTCTGTTTTAGCCCTGAAAAGTAATGGTATCGAACTCATGAATATATGAGTTGCAGAACTGAAACAGTTCAGATTCAAGGTATCAGCAGGATTACAATAAGCATAATTCTGATTGACACTTTGATAATAATACTCAAGATAAAAGCCAAAACAGGCACGATTATAATAATTATCCTCGTGTAAGTTAAAGCCAATACTTGCACCTTCTGAGTATCCAAATGAGGTTTGACCCATCATTTTCTCACAAGCAAGATTATTGTTTAACAACCAATTGAAGTTAAAGGTTCCTTTAACCCCAACTTGCCAACTCTGAGCCATCCCATCCAGGGAAGCTGTTATGAGTGCGATGAATAGAATGTAACGATTTATCATGTTCTTAGTTTTTTATACCACAAAACTATGACATTAATAAGCCTGTTAATGAGTAATTTGGAGATAAATCTTACAAAAGCAACGTTCTGAAAGGTTTAGTAAAAGATGGATTAGCATGTGAAATTTTGTACCCATAAGCCAAAATTCTTGACCCAAACATCAAATTTCTTGACTCGAATGCATGTTTTCTTGACCCGAAACTCAAATTTCGTGACCCAAAACTGCTTTTTCGTGACCCGAAAGCCAGAATTCTTGACCCGTTTTCAACTAAGTTATTTTAAATTATTAGATTCGGGTCAAGATTTTTTACCGAAAAATATTAAAAGGAGGCCTATTTCAGAGCAATATGCTGCGATGGGTCGATAGGCATCCCATTATACCAAAGCTCGAAATGAAGATGAGGACCCGATGTTTGCTCCCCCGAATCACCCACGATTGCAATCACTTCACCGGCTTTTACATTATTACCGGTTTTCTTCAATAACTGGGCATTATGCTTATAAACCGAAACAAGATTATTAGCATGCTGGATACCGATAACATACCCTGTCTCCACTGTCCATGAAGAGAAAATAACTGTGCCATCCAATGTTGCTTTAACGGCTTCATTTTTGGGTGCCACGATATCAATTCCATAATGCTTTCCTAAAGGGTCAAAAATATTGGTAATAGTCCCCTTCAAAGGTGGAAAAAAGAAGAAACTGCTGATTGAATTTGCCTTGTTATTATTGTCGGATACAGATAAATCGTAATTCCCCTCGCTTTCAAATTGTTTTCTTAGCTGAGAATCCTCTTTCGATACAGGCAAGGACCTAATAGTATCGTATTTTAAGGGCGAAACATCTTTTTTTTGAGATGAAGTATCATTGCCAACATTCCCATTCAAAACATTTTTCAGGTTGAGGATAAATTTATCCCTTGCCTCCAATTCTCTTTCCAAAGAATCTGCCTTCAGATTCATGTTCATTACCATACTTTGATTGTTGATATCAGCAGCATAGCCAGGAATATATTCTCTCAGCGGTGTAAAGGCAATAAGATAAATCATCCCGGTAATAAGCGTAAGGATTATAGTTCCAAAAAATACAAAAACATTAATGGGCGATAACTTCAAGGATGCCTTTTCCTCAAAAGTATTATCATTCATAATTACCAATCGGTATTTATTCCAGAGCTTTTGATATAACTTTTTCTTTTGCTTATTTTCTGCCATTATTGATAATCCTAGAGGCGCAAAGATACTAAAATATAAAAGTATGGGATTTTTAATACTTGAAACGTATGAAAGTCATTTCTCCAAGAAATAAAAATGTTTATATTTGCGATTAATTAATCAGCACGGATTATCCTTTTCATTTTCGATGAATATTAAACTTTTTGTTTTTCTTTTCCTCATTCTCACATTTTCCTGTTATTCTTATGTTGTTTATACTAAGGGCACCGATAGTTTGCCATCCTTGTCATCAGATAAAGAACTTATTGTTAAAGGAAAACTTCTTTGGCAAGATAAAAATTGTAATGCTTGTCATCAGATATTTGGTTTAGGAGGCTATCTCGGTCCTGAATTAACTAATGAAATGTCTCAGCCCGGGAAAGGCAAAGTTTATGCCCAGGCAATCCTCGAACATGGATTAAATCGTATGCCGGATTATCATCTTAATGATTATGAAATCAATTCCCTCATCGCTTTTCTTCAATATGTTGATACGGCATCCCGAACTAATTATTCTTCAGTAGATGAAAAATAATCAAACAGGAATTTATTTCATTATCGCAGGGATTTTATTCCTTATTGCCGGAATTACCTTTGGAGTTATTGGAGGATTGCAATATGTTTTTGAGAATTTATTAAAAACTGCACTGCCATTTTACAAAACCCGTCCCATGCATGTTTCATTAGTAATCACGTTTATCATTCTCACTGCCACCGGTGGTGTATATTATTATCTAAAAGAATCCTTCGGAGAGAATAAACTCGTTTCAAAAGTCTCGAAACTCCATTTGATATTATATGTTTCCGTCACAATTACAATAATAGTTTGCTATCTTTTAGGATATTTTGGTGGAAGGGAGTATCTCGAATATCCTCCAATCCTCGCCCTACCATTATTGCTCGCATGGATACTATTTGCATTTAATTTTTATAAGATAATCAGAGGAAAAATAAAAGGCAAAACCCCGATTTACATCTGGATGTGGGCTACTGGTATTATCTTTTTCATCTTTACAAATCTCGAAGCATATCTTTGGATGTTCCCTTATTTCAGAGATAACATTGTGAAGGACGTGACCATTCAATGGAAGTCCATGGGCTCCATGGTGGGTGCCTGGAACATGCTTATTTACGGCACTGCATTCTATATCATGGAAAAATTAAGTGGTAGTGATAAAATATCTCATGCACCAAAAACTTTCTTCTTTTATTTCCTTGGATTAACGAATTTACTCTTCAATTGGGGGCATCATACTTATATAATTCCTCATGCGCCCTGGATAAAAACCGTTGCATACATCATCAGCATGACCGAACTTTTGATTCTAGGCAATATCATTTTAAGCTGGAGAAAAACTTTGACGTATGGACAGCGCAATTATCAAAACATCCCTTATCGTCTCCTAATAAATTCCGATATTTGGATATTCCTTAACTTGATATTAGCCCTATCAATTTCAATTCCTTCAATAAATAAATATACACATGGAACCCACATCACAGTGGCACATGCAATGGGTGCCACCATCGGAATTAATTCAATTATTTTGCTGGCATCCTCATATTTTATCTTTTCAAAAAGGGATGGAAACATATTTATCGCTAACAAGAAAATCATTAATACAGGTTTTTGGCTGATGAATATTTCGCTTTTAATCTTTTGGTTATCGCTCCTCACTGCAGGAATTATTAAAGGCATCGAAACAACTCCAGGCTCAACAGCAAATTTCCATGAAATCATCCATAATCAAGCAATTTATTTTGATGTATTTGCAATCTCGGGGTTTGGAGTTTTTATTGGATTGATACTATTGGTTTATCCTTTGCTGAAATCCTTTTTTAAACGAAAGGGAGTAGGGATTGAGGATTAGGGATTAGGGATTGGGGGAGGGGAAGAATACGATTGGGAGACCGAAGAAACCATTTGGTGGAGGGAAGAAACCATTTGGAGGAGGGAGGAAACCATTTGGAGGAGGGGAGAATCCATTTGGGGGAGGGGAGAATCCATTTGGGTCAGTTTTTAGTTGAAATTACTCGTAAAAGAGCAAAGAAATTTGGAACTGAATGGATGGAATTATGAATGATTTTTTATTCTTTATCTTTGCCATCGAATAAAAATCATCATCCTAAAAAAGTATTTTACCAATGAGAAATTTTAAAAACAGTTTATTAATCTTGATTTTGCTTCAGATAATTATCGGATTTATGTTTTCATCTTGCAATAATGATGGGAATAAGGAGCAATCATCTGACCAAAATAAGAAGAAAGATTCGGTGGCTGATGATCCATTTCTTTCGCATTATCCTGAGAAGGCAGGGATGATTTTATTGACCGACAGACCCCCTCAACTAGAAACTCCGCTCAAAGTTTTGAGGAAAGATATTACGCCTAATGAATCTTTTTTTGTGAGATGGCATCTTTCAAATATCCTTCGGGAGATTGATGTTGATACGTTTCGATTGGTGATTGATGGTGACGTTGATAAGCCCTTATCATTATCAATGAATGATTTGAAAACCAAGTTTAAACCATGTAAAATTATTGCCCTTGCAGAATGTGCGGGGAACTCGAGAAGCCTTTTCAAACCGCAGGTTCCGGGTTCGCAATGGGTGAATGGAGGAATGGGGAATGCAGAGTGGACAGGGGTGAAGGTGAAGGATATTTTGGAGATGGCTGGTATAAAAAAGAATGTTGTGGATATTTCGTTTGATGGGTTGGATGAAGGTCCTTTGCCTGGGGTTCCTGATTTTGTGAAATCACTTTCAGTTGCGCATGCTATGGATGATGAAGTTATGATTGCATATCAGATGAATGGTAAGGATATTCCGATGCTGAATGGGTTTCCATTGAAATTGGTAGTGCCCGGATGGTATGCAACTTATTGGGTTGGAGCTTTGCATAAAATAGAAGTTTTAAACAAGCCTTTTGATGGCTTTTGGATGAAGAAGGCTTATTTAGCTCCTGATAATCCTCAAGGGAATGAAAAGTCGGATAGTTTATCGAAGAAAATGGTTCCTGTTACTACTCTTGCATTACATTCTATCTTTGTGGAGCCTGAGCCGGATGCTGTGGTACCTTCCGGAAAGCCTTGTTTGGTAGAAGGTTTGGCATTTGATGGAGGGATAGAAATAAAAAAAGTGGAGCTTTCAATGGATAATGGAGCCACTTGGATTGAATCAAAATTAGATCCCGAAATAAGTAAATATTCATGGAGGAGATGGAGATACAACTGGACTCCTTCTGCATCTGGAACTTATCATCTGAAAGTAAAAGCAACCAATGCTGCTGGTGAAACTCAATCAACTGCTCAATGGAATCGGAGTGGCTATGGACGAACTGTGATTGAAACATTAGATGTAACCGTTAAATAATCATCCAACATGAAAAAGAAAACTATATATCCAGCAATCTTAACAGGTTTAATGATAATTGCATTAATATCTTGCCAACCAAAAGAGGAAAAGAATGATACAAAGGCAGATGTAAAAGCTGTTGATTCAAATTCAACGGTGCATGGAAGTATTCATAAAATAACTCTTATTAATAACGAACCAACTTTTCCTGATGTTGAGGGCAGGGATTTATTTTTGAATAACTGCATGACTTGCCATACAACAAGATATATAAGTATGCAACCAAGTTTCTCAAGAAAGATATGGCAGGCTGAGGTTACCAAAATGATTGAGAAGTTTCATGCCCGGATTGATACTAATGTTGGGAAGAAGATTGTGGATTATCTGGTAAGGATAAAAGGTACTGATACAGCGAAGAAAGTTATGTAAGGCATAAACAAAAAGACCCCTTCGAAACTGAAGAGGTCTTTTTACAGTGCTTATTTATGTGCAGAATTATCGAATCAGATTAAGCGTTTTATTAATGATAGTTTTGTTTGATTCTATCTTAACATTATAAATTCCGTTGGATTGTCCTTCCATGTTAATTTCGAATAGGGAAGTACCCGCATTTAATTTGCCATCAACTTCTTTTACCTTTTGTCCAATGGCATTATAAACTGAAATTGTAATATTATCAGAACTCATACCATTAACCTGAACATTAAAGTTTCCGGAACTTGGATTGGGATAAATACCAATACTCTTATCATTAATTGGAGTTGAAATACCTGTTGTAGTTGAATGAAAAATATTTATATCATCAATAAAACCATCATTTCCATAACCACTAACTGCATCAAACTCAAACAATACCGGGGATAAGCCAACATAAGAAGTAATGCCTATGCTCACATGTCGCCATTGATTTGCTGTAGGAACAAACAATCCTGTTTGGTCAGGGACTGTTGCTAGGTCGGTACCTCCTTTAGTCCAGATATTTGTCCAGGTAACGCCGCAATCAGTGGAGACATTAATTTTTATTGTATCAGAGTACTGAGCACTATAACGTGCATAAGCTTCATTAAAATCTAAACTGGCTGAACCTGTAATTGTTGACATATCAATATACGGTGAAACTAATATTCCACTTGTGGGCACACTCCAGAAAGGATATCTTGCACAGGCAGTACTTAATCCAAAGCCACTACAAGCAGTATCTCTTAACCAATTATGACTGTTATCATACCAATATTGGGGTGGAAATGTCGAAAGCTCAAACCCTTCTACTAAAGGTGCAGTAACTTGTCCACCGACAACACTTACAATGGTTGCATTAGTAGTATCATTAGAAGTATTCTGATCATTAACTCCATTGGGCATTGATGTATAATACAACAAGCTATTGTTTCCATTAATAAGTCCGGTAATAGTAATCATTACAGTATCCTGTGCGAACTGTGGAATACTACCTGCCCATGGATAAGTAACAACTCCATTCCCATTCAATGAATAATTGATATTAGCAGAATGCAATGTATCGGCGCCATTGTTTTTAATGATGAATCCATAAGTACCACTTGTTCCGCAAGTTAATCCTCCAAGAACATTAATTGCAGCGGCATCATTATTTGCAAGATGGATAACCTGAGTTACAAGTGTATCATTATACCTATTATTATCATTTACGAGGGAGGTGTATATTTTCACATTATAAACTCCATTTACAGTAGAAAAATCTCCAGTAGTCTGGAAAATATGAACTATTGAACTATCAGGTGGAATTGTTTGAGAAATCAACTCAGTTATAACCGGACCATTATTAATACTATAGCTCACATTAAAGTTCGATTCGGCATTGTAACCAACATTTGCAATCACAGCCTTGATGGTATCAGCATTAGTCAGATTGCCTGAGGTAACAGGTGCAAGCATTTGAGTGACGGCAACATCATTTGAATCTTGCAATTTGAATTTAACTATCTTAGTACTCCAGTTACTTGCGCCGGCATATTCACCTGTAAACCAAAATGTATTATCATCAACAGGGTCGATGGACATCTGAGAATAATCGCCCCATCTTCCACCCGTATAGTTTGATAATCCGGTGGCAAACTGTGTTTCATTATATGTCATCGTACCCAAAGGATCGCCATTATTACGAGCTACAATTCGCAAAGAAACATAAGTGGAAATAGTATCGGTTACACAATATCCCAAAGCAATATCTCCGGCACCATTCTGTGCAATACTTGCCATAAAGTAGTTCGTTGCATTGGTTGGATAATAAGTTCCTTGCTGATAAATGCTCCATGGATTATTTCCGGTCTTACGTAATTCATACCATCTGATACCTGAATGTCCACCACCATCCGCATCTACCACATGATTCATAACTATTGATTCATAAGCACCAAAGTTTCTATATTGAATACGATACATTATAATATTATCCATACACTCAACATACCCACCACCTGGTTGTCCTACGCTACCAAGATAAAATGTACCTCCACCAACATTAGCAGTAAAAGGAGCTGTAGCTAAATTTGTAGGACCGGTAAAGGTGGATAGATTATTATTACTCCAATCCATTGTCAATGTCCAAATTTCTATATGGTCATTACCTCCATTCCAGGCATCGTCATATATTCTGAAGACATAAGCAGGGCTACCTGCAGGAGGAGGCGTTTGTCCATCCCAGGAAGCTCCTGTGGCAGTTTGGAAACCAAGTGCAGAGTAAGTAGTGATAGGAAAACGATACATCTGACAGGTTTGTCCCATCAGCAATGAATCTCTGTCTAAAGCATAAACGGGACTTTGACCCACGCCATTCTCATTAGTACATATATAATAGCCATCGTTCCATATACATAACTTTGGATAATCGGGCAAACCATTTGTAGCAAAGGCGTAAGCGTAATAAGCTCCCATAGGGTCACTTGTTTCAGAAACAGCCATCAGCATGCCCGATTGATTAGTGTTTAATTCAAGCATTATCCATCGCTGCGCCACCCAATCATAAACCACAACTCCATCACACCAACCAACCTGACCAATCTGAGTCCAGATAGTATTCAGCAATGCCGGACCATAAACAAGATTTCCAGATTTATCAAACACCTGAAATGTAGCGTCATTACCTCCATTTACCATTTGAATATAATTATTCAAGCCAATAAATCCATTCGGATCGGGGGGATAAATGCCTGTATAATCGAAGCCTTCCCTGGTTAATAAAGTATCAATATTCAACATTGTTTTCTCATGATGACGTGTTTGCAACAAAGGATCTGCACCCTTTGGCAAAGCATCTTTATTAAGAGTTGGATTACGCATATTTTCGTTTTCAGGAATATCCTGACATTCATGATCTTTTACCTTTTCATTTTTAGGATAGATGGGTGGCGTATCTCTCAGCGGTCTTATTTTACCAAGGAAGTGCAATGTTTGCACGGTTGGTTTATAAACATGCTGCTCATTAAAGTTGATGTTATTATTTTGAGCATTTACAATTGCCAACATCATAATCATTGCGAAGATGGTTAGTACAATTTTTTTCATTTTATTATATATTAAGATTAATTTAAATTTCGGATAGCAAAAGTAAGGAAAAATTACACATCCATGCAATGACTTTCAGTATTTATTTTCAATCAACAAAATGTTCCGTTCTTTTCTTCTTCATCGTTTCTTTATCAAGATTGTTTATTTTTGCGGTTCTGATTAATAAATAAAATACATCAATGAACTTTAAATCTTTCCTCACCGCTATCCTTATAGCAGCATCATCAATAGCATTTGCACAAAAACATGCTTACATTAAATTTGATACCACATATCACGATTTTGGAATTATCCATGAGGAAGATGGTAAAGTGGTAACCAAATTCAATTTCACCAACACAGGTAGCGATACCTTGAAAATCATTACTGCCCCTGCTTCCTGCAGTTGCACCACCACCGATTGGACGCATAAGCCCATTCCGCCAGGAGGAAGCGGCTATGTTGTTGCCGATTTCAATCCATATCGTCACTCGGGAGTTACCGAGAAACATGTTACCGTAACTACAAATGCTATTGATTCGGTGGTGATACTCAACTTTAAAGTAACCACTATTGGAAGGGCTAAAACATTTAATGATTCATTCCCGGAGCGAAAAGGAAACCTCTATTTTGGAGACAAGCAATTCAATCTGAAAACGATGTACATAGACCAGGTAAAACCGGATACAATGGAAATTTATAACATATCTAACAAACCGATGAAGTTATCGTTTGCAAATCTTCCGGCTCATATATCGGCTACTTTCAGCTCTGAAACTATTGCGCCATTGACAAGAGGTAAAATTTTTATTACGTATAATGCTTCAAAAAAGAATGATTATGGAACTTTATCCGATACAATTATTCTAACTACCGATGATAATCTGATACCATCGAAACAACTTATTGTAGCAGCAACCATCACCGATGATTTCGCTAAACTTACCAGGGAACAAAAAGATAATGCTCCGAAAATAAGTTTTACATCAAAAGAAACTCAGGACTTTGGCGTTGTTAATGAAGGCGAAAAAGTGAAAGTGAGCTTTGATTTCAAGAACGAAGGGAAATCTCCTTTAATAATCAGAAAGGCAGCACCGGGCAGAGAGGATTGTAAAATCACAGTAACAAAATCAACCATAGAAGCAGGAGACACAGGAAGTATAAACATTGAATTCGATACAAAAAACTCAAGAGGAGTTGACACACGAAGAACAATCCTCCTGACCACCAACGACCCTCAATACTCTTTCAAAATACTTATTATTAAAGGGAATATTACCTCGAAACAGTAGTTATCTTATTCCTTCACAAACTTCCCTCTCACGCTGGTAGGGATTTGTAATCCCGACCTTACCTCATAAAAATAAATCCCATTGCTCCATTGGCTTATGTTTATTTGTTGATTGGTTAAATTGCTTAGGGATTGATGGAGTACTTCATTGCCGAGGACATCGGTAATAATTAGCTGATTGGTTGATAGGGTTGAATAAGTCTGAGGATAAGAAACGCTGAAGGTGCCATTATTAGGGTTAGGATAAATAGATATTCCAGTCTTATTGTTTATTTCTTTTAGTCCTGAATTTGCACAAAAATCATCAGAAATTGCTGTTAGTGGTGTTATTGATGCCATATAATTTTGTGATGTACCCGATGAATTTTGATAAATAGTGTCATTTATTGTTGGATTATAAGTTATGGTGGGAGAAAATAACTGATAGCTCAACTTATCGCACCAAAGCATACTCTCTCCGGCAGACTTATAAAAATAGGTATAATCAATACCACTGCTATAACACAATGCAAAGTCATCGTTATATGATTTATTAAATCCCCAATGATTGGTAGCACTTGTAAAAACTACCATATTGGTGGATAATATATTTCCATGGGCATCTGTTATCATTACACTTGCTTGATCATATAAAATCAAATGTCCATTAGATTCTTCAATAATATTTTTAGCAATAAAAGAATTATTTCCTAATGGGTCATAATATTCTTTATACCACAACATTGCTCCTGAAGTATCTATCTTCATAATATAACTAATATAACTACCACTTAAGTTGTAATCAACTGTATATCCTGCAATTATAAAATTGCCATCGGAAGTATTGATAATTTGACAAGGAGTCCTTGATGAATTAGGTTCACTATATGTTTTAGACCATATTGCCACCCCGTTTGAATCTAACCTTACTACCATGCTTTTTGTCCCCTGTAAGCCCACAAAAACAGCTCCACCGTCTTGCAATGGAACAATATCTCCTCTTCCTCCATTAGCACCATTAGTGTACTGCTTACTCCATTTAACATTGCCATTGAAATCGGTTTTTATTATATCTAATTTTGCTCCACTCGCATACATAATAAAATCACCATTGGGATATTGTTTGGCTGTTGTTGGTGTAAAAAACATGGAAGAATCTATTGAGTATGATTTTGACCATATTAAATCACCATTAGAGTTTAACGTAGCGAGAATTAATGAAATTGCTGAATTAATATATCGGGGATAAAGAATATAACACCCCCCTCCTATGCGTTCTCCAATTTTAATTGCTGCTCCCGCCAAACTGCTATCAATATCTTTTGCCCATACTATTTGCCCGGACTCATCTGTATTAATTACAAAGGTATAAGAAGGATTAACCTTAACTTCTCCATACAATAGCCACCCACTTGTTGCAATTCCATAATGAGCAATTGAAGTAACATCAAGTGCGGACCCTGCTATTGAAATTTTTTTCTGAAATGTGTTTTGCCCAATTACATTCAAACTTATTATCGCAATTGCAATTAAAATTGTAAAGATTTTTTTCATATTAGTTTAGTTTTTAAAAGTTCAGTAATTCAATTTGATGCTGTAAAAGTATAAAAAATCATCAATATGACAATAATTAATTTTTGACAACTATATATAAGGACTGGTAAATTACCTCCTATAATTCCTTATTTTCTTCATCTCCCTATATGGAATAATTGATTTTTTGGCTTAAACCATTAGCGGAAGGTGGGCAAATGAAAAATTTTGGTGGTTGTGCAATATGTTAAAGTGATAAGATTTTTTCATTTTTGGGTTGTGCAACATGGCAAAGTGGTCAAATTTTTTCTTTTGGAGTTTGTGCCATGTGGCAGAGTGTTCAAATTTTTTCATTTTGGGGTTATGCAATATGGCAAAGTAGTCAAATTTTTTCTTTTGGGGGTTATGCCATGTGGAAGAGTGACCAGATTTTTTCTTTTGGGGGTCAATCGTGTGTAAATATCAGGTAAATCCTTTTGTTTAGGCATATTTCACATCTTAGAACATGGAATTAATTTTTATTATCTCATCAAAAATAAAAATATATCTGTAAAACTTGACCAAAAGCTTGGATATCATTAAATAGTCCATACCTTTACCCCCGAAAATAAAATTATATTAAACTATAAACAAGTAAAAAATGGCAATAGGCAGAAAGTTACCAACAACAAAAAAAGGCATCCGATTAATGCAGAACAAGGCGAAAGCAAAGAATGACAGCATCATTATCATTGCCGATAGATTATTGAGTCTTGATACTCAAAATCGCCTGGATATTTCGCAACCATTGTATAAGGCTTCGATGCTTAATGAGATTGTCACATTAGGTCAGGAAACATCGAGTACTTCAACTGCCAACAAAGCCCTTGACATAGCTAAAAGATTGGAAAAAGATTTTGCAGGCGGGATAATAAAAAAGATGAAAAGAGATAAAACATTGGATTTATTGCCTCTTTATGGCATTTCAATGTCAACCCCAAAAGTTCCAACCATCAGCAATCAAAACCAGGTAACTACGATTCGTGAAAATTATGATGCGGGCGAAACTGCGCGTGGCGGTGTGGCTATGGCAAATCCGACCATTGGTGATGTGGATACGGCAGTGAATGATTATGAAACGAAAAAAGCGATTCAGAGTACCAAATTAGAGGCTCATGGTACCGCATTGGCAAATACGAATTCATTAGGTACGGAAACAAAAAAGGTTAATAAAAGAATTGCTGATGAATTAAAAACCCAAACCGATGATTTGACGAATGAAAGTGCCCGCGTTATCATGCGCCTGTACGGAGTTCCGTTTATGAGTGATGTTTTAAAGACTTTTAATTTGAATATTACCAATGGCGTAACTCATGCAGCTGTTGTAGATGCGCTTATAGAACTTGTTGAAACAGGAAAAACAACCACCTCAAGCGCTTTGGGAGCTGGTGTGATGAAAAGCAGAATTACGGATGGCGCTGATTTTTCGGTTACGCATCCTTTATATCATGATGGCGATGTTACAATTACTGTTTATGAAACTGTAACCGATTATACAGTGAATATTGTTTTGATACCGCTGTAATCAATCAGAGATTAGGAAATAAAAACGCTCCCGATAAATCAATATCGGGAGCGTTTTTTTTTATTTATGATTGATGATAGATGATTTATGATTGGGGATAATCGTCAATCATCTGTCATCAATCGTAAATCCCTGTCATGCCAGCACCGATTCCGCCTTTATCCCAAAAGCCGCCTGAATCTTTTCTACATAATCCAGCTTCTCCCAGGTAAAACCTTCATAAGTTTTTTGCTTGATAGCGCCATTGCTATCTTTATAATCAACAGTAATAGTCTCAGGATTACGACCCATGTGACCATAAGCAGCAGTTGGCAAAAAGATAGGATTCTTCAATCCCAAACGCTTTACAATTGCCGCAGGACGCATGTCAAATAACGTCTTCACAACATCCGAAACCTCAGCATCAGTATATCTTCTTCCATCCTTATTTTTGGCTTTGCAAGTATAATTTGTGTTGATATATAAACCAACAGGATTAGCCACCCCGATAGCATAAGCCACCTGAACAAGCACCTCACTGGCAACTCCTGCCGCAACCAGATTCTTTGCAATATGACGCGCAGCATAAGCCGCAGAACGGTCAACTTTAGAAGAATCTTTTCCCGAAAACGCACCACCACCATGAGCACCCTTGCCACCATAAGTATCAACGATGATTTTTCTGCCCGTCAATCCTGTATCGCCATGCGGTCCGCCAATGACGAACTTTCCGGTAGGGTTAACATGGTAGGTAATCTCAGCATTGAAAAGCTTTTTAAGTTTTCCCGGCAATTTCGATTTCACTCTTGGAATAACTATTTCGATAACATCCTTTTTAATCTTTTCGACCATTTCAATCTCTGCATCTCTCACATCTTTTGCCGAATCGCTTTTAGGTTTTATAAAATCATCATGCTGAGTCGAAACCACGATAGTATCAATTCTGCTTGGTTTATTTTTATCATTATATTCAATCGTCACCTGCGATTTAGCATCCGGACGAAGATATTTCATCCTGATTCCTTCCTTCCTGATTTTTGCCAGTTCCTTCAAAATCATGTGAGATAATTCCAAAGCCAAAGGCATATAATTTTTGGTTTCGCTCGTGGCATAACCAAACATCATCCCCTGGTCGCCCGCACCTTGCTCTTCCTCTTTTCCACGTTCAACTCCACGATTAATATCAGCAGATTGTTCATGCAAAGCAGAAATTATTCCGCAAGAATTTGCATCAAACATATATTCAGCCTTATTATAACCGATTTGATTGATGACTTTTCGCGCCACTTCCGCAGCATCCACTTTCGATTTTGCTTCCTGCGTGGTTTTAATTTCCCCGCCAATCACTACCAATCCGGTAGTAACAAAAGTTTCGCAAGCCACTTTTGCATTAGGGTCATATTTTAAGAACTCATCCAGAATTCCGTCCGAAATCTGGTCTGCTACTTTATCAGGATGTCCTTCCGACACTGATTCTGATGTGAATAAATAAGGCATTTTTATCGTTTTTTAATTGTTTATACTATTTTTAGGGGTGCAAAAATCGAATTATTATTTCGATTTCGCAAATTTTCGATGTTTTTATTTAAAAGATGGATTATGGATTTTATTAGTTACAGATGTTTATAGCACACAGATGACACAGATATTACTGAAAAGGACTGATTTTTTGTTTTCAAATGAATTAAAGAAATCCGCTTTTTTCTGTAATATCTGTGTCATCTGTGTGCTATCAAAAAATCAGGATAAAGGCTTGCTCTGTGTCAATGTGTGGAAGATTTCCTCCAAATTCTGTTCCTCTTTTTTAATCATGATGATGGAAAGATTGTTCTCAATAGCAAAATTAAAAAGCTCCTTTCGGATATCCAAATCAGAATCCGAGTATATTTTCCAATGATTTTCCTTGATTTGTTCCACTTCATCCACACCCGCAATCTTTTTCAAAGCGCTTTTAGATGTTGCATTGTCAAATTCAATAGAGATAACCGTCTTGTTCACCGAATGCTGTTTCAGCAATTCAATAGGGTCATCGGCAACAATCTTTCCCTTATTAATAATAACCACTCGGCTACAAATGGCAGTAACCTCCTGCATGATATGAGTGGAGAAGATAACCGTCTTTTCTTTGCCGATATTCTTTATCAAAGCCCTTATCTCCGTCAATTGATTAGGGTCCAATCCAGAGGTAGGCTCATCCAATATCAATACCTTTGGGTCATGAATCAATGCCTGAGCCAATCCAACACGTTGACGATAACCTTTAGATAAAGCACCAATCTTTTTATGCTGCTCCACCTCCAAACCGGTCATTGCAATCATCTCTTTCACCCGAGCAGTTTTATTTCCCTTTAATCCCTGAATCCCGGCAATAAACTCCAGATACTCCTTCACATACATATCAAAATACAAGGGATTGTTTTCAGGGAGATAGCCCACGCATTTCTTCACCTCCATCGGTTCTTCCACCACATCATGACCACAAACAGAAGCCATTCCCGAAGTCTGAGGAATAAAACAAGTAATGATTTTCATCATGGTAGATTTCCCAGCCCCATTCGGACCAAGAAAACCAAGCACCTCACCAGCCTTCACTTCAAAAGAAACATGATCGAGTGCATGCTGCTTCCCATAAACTTTAACAATATCTGAAACTATTACCGACACAGAAATAAGATTTTAATATTTCATGAAATCATCAAGGGTAGCCAGCAAAGCCTCAGTGCTCAACATATACTTTTCACCCTTTACCCATAAAGCAATATCGCCGGGAATAGAGGTTCCCTTCGATTTTCCACTGCTGATATATAAATCCGGAGAGACGGTATAATCAATAAAAATCTCCTCATCAACCTGTGCGTTTTCCTTTTTAATTTTTGTTTCCAATAGGTTGTAATTATTAATTATTGCCCTGCATTGAGTGGTGTCAAGCGTGATGAAAGCGGTATTGGTCAATACATCCGTATCATCTTTCTTCGCTCTTTTTCTGTCCTTATAATATTGATGAGCAGAAATCAACAATCCTTTTTTGTCCTGGTATTTATAGGCAGTCATTTCGAGATGCGTTCCATCTTTGTTATTTGCCTGGTTATATAAAGTCATAATCCGAATGGACGTATAGTCGCCAGTCTGGTGGCTTTCGATATTATTTATGATATATCTTTCGGTGTCATACCTCACGGACGAACAACCTGCCATAATGAATATCATCAAACCGATGATGTAATAAGCTGCGTGTTTCATATTTCTATTATTTAAAAATTATTATTCAAACTCTTTTTATTTCCCAACCCTACAAATATATGGAATTTTACCTCCAACGATGCAAAACTATTAATAAATAGTTCATCGGATGCAATATAAAGGTACTTTTGCAGCATTAATCAGTATTTATGAGTAACGTTTCCAGTTTGATTCAAAATGCAATTCCACGTTCGTGGAGGTATCTTAAATATCTTTTACTCTCCAAAGGCAAGCATGGAATTCATTCTCCTTTTGTATTCGATTTACTTACAAATACTATTGAAAATGATGGAGAATACTATGCTTTTGAGGATTTAGAACGATTACGAAATCGGTTATTGAATAATCATGATGAAATTAATGTAACAGATTTGGGTGCAGGATCATCAGTAAACGATTCAAGAGAAAGAAAGATTTCGGACATCGCCCATAATTCTCTTCAATCTCCCAAATATGCCAAACTTCTATTCAGATTAGTTGATAGATTCCAACCAAAACAAATGCTTGAACTCGGAACTTCTCTCGGACTTACGACCCTTTATCAAGCAACTCCCGTTCCTCATTCAAAATTTATTACGCTT
>Ga0206936_1011_pt1 | contig 62825 bp, 46 predicted proteins | sample Alteio_BWOrgHeat_14_FD_152922 | JGI IMG/M metagenome (GOLD analysis project Ga0206936, IMG submission 152922) | Enriched cells from forest soil in Barre Woods Harvard Forest LTER site, Petersham, Massachusetts, United States -... | ecosystem: Environmental > Terrestrial > Soil > Temperate forest >... | reverse complement strand
CGGCGCCTGCACGCGTCCCGCGTGGCTGCTCGAATATCGCCATCATGTGTCATTGCATCGCAACGACGAGCGTTTTTGGGATGAGGTGTTGGAACGATCGGCAAGGCATCCTCAGGCGCCAATCGGCATAGGTCTCGTAACTTTGCTGACGTCGCAACTCTTTGGCATTGAATCGCCGAGCCGTTTGGATAGCTGGACGCTGGACAATCTTCCCGCACCTGTGACGCGCTGGGCAGAGCGTTACGGCAGACAGGCGATCCTTGCTGATTTTCCCGGTACCAAACTTTACATGATCCTCGAAGATCAGCTTGCACCCGCCGGCAGTGATTGGCAAAGCAAGAGACGCAACAGTCTGTTGCCGCTGCATCGCGTTCCACGAATTGTTCATGCAGGCCCAAACGAAACATTTGGGAAATGGTTGCGCAGACATCTTTATCAGGCACGCTTTATTCTCTTCCGTCTTCGTTTTCACGTTGTGGAGGGTTTGCGCTACGCCTATGAATCACGACGATGGAAGAAGCACCTCAATGGCACACAGGCCCGAATGCCGGGTCGAGTTTCAAAGGAATCCATTCTCACCAAGAGCTAGCTATGATTACGACGCAGGGGTTATATAGACTCACAATTCGCATAGTAAACGTCGCGGCGCTGCTGGCTGTCGCGGGTATTCCGTGCTTGTGCGCACAGGTAGCGCAACCCGCGACGCAACTGAGTTCTCCAACGGTAGTGGAACCGGGTGGGGCAGCGACGCCGCAAAGCCAGAGCAGTTCGAGTACCGACGATCTCGCAGGCTATGACAGCGGGAACCCGCAGAGCCTGACTGCGAATCAGATCATAGATCTTATGCAGCAGCGGCCGGAGATTGTCGAAGAACTGCGACAGTTTGCTGCCGACCAACTGCAGCAACAGGGTGTAACTACCCAGGCCGACTCGATCAGCGACCAGATGTTATATGGCCAGATTGTATCGAACGCACAGTTGCGCAGCAGTATCACTCTCTGGCTTCGCTCTCGCGGTTACATAACAGATGTTGACCTGCATCGATCTCTGGGTTCAAGTGCGGGAGACCAAGATACTCTCGGCGCTTCTCCTGAAAGCCTCAATGCGATCAGGCAGCTATCGCCGAATGATCGCGCGGCTTTGTCATCACGACAGACTCTTCCAGGTGTCGACGCCGGTACAAGGCTACGAGATGGCGCGATTTCGCCACGGCCCTCTGGCGCAGGAGAAACGGAGGCAAGACACAATGACGTGGACCGAAGGCGTGAGCGAAATATTACCGACGAGCCGGAAGTGCTGCGTTTGCCCACGCCGTATAACCTGAATTCACTACGTGATCTCTACACGCAGGTACCGCAGGACGACACCCGGCTCAAGCGATTCGGCAGCGACGTGTTTCTGAATCGAGACGCTGCCTCGGGTGGCCGCAGTGGACTGGGGCAGGGCGATATTCCCATCGATCTGCCTGTTGGACCGGACTATGTTCTCGGCAGCGGAGATGGACTTACTATCAGTCTCTCCGGCGGTATTTCCCAGACCTTTACGCGTGAGATTGATCGCGAAGGCAAGATCATCCTGCCAGAGGCCGGCCCGCTGGTGGTGGCTGGATTGACGCTGCGACAGGCTCAATCCGCAATCGTGGCGACGCTGACGCAGCAGTACCACAACGCTCACGTCGATGTAGCCATCGCTCGATTGCGCACTGTGCGCGTGTATGTGGTGGGGGATGTGCAGCGCCCCGGGGCTTACGATCTCAGTTCGCTGTCGACGCCGTTGAATGCGCTCTATGCTGCGGGAGGGCCGACAAGCGTGGGCTCGTTGCGCATCGTGCGTCATCTGCGTGGCAAACAACTCGTTCACGAAGTGGACCTCTATGATTTTCTGCTACACGGCGTTCGCATGGATGACGAGCGGCTTCAACCTGGCGACACGCTACTGGTTCCTCCTGCGGGGCGGCAGGTCGCCGTTTCAGGAATGGTCAAGCGCCCGGCTATTTATGAATTGAAAGGACCGGCAAGTCTTTCAGACGTGCTTGCGGACGCGGGTGGAACTACTGTTGCGGCTGCTTTGAATCAGATCACTGTCAACCGTATTCAGCAGAATCAACAACGGCAGACGGTCAACCTCGACCTTCCTCGTTCTGCGGCTCCAGACGCCATCGCCAAAGCGATGCAAGCTTTTTCTGTGCAGGATGGTGATCGCATCCATGTCTCGGCGATTCTGCCTTACAGCGAGAGCGCTGTCTATCTGCAGGGACATGTCGTTCGTCCCGGCAAACAGGCGTACCACGAGGGTATGCAGCTCAACGATGTTATCCGGAGTTATCAGGACCTGCTTCCGGAGCCCGCGGCAAAAGGCGACATTGTGCGACTTATCCCACCAGACCTGCATCCGGTCACGATCCAGTTCGATGTTGCCGATGTGCTTATCGGAAATAACCGCATCGCGTTGCAACCGTTCGATACGGTTCGCATCTTCGGACGATACGAACTTGACTCACCTCAAGTGACGATTCGAGGCGAAGTTCAACGCCCTGGAGCATATGCATTGTCGGAAGGGATGACCGCGGCGCAACTGGTCAGAATGGCAGGCGGCTTCAAGCGGGATGCGTTGCTAGAGAGCGCTGACCTGACAAGTTATACGGTGCAGGATCAGAAGAGCGTCGTGAGCCAGCGCGAGCCGATCAGCATTGGCGCCGCAGTAAACGGCGGGGTCAACTCCGGTGCGGATGTTCCATTGAAGCCGGGGGATGTACTTACCATTCATCAAATCTCCGGTTGGGGAGATATCGGAGCATCGATATCTTTGCAGGGTGAGGTCACCTATCCCGGGAGTTATGGCCTGCAGGCCGGGGAGCGACTTAGCTCTGTGCTGCGCAGGTCCGGGGGATTTCGTGATAGCGCTTATCCGACCGGCGCGGTTCTTATAAGAACGCAGGTCCGCGAACTTGAAGAGAAAAGCCGCGCGGAACTCATTCGTCAAATCGAAGCAAACGCAGCTTCGGCGCGACTCGCGCCAAGCCTGAATAGTCAGGATCAAGCTGTCAATATGCAGGCGGCACAGCAGCAGCAGGCTGAAGTGCTGCAGCGCCTGCGCAGTGAGCCGGCAAGCGGACGGCTGGTAATTCATGTCAGCAGCGACATCGATAGCTGGGCCAACACACCTGCGGACATTGAAATGCGCAGTGGTGATGTGCTCACGATTCCGAAGCGTCCGGGTTTTGTGCTGGTGAGTGGAGAAGTCTACAACGCGTCTGCGATCACTTTCGTTCCCGGCAAGGACGCTGAATGGTACCTGCGACGCGCCGGAGGCGCCAACGAAGTCGCAAATCGAAAAGAGATCTTTGTTATTCGTGCGAATGGCACCGTCGTAGGCAGGCGGTCTGGTGAGAAGTTCGGAAGCAACGTGCTCTCAACCAAGCTTGAGCCTGGCGACGTTGTGGTGGTGCCGCAGAAGATCATCAGCGGCTCAGTCTTCTGGCGCAATCTGCTCACGGTCGCGCAGATTTCGTCTTCCATCGCATTCACTGCGGCAGTTGCCGGGCTCTTTTGAAGCGACATCTCTGAGGATTCGAATGCCATCGCGTTTTCACAACCCGGTTGTTCACGATCTGCGATTGGCGGCTTGCCTTCGAAACAATCTCTCTTCGCCTTTCCGTTGCGGTGCTCCATTCTGCGAGAGGAGCAGCTTATGGCTGAGTTAGATTACATCTCGTCTGAATCGGTTGCCGAGGCTATCAGCGCAGATACCCAGATGAACCGAGCCCGGATGAACTGGGTGACGAATGCCAATTTGCTCTGGATGCATCGCCGGCTGCTCTTTCGCGTCGTCGCCATCGCGCTCGTTGTTAGCGCAGCTATTGCATTTTTGCTGCCAAAGCAATACGAGTCTGTTGCGCGACTGATGCCGCCGGATCAGGGCGGCTCAAGCAGCGCGCTGATTGCGGCGCTTGCAGGCCGCTCATTGGGTGGGTTCGCTGGCCTGAGTGGACTTGCCGGCAGCCTGCTCGGCGAACGAACATCGAGCGCGCTGTTTATGGATCTGCTTCGCAGTCGCACGGTGAGCGATCGGCTCATCGACCGCTTTAATCTTCAGCAGGCCTATCACAAGCGCTACCGCATCGATACTGTAAAGTACCTGACGAAACATACCGTCATCGTAGATGACAAGAAGAGCGGAGTAATTACTCTTACGTTCACTGACACTGATCCTGAACGCTCACGGGCGATCGCTCAGGGATATCTCGAGGAATTGAATCGCATCATCACAACGTCGAATGTATCTTCTGCGCATCGTGAGCGCGAGTTCATTGAAAAACGTTTGGTGAGCGTGCAGGAAGAGCTGCAATCCGCACAAAAGGCTCTCAGTGACTTTTCGAGCGTTAACACTACGCTCGACATCAAGGAACAAACGCACGCGATGGTTGACGTGGCTGCGAAGCTGGAGGGGGAGCTCATCGTAGCGCAATCTGAACTGGACTCACTGGAACAGATATACGGGGCAGAAAATGTTCGCGTTCGCGCCGCAAAAGCGCGCATCGCAGGATTGCAAAAGGAAGTGGCAAAGGTAAATGGAAGCAGTGCGGAAGGCTCGCGGATAGCAACGACACGTTCGGATAAGGATGGCAGCGAGGCATATCCGTCGCTTCGACAGCTGCCACGACTGGCTGTTCCCTATGCCAATTTGTATCGGCGCGTTCGTATCCAGGAGACGGTCTATGAGCTTCTCTCTCAGCAGTACGAGATGGCCCGCATTGAAGAGGCAAAGGACACGCCGGTCGTCAACGTTCTGGATGCGCCACTGGTGCCGGAGAAGAAGTCTTTCCCGCCGCGCCTCATCGTCATGCTTGCACTCACGTTCATCACGTTCTTGTGTGCGTCAACTTTCATAATCGTTCGCAGTTTGTGGATGCAGGTAAGCATCTCCGATCCGCGCAAACAATTCGTTAACGAAGTTGCGGCTGTGATTTCGAATCGGTTTCATCGCATTTCCTGGCGACGTGCAGGTGCGCGATGAGAGCTTATGTCACCAATGTTGTCGCTGATGAGCGTGTCTGTTTGCAATTTGCCTGGCCGCCGAAATCGCAGGAGTCCGCGCATGATCGTTTACTGTAGTCCGTCCGGGTTCGCAGTGCCCGGCTATCGCATCGCAGTCGTCGTTTTGATTCTCGCATTGAAAGTTGCCTGTTGATGAATGTGCTGATCGCTGTGGTCTCGTCAACAACGCACTTGTCGGGTGTTTCACGCCATGCAGCAAACCTGGCGCGCTGCCTGCTCACGCGTGTTGATGTGGAGGCTGTGCACCTTGTGCTTGCAGAGTGGCAGTACGAGTCGATATGCGGAGTGGTGCCCCATGAAGATCAGCGGCTCCACATTCATACTGTCGACATTGGTCGGGGCACGATTGAACGGAATCTGTGGTATTACAGGAAGCTCCCTGCGTTGGCAGCTTTGCTTGAGGTGGACATTGTTCATCTGGCTTATCCAGTCCCTTTGCAGCGGCGTGCGTATCACTGCTCGACAGTGGTAACGCTGCACGATCTCTATCCCTATGACATACCGGGTAACTTCGGCTTTCCCAAAGTGCTATTCAACAGGATGGTGCTCCAGCAATGCTTGCGCGCTGCCGATGCAATTGCGTGCGTCTCCGACAGTACGCTGCGACAACTAAGACATTACGCGAAACCTGCCGTCGTGAAGAAGGCGTTGACCATCTCGAATTGCGTGGAGGCTGGTCCGCTCATGGCGGCCAGAAGTCCATTGCCCGGTTGGAATGGAGAGACTTTTCTGCTCTGCGTTGCGCAGCATCGCCGCAACAAGAACATCCTTCTCGCGCTACGTGTTTTTCATCGCTTGCTGCACAATCAGGAGGTCGATCGAACTGCCTTGTTTGTGCTTATCGGCATAGAAGGGCCGGAGACCGCGCGTATTCAACAGTTTGTTGAGAGCAGCGGGCTGTCCGGCCGCGTCGTTTTTCTGCATGGAGTTTCGGATGTCGAGTTGCAATGGTGTTACAAGCACGCCGAGCTTCTGCTTGCGCCATCACTCATTGAAGGCTTCGGACTTCCGGTGGCTGAGGCTATGCTGCATCGTTGCCGCGTGGTTTGTTCGGATATTCCCGCGTTCCGTGAGGTCGGGGGATCGTATTGCCATTACGCCGATTTGCAGCCGTCGCCGGAGGATGCGTTTGTGCATGCCATTCGCCTGGCGCGAAAGGATCTCAAGTTTCGCCCCGTCGATACGGAACGTTTTTCGGCAGCGCGCATTGCTGACAAGTACCTTGATCTTTACCACGAACAACGCAAGCAATCTTCCACCAACGCATTGCGTGGCCTCGTAAATTCCTTGTCTTCATCAGAAAGAGAGGGCTCCGTTGAGCGCCTCAAATAAATCATCGAAAGCGAACGTGCTTGGCGTCGAAATCGACGCCTTCAACCTGGAGCATGTTCTCGCTCGCATCGCTCACGCGTTAGAAGTTCGACGCAAGGGCTACGTGTGCCTCGTCGGCGTGCATGGTGTCATGGAGTGCCAGCGAGATCCAGCGGTTGCGAAGGCAATCGCAAACGCGGAACTGACTGTGCCCGATGGAATGCCCACGGTGTGGATGGGGCGCCATCAAGGACACACTGAGATGCAACGAATCGCCGGTCCCGATCTCATGCTCGAAGTACTCAGCCGTGATGAGTTTCGAGGGCGCACGCACTTTCTGTTTGGCGGTAAGGAAGGCATCGCTGCAGAACTTCGAGACAAGCTGATGCTTCGCTACCCCGAACTCAAGATTGCCGGGACATACACGCCTCCTTTTGGACCGATGTCGCCGGAACAGGATGAGGAGTTTCGCGCCATGATCAAGCGTACTCAGCCAGACATCATCTGGGTCGGGATCAGCACCCCAAGGCAGGAGTTCTTCATGGCGCAGTACCTTCCGCTGCTCGACACGACGCTGATGTTTGGCGTCGGCGCGGCATTCGACTTTCATACAGGCCGCATCACGGACTGCGCGGATTGGATCAAGCGGGCGGGGCTGCAGTGGCTGCATCGTCTTCTACAGGACCCGAAGCACCTGTGGAAGCGCTACATGCGAAACAACCCATTGTTTCTTTTCTACGCATTCCTACAACTAACGGGCCTGAAGAGCTATACGCCACAGCAGCGAATCCAACCGCACGCTGTGCAACCGCAAGTATTCAGCGAACCATGATGCAGAAACTGAAGCACGCGCGCGCATTGCGAATCGCGGAGTATGCCGTATTTGCAATCGCGTCGGCGTATCTTTTCCTTCATACGCTGCCGCGTGCCTGGGGTACGCTTAACACCGATTTTCCAAACTACTATCTGGCTGCGCGCATCGTACATGAAGGCACGGATCCATCACGCGCCTACGAATGGCTCTGGCTGCAACGACAGAAAGACCATCGTGATATCGATCAACGCGTCATCGGATTGGTTCCGATCACACCATTTTCAACTCTTGCGATGTGGCCGATTACGAGGATGCCTCCACTGGTGGCTAAGCGCGTTTGGCTTGCTGTTAATCTCGCGCTTCTTATTGCTTCTGCGTTTGTGCTCAGATCGATCACCGGCCTTACTTTGTCGCAAATCGGCATTCTTATAGAGATCAGTCTTCCTCTGCATAGAAATCTTCTCTATGGCCAGTACTATGTTGTGCTGCCTTTCATTCTCGCTGCGGCTTGCTGGGCCTGCCTGCGACAGAAACGTGCCATTGCCGGATCGCTCGTGGGTATCGGTATCGCGGTCAAGGTTTTTCCGGTGCTGTTGTGCTTCTATTTTCTTCGAAAAAAGGAGTGGCGATCCCTGGTCGCCTGTGCATTCACGTGCGTCTTCGCTGCGCTCTTATCTATTGCGGTCTTTGGCTGGAGCCTGCACCGTATCTATATTTTCGAGGTTCTTCCCTGGACGCTGCGCGGTGATTGCCTGGACCCGTACAACCTAGCCAGCTCTTCCTTCTCTTCCCTGCTGCATCGGCTTTTTATCTATGAGCCGCAGTGGAATCCGCATCCGGCTTTCGCCGTTCCATGGCTGTTTGCAATTTTGCATCCGCTGCTGCAGATGGCGATACTTGCTCCGGTTGTGCTGCTGATTGGCCGAGTCACGCGAACCGATATCCAGGATGCATTGGCGCGTCAACGAATTTCGCTTGAGTGGGCGACGCTTCTACTCGCGACACTTACGATCACTCCGCTGCCTGCTTCTTATCACTTCACTGTTTTGATACTTCCGGCTGCGATTCTGATCGGGCATCTTGTAGAGGCACGTCGGTTCAAACTTCTGGCGATCGTTGCGGCATTGTATCTGGCTGTGGGCTATCCCGGCTGGAACACTGACTCTGTCGATGGGCTGTTCGCGCTTCTGCATGTTCCTCGCCTTTACGCCATGATGCTGCTGACCGCGGTGAGTGCTTATGTGCTGAGAGGACTGTCTGCGGGTGATCGGGATGTGCACGCATTGCGTTGGAAGATGGCCTTGGCAGCGATGTGCATTGTGAGTGCAGCGCTTGGCCTGCAGCATCAATGGGGACTCTTTGCCGACTACCAATATCGCCTGCCCATGCCGCAGCAGTCTCTGCTTGCAGCGCAACCACAAAGCTCAGACGACGGAGTTCATTTCATCGCACTTATGCCGGATGGATATCGCGAGGCGACAACGCACAACTCATTTGCTAGTGAGTCATCTGTTCTTGACTCAGCTGTGTTTGTTGAAGACACGCGCGAGGATCAGCTTTCGCATGCCTTCGTCGCCGGCCAGCCCGCGGATGGTGGATGGATCGAAAGTGTGACGCAGAATTCTCTCCTACAGTCTCGTTCCAACCAAATTTTTCGGATCGAGGGCGCGCGGTCTCCTGCGATTTCCGCAGACGGACACTCGCTCGGATACCTGCGCGAAGTCGAGGGTCGCAATCAGATATATCTTCGCCGGTTGGATCTGCCAGCGAGTTATGAACAGCAAATCACATCGTCTTCGTTGAACGTCAACGAGATGACCTTGCTGCGGGACGGATCCATTATTTTTTCCGCATCGACGAAGACCTATGCTCCGGACCTATACCGTGTTGATACGAACGGGATTGTCCAGAGGCTCGCGCTTGGCGAGGCGCGCTACCCGGCGGTATCTCCAGATGGACGGTGGCTCGCCTTCAGTCGGTTCCAACAAGGCGCGTGGAATCTATGGCTACTCACGCTGGCTACAGGCGAGACGCAACGTATCACGACCGCGCCATGCAACCAGATAGAACCTGCGTGGGAAGCAGACTCGAAGACTTTGCTCTATGGCAGCGACTGCGGACGCGCGCTATGGTTTACGGCTGTATGTCGCCGACGTATTGTGCCCTGATGGGTGCGCGTAATGCTGCGGTCAAATCGTGAAGAAACGTTGACAATTCGCTGACAACCGAGGCTTTGTTTCTTCCTACACTGGCCTTGGTCGGACGATATTTTTCTAAGGACGTGCAACGTGAAACTCATAAGCCCGATGCGTCAAGTCCGTGCATTCATCCCAAGCCTTTATCTCGTTATCCCGGTGATTGGTTCTCTGTTTCTGATGAGCAGCGCTTGGACTCAGACTCCCGGCACGGGGGCGATTTCGGGCACTGTTTATGATCCTTCAGCTCGGTTTGTAGTAGGTGCCGAGATTGAGGCCGTAAATGAGGCAACGCATATCTCGCGATTGGTAACGACAAATGCTGAGGGTGTGTTTCATGTGCCTCTGCTACCGCCGGGGAATTACACCGTTACGGTAAAAGTGTCCGGCTTTTCAGATAGCGTATCGCGAGGGGTCAAAGTGACGGTCAGCGAGACTGTTTCGCTGAACGCAACGCTCGCTGTCGCAGGCGCAAACGTCAGCACCCAGGTCAATGCTGAGACTGAGGTAGTGGATGTCGAGGGTTCGACGATAGGAGGCGTTGTCAACAAAGTGGCCATCGAAGCGCTGCCGTTATCGAGCCGCAACTACACACAGATCCTCGGACTCTCACCCGGGGTTATCGTGGATCTGCCGAATGCAGCGCAGCTCGGCCGCGGAACTGAGAACGTAGCTGCTACAGGCGCAACTCCACTTTCCAACAACATCCAGTTCAACGGTATTGACGCAAATAATCTGGCAGAGAATTCCGCGGCGAACGCCGGCGAACAAGTGGGCACTGCGATTCCTGCGCCGGATGCGATTGAAGAGTTCAGAGTACAGACGGCGAACTTTGATGCGGCCTACGGGCGCGGATCGGGAGCGAACGTCGACCTTGTCAGCAAGAGCGGCACCAACAGCTTTCACGGCAGCGCGTGGGAGTTTCTGCGCAACAACATCTTCAATGCCAATGATTTCTTTCTCAACAACGCAGGACAACCGAGACCCGATCTGAAGCAGAACCAGTTTGGCGGTGCAGTCGGCGGACCCATTCTGCGCAACAAAACTTTCTTCTTTGTTGCGTATCAGGGGCTCGCGGAAATAAATGGCCTAGGAGGCAAGGAAACATCGACTCTGCCTTTGTTGACTTCAGATCGTACTGCAGGAACGCTCGGCGCGCAGTTTTGCCCGGCCGGACACCTCAATGGTTCGGGGCAACCGGCGTCGGGATATCTTACTCATGCGGGCGGAACTCAGGTCGCTTGTGACGGTTCGAACATCAGCCCTGTGGCGTTGGCGATTCTGAATGCGAAGCTGCCCAACGGGCAATTCGCAGTGCCCAGTCCACAGACGGTGGTGCCGGTGAGCGATCCTGACCAACTGCCTGTGGGCCAATCAACATTTGCGATTCCCGCACACTATCGGGAAGATCAAGCCACTGTGGATATCGATCACTTGCTCAGCGCGAAAAATACCATTGCCGGACGTTTCTTTTATGCGCGCGCGCCAACCACAAAACCGTTTTCGCCGAATGCAGCGAACGTTCCGGGCTGGGGCACGGACGAGTTGGATCGTAACACCATGTTTGTGCTGAGTGACACGCATGTTTTCAATTCAAACCTTCTGAACGTCGCTCGCTTTGGATTCATGCGTTTTGATGGGCTGTCGGCGGTGGAGAGTCCTTTGCTTGCATCGGATATCGGCATGGGAACTCCGACGGGCGCCGTGGGACCGACGATCGTCGCTCCTGGGGTGACGATCGATGGGTTGTTCACGATCGGCGATGCAGGCACTCCGGGTCAATGGCAGGTGACGAATTCTTTTATCTGGCAGGATACGGCTTCGCTCACGCACGGCAGGCACAACTCACGATTCGGCGTGGAGTTCAAGCGGCATCAGGTTGCAGAGAATGCACCAATCGTGAGCGATGGCTTGCTGGACATCAACACCTTCGGCGATTTTCTTCTGGGAATGAATGCAACGCAGAATAACAGCCCCAACGGATTGAGCAACGTGACGGAAAGCATGGCGGGCGGCGGTATCTTTCGCAGAGATACACGGTATACCGACTTTGCAGGTTTTGCCCAGGACGACATCAAGCTGACTCGCCGGCTTACTGTGAATGCCGGCCTGCGCTATGAGATATTCGGCGCTCCTACTGAAATCGACGGCCGACTCGCAAATTTCAATGCAAATACTGCGGTAGGGCAAGTTACACAGGAAGGAACTTATAGCGGATACACGCTGCCCTCGAACTATTCGGGAACGGTACCGCAGGGACTGTTGAAGACTTCGTATGCCGGGCTATGGAAGACACCACATGGTGACGTGTCGCCGCGACTTGGCTTCGCGTGGCAGATGACTAACACTCCGATACTTATGCTTCGCGGCGGCTATGGCATCTACTTCGACAGGCACTCGGGCAATCTGGAGGAACAACTCGCGAGCCAGCCTCCCTTTGCTACTTTTCAGATCATTTCAGGTACACCCAACGCTCCGGCTACGCTGGAGAGTCCGTTCGTTCCACTGGTGCTACCTTACTCAAGTTATCCGGTCTTCACGCCGCGTACACCTGATTCGTTTCCGTTCATTGAGGGCATCGATCCGGATATCACGGACGGCAAAACGCAGGAGTACAACCTCAATATCCAATACGCGATTGGCCGTAACTATGTTTTTGATTTTGGGTATGTCGGCACGCACTCTTCGCATCGATCGGGGCAGGTTGAGTTCGACCAGTCTCTTCTGGCGAGCCCGGAGAATCCGATTAACGGAGAGACGACCAACTCAATCAACAACGTGATTGCCCGCTTGCCGATCCAGGGTGTGAGTCCCGGCTCGCTGTTCACAGTTTCGAATTTCATTGCTAATTACAACTCGCTACAAGGCAGCCTCACGCGGCGGATGGCGCACGGCTTCCAGATACAGGCGAGTTACACATGGTCAAAGAATCTCGACGAGGTGAACGGAGAGGGTGGAACGGATCTTTACGAATTGCAGTTACCCACCAACGATCAGCGTGACTTACGCACGTCCTACGGTCCGGCAGGGGATGATCGGACGAACCGCGCGGTCGTCAGCTTCACTTGGTTTGCGCCCAAGTTTGCTTCAATGGCGAAACCTGCTCGGCTACTAATGACGAACTGGCAGTTCTCTGGCATTGGCCTGGTGCAGTCCGGCAATCCGCTTACGATTGTCGATTTCAACGCCGGCTCGGTGTATGGGAATCTGCCGGGCGAGACGCGGGCGCAGCTATCCGGGCGCAGTGTTTCAACACGCGGCTCATTGTTTTCGCGCGTGCAGGGATCCTACCTCGATGCAGGCGGGTTCACACGCGCGCCCGAGGCGCCGCATGGCACGAGTCTTGCTGACCAGGACTTTGGTAATAGCGGCGTGGGTATTGTTCGCGGACCGGGGCAACACAATATCGATCTCGCTGTGGAGCGGCTCTTCCCTGTAACCGAGAGGATCGGATTTCGCTTTCGTACAGAATTTTTCAACCTGACGAATACGCCGCAGTTCAGCAACCCTAACACCGGCCTCGGCTACGGCGATCCGAATAACCCGACTCCGACGGCCAGTGCTTCCTTTGGCAGGATCACGTCGGCAGCCACCAATCCACGCCTTATCCAATTCGCTGCAAAGATTGTTTTCTAAGTCGAAAGGTCGTCGAAGGCCAACCATGAATCTGCGAACTACATCTCGGTGGCGAATTTCGTTTGCAGTATTCATGCCTCTGGGCGTGCTCGCAATCCTGTCGGTGACTCCACTGCGCGGGGGAATTCTTCAGCGGGGCAAAGTGCAGTTGATCTGTCATCGCACCGCGAATCGCGACATGCCCGAGAACACACTGGAGTCGCTTGAACTCGCCGCACGCATGGGCTGCAACGTCGTCGAGATCGACATCCGGCGCACGCTCGATGGACAGCTCGTACTCAACCATGATGATTTCCTTGAGCGGCTCACGCCTTCCATGGGCAATGTGGAACTTACCTCCTACGATGAGCTGAAGCTGCTCGACACGGGCGGGTGGATGGGGCAGCGCTTCGCGCATATGAGTATTCCCCTGTTTGTCGATGCTCTGCGGGTCGCGCGCGAACAAAACATCGGCCTCTATCTCGACATCAAGACGCCTAATATAGGGCCACTAATTATCGCTGCTCTGCACCAGGAGGGAATGTTGGAGCGGGTCATCTTTGCGGGCGAGTGGAGCGATATTCCTGCTCTTTATCCCAAGGCGAATGCGGATCCGTCGGCCTGGGTAGAGCCCGGTGTCGCTTCGGATAAGGTCGCGACGCTGCATCAGCAAGGCAAATTTGTCGTCGCGAATTTTTCAGCCAACGCACACGAAATGGATCTTGATCTGATGCGGGCTGCGGTGGCAGCAGGAGTTGATGCTATTAACGTTGACTATCCTCGTCTGGGGGCAGATGCTGTTGGCCGCCCTGTCGAGGGGAAGATTGCATCCCTGGTACGCGCGACATGTGTCGGCCCCACGGTAGAACGTGAGCGCGCGATTCTTGAGTTATCCCGTTATACGGGTTTTCCTACGCAGAGTGTCTTCGAGCGATTGCTTCACGATTCGGATGATCGCATCTCACATGCTGCGGCTCTTGCCTTGGTTCTCTCTCGTCCTGCCACGCCCTCTCGTGTGTTTGTTGAGGCACTCTCTGCGCATGAAACGATGGCCCGAAAGAACGCGGCCTGGGCACTTGGCATGCGAGGGCCGTCTGCTTCTGCAGACGTCGTCGCAGCCTTACTGCCACTCCTGAATGACTCGGACAACGAAGTTATCAAGGTTGCGCTCTGGGCCATCGGCCGCTGTCCTGGCGACGTGCCAGCCGAACGCATTGTGCCCTTTCTGTCCAGTTCGATTCCAACCATTCGCGGAGCCGCCGCGCTGGCGCTCGCGAGCCATCATCCCGCAGTGGCGGCAAATGAAATTCCTAATCTCCTGAAGCGCGAGGAAGATGGAATTGCGCACGAAAACGAAGATTACGTTCGACGCGGAAGTCCTAAGCTGACTGAGAGCGAGATCAAGCCGATTGTTGAAAGCTACCGCGAAGAGATGAAGCTGATCCAGTCACTTGAGTACCTTTCTTCGCAGGACGCACTGCATTCACTCGCCGCGCAGGCATTTAGCCCGGTAAAGGATTACTCGCAGGTCACAGCGCTGGTGTCCGGCTATCAGCTTTGGGATCGGATTGAGGCTGAGCCGGGACTCGCTATCGCCAATCTAACCTCCCCGGATACGGAAGTAGCGAATCGTGCGGAGTGGGCACTGGTCAAGGCAGGACCGGGTGTGCTGCCTGCTTTGCGGAACTCGCTAAATACTGCCGAGCCGGCGGCACGGCAGAGGATTATCAGGATCCTGGCGTGGCAAGGGGATCGTGATTCACTGCAGTGGCTTCATCAGCTCCAACTTGCGGATCCACAAGAGAGGCCCTTGATTGACTGGGCGATTGGAAAAATTGAGCAATTGAACTGTAACCTCTAGTGGTCTCGGTATTAATGAAACTGGCGCGCAAAGGATGGGAAGTACGCAATGGGCACCTCAAACCAGGAAGGCTATCGATGACTCTCGACACGACAACAACGACGGAAGCACTGCCGCAAAGCGAGACGCTGCTCGCGAACATACCTCTGCCTCTGGTGGGCATGTTTTATCCGCTCGGCTTTCCGGTTCAGATCAATACCAATCATGAGGCCATTCTCGAAGCAGCCAATGCAAGCTGGGGTCATGAGCGCGCAAGGGAAGATACGCCTGCTATTCAAATACTCGTATGCATTACCGACGGTGAGGATAGCGATTGCCCTCCTTCACCATTGGTGAGGCTTCGAGGGCACTTGTTGACGGTTGTTGCCGACTTTCACAATCACGCTGTCTGCGATATCAGGAACCGGTTAGCTCATATCTGGTTAAATCGCTCTACGTTGATGTATCAAAGTTACATTCGCTATCACTTCATTGAGGTTGCAGCGCTCTTCTCGATCTCAACCTCCTTTGTAACGCCTCTGCATGCGGCCTGTGTCAGCAGGCATGGTCAGGGGATGTTGCTTTGCGGGGACTCTGGCACAGGTAAATCAACGTTGGCCTACGCCTGCGCACGTGCTGGATGGAGTTACACTTCGGACGACGCCAGTTATCTTATTCGCGACGCGAATCCACCGCACGTTCTTGGAAGCTCGCATCAGGTTCGATTTCGACCTACGGCGAGGACGCTCTTTCCTGAACTCTTCGGCTATGGCCTGACCCCGCGGGCGGAAGGCAAGCCCTCGATCGAGATACCCATCGCGGAGTTGCTTCCTCATGTGGTCTCTGTGGATGAGGCGCAGGTCCATTTCATGGTGTTTCTTAAGCGCGAGCCCATCGCTGTTCCGGAATTGATTCCAATCCCTACGGAGACCGCAATGCAACGCCTTAAGGTTGGCGAAGGGCTCGGCCGCGAAATGGAAGAGTTTTACTCATCGTGCATTCAACATCTTGTCCACACACAGAGCTTTGAGTTGCATTACAGCGACCTGCATCCCGCAATTGAATGTCTTGATTCGCTCGCGCGCGAAGCTGTGCGGCAGGTATGACGTCTTTCTCGGCATTGGATCATGCATCTTTCAGCGGTAGGGTGAGTGTGCGCGTTCGTGGCTGGATTGAGAATGCACCAGGCCGCGCTTTCTGGCTCTTCTTCAGCGCTTCGCTGTGTTTTAGTTTTGGTTTCTCGATCTTCTTTTTTCTCTTCAATCTCTACCTGCTCAATTTTGGTTATACAGAGCGTTCGCTGGGCATCATTGGTGGTCTCGCTGCCGCAGGAGGGATCGTCGGCACCATACCGGCTGGCGTGCTTGCACAACGCTTTGGCCTGCGTCGAACGCTCATGTGCAGCATGGTTTGCTGCGTCATTTTCACCGTATTGCGCAGTTGCGTCGTGTGGCAGCCCGCGCAGCTTTGCATGGCCTTCCTGGCTGGAATGACTATCTGCTCCTGGGGCGTTTGTCTTTCTCCCGCGGTTGCGGCACTCACCACCGAAGGGCAACGACCTTTCGCTTTCAGCCTCGTGTTTTCCTCGGGAATTGGAATGGCTGGACTGGGTGGTTTGCTCAGCAGTCATCTGCCGGGATGGATTTCGAAGGTCTACGCGGCAATGATGATTAGTCATGATAGAGGTGCAAGCGTCTTCGCTGTAGTTACGTCGATTCAGGCCGAACGAATCACGCTGTTTGCCGGTTGTGGCATCGCTGCGTTGATGCTTGTTCCGCTGTCGCGTATGCCTCGATACGTTACGGCGCCGAGCGTCACGCTTCCCAGATGGTCTAACCCTTTCCTTCGCCGGTTCCTTCCCGCGATGGCTGTCTGGTGCCTGGTCACCGGAGCGTTCCCACAGTTCGCAACGGTCTTCTTCGTGCACCACCTTGGGCTGTCGCTGGAACGAATGGGATCAATATTTTCGATTTCACAGTTGGTTCAGTTCGCTGCAATTCTTTGCGGACCGTTGCTCTTCCGCCGTTTTGGGATACCTTCCGGCATCATGCTTACGCAATTTGCTACGGCAGCTTCGCTGGGCCTGCTGGCCCTTTCGCACAGCGCGACGCAAGCCGCATGGATGTATTGGATCTATATGTCTGCGCAGTATATGAATGAACCGGGCATCTATAGCCTGCTCATGGATCGCATTCCGTCGAGCGAGCACAATGGGGCGTCTGCTTCCACTTTCTTTGTCAGTTCCGGCGCTCAGGTTGCGGCGTCGGCGGCAGCGGGAGCGGCGCTTGTTCGTTTTGGATATTCGCCGGTTTTGGCCGTCATCGCGGCTCTGGCGGTCATCGCGGCCACTCTGTTTCGTCGCTTGCCCGTTAGCGTGATTCCGCCCGCTGTTCCAGCAATCGTGGCTAGTACGAACTGACAACTTCGCTTCAGACATGAGTGAGTGCAAATCTCTTTGCGCATTGACCAAATGGTCCTAGTATAGGGTGCATGTCAAAGCTCTCTCCGCCGCTGTTCGCTGGCCTTTTCTTCGCAGCGTCGTGCACGCTTGCTCAGTGTCAGACTGCTTCTGTTCCACGAGATGTACGCAAGGGTTACGCTGCGCTCGATGAAGCTAAGCTGCGTTCGGATCTGGCTTACATTGCGTCTGACAAGCTTGCCGGACGTATGAGCCTGCAGCCCGGAGACGACAAGGCTGTTCAGTGGATCTTGGATCAGTTTACCAAGGCCGGTCTCAAGCCTCTCGCGGTGGATGCCGCGGGCAAGCCGGGCTATCTGCAAAGCTTTGAACTTGTCGAATATCGGCCCGACCGAGCTGCCAGCAGCATCACGTTGACCAGGGGTGGTCAGTCGACTGTGTGGCATTCGCCTGAAGCGCTGGGCCTGTTCAAGCATACGGTCGACCTTTCTGCGCCAGTGGTGTTCGCAGGCTACGGCATCACCGCTCCTGAACTTGGCTATGACGACTACAAGGGCATCGACGCGAAGGGAAAGATTGTTCTCGTTTTTGACCACGAGCCACAAGAGGATGATCCGCATTCCATCTTCAATGGAACAGGAAACACTCGTTACGCCACCACGCGCGTGAAGCTGCTAAACGCTCAGGCTCACGGTGCGCTCGCGCTTGTCACAGTTGCCGAACCTAACCGCAAGCACCTTACGAATGCGGAACGCTCGGCTCGGATAGGTGGCAGCGCCGCGCGTGCCACTCCGCTGCCCTCGCAGGCTATCGCAGATGACGAAGTCAACATTCCCTCTGTGATCGTTCAGGATGCCGTTGCCGCAGCACTGCTCGCGACTTCCGGCACTACTGCCAGCGCGTTGCAATCGGCTATCGACAAAGACCTGACGGCGCATAGCCTCGTGCTGCCCGATACATCGCTGACGCTGCACCTAGTCAATGTCAGCGAGCGAAGAGGCACCACGAGCAACGTGGCAGGGTTGCTTGAAGGGAGCGACCCGTCGCTGCAGGCGGAGACCATTCTCATCACCGCACATCATGACCACGACGGCGAAGCTCCATGCACGACAGGCCAGGGCGCTATCGACGAGAATGGAAAACCTACTTCAGCCGGGCCGGACTGTGTGCAGGTCTGGCATGGGGCCGATGACAATGGCTCCGGCACGGTGGGCGTGGTCAACCTGGCACGCGCATTTGCGGCAAACGGCAAGCGTCCGCGACGCTCGATCCTTTTCGTTGTGTTTGCTTCAGAAGAACGCGGGCTGCTAGGCGCCTACTGGATGGCTGCGCATCCATTGCGGCCGCTGGCCACGACGCGGGCCCAGATTAACTTCGACATGATTGGCCGAGACGAAAAACCGAGCCCACAGACCGATGGCCTTATTCAGATTCCCGCTGACACGAGCAACCGGCTCAACCTCATCGGCGCGCTCTACTCACCCGACTATGATCGCGTCGTGAAAGAAGAAAACAAGCGGGTCGGACTCGAACTTGACGACCGTTTTGACCACGAGTCCGCGCTCAACGTGTTCTTCAGATCGGACCAATTCCCCTTTGTTCTCAAGAATATCCCGGCCTTCTGGTGGTTCACGGGTTTCCATCCCGATTACCATCACATCACCGACACCGCGGAGAAAATCGACTACCCGAAGATGCACAGGATTCTCGAGCTGGCATATCTTTCGGCGTGGCGCTTTGCCGACGATGCGCAGACGCCGAAGTTTGTCGCCAACCCCGTTCCCGAAGGTGTCGCTTCACACTGAGACGGCCCGCAAATGTCCGTCGGTCGAGCGGCCACCTCCCCTTTTCCGCTACACTGACATTTGACCCTCCCTCGCTTCGCAAGGGCCTATAGCTCAATGGTTAGAGCAGCGGACTCATAATCCGTTGGTTCCAGGTTCAAGTCCTGGTGGGCCCACCAAATTTCACTTTTCTGCTTCGCGCGATGCGCTGATGGACAGCGGGGGAATAGTGGACTTGGGCGAGCAGTCATGCGACCCGGCCCATCCTTTGGATTTGGACGGGCCCATTCATTCATACCGTTTATGGCAATCGGTACTCGGGAGGCCGTGTAATCGTCAGCACCCGCCGACAGCGGCCAACGCTGCGCGATTCGGAATCATCATCGTAGCTCCCTTGATCGTGACGAGTTGCCTGAATCTGAAATCACTCAACGTTCGTGAGACTGTTTCCCGAGTTGAGCCGACACACTCGGCAATCTGTTCATGTGTCCATGGCATTCTGATTCGCGTCCCTTCTTTTGTTTCTATTCCGTCGGATGACCATTCAAGCAACAGGCGCGCGAGTTTTTCATTCGCCGATGTGGACAAACCTACCGTTCGCAGTTGATTGCAGGCACTCTTGTATTGCGTGCTTATCTGACCGATCACGCTTGCGTAGACTTCAGGAAAGGTTCTGATAAATCGCTGGAAGTCCTCTTTGCCAATAAACGCCGCTTGAACGGGCTGGAGAACCTCCGCAGTGACTTCATAGGCGCCGTCGGACATCACTGCGGTCAAGCCGAGAACATCTCCCGGCTTGGCGATCCGCAGGACCAGCGTCCTGCCTCCACTCGAGCTAAAGGTCAGCTTGATTTGGCCAGAACACAGCAGCAACAGGCCCCGGGCCTCCTCATTTTCAACAAACAAGATGGTTCCAGTCGGATATGTCAGATTGTGTCGTATTGCCAGAAACGCCTCGGAAGCGTTAGGAGAAAGTTGGCAGAGAAATCCTGTTCGCTTCTGGTCGCAGGTCGCACAATCGCGTTTCGGACTCAATTCGTGTGAAGCATTCATAGTAATTCTCCCTGTCTGGTTTCATTGCGGTCGACTAATCTGGTCGGCGAAGTCTCTTGTCAATGGTGAGTTTGCTCGTATCTCACAGTTTGTTCTGGCCAAGATGTCTTTCAGAACTCGCTTCCCGCTCTGGTCGACAAACAGCATCCCCGATATATCCAGGATTAACTTCCTCGACCCCAAATCAATTCCGCTCCATGTGGACTCCAATTCCGAGGTCCATGGACCGACGAGCCGGCCCTCGATCCTGAGGATCGTCTGGTGCCTGTCTTCCTCTACGGTGAGTCTCATCACGGCCTGAATGCCTCTTCTGACTGTCTTTGGGCATTCAGAGGGCCAGACTTGCGAGTCGGCTACATCATCAACGTAACTTATTGATGAACATATATTTACCAGCGCATCATGGCTTCTTCAAGTTTCGCCCTTGAGAAGCGAGTGACGAGGCGAAGGGACGTCATTTCATCGCCGATGACGATATTTAGTCACTTGCCGTGCTTGAACTCATATTGTCGAAAGCGGCTCCGGCCAAAGCTGCCTGCCAGGCAGGAGATTAATTAGACATATGCGGATCGCAGGAGTTGTATTCGGGGCCTTACATGTCAGTTTGAAACGCACCAGATCAGGTATTTGCCACCGGAAAGCTATGCAGTGACATGGCCCAAGTGCTCTGAGATTCATCGATAGGCCAGGACAACAAGGCATCCAGCGCAGACCTTCGCAGTAAGGTGAGAGTATTTATCGCGCTGGATGCCATTTCTCAGCGAGTGTGACCCGACGGTGCACAAACGCGGCAAAGAGGTACAGGCGCAAGCCTGCGAAACATAGATAGGAGCCAACGATAATTGTCCCCTCTCGCGGATCGATCTCTCGCATGCCGACAAGAACCAGTGCCGCTGAAAGCAACATCGAGACTGCGCCCAACAGAATCAGGACAATTCGCCTGTCTGGATGATGCCTGATCCTGAGTGCGACAATCATCGACCAAACTCCAGAAAGGAGGGCTTGAGCCGCGGCAAGAAATACGATCTGCTGGATGGTGAGCGCCGGAAAATACAAAAGGATCAATGCCGTCAACAGGGGGACAAGTCCCATAAGCGAATACAGAAGAATGCGGCGGCGATGCTTAGAACCTTCGAATAGAGCAGCCACGCCGTAGTTGGCACTGGCGAGAATGAGGGCGGCTTCCGATAGCAAAAGGACGACCGTCAGACCCATCGCCTCAAAGAACCAGTTCGTCATGAAAGATTGCAGATAGAGCAGAGCAACGCCCCAGACAATCGTTAATAGGCTTTGAGCTGTGAGAGCGTACTGACGAATTTTAAGCTCGGAGATCACGCAGGGACCTCTTGCTCAAACGGTGGTATGGAGGTTGCACTCTCCATGGAGGGAACGCAGAGGACCGGACATGTCGCCTGGGAGATGATTTCCAATACGGTACTGGAGCCGAACTCCTCTGGACTGAGTTCTAACGAGGGGGAACCCAATACGATCAGGTCTGCCCTGAAGCGCCGCGCGTGCTGGGAAATCAGCTCACCGATCTGGCCGGTAACAGCAACATGTTCCACCGGAACCGTATGCGATTCATTCAATGGAGCGAGAAAGCGCAATTTTTCGAGGCAGATCTGACATTCCTTTTGGTCTCCGGCACTATTCGCATGGATGACAAACAGCTGCCCGCGGGCAATGTTTTGTGCGCATTGCAGCGCCGTCAGCGATGCCGGGGAGAAATCTGTAGCGACGAGTACGCGGCGCCAATTTCCAGCAGTGGACAATAGGGATTCCGACTCCGGCGGCACGGTAAGAATCGGACACGAGCACCTGGCCAATAATCGGCGCGCCACAGTGCCAAGCGCAGTTCGTCCTGCCTTGGTTTTGGCCTTGGTCCCGAGTATCAGCAGATCGGCGTGATGGTCCTTTATCGATTGCAGGATGCGTTCGCAAATAACCCCGCTTTCCACTACCGAATGAACAGCGATTCCGTGACTTCGAATATCTTCTTCGATTTTCTTGAGTTCCCAGCGCGCTTCAAGATCGGATTCCGGGAATTGCGGATCGCTGGGCGAAAATGCATAACCCACCGGGTCGATGACATACAGAATCACCAGGGATGATCTGTGTCGGGCTGCAATCGCCTGCCCGTATCGAAGTGCAGAGGAACAGTTTCCCTCCAGATCGGTGGCGACAAGAATGGTTCCGAATTCAAACCGATTCGCTTTCATGACACCAGTTTCAATCTGTTCAGGAGCAGCGTCTGTGATTTCGCGCACAGCAGGCAACGTCTGTGCTTTGGGTTACTGTGCTCCCGACTGTGGCGACCTGTGCGTATCGCGTGATGCGAATCATTGTTCAGGAGTACAGCTGCAATAGAGTGCGTCAGAAATTGACGCAAATGCTATGACAAGCAACATCGAACCCTAGATCGAAAGCACCGGCGATTTGACCAGCCATGCGGATTCAGCGGCGACGCGACTGACGTCTTGCACCGTGACAATGTTGCCGTACTATGCTGTGGATCTACTGGGGTTTCATCACGCCTGAGCGCGTCGGGGTGCCAACGCGTTCAAAACCGGGGGGAATTGTCGCTAAAGACTGCTCACCATTGACGGACCGGGCCAACATCAACGTGAACAAAGGCTGACTCTGCGTAGTAACCCACTCCGCCTCGGTGCAGGGAGAGCGCCGCGTCTCGAAGGCTGGCAGTTGGAATTCCGGGAACGCGAATATCGATGGCTCTTGCTTCCATGTGCTGGCTATGCAGGGCAACCCCATGTCCACGCTGGCGAAGATAGTTATTGCTCCAGGGTGTGCGATAACCGCAGACGATATCAATCTCGCCGTCAGGCTGGCCAACCTTGACGAGCAGGTCGTGCAGGAGATCAAATTCCCGGACATCGTAATTCCTGGCGTCGCCGGTACGGTGATCGCGCAGGAAGTGGTTCAATTCTGCGACCGCGCCTGGAATGTATTGATCGCCAACCCGATACACTACGTCAATTCGTTCGCCGGTATGCAGATGATATAAGTGCAGCCGATAGAGAGCAGGTTTGGCAGCTACGCTTCCGTCATCCGCCTTGAGAGGATTAGCGATAGAGAGCGGGAGGAGCGCGAGGAAAAAGATCAGGAGGGTTTTGAATCGCATAATTTCCCTGTGAGGACACGCGGCGAAGTTTGCCCCATAGAAGGCAAGAATGAAACAGCCCGGTACAAACCAACGTTGTCGTGCAAGACCAATCCAACGGAACTGTATTCTCTGATACTCAACCTTCGCGTTCACCGGGTCAAGTATCTGCCAATCTGGCGGGCAGAGGGATCAGGGTGACAGAGAAGCGAGTCTCTCTCCGGCAACCTCGAAACCGGCTCATGAGCAACCAATTGAAGGACAAGCCAACTTCGGCGCAAGTGAAAGCAAGCTTCGTCAGAAATCCTGTAGCTCACGGGGTGGAATGGACGCGCGCACCGCGTTAAGTACCGCGAGCAGGTCAATGACCTCCTGTCCAATCGCGCCTACCAGCGGAGGTAGCAAGCCAAGAACTGCGGCTATCATCCCGACCGAACTCAGCACCATTCCCCCGACAGCACTCTGAAGAGCGATACGCCGCATCTGCATACCGATATGAAGAAGCTCATCCACTTTGCCCAGAGACGGCTCGAGAATGACAGCCCCCGCGGCTTCAGCCGTAATATCGCTGTTCTGTCCAAAGGCAACGCCGACCGTAGCGGCCATCATTGCGGGAGCGTCATTGATGCCGTCTCCCAAATAGAGAGTTGGCCCATTTCTGGTTTCCTCCCGGACGATGCTCACCTTCTGCTCTGGCGTCTGGTTTGAGCGTACGTCTTCAATGCCGACGATCTCCGCAAGGTGCTTCACTTCGCTGTCGCGATCTCCGGAGAGGATTATCAGACGCCGGATATGATGTTTTGGTTTGAGATGGCGAATGAAGGGTCTGCCCTCGTTGCGCGGCCGATCATGAAACTGAATCAATCCAGACAAACGCCCCTCTACGATGAGGACGCAATCCATACCTGAAGACTGTGGAGGAAGGAGCATGCCCATTTCGGGCGTAAGCCTGCGCCTGCCCGTTATCATAATGTTTCTTCCATCGACGATCCCCCTTAGACCTTCGCCGGGCTTTTCACTGATGTTCGAGACCGGTCGAAGGGAGATTTGTCTTTGCTGCGCAGTATCGAGGATCGCGCGTGCAAGGGGATGCTTCGAGTATTGTTCAAGGCTTGCTGCCAAGCCGAGAATTTCATTTGCGTCAGCGTCAGAGAAGCAAAGAATGCCTGTCACCGTAGGCTCCCCATAAGTGAGTGTGCCCGTTTTATCGAAGAACATCGTCTGGATCTTCCCGATCTGTTCAAGGACAACCGGCTTCTTGATGACGATGCCTCGCTTCGCCGAGAGCGATATAGCGCCGATGACGGAGATCGGAATGGCGAGGAGTAACGGACACGGCGTGGCGATTACGAGAACGGCGAGGAACCGGTCGGGATCACCGCTTGCCAGCCAGCCAGTCAGGGCGATTGCGAGAGCAATCGGTGTATACCAGGCACCCAGCTGATCCGCCATGCGGCGAATCCTCGGAGGATCATTCTCCGCAGCCTGCATCACCTGCATGATACGGGAGTAACGGGAATCGATGGCGAGCTTATCGGCAACGATGGAGAGCGCGGAGTCTTCGTTGAGAGCCCCTGAAATGACCTGCGATCCGGTTACCTTGCGAATGCGAAAAGGCTCTCCGGTCAGAAACGACTCATCCATGGTTCCTGTGCCGGCTTCGACAGTTCCGTCGACCGGGCAGATTTCGTGCGGAAAAACTATGAGATGATCGCCGATCCGAATTTCGTCAACTGCTATTTCCTCGGTCAAGCCGTTCTCGAAACGATGTGCGACGTTCGGCAGGCGGCGTGCGAGTGCGTTTAAAACAGAGGAGGCGCGACGGGTAGCGAACGCCTCCAGTCCCTGTCCGCCGGAGAGCATCAGAACTATGATCGTGGCGATCAGGTATTGCCCCATGAGCGAGGCGGTCACGATAGATAACCCCGCCAGGAAGTCTGCGCCGAACTGCTTCCTGATCGCCTGCCGTGACAGGTCGAACACGAGAGGAATTCCGCCGACAGCCGTTGCGAGCCAGAGTGGGATGTGCTGAATTCGGCTCTCGAAATGCGATGCGTAGTGCAGCAGGAAATAAAGCAGAATGGCGGCGATCGACAGGATGACACAAAATGTGTTCCACGCGCGCCTGCCTTCGGGAATCGTGGACCCGCCTGCGTGGACTGTGGCTTTCGACACTATGAATCCTTCATACAGCAAGCCACACAATCGCGAGGTGATCGGCTCGACTCGCCGTTGCCATTGCTCTCTCAGGCTCGCGGCAGACAGCCTTCGTTTCAAGAGCTACAGCCGCGCAGTCTGCTTTCACAATGCATCTTAAGATATTGCTCTCAGCTACGCTGTGACGGAAAGCACATTGTCTGGGCTTCGAGTCATAGGCCCTTGCGAAATCGCCGGTTGTTCGTGACGTGCGTCACTGTTTCTGAACACAACAAATGTCATTCTGTATGCAGACGCGCCGGATTATGTGCAAACCGTGGACTTCAATCCGACATATGGTTTTAACCGTTCCTGCTTTTCTGGCGTTGTTCCTGTTTGGGGTACCTTTCGCACAGATGTGCAGCGAAGCCGGCCTGTGGCCGGTTTTGCTGCAGCAGGCCTTTGGCATTCTCAGCCTGCTTGCACTCTATCTGGTTGCGGCTCCGAACATCCGATTCGTTCCGAGAAACGGGCGCTTCGGCATTGACCACTTTCATAAGTGATGCAGCACCAATTGCAATCAGTGGCGACGTGCTCGATGGAATGGCGAGGAGCTATCGCTAAGAGTAGCTGTCGCGTTGAATGCCCAACTTTTTTAGCTTCGAGTTGAGTGTCGTTCGCTTCAGGCCGAGTTTTGCAGCGGCGCCATCTGGTCCGCCGATGACTCCGTCTGTCGCTCGAAGGATACGAAGGATGTGTTCACGCTCGGCAGTTTCGAGGTCCGAGTCGCCGGATGATATCACCGGTTCATCCGCCAGTTCCAATTCTGCTAGCGGCGCTCGCAGATCGGGCCCGTTGCTCAGGATAACTGCTCTTTCGATAAAGTTTTCCAACTCTCGCACATTACCGGGCCATTGCCATTTGGTGAGCGCCGCCATCACCGGCACCGGTACATTTTCGATGCGCTTGTTCATGCGACGAGCATGCTTCGCGACAAAGTAGTTCACCAGCGGCGGAATGTCTTCGCGACGTTGTCGTAACGGTGGAATCAGGATGGGGAACACTCTGAGGCGATAATACAGATCGCTGCGAAACTCTCCGTCTCTGACCATCGCGGCAAGGTCTCGATTCGTGGCTGCGATCAGGCGAACGTTCACGGTGATCGTTCTTCTTCCACCGAGCCGCTCGATTTCTTTCTCTTGTAAAGCGCGAAGAAGTTTGGGCTGGAGTTCGAGCGGAAGATCACCCACCTCATCGAGAAAGAGTGTTCCCTCATGTGCGAGTTCCAGGCGGCCAATTCTCTGTGCAATGGCTCCGGTAAAGGCACCCTTCTCGTGGCCGAATAGTTCGCTCTCCAGGAGCCCATGAGGGATTGCGGCACAGTTCAGTTTGACGAATGTTCGCTCCCTGCGCGGACTCAAGTTATGGATTGCCCGCGCGATCAATTCTTTGCCGGTCCCAGTTTCGCCTTGAATCAATGCGGTTGCATCGGTAGGCGCGACAACTTCCACCTGCTTCAGAACCCGTTTGAGAACCTGGCTCTGACCGACGATCTCCTCAAAGCTGTACTCCGTACGAATTTCTTCTTCCAGATATCGTTTTTCTTCCTCTAGTTTGTGGCTTAGTTCGAGGATCTGCTGAGACGCGCAAACATTGTCGATCGCTACCGCAATCTGGCTGGCGATCTGCAGTAGCATCTCTGCATTCTCTGGACCAAAGGCGTCTTCTCGCCTGCTCCCGACGAACAGGATCCCGAGCACGTCATCGTGACTGTTCAACGGCAGCCAGCATCCGGAATTCACACCGGCCTGAATCTGATGAGCCAGACTTTCCCGCGTGAATCGCTTCTTATCGAGTTGCTTCATGAAAAGCGGCTGCCGATTCCTGAAGGACCAGCCGGCCGGTGACCCCTCAAGAGGCAGAATAATCTCTTTCAGTAAGCCTGGACTTAGCTCCTGTACCCGCAATCGATCTATATTTCTATCGTAAAGAGCAATGGTCGCATAATCGTTTGGAACGAGACGCTGAATACTGGCCGAGATGGCGGTGAGCATCTGCCTTATATCCAGACCCGAAAGCACCGCGTTACTAAGCTCAAGCAGCAGCGCTTCTTCGGCTCTTCTTCGATTCGTCAGATCGCGAGTGACCTTGGAAAAGCCAATGAGGCCAACATCAGGTTTATACAGGGGAGTGATGATCACATTAGCCCAGAAACGCGAGCCGTCACCGCGGATTCTCCACCCTTCATCCTCATATCTGCCTTCAGAGATTGCCGTCTTCAGTTCGTAGGCTGGCTTGCCTCTGTCGATATCTTCGTGGGAATAAAAGATCGAAAAATGCTTACCGATAATCTCTTCCGCTTTGTAGCCCTTAAGACGTTCGGCACCCGGATTCCAGGTGAGCACATTTCCGCCAGGGTCAAGCATGAAAATCGCATAGTCACGTGCGCCGTCCACAAGTAGTCGAAACCGTTCCTCGGTTTGGTGGAGAGTTTCTTCTGCGCGCCTGCGGTCAGAGATATCCCGGATGACCGTCAACACCAGGCGGCCTTCCTCGATGTCCACCGGGCTGAGCAGGATGTCAGCCAGAAACTCGCTGCCGTCTTTGCGCAGAGCGTACAGCTCCAAACCGCCGCCCATCGGACGCATGCGTGGGCTCGCGTGAAATTCGCGGCGGTAGGTGGGATGATGAGGGCGAAAGCGCAACGGGATCAAAATCTCAATCTTGTTACCCAGCAGTTCCGATGACTCGTAGCCAAATAGCCTGCTGCACTGCGGATTCACCTGACGGATGCAGCCATCCTGATCAGTAACAATGATAGCGTCCGGCGAAAAGTCAAAATATTTCTCGTAAATAGAAGTGCCTGAAGCCATTACGCTTCCTTCAATATAACCATTCTTTGCGAGAGGCAAGGGGCTAATACTCTTCCTGCTTGAGCAAAGCGCTTAATGGATCGTCTTCCCCTGCAATCCAGACATATCCGAAGCAGACTACGGGAACGGAACAAAGTGTATCATCCTGCGATTTGTGCAATAGCCAGGCGTGTGGTCCGGAACAGATAAGAAGGGCAGCGTCTCCTGCTGAAATAAACCGGTTTCTTACTAGACAAAAAAACTCTTCACCTCGGAATATCCGGTGTCGGAATATCGCTCATGATATGGCAGTCCGGAGTTGTCCAGAGACGTTGTTTCGGTATCGAAGCAGAGGTCGTAGATGGCGAGGATTTTCGATGCGGTTGTCGAGGCGCGATCTGGCTGTTCACGCCATAAGTCTGAAAACCATTCCATAAATGAATCATCGAAAGTCTGAGCCAATAAGCGGTCTGAATCCCTGATTACAGAAACCACGTCCGTCGAGATGCGTCGCAAAGTCTGCTGGATCGATTCTGCTCCTTCGAGGTTATCCACTTTTCGGGCAAGCTTCTGCGAAAAGCGTACTCTGGTATTTTCAGCATCTTCGTAGGCTTGCTGAACTTCACCCGCAAAGGGTGGGAGTTTGCGATGTATTGAAATGGCTGCTGCAGATCGAGATACGAAATCTTCAGGCCAACTACTCCCGTCGCCGTAAGGCATCCGGTTCAATTCCGGAAGGATATGTTCCATCACGTCGAATAATGTACGGCCACGCATGCAGTCCGAAGGATCGAGCAGGCGAGAGGCGAGAAGCAGCGCCGGCGATTGAAGCACCGAAAATTGCAGGTAGCCGGCCCACTCGTTGTAAGCTGGTATGCCGAAATGAAAGCGGCTTCGAAAAAACATGTAATGGTTTCTCAGTTTTTCCGGAGTTGTATCCCCTGGCATCGAGCCGATTGCCCGCCACAGGGAATCGTGCGCTTGCGCACATGTGTCTCTCGGCAGGCCTGGACGACACAGGCCTGCAAACCTATCAATATCTGTAATCGCATTCAGCAGCCCTTTCTTGGCCCAGAAATCACGGTAGAGTTCTCCGCATCCCCCGTTTAATCGGACGGTTCCTCTCTGCCACAGCGTCGGCCGATTGCTTGCACCAACCTCATGGCGCATACCCGAGATCATCGAACGCCAAAATCCAACCACAAAAAGCGAGCTCTTAGAATACCTTTCATGCCTGTCCCCACTATCGAATTGGGCGTTGAATGAATGGGCGATTCCGACGCCCGTTTCCAGGTCACCAATGGAGGGTTTGTTCGAGACTCGCACCATGCTGCTCGAAAGCAGATGGCTGGCCTCAACAGCGCCGAAGACCAAACGCGAGTCCTTGCCACCAGAGAGATCCACGACGCGACGTGAGAATGCTGAACTGGTAAACACAGCGACGACATTTCGTTTGATCTCATCGGCTGCACATTCAATAAGGGCAGGATAATCAGACTTTTGTGGATGCGGCGGCAGCCCTGAATGCGGGTAGTGCTCGGCCTTCGGCACCATCTTTAGCTCTCGTCGCTCATTGAGGTGCAAGATACTGTCCACAGGGCATATATTCAGGCCGGTGACGACTGTCTCGTGCGAGTACGGGTGCATGAAGAGGAGGTGATTCGAGGCGAGGCTCGTGTAGATGACATCCACATTTGGTCTGCGTGGTTTGTTGTATTTGACCAGGAGTTTGGAGATGAGATGAATTCGATTGCTCACAAAAACATGATCAGCGTCTTGATAGTAAAACAAGCTACAGAGACCAAATATGTCGTTGGTGATGAAGATGTCGTTCTCGGAATGGATCACGGCAGTGTAGCTGCCGGCGTAGGACACGAATGAGGTGCTTTCATTGACGAAGGCTGTCGCTTTGAAGCGCTCGGCACTGACCACAAGTTCATCGTGTACGACTGCAAGTCCTGAGAAGAAGAGAACAGAGGCGCGTTCAGGCGGACTGGTAAAGTGATTCCCTTCCGCGTCTCCTGACGGCGCGGCGTCACGCCCAGAACTTCTTGTTTTTGTCACGAGGACAAAGTCGTTGAAGTAACCGCCGGATGGATAGTATGCCGTAATCTTCCACCTCACTAGCGCGACACAGACTGACTTGAAGATCGCCCCGGCATTTACCGGCTACGCAGATACATTGGCGTCACTTCGACGTACGGTTCTTTAATCATTTTTTCCTGAATGGTATGGTCGTTCAAGAAGCCGCCGATGTTGATGATCTTCTCGCAATTGCACAGACACTCCACCTCCTTCAGGAAGGTGAACATGGCATTCTTATCCTGACGGTGTACATACCGCCCTGATTGTTCCTGTCGATCGAACTCTTTGGGCAAGTAAACCGCGTCAGCGAAATGGGAAGCAACCATTTGTTGAATGTACTCTGAATCCGTTGCAATGAAGACGCGCACATACCAGGGAATCCTGGCAATCGATCTGATCACCGAATTGAGCTCACTGCTGACACGGTGCGGCTTTCTATCCCTATGAATATTCTCCTCTACACGAACTCTAATTCCCAGTCGCCTGCCTACCTGATTTCGCCTGACAAAAGATGCCGTTTGGTCGCGCAGGTGTGCCACCGGACTAACCGCAATCAGCTTACGCTGACCCGCGACACAATGAGCTAAACTGCACGAATGCGACAGGTCCCAACAGAAGATGTTTCCGTTCGGCGGTTTTCCGGCCTGAAACACTTCGTAGTGATTCGTCCCAATCTTCACGGGTTTATTCAGCAACGCACGGTCGCGAATCTCTTCGAGTTGATGAGGGTCGATATTCGAAACAGTGACCCCCGGGATGGGAGAGAACAATTCTTCAAACCTGCAATATGACACTCCGGAAGTTACTCCCCAAAGCATACATACTTTGTATTTGTGTGTATCCGCGAAATGCTTCACATACGACAGCATCCCCAGCCTGTGGCGAACCCCGCTTGATTGGACCGCTGCGCAGATCACCGTTTTTTGCATCTCGGTTTAGTTCCTTTCACCATTATGCGTTTATTCGCAGGCCAAGCAGTTTGTTGTCGCGGCTTGGCTCAATAATCTTGCCAGCCACCGACTCCTGATTGATGAAGCCACCATAGTTGAGGATGTTGTGGCAAGCGGTAAGGCAGGCAATTTCTGTAACGTAGGTACGCATGGCGGCCGGATCTTTGCGGTCGATAAACCGACCTGTTGCTTCGACGGCAGAGAATCGTTTGGGCAGCACTTTCGAATCAGGAAAGTGGCTAGCCAGCATTTGCTGCATATATTCCGAGTCTGTGACGATGAATACGCGCACGTACCAGGGTAACTGGATGATCGACGTAACAGCGGCATCGAGTTCGCGCTGAATTCGGCACAGGTTGCGCCCATCGGCGGGATTTTCAGTGACGCGCACGCGAATCCCGATTCGTTTCTCCAGGCCATGTCTTCTAATAAATAGGTCGGCCTGATGTTGGAGTTCTGCCGAGGGAGTCGCTTTAAGAATTTCGGTTGCGCGAAACTGAAGCGGTACCTGCTTGTAAAGCGCAGTCGTCTCAGCAAAATCGCCCCATAAGTCAAATGCGATAGCGTCATCCCCGAGTTGAGAGCCCGGACGATACACCGACAACTGTTCGTCACGAAACCGCATCGTTTTTGAACGCCGGCATGTCGCCCCGATTTCTTTGAGTTCCGATTCAGAAGCATTTATGACTCCTACGTCGGGGACAGGTGCAAAAAGATCTTGAAACTTGCAATACCCAACGCCTTCGCTCGTTCCCCATATGAACTTCAACTTATACTGTTTGAATCGAGCGAAGGCAGCGGCATGATTTAACGAGATGAATCGATGTTTGATTCCTGACCACCATGGGGCAGCAGCGTATAAAGTGGGCATGTTCAGCCTTTGCAAAAACGTGTCGACTGAGAAGAATCAACAACAATTCGTCCACCGGCAATTTGACACTGTGGAAGTTACTTCACGAAGCATCCATACTTTGTAGTGTCGTGCAGATGAGAAGCATTTCAGATGCGGCAGCATACCAGCGGGTGGCGAAGATCGCTCGATTAGGCTGCCACCCAAATCCCCATCTCTGCATCTGAATCCTCTTTCAGGTTTTTAGGGCGGAGGGTTGCCTCGCAGATCCAAAGCTTTTATATCCCACGGTGGACGGACAATTTTGTCAGCCACTGAGTCCTGATTGAGAAAGCCGCCGATATTGATGATCTTTCTGCAGGCCTCCAAGCACATCACTTCTGTCATGAATACACGCATGCCCTCGCGGTCAAACCGGCTCAGATATTGACCGGTGTCATGTTCTTCCGTGAAGCTCTTCCGCAGAAACCTGCAGTCATGAAAATGGGAGGACAACATCAGCTGCATATACTCCGAATCGGTAACTAAAAAAACAGGAGTGTGCCACGGCAGACAAATAATGGATCTTAACGTTTCGTCTAACTCCGGTTGAATACGGCGCGGTTTGCGTCCATCGATCGAACATTCCGTGACGCGAACGCGAACTCCAAGGCGTCCAGACATCTTCATATCGTTTATGTAGTTGTTGGCCTTGTTTCGAAGCTCGGCAGCGGGAATCGCTCGCAAGGGGCGAACTTTCTTCACATTGGGTTTGGGGACAGCGGCCTCAAGCGCGCGGGCTGCCTCGAAGTCGAACGCGATCATGTTTCCCGTGGTCTTTCCACCAGGTCGATAGACAGCGAGCTTTTTGCCATCGAATTCAAGCGTGCTCGCCCCGGACGATCTCTGCTCAAGCTCATCCATCCCGCTTTCGGAAAGGTTGAGAACGCGAATATTCGGAATCGGCGAGAACAGATCTTCGAAACGACAGTTAGCAACCCCATGACTCACGGCCCATATGACGTGAAGCCGACAGCCCGCATGAGCCACAAACGCGCGAGCGTGATCGATAACTCGGAATCTATGCCAGGTTCCGGTCCACGAAGGCACCGCCAGGTAGAGATCCTGCGCCATTCAGGCCTCGCGAAAACGTGTCGATTGAGAAGCGATCAAGCGCCACTTGCCTTCCGCGTTCCGAAAGACGCGGAGATATCGGAAGGAACTCGCGCGCTCCTTACCATGCATCGTGACGAGGCCAGTCGAAATCGCTACGTCGCCATGGATTTGAATATTACTTTCGCGGCGCTCAGCACTTACATGAAAGGGCGCCCATTTGGCGATCGATTGCATGAAGTCTGACTTGGAATGAAGAAGGCCATCGGATGTGATTCCCTGATACGACTCGTCAATAAGTCGATCGGAGAATTTCATATCGCCCCGAACACGAGCTATCATCCATTCGTCTTCGAGAGTGCCTAGTTTAGCTCGGCTAAGCTGAGGATCCGGACCGCTCGTCGCCTTCACGCTCTCGGTCTTCACGATCTCTGGCTTCGCGATCGGTGGCTTTACACTCTCTAGCTTGACGGGGTCTGGCTTCATGCTCTCGGTCTTCAATTTCGGTTTGTTGCTTCGAAATTTTGCCATTTTGTTGCCTCACATTGGTTGGGTTGATTAACCGCGGTATCCGCCGAACTCAGCCGTGTAGTCATTGGGCGCAAGAAAATTTGTAAAAGACACGCTGATACTTACGTCAAGCGAGCGAACGTGGTGCCACCATCCAACTGGAATAAACAACGCCTGACCCGGTTCGAGCACAACCTGCATTCTTGAGGTGTGTTCGAACAGAGGGTATCGGCTGTAGTCCGGAGACTCGCAGTCTACTTCGCTGTATACGCCGACATGGTTGTATACAAGCGGCAACTCGAACGAAGGTATTAAAGTGACCAGCTTGGATCCCAGAACCTGCGTGAGCAGCACATTCATTGCATCGTGATGCAAAGGAGTAACGGTGCCAGCTGGACCGAACCAGAAGAACACTTTGGATGCTCTGTTGTTATTGTCGAGAATCTCATCAAAGACCCGGATTTCATCCAACAGATAGCGCATCCGGCTGTTTTCGAGCGTTCGATTATTGGCAACCATGTAAAAGTCATTTGATTCTCCGGCAGACTGAACAAGGTCAACGAAATTGCCTAACGCCATTGTTGTCTTGTGCCGGTCGCAATTGAGTTCATACTGCTTGTCCCTCAGCCTGTCAGTCATTACCTCGACCGGTTCGCCTCCGAATCGCGCTTTCAGGTGGTCGGGTGTCCAACTGTGCAAGGCTGCGCATTCCCTCATTCCATCGACCAAAACAACTGGCCGGTTAGCGGCGTAGTACCACCGGAAGAATGTTTCGCCACTCACGTCGCTAACCCTGTCTACGTGAGCTGCTCCGCGAACTTCACGCCACAGCCGGGAATAGACTCCCAGCAGCGCTTCCATCCGATCGATCTTCCGGCTCAACGCCGCCGTGTCTACACCCTCCGGCTGAATGGCCTCAGGAGTCGGAGCTACAGAGAAGTCGAATCCGTTAGCTGAGAGAATAGCGTCAATCTCGGCCGGCGGAACTCCGCGTGCGCGGTTCTCTTCAATCCAATTGGCCCAGCTTATCGGCATTTGAATTGCGCTTGCGCTCATAACTTAGTCCCTTCATTTGGAAACTTACTCAACTTGCTATTGAAGCCTGCTGATGCTTCACTGTCTACCAATTTTCCCGATCAGGTGTTAGCCGAAACGAAAACTCCCTTTCAGATCGAGAAAGCCGAATCTCTTCAGGAATGACTCAAAACGAAGTGGCAGGTTTCTTGACAAGACATCGCGGCGATGCCATACATCTCCGCTTAAGACTCGTTGGAGAGCCCCATCAATGACACTTGGGGCAGTTGCAGCATAGTAGTTGACGACTCGCGTCGCATTCGCATGGTCGAGATACAGCATGCCGAAACGCAGATAGTTGTGAACCTGGGTCAGGCGAATGGCATCGAGAAACGGTTGCCGTTCTGAAGCTGGGCGAAACCGATGCATCAAGGTCAGTTCTGGCAGGCACTTAATCTCCGCGCCACTTAACCACAGCCTGACGCTGAACTCAGGTTCTGCCGCGCCGTATAAAGGCATGGCAGTGTCATATCCGCCGACCTTGCAGAAGAGCTCGCGAGAGAGAACTGTGCCTGTACAGGGAGCCAGCGGAATGCGACCGCCAAAGATTGCCGGACTTCCTAACCAGCTGAACGCCATTGACGGCAAATGGAGCATACCGCCACACGCCAGAAACGAGGAACCGGAATCAGCAATAGTCGCGCAGAGAGCAGAGTTTGGTTCGAAGCGATCTCGAATTGGCAGGTCCCAGTTTTTTGGAAAGTGGACATTGGCATCGGTGATGAAAAGAATTTCTGCGCGAGCTTTCGTCGCCCCTACGTTTCGTGCGTAGGGAATTCCAGACCAGCGAGGAAGTTCTATGACGGTTAACTCGACATTGTTATTCGCGCCGCCGCGTAACCCTTCCAGGTTGGAGCAACAGCCATCCGATGAGCAATCGTTCACGATAACGATCTGCAACGGAAAGCGCGAAGAGCAACCCTCGACGATCGAGTGTATTGCTGATGAAAGACGCTCGCCCTCGTTGCGTACGGGCATGATCACACTCACGAATGGCTTATCGCCATTTCTGATCCCGAAATGCGTTACGACAGGGAACTGTGAATGTTGGCTCATATCGTCTGCTGTGCGGTTCGGCCCTGTCTCTGCAACTGGCGACAGAGATTGATTGAATCTGCTTACTCACTTTCTTTGCTGAGTGCGATCGCCGCAACAATTCCAGCGGCGGAGAAGATTCCTGTTACGGCGACCAATCCCATAATTCCAGCCACTGCGACTGGATCGCTATTGCCATTGACTAATAGAGATTGCAGCGTCGCAACCGTTACAGGGCATGATTCCGGCCGTGATGGGGGTGGCGGTGAGAATCGAATCTCCGGAGGCGGAGCGCTTCTCGGTTGTTCGATTTTCTTCTCAACACGTGGCGCTGGTGCTGGGCGTGGTGACGGCGGTTGTATCACAGGCGCAAGTCTTGGATGCAGCGTGGGCACAGCGGCTGGCTGTGGGCGTCGCGACGCGATAACGGGCGATTGTAGTACCGGCTCAAATTTTTTATGCCGCACGGGAGCTCGGGCCGGGGCAGGACTCGCCACTGGCAGCAGTCGGGGGAATGGAGGTGGTGCCTGTGCCGGAGTACGATGCGGCAGCAGTGTGGGGAACGGAGGCGGCGCAGGTGTCGGCGTGCGCTGAGGCCTTGGTCGCGGAATCGAAGGTGGCGCGGGTTTGGGACGCGGTGGTGGCGTCGCACCGAGGACTTTGCACAGCTCAGTCCCGATGGGACTTCCCAGTCCAGTACAAGCATCCCAACCCGAAGCGGCCTGATAAAGACCGCCTCTGCCGCGGCTGTCGTTGTTTCCTTCGTTAACATCGCGGAAGCACGAGGCGCTGAACGTTGTTTTGTAGAGCAAGGGATGCAGAAATCCGACTGGCCCTCCCAGTGCCTGTCCAAATCTGGCGATAAGCCCAGCCCAAAGGGGCGCAGCGGCGCTCGTCCCGCCAATGATCTCTTCCACGCCTTTGACACGCAACCGATACCCCGTCGCTGGATCGGCGTTTCCACATACATCGGGAACTCCTCTGCCACCGATTGCCCCTCCAGGCGGAGCCGGGACGTTGACCTTAGCCTGATACACCGGCTTAGCGAAGAACTGGCTTACGCCGCCGCCGGTACCTTGCCGCATCGTCAAACCCTGACTGTCTTTGATTACCGAGTTCCAGACGGTTTCGCTGATGATCGCACCGCCAGATGCTGTCAGCTTTGTGCCGCCGCATCCAAGCGCGTGAGGCGCCGAGGCCGGGAAGTCAACCTGCAACGAACCAGTCGCGTCAAATGAGCCGCCATCGCCCGCAGAGACGCAGACCGGAATTCCAAGGTTGGCTGCATCCTGAAAGGCTGATTCGAAAGCCCTCATTGCCTGCTTTGAGAATGAACTCTCCGCCATACCCCAACTTATTGAAATCGCCACCGGCTGCGGTGTTGCGAAGATGGCAGTGTTGATCGCTTTCAGAAAGCTCTGATCGGTGTTTTGCGCAAAGTACACCACTTGCTTCGAGCCCGGCGCAACCGCTCCAGCAATTTCAATGTCCATGGCGACTTCATCATCCGCGTTCAAGTCCGGATGCTGAGGAAGGTGTCTGTCTATCTCGTTGGTTTGCCCATCGATCAAAACCGTTCGAATCGCGGGAGGCCGGATATTCAGTCCGCGGAAGTATTCGTCGACGTCAGTCTGAATGACGCCTCCGTCCAGTTCGATAATGGCGATCGTCTGGCGTGAGCCATTCCATTCCGGCGGAAAGCTGTATAACCTTGCCACATCCCGGGGAGAAAACGCATTAGCGATTGCAGACGTGTCTGCTGGATTGAATTTGACACGATGAGGGCGGGCCGTCGGCCGATTGTCTAAGCCAAGGACAGCGTGAACCGCTGGAATCAGATCTTCAGGCAAGGTAATAAAACCTGTTCGATGCCGAAAGATTGTGTCTTTGATTTGGGCTTTTTCCAGAGTTACTCCGAAAGCCTGAGACAGCTTGTCGACCGTTCCATGTAACTCGACGATTCGACTTCCCAGGTTTTCGTTCCTGGTTTCAAGCGCATACTCTTCAGCGAACTTGCGAACTTCAACAAGATCAGGCTCGCTTGCGCCGTGGGCTCTTAGGTACTCGTCTCTTCGCCTCGGAGCTCCGTACGGAGTGATCGGGAGGACTTCTTCTTTACGCCTGAGGACAACCGTGACATAAGTCTTCTCGGACGGCTCTGCGGGTCCCAAAATCTCGCGGCCAGGGAGAGGGTCCCTCTTACTACCAGGCAGTTCGACTCGGGGTTTCGTCATCTATCCTCTTCGCGACCATTAACTGAGATACCTTCGCGGCATCAACGCATCGCTCTTGATTTTCACGACGCACACTAACTCAGAGATCTACGCGACCACACATCGATTTATGCGGGTACTAACAACGACTCTTGAGCGATAACTGCGATTGCTGAGGTCGTATGGAATCACGGACACGGAACATCGTCACGATCAGGAACTTATGAGCGAACATTCGCCGACGTTGCAACCGCAGATTCCGCGTCAACTTTGCTTTGGTGTTAGTTCTCCTTTTTACTCAGCGCAAGGATTGATACCGCTCCAAGTACTGCTACGCTGCCTGCGATAGCAGCAAGCGACGTAACTCCCAGGATGGCCACAGAAGATGACTCCCCGTTGGGCGCTGCTTCACTCGCCAGGGATGCAACGCGTGGTCCAGCACTATGCGTGAGCGGCCGGGCGGGTTTTGAACTCTTCGGTTGACTGGCGCCACCGCTCGTGAGGCTTTTCATAAAATCGCCAATCAACTGAGTACCCGCCTTGATCGCAGCTTGCCCCTGCTCGGAGTTGGCAAGGGACGTCAGCAATTGAGCTGGATCGCGTTTGAGCAGCTCTGCCAGCGCCGGAGCCTTCGCAGCAGACTTAATGATATTTTTCGTTGCGTCGGGCATTCGCCTCCTTTCGTCAAGAGTTCAAGTTGAGCATTATCCCTTATCTTTGCTGATCGCTACTGTGGCAACAACGCCGGTGGCAGCTACCATGCCCATGACAGCCGCAAGACCGACAATGCCCACGAGCGCGACTGCGTTGCCTCCTCCGAGGAGTGCCTGAATCGACGGAACTGACGGAGCAGCCGGCGCCGGTGCTGGCGGCGTTGGAGGTGCTGGCAGCGGTACCGACGGTGGAACCGGCGGCGGCGGGACGTAAGAAGGCCAATCGGCGATTGCTGGGAATGCTGCATGCCCGGCATCCCCCGTTCCGGTTGGTGTTGGCGTCGGAGTCGGTGTCGGAGTAGGCGTAGGTGTGGGCGTGGGTGGATGTGGTGTCGGAGTAGGCGGATGCGGTGTTGGCGTCGGCGGGTGTGGCGTCGGCGTAGGTGGATGCGGTGTTGGCGTCGGCGGGTGTGGCGTCGGCGTAGGTGGATGCGGTGTTGGCGTCGGAGTTGGCGTAGGTGGATGCGGCGTCGGGGTCGGTGTTGGCGTCGGCGGATGCGGCGTCGGAGTTGGGGTTGGCGTGGGTGGATGCGGTGTCGGTGTCGGTGTGGGTGTGGGTGTCGGAGTTGGCGTTGGGGTTGGGGTCGGCGTCGGAGTTGGCGTAGGTGTCGGGGGCTTAAGCGCAGTCAAGAGTGCTGCGGCTTTTGGACTCCCAAGCCCCGTGCAAGGATCCCATCCTGTAGTTGCCGAGTAGACTCCCAGATCGCCATGAGAATCGTTGTTGCCTGATGTGATGTCTCGAAAGGCGACCGAAGAGACGGAACTAGGATAGACCAGGGGATTCAGTTGGCCGAGCTTTTTGCCTATCTTCTGAGCGAGAAGCGCCGTCAGGCCGGCCCACAAGGGGGCTACGGCGCTGGTTCCTGCGAGGACGGTGTTACTGCCGTTGACGCGCACACTCCAGGCAGAGGCATGGCCCGCAACATCGGGTACACCACGCATACCCGGAGAGGGTATCGTAGCGCCCGATTGGTAGGAGGGTTTGGCGATCAACTTACTGACGCCACCACCGGTGCATAACCCGGGGCCGTCATTCCAAACTACTTCGCTACTGATGGTGCTGCCCGTGCCCTGTAGCGTAGTGCCGCCACATCCGGTGCAATTTGCCGCAGCTGCCGGAAAGTCGACAACGGCAATCCTGGGATCCGGTGGCTTTGTGCCAGAGCCATCACACGATCCGTCATCTCCGGATGCTACGAAAACTGAAACTCCGAGGGCCGAAGCATCCTGAAATGCCTGCGTGAACGACGCCCTGGACTGGCTCGTCCATCCGTCTTCTCGTTTGCCCCAACTAATGGAAACGCATGTAGGCGCGGGAGTGGCGTGTATCGCAGCAGCTACGCAATTGAAAAAGCTGGCGTCATCGATTTTCGAAAAATAGACGAGTTGCTTTGCGCCTGGTGCGATTCCGCCGATTACCTCGATGTCGAGCATGACTTCGCGGTCGCTGCCGAGGTCTACGCCGGGGTTATTCGATGCATTCACTGACACCGCCGTCACACTAGGAGATGTGACGCCGATGGAACTGAAATATGTATTCAGGTCAGTTTGAGAAAAACCGCCGCCTAGTTCGATCACGGCGATGGTTTGACCTGTTCCAGTCACATCCGTAGGAAAGCCGTAGAGTTTTGCGACCTGGGGTGGAGTTAAAGGCGGCACCCCGGCGTGTGCCGCAACCTTAAAAGGGTCGGCGACTCTGTGGCGCGGCGCAGCCTGCTCCCGGTTGTCCAGCCCCAGGACTGCAACCACCACGTCGGCGAGACTGGCCGGGACGGTGATCGGACCTTCGCGATGACGGAAGACCTTGCCGTCAGCCTCAGCTTCTTCCAGAACAACTCCGAAGGCAGCGCTCATCGACGCGGCGTCGCCGGATAGATGCGCCGTACGCGATGTCCAATGTTCGTCAACGACAGCAAGGCCATGGTCACGCGCAAATTGATGCACCGTATCCCAGGCAGCCTGAGGGGCTCCATGTTTGGCAATCAACTCTTCACTGGACAGGAATCGACCATGCGGAACTTCGACCGGACTTGCAGGTTTCAGAACCACCGTCACGGTGAAGCGTTCGCCTGAGCTGACTTTGCCTAAAATCTTGGCGCCTTTGAGCGGGTGACGCTCGCTGCCTGGTAGTACTACTCGTTCCTCAGCCATATCGTTTCCGTCCTTGCGAGAATAAACATTTTGGCCCGGGAAAATCGCTTGACACCGGTGCCATTTGAGAGGGCCAGCTTAGTTGCCGGCTCTTCAAAGTTAAGGTCGCGCGCGCCACAATGTGCGCGCAAATCGTATTAGGTTCGATGGAAGTAAAACGATGTTCGAAAGAAAAGTCAACGCAACTGAAACCTGCACGCGTCCGAGCTACGCTCGGCCAATAGTTCAGGATTGCACCTTCGCTCCGGCTAATTTGGCGATGGGAGAGTGCTGATTGTGGGCGGCAATTTCTGTTGCCGTGTCTCCTCAAGGTGCTCCGTACAAATTTGCCTCAAGGACGGAAATACCGCCTACAAATGGCTCATTGTGGAACAACGATACAGTGCAACGCCGGGTAACTTTTGTCAAGCATTTTTTCGGTGAACGTAGAGGAAAGCCGCAACCAATAGCCAGCCGGTTACGGCCTAACATTACTATTGTGTAAACTCGATGGATTTCGTTTCAATTGATTGTGTTGAATTATTCAGAAAGTGCTTCTTCCTGCCGCGATCTGTGTTCACTGCGACTTAGTGAAAATATGATCCGGAGATGGTTGACCGCAGCACATGAACCAACGGCACACTATATTTTCGGCAACTGCTTTACGTTCTCCGAGACAGCAACATCCATCTCGCTTAGTGAGCTATCGGGGCAGTTCCTATCTGCACTTGTAACGATTCCGGTTAAACCGACACAATTAACTGTCTGACAGATTTAACAAATCTCTTGCCCTCCCAATTTCCAACTGCTAGCATCATTTTCGCTCTGGGCAAGGAAAGGGGATTTCGATGAAGACTGTAGCCGTGATCGTTGCGGCACGGCAGGCCGCACCGTGGCTGCACCAATGCCTCGGATCGGTGGCAGCCCAGAAACTTCCCCAACACTGGAAACTTCGAATTTGCCTTGGTGTGGACGCATGCGAAACAACGTTTCGCGCCGCGAAGCAGCTGAGAATTCCGGGCCTTGAGGTAACTTATTTTCCTGAGCATGTGGGCCCTTTCGTCATCTTCAACTCGCTGGCCTGCAGCCGTAAGTCAGACGTCCTTCTCCGCTTTGACGCCGACGACGTGATGCTCAAAGATTACGTCAGGGCTCAATTGGATGTTTTCCAGTCAACTTCACAAGCCCTCATAACTCAGACATGGTCAGTCTACGTGGATGAGAATCTCTCGCCCACCTGCGCACCCCTGGCGAATGGAAAGAGTACCGGACCTGATGGATTGCGCGCACAAGGATCTGATGGCCAGTTCGCCATGAGTTACTCGGTGTGGGAACGATTGGGTAGTTTTCGTGCATGGTGGTGCCATGCGGACTCCGATTTTTTGCGCCGGGCAGAGTGGGCCCGTATTCCGAAGGTAGAAGTTCCCCACTTCTTGTACCTGAGGCGCGTACACCCGGCTTCACTTACGCAGTCAGAAGCGACGAGCTATCTCTCTGGTTGGCGGAAACACTATGCCCAACAAATTGCGGCTGCAGTTAAGCGATATTCCCGCGGAAAGTCGCCGGAACGCGTTCATCCTGCGGTAGCACGCCGAGTTGGAACCATGCTTAGCTGGCCGCAGAGCTATTAGTTTCGTGAGGAGATGTTCAGGTTATGTTGACAGTGGTTATGCTCAATTGGGCGCGTCCGCATTATGCGTTGCGGAACCTGCATTTGTACGCCTCCTATGGCATCGTCAAGCATGTCCTGTGTTTCAATAACGGCGCTCCTCTTATACACCCGAGCTACCTTCCGAAGAAGTGCGTCCTGGTGGAAGCCTCTTCAGATATGGGAGTGACCAGCCGGCTCGCGATGGCATCGCTTGCGAGCACGGAAGCTATATTCCATACCGATGATGATCTGGCAGTCCCGGAGAATACGATGCGGGCTCTCTATGAACGATGGACTAATGCAAAGTCCTCCTGTCACGGCCTTTACGGCCGAGTTGCTTATCCAACTTATAAATTCGGGAATGTGTTTGGTCCGGTGGAAGTGGTCCTCACGCGAGCGGTTGTGTGTAGTCTTCGCGTAAATAACCTGGCGCTCTCCGTTACAGATCTCTTCAATGATTTGCCTGCGAAGCCGAAAGGAAATGGAGAGGACATCATTCTGTCATTCGCAGCGTTAGCTGCATCGAAAAAGGCGAACGCTGCATATCCTTTGAAGGCGACCAACTACCCTGAATGTGACGATGTGGCAATTCATAAGACGTGGTCGGGCCACCTGGAGCATAGGAAGCACGTTGTTAATCGCTGCCGGGAGATCTTTTTCGGCCGCCAGACTGGCCGGCGGTGATTTGCGATTCATTCAGCTGAATGTCTCATTTGTACGCGAATGAAGACGGTAGATTTCATTGATTGCGATGCTGCGTCAATGATCTCTTCCACCAAATTTCGGCTTTACGGACGCCTTCACATTTGGAGTGACTTGCGGACTAACCAGCCCCCAGGCGGTGAGGGAATTCACGCCACCTGCGAACACTTTCCCGTTGGCCACGATGGGTGTTGTGAATTTGATTGCGCCGCCAGGGCGGTCGCGACCATTGGGGGCTTGCTCACTCGTATAGAGAAGTTTGCTTAGGTCCAACGCGTCATAAGCGAAGAGTACCTGCGGTCCTGCAGCAGTGTCAGGATCTGTGTTAAACGCGCTGTTATCTAATAGCCAGACAATGCCGTTCGTCGTGCCGTCGGCAGAGACAACAGGTGCGGCCGTGGAAAATCCGTAAATTTTGGCGCTTTTCGAGGAAGGAGCGGTCGATATTTGCCCCGTGCCTCCTGCGTTAAAGGTCCAGGCCTTAAGACTGTCAGCTGGCCGGCCCGATGACCAGTACACGAAGCCGTTCCAATACGCAGGGGTTCCCCACATCCCCTTCGCTGCTCTGGCGATTGACTGGACTGCCTGATTGTCCTGATTGCAACCGTTGCAGAATTTTCCCATGTTGTCTCGATCGATCAGATACATCGTGCCGTTCTTACCCATCTGCACCAATAAGTGCGGATGAGCATTCCCGGCCGGCAAATCGGGCAGCAGCAATAGACCTCCCGCTCCCAGGTCCGTATCGTTTTGATTCAGATCAGACTGATTAAACGGGGTAAACGAATCACCAATCTGGAATTGGCCATTCGGTTGTGTGTCCAATCGGATGATGCTATCGCTAAAGTTGGTCGTCCCATCGAAGTCGCCATTGCCGGTGGCGAAGAACAGTCTGTGTTGCGCATCTGCTGCTATTCCATCCCCTGACATCCACACGCCCCCCTCGTTGCCCTTCGGAGTCGTGTTGAACACAGCCGATTGGCGCAGGGTTGAGGCGTCATAGGCCATGATCCATCCGTGAGAAGGAGATTGGTCGCAGTGAGAAGCCCATGCAATCACCACTCTGCCATTGTCCAGTAAGAGAGCGCTCCGATTGACCTGTCGCAAAGGATCAAACTGGACGGAGCCATCGGGCGTTTGTCCTGTAATGGCAACAGGGCCGCCAAACTTTTCGGAACCATCAAGCAGTGAGATCGCATGCAGTCGCTGTACGACGCCACTGGCGCCTTTAGACTTAGTGACCAGATACATTGTGGAGGTGCCCGGGTCAATAACTGGAGTACTTGAAATCCCAATCTCTTTGTTTATATCGGCACACCCGCCAAGATCAGCCTGGAAGTCAACAGGCCCTTCGCCTGCATTTAAGTAGGTGCGATGCCAGAGGATAGAACCGGATGCGCTGCTTGAGTCGGCATCCATCGCATAAAGGGAATCGTGCTCGGTCGCTGCAAAGACCACGTTGAAGGCATGATCCGGCGCTCCACCCGCAATACCCTTTAGACCTGATACATATAATGGCTGAGCATAAACATAACCATCCAAAGGCACGGTGAATATCTTTTGAAAGGTGCCGCCGCTTACCGTAGCGGGTGTCAGGATTTTCTCGTTGATGTTTTGCCCGGTGCGTGCTGAATCGTACTTATATGTGGTGACGCTGACCTGGCTTTGACTCAGGACACCAAACGTTACCAAAAGCGCCAGAATGGCCATGGACCGGAGCCTAATATTGAAACGGGTAGCAGCCAAGAGACCTCCCTTTAGAAAATGGATTGACCTGAACCGTCACCTGAACTGTCAGTCCGAACGGATTTATTCCCGTTGCCTATGCTTTCAAGCGGCTCATGTCCTTTTCAGTCGATCCACTTGAATTCCGGCGTGATTCCCTGCTGAATGAGGTTGCTGCCTGCTGCTTGCAGATTAAACATCGCTGCTGCACTAAACGCCTGTCCCGCGGTCCAGCAGGCTTCTAAACCCTGCAGCAATCCGACCAGTGCTTTGTTAAAAGCGATCGAGGGACTCGGCACAGCAGCGCTTCTGGTAAATGGGAATACAGTAGGCATCGAAATGGCGGGTCCGGTGAACTGCCAGGTGCCACCCACTTGAACGAGCTTGTTTCCCTTGAACACTTCCTCAAACAAATAGAAATGTGAAAAAGAGTTACTGTCGGTTGCGGGTTCCTCAGGAGATGTCGTTGTACCCTCTCCCTCTTCCTTTATCGTCTCAATCGCTGCGATCGCATCAGCCACAGTGTTAATACGCTGTGCTGAACCCCTCAGGAGAGCAGGCGCGCTGGCGTTGATGGGCGGCTGCAGGGCGGTAAACGCATCTGAAATTGTGCCGTAGAATGCCCCGATCGTGGCAGGTGGATTCACCTCAGCAACGTGAGCAACTGGCTCAAACTCCGGCTTCTCGATCTGCATGAAGACCTGCAGTTGATCCTTCGAAAGCGGCAGGAGATCGATCGGCAATGCCTGTGCGATACCACCCGGAAGTGTGTTGGTCGGATAAGCAGGAACAAACGCGGAGTTTGCGACTTGCGGGGTTCCTCCAATGGCACTTAGAAGATTCCCCGCGATGGCGAAGTGAAACATCTCCTGCATCACCACGGAATGAATGATGTCAGTTACGTCATCAGGATCATCATTGATGGACCACTCCGCGCACAGGTATGGAGGTATAGTGGCAAACTCTAATTGCATCGCGAGCTGAAGCGCCGCCTGGAGATCCGCAACACCAGAAATACCCCCTGAAACGAAGTCCGCAATTAGTTTAGGCAAGTGTTCATCCTCCTGAAAGAAGGGTTTCACGCTTGGGCGAGGCAAAAGTATCGCTACTTAGTTTTCGCCGCGCTAAGCGGAGTCGTAGTGTACAGGACAATATCTGACTAGACCAGTGAAAATATTTCCGACAAGCACGGTCAGACTATTGGGTGGTATCCAACGCTTCGTCGTGGGCAACATGAATTCGAATGGAGACGAAACCACTTATGACGGCTGGTTAGGTTAGTAACTCGTGACAATAACCACTCTGGAGGAAACGTCGTCTTGCGATCGACGAAGCATTGCCGGCAGGCATTGTACTGTTCAACTAACTATTCGTCGTAGGCGTTTGAAAAGCGCGAATCTTCGAAATCCAATTCTCGCTCAATGCGGCGCAGGACCTGGTCATTGATGCGGCCGTCGTTGCGCAGCCGGACTGCAGTTTCGCGCTCAATCCGTGCGGTTTCACGCGAAATCTCGATGAAACTGTAGTGGTGCGCGACATGCTCCTGGTCGGCTTCCGTCGGTTCCAGGGTGGCCAGCCGATGCCGGTAGTGTCCTATGAGATCGTCGAATATCTCATCGGAAACATTGACTCTCTCCGCCTTCGTTGTTTCGAGATAGGCGAGCGCAGCCTCGAGCACGATGCGCCGTGCTTCCTGCTCCTCGCAACTCGGCCCGGCTGAGCCTCCCAGGCCGAGCAGGCGTATCAGGGGAGCCAGCGTCACCCCCTGCAGAACAAGCGTGACGAGGATCACGCTGAAGGTTAGAAAGACAATGAAACTGCGCTGCGGAAATGGGCTGCCATCGGCCAGAACGGTGGGCAGCGCGAGCGCCGCGGCGAGCGAAACAACGCCGCGCATTCCTGTCCAACCAATCACAAACGCCTCGCGGGGCCTTGGAGCCCTTTTCTTAGTGTGGTGGATGCGGCAGTGCACGAAGTTCGCCAGCCATGAGCCCGGAAACACCCAGGCTAGGCGCAGCGCAATCAGGACGAGGCTGAAGATTGCGCCGTCGAGCATCATCCTCGACAAGCTGTACTCACGAATGGACGCCAGAATCGAAGGGAGCTGTAATCCGATTAACAGAAAGACCAGTCCGTTGAGCACGAACGTGAAGGACTGCCAGAAGGACCAGATCTGGATGCGCACTGACGGAGAGAACATGACCGCGCTGCGGCGCGTGAGGAACAGTCCGCAGGCCACTACGGCAAGCACTCCGGACGCGTGAGCCTCGTCTGCGATGAAGTATGCCGCGTAGGGTGTCAGGATGCTCAGCGCAATCTCGATCGGCCCGTCTTCTATGCGTCGTTCCACGAGGTAGACGATCCAGGCGATCAATAGCCCGAGGCCAACGCCGCCGACTGTAAGCCAGGTAAGCGAAAGCAGGCCTTCTGAAACGGTGGGCACGGTGCGGCTAACGACGATCGCAATGGCAAACTGCAACGCGAGCAGGCCGGTCGCGTCGTTGATAAGGCTTTCGCCTTCGAGCACATCAACAATGCGGCTCGGAAGGCCGATGCGCTTGGCAATTGAAGTCGCGGCGATGGCGTCGGTCGGCGCAACCACCGCTCCCAGCACCAGCGCGAGGCGCCAGTCGAAGGCGGAAAGAACCTTGGGCGTAACCCAGGCCACGCCCAGCACCGTAAAGCCTACGAGCCCGAAGGCCAGGAAAAGAATGCTCACCAGGTGGATGCGAAAATCCCGCCAGGAGGTCGTCCACGCCGAGGAATAGAGCAGCGGCGGCAGAACGACGAGGAAGATCAGGTCCGGGTCAAGCGTAATGGGAGGAATCGCCGGAATCAGCCCCAACAGCAATCCGCCGACGATCATGACGATCGGGTACGGGGTCCTGATCTTGCGGGCGAACTGACCAAAGGCGATGATGAACAGCAGCAGAAGCAGGAAGAGCATTTCGACTGTTCGGATATCCATTACACACCTGCCTCCCGAATCCCCATAATGCGGCAATTTTACGAGAGTGCTCCGCGATCACTGCCTTTGCGTGCAGTTTGCACGCGCGATGGCAGGCCAACGAACTGGGCCGGTCAGGCAACAGCCGGACAGGTGCAATCAGGCATGTCTTGCCCGGTGTGAGCGCTTGCGGGCATGGTGTGGGGAATAGGTCCACTGTCTTACCGGGCCTACGTCCACGTGGACGAACTGGCTTGCCGGGTAGTAGCCGACTCCGCCAGCCCCTAGCGACATAGCGGCATCGCGCAGCAGCGGCGCTGGGACACCTGGGACGCGGAGGTCGATGGCCTTGGCGACGATGTGCTGCGAGTGTTCGGCGGCATTGGTCGTGCCACTTTCGCGCAGTTCGTCGTTGGTCTCCTGGGAGCGGTAGCCGGATAGAATGTCGATGACTCCATCTGACTTACCCAGCTTCGCGAGCATGGTGTGCAGGACGTCGAAGGTGCGCGGATCGAACTCGCTTACCTCTTCGTTGTGGCTGTCGCGCAAAAAGTGGTTGAGCTCGCCGAGAGCTTCGGGGATGTACGTGTCGCCGATGCGATAGACCACGTCGACCATCTCGCCGGTGTGCATGCGGGTTAGCTTCAGTTCGTACCTCTGACCTTCGGCGGGCAGTTCGGCTTCATCTTCGGGAAGCAGGCCGACACCAGGCAGAGCTGCGTTGACAAAGGCATGGACCAAGGCGTGGAGCCTGGGGTGCTTGCGCGTCGCTGATTTGCTGGCGCTGGCTGCAGGAACGACTACGCCAAATGCCACGACCACGCAGAAAATTGCGAATTTGCGGGAGGATACGCGGGAGCGAAGAGCGGTAGGCAGCTGCAAATCGGCAAATCTCCGGCTTTAGGTTTGCGCACCACTGGAACCTTGACCCAAATGGGAGTTGCCAGTCGTCATTCGCTTCGTCGATTGTACGACATGAGGGAGCGGCAGGGGGTACCGGGCACCCGGCGGCGCATCGTCCACGGATGGGACGCCATGCCTTAGGATGAGGCAATGGCGCCGCTACTTAAAATCGAGGATCTTCATATCTGGTTCGGCGCATCGGAAGTGGTGCGCGGCGTCAGCCTTGTGCTTGAACCCGGCGAAGTGCTCGGTCTTGTTGGCGAATCAGGCTCGGGGAAGAGCGTAACATCGCTGGCCATTCTGGGCCTGCTTGGTCCGGCGGCGCGTGTAGAAGGCTCTATCCGCTGGCAGGGGCGCGAACTGCTCGGCCTGCCCAACGGTGGGTTGCGAAGCATTCGAGGACGCGAGATAGCCATGGTCTTTCAGGAGCCGATGACCGCGCTCAATCCGGTCATGACGGTGGGGCGGCAAATCACTGAGGCGATTCTGGCTCACAGCACCGGCACGTCCGCGAGAGAGGCCAGACGCCAGGCCATGGAAGCACTGGAATCCGTCGCCATTCCCGAGGCTGCGCGCCGCTTCGGCGATTATCCGCATCAGTTCTCGGGCGGCCAGCGGCAGCGCATCCTGATTGCCATGGCCCTTGTGCACAAACCGCAACTGTTGATTGCGGATGAACCAACGACGGCGCTCGATGTGACCGTTCAGGCGCAGGTGCTGGAGTTGCTGAAGTCGCTACAACATGAGCGCGGCCTTTCGATGATCTTTACGAGCCATGATCTGGCGGTCGTGGGGCAGATGGCCGATCACATTGCTGTCATGCGCCACGGAAAGATACTCGAGACCGGACCCACGTCGCTCGTCCTCACCAAACCGGTACATCTATATACGAAGAGCCTGCTGGGTGCAGTGCCTACGCTTCGCACAGATCGAGACCGGCCGCTGGCCGTGGTACCAGGCGCATAAAACAGGGCTGCGCCTATGTCGTTAGGACGCTGTAGGAAAGATTTGGGAAATACTGGGAAGATTTGTAACAGATACACTTCTGGACTACGTGCTCTAGGTCGCTCCCGGAGAGAGAGCGGAGACTACCAAGACAACCAAGAAACCCAATATTAGCGGAGATAACACCTTGCGCCAGCGCACAAGGTGTTACTTCCGCAGGATATACAAAAGCCGAGAACCTGCTTAAGCAGTGACGGCTTCTGCCTCGACCACGTTCTCGGCTGCGACGGCTACCTTGACGTGGGCGGTGACTTCGCGATGCAGCTTGATGGCCACCGAGGTCTCGCCTACGGCTTTGAGCGGCTCAACGAGCTGAATCTTACGACGGTCAACCTCAAAGCCTTTGGCTTCGAGCTCGTGCGCGATGTCTGCAGAGGTGACCGAACCGAAGAGATGGCCGTTCTCGCCCGACTTGCGGGTGAAGTTCAGCACCAAGGGCTCGAGCTGTGCAGCAAGGGTCTCAGCGGTCGCCTTCTCCGAGGCGGAGCGCCGGACAGCAGCGGCCTTCATCTGTTCAATGACTGCCTTGTTGGAGGTTGTGGCCTGCAATGCCAGCTTGCGCGGCAGCAGAAAATTGCGACCGTAGCCCTCGGCCACTTTCACCACGTCTCCGCGATGGCCAAGATTTGCTACGTCTTCCTTCAGAATGACTTCCATTTCGAAACTCTCCAGTGTTGCGAGCGGTGGGCAAATCCTCTTTCCTTGCCGTCCTACCTCGTTCCGTCTATTAGACGACGGGGTAAGGCCGGGGATTGCGCCGCGACGGATTATAGAGCCGTACCACGTTAGTTTGGCTACTCCACAAACGGTGCAGATTCGAGATTTTCTTTTATCTGCCCCATAAGCGTTATTAATACCAACGGGTCGGTTCCTTAGTGACGCGCTGCGAAGGGCAGCAGGGCGATGTTCCGGGCCTGCTTGATAGCGCGGGTCAGACGGCGCTGGTGGGTAGTGCAAACACCCGTGAGACGCCGAGGTACGATCTTGCCGCGCTCCGCCACAAAACCCTGCAGCAGGCGAACATCGCGGTACGGGATCGCGTCGATTTTTTCGGTACAGAATTTACAGACCTTTTTGCGGCGGAAGAACTTGCCGCGGCCGCCAGGACCACCGGCAGGACGGGGAGCGCCAGCCGGGCGTCCGCCGCCCGAGTGACCACCCGGTCCAGATTGGCCTGAGGGGCCAGAAGAAGCACCGCTTTCCGGTGCCTTAGCTTGAATTTCGTCAGCCATGGTATTTCCTTTTCCTTGTGCGTTGCCCGGTATCCCGGAGAACGTGTGTTAACAGAGTGTTCCGGCCAGCCTCCGCGTATAAGCTCAGAGGACGGCAATTCAGTAAAACTATGCAGTCGCCTCGGCGGGCTCTTCCGCGGCAACGCTGGCCACGGCAACCGGCTCAGCAACGGCCGGAGCCGGGGCATGAACAGCCGGGGTGGCGCTGCGCTTCTGATGCGCGGCACGATGGGCCCGGATCTTGGACAGGCGCTTCTCTTCCTCGTCCATGCGCACAGTGATGAACTTGATCACCGGCTCAGTGACGCGGAGACGGCGCTCGAGCTCGGCTACAACCGCGCCATTGGCCTCAATCGTCAGCAACACGTAGTTGCCGTCGTTGAACTTGCGCACGGTGTAGGCCAGCTTGCGGCGGCCCAGCTTTTCGCTGTTCTTGATGACGCCGCCACCGTTGGTGACAGTGCCTTCGAATCCAGCAACCAGCTTGTCCAGCTCCTCATCGATTACATCGGGACGAACAATGAACATTACTTCATACAAACGATCCATCTTTGACTCTTTCCGCTGAAACTCTGATTTCAGCCTTGCCCGCCGGTTATGAAAATCCATCAACCTTAGCGGCTTCTTACCGGTGTTGCTTTGCTTCCCTGCCCGTTAAATCTCCGGATCAATCTCTCTGGCTAATCTTTCCGGTTAAACTCATTCATCGCAGCCGCCGGTCCCACTTCCACGATTCTCCGAACGGCTGTCGCCACCCTGTCCAGAACCTCATCCAGCACTGCCAGATCCGCCTTGCGCATCGGGTCGAGCAGGTAATCCTTGCCGCCTCTGCGATTGGCCCCCGCCGCAATTGCTTCGGCAGGAAGATCCGATCCAACTCCAATTCGAATCCGCAACCACTCATCACTGCCCAGAGCCCCCGAAATACTGCGGGCGCCGTTGTGGCCCGCCGGAGAACCCCGTTCCTTGATCTTGATCGTGCCCAGCGGCAGGTCCAGTTCGTCATACAGCACGACCAGCCTTCTGCCCCGCTCTTCCGGACCAATCTCGAACTCCCTCAACAGAGCGTTTATAGAAAGCCCGCTCAGATTCATGAAGGTTTCCGGCTTGGCCAGAATCACTTCCCGGTTTGCGATTCTCGCCGTCCCGGTCAGCGCCTTGCATCTTCGGTTCTGGACCGCGACCCGTTCCTGCTGGGCAATGCGGTCGATGGCCATAAATCCCGCGTTATGCGGCGTCCAAACGTATTCCATGCCGGGGTTGCCGAGGCCCACCACAACAACTGGCCCGATGGGCGTTTCTGAAACTTCCGGCATTAGCGCTTACTCTTTCATCCCTTAGTGTGAGTGGAGTGTGAGTGTGGTTCATTACCGGGCCCTTCACACTCACACTGCACACTCACACTCGTTCCGTTACTTCTTGGCCTCTGCAGCAGGAGCGGCGTCGGTCTTGCCCTTCTTCGCCACTTCCGGTTCCGCAGCCGCTACCACAGCAGCTTCAGGTGTTGCCTCGACCTTGATCGCCGTAACGTGCGCGATGGTCGCGTCTTCAGCGTCGAGAAACTTGATGGATCCGGAGTGGGGCAGATCGCTGACGCGAACCGCACCGAACAGGGCCAATCCGGTCACATCCACATCAATGTGGCTGGGGATTTCGCCCGGCAGGCACTCGATTTCGACCTCGCGCAATACCTGGTCGAGAATACCGCCCTCGTTCTTGACGCCCGTCGGAATGCCGATCAACCGTACCGGCACGCTGGCCTTCATCGCCTTGTCCATTGCAATGCGCTTCAGGTCGATGTGCAGCAGCGAGTCGCGAATCGGCTCATACTGCCAGTCCACGATCATGACCTTGGCCAGACCCTGGCCTGCAATGTCTACATCGAAAATCGTGTTGTGGCCCGACTCTGAGTGCAGGATCCGCAGAATCTGCTTGGGGTCCACTTCGACGGCAACGGACTCATGTCCAGCGCCGTAAACAACCGCGGGAATCTTTCCAGCCGCGCGCACGCGACGGGCTGCATTTTTGTTGAACTTGCCATTGCTCGGCACTTCGCGGGTCTTTGCTACGACTACTTCAGGCATTCTTCTCTCGTTTCTCTCTCGGGCACGGGGTGGATACCGCTCCCTTTGTTAAGGCCAGTGTGAAGTGTGGAGTGTGAAGTGTGGACCTTGCTCAGGCTGCTCACACTTCACACTTCGCACTTCACACCCGCATTTCAATTGAAGAGCGAACTTACGCTCGTCTCCATGTGGATGCTTTCGATGGCTGCGCCTAACAGACCGGCAATTGAAAGCACCTTAATCTTTGACAACTTCTGCGCCGCTTCGCGCTGTGGGATCGTGTTCGTCACCACAAGTTGTTCCATCCGCGAACTGGCGATGCGATCAATCGCCGGCCCGGAAAGTACCGCATGGCTGGCGCAGGCATGAACGGACGCTGCTCCATTGGCCAGCAATGCATCTACCGTCTTGACCAGCGTTCCCGCCGTATCCACAATGTCGTCGATTACGAGGCAGGTGCGCCCGCGTACATCGCCGATCACGTTCATCACTTCCGCAACATTCATATCCGTCCGGCGCTTATCCACAATCGCCAGCGGAGCGCCCATCTTGGTGGCGAAGAATCTTGCCCGCTCCACGCCACCCGCATCGGGCGAAACCACGGTCAGGTTGGGCAGATTCAACTCCCGGAAGTGGCTGACCAGCACCGGGCTGGCGAACAGATGATCCACCGGGATATTGAAAAAACCCTGAATCTGCGCCGCGTGCAGATCCACAAACAGTGCGCGGTTGGCTCCGGCCGTCGTAAGCAGGTCGGCAATCAACTTGGCGCTGATGGCTACGCGCGGACGGTCTTTTCTGTCCTGCCGTGCGTACCCGTAGTACGGAACCACTGCCGTGATCCTCGCGGCAGAGGCTCGCTTGAGCGCATCTATCATGATCAGCAGTTCAAGCAAATGCTGATCAACCGGAAAGCATGTCGGCTGGACGAGAAATACATCGGTCCCGCGAACATTTTCGAGCAGCTGGAAGTAGACCTCGCCGTCGGCAAAGCGCTGCAGCTTGCTTTCGCCAAGCTTGACGCCTACAAAACCAGCAATCTCTTCCGCCAGCGGGCGATTGGCTGTTCCGGAGAAGAGTTTGAAGCTCTTGTCTTCCCCAAGTCCCCGGCTCCGCTTCCGTTCAGAGGCCAATTTCGCCTCCTTCATCTTCGGAGCACCATCGGTCACGGTTGTGACTCCGGTCGAGGTTGCAACCGGCGTCTCCTCCACAGCTACTGCCTGCTCGTCTGTACTCATTCAAAAGCTCCTCCAAAGCTGGTTAGCATTGGTTGCTTTACTTCGAACTTCGTTCCAAACTCTGGCTGGGCGACTAGGATTCGAACCTAGACAAAGTGCGTCAAAGGCACTTGACCTACCATTAGTCGATCGCCCAACTTCCAAACCCTGCTGTCAACCGCGTCGAGTCTCTACTCACACCGCAACGGCTGTCAATCCCTTATTGCTGAAGCATTTGCCGCCAGTAAGCTGCGCGAGGAAGGGTGCGAGTTAAAAGGCTCTGCACCGACATCGCACGCAAACGTTCGCGGGCTGCTTCTGCATCTCCCTGACCTCGGTAAAGGCCAAAGAGTGCTGAACCGGATCCGGACAATGAGGCATGGAGGGCTGCCTCCGGTGTGCCGGTGGCCGCAAGAGTGCGCTTAATCTCGCTAAGAAGGGGATGCTGCAGAAAGACAACTGACTCGAAGTCGTTCGCTATCCCGGTGCGGACAAGCGCGGACACCTGAGGTCCGGCCAGGTCCTCGCCCAAAGCAAGGACACCGGAGGAGCCGTCCCACGCTCCTACTCCCGTCAGGGAGCTGGCATAGACGCGGCTCAACTCATTTAGTTTAGCCTCGCTGGCCTCTGCGGTCAAACCGCTCCGCTGGCAGAGCGCATCCCAGTCGCGAAAAGCCTGCGGCGTCGAGACCCCGACCGAAGGAATCGCCACCACGCACCAGATTGGCTCTGACTGGTGGAACAGGTCGGGCATGGGAAAGACAGACTGCCCCCGGTCCAGACCCAGGACCGCGCCACCGATCAGAAACAAAGGCACATCCGAGCCTACCTGCGCTGCCAGCTGGAGGCGCTCGGTGCCCCATTCTGGATGATTATCGGCGGTAATGCCAAGTTCCGCTTCGAGGCCAATCAGGGCTGCTACGGCATTGGCCGACCCGGCTCCCAGACCACCCTGAATCGGCAGCTGCTTTTCTATGTGGATGTGAACTTCGGCGGTGAGACCCAACGCTTCGACGGCAAGTGAAACCATCTTCCAGGCTGTATTGCGCCCGTCGGTTGGGACGCGACGCTCGTTCGAGGTCAGACGGATTGATGTTTCCGCTGCGGGACGGGCGGACACAGTGACCCAGTCGTGCAAATCCAGCGTTTGGTAGAGTGTGACCAGGCCGTGAAATCCATCGACCCGAGGCGCACCAATCCCCAACCCCAGATTGATCTTCGCGTGTGAACGGACGGCGGTCGGCATACCCGAAGTCCAGTGTATCCGGTACCTGGTAATGGCTAAGTTTGAGTCCACAGTTCCGGGATGGCCGACAGTCGGGAACTCGCCTTATTAGTCAATTGAGGCGCGTTTATCGGGACTGATCCAACGCTTGCTTCATGCACGGGTGGCGAGAAGCGCGATCGAGGCATCTAGCACAGACTCAAGCACTCCAGGAAAGCGCTCCGCTAAATCTTCACTGCGCAAGCGATTTAGAAGAGCGGTTCCTTCTTTGCGTGTCGTGATAACCCCTGACGCCCGAAGAACGCGAAAGTGATGCGAGAGGCTAGATTTCGGCATATGAATGTCGAAGTAGCTGCAGGCGATCTCCGGAGTTTTGGCAAGACTCTGCACGATCTGCAGGCGTGTCTCATCACTCAGCGCGTAGAGAACAGCGGTGAGTTGGAGGTCTGCCTTCTTGGGTTCGTTTTGCGATGCTCCCATGAACTTTTCTCCTGTCGCGAGGAGCCGTATGCGCGACTAAGATCATCGTATCATTGTTCGAGTATATTCGAACAAAGGAGATCAGACTTATGAAGGCATGGCTGCTCGGCAACTTCGGACTCGATAACCTGCGACTGGGCGAGGTCCCACCACCCACCCCGAAAGACGATGAGGTTCTAATCAAGGTCTCGGCCGTTTCGCTGAATTTCCGCGATAAGGCTATCGTGGACGGCATCTACGAGCCGGAGATGATACCCAAGCCTCTAATTCCGGTATCGGACGCAGTCGGTGTTGTCGTGGCTGTCGGCAAGAACGTCACGCACCTCAAAGAGGGTGACCGCGTCAGCTCTCACCTTTACTCCCACTGGGTGGACGGTCTGCCCGCACCGAACGAACCAGACTTCTGCTATGGCGCTCCTCTGCCTGGCGGCCTCGCGGAATACATGACCTTGTATGCGGCGAGTGCGGTTAAGGCTCCCGATGCTATGACCGATGAAGAAGCCTCGACACTGCCGATCGCTGCGCTGACGGCGTGGTACGCCCTGATGGACTACGGTCAGCTTCAGCCAGGCCAGAGTGTCCTCGTGCAGGGCACAGGTGGCGTTTCTGTCTTCGCCGCGCAGATCGCCTCGGCCTTCGGTGCGAAGGTGATCGCCACATCAAGCAAGGACGAGAACCTTGCCAGGATGAAAGCGCTCGGAGTCTGGGAAGGCATTAACTACAACAAGCGTCCCGATTGGGAGAAGGCGGCTCTGGAGTTGACGGACGGCAAGGGCGTCGATCAGTTGCTCGACGTTGTCGGCGGCGACGGACTTAACCAGTCGGTCGCGGCGACCCGAGTCGGCGGCCACATCTCGCAAATTGGCTTCTTGCAAGGTCAGAAATCGAACCTCGACCTCATGCGCATCATCTTCCGGCAGACCGCAATTCGCGGCATCGCTGTCGCGCCTTCCCGTGCATTCGAACGGATGAATGATTTCCTCAACAAACATGAGATCCATCCAGTCATCGACAAGGCTTATGCATTCGAGCAAGCGCGCGAAGCTTATGAGCACCTTGGGCGGGGCGCCTTTGGCAAGATCGTAATCAAAGTGGGCGCATAGATCGCAGTTCGCGAACGGCGGTCCCGCGGATGCGGGGCCGTTGCTTCTCTCGAAGTGCAATTTGGATTGGCAACGAGAAGTCGGCTTGTGGGAAGCGATCTGTTATTTCAGGTAACGGGCGACCCGAAAACTGTATATCTAAATTGACCCACTACCTGGTACCTGGTCCACCAGCTGCCTCAGTCGACCAGCTTCCGGGTCAGGTAGACGTACGTCTCCGCCCAGGTTCCGGCCTGTTCTTTCAGGTCTGCGCCGGCGGCGTGGCCGCCTTCGACGATCTCGTCGTAGAAGAACGGTTGGCCGTACTCTTTCATCCGCGCGGCAAACTTGCGCGCGTGCACAGGACCGACGCGGTCATCTTTGGTGGTTGTGAAGATGAAGGGCTCAGGGTAATGTCCCTTGGGGTCGAGATTGTTGTAGGGCGAGATCGACGCCAGGAAATTCCGCTCCTTCGGGTCCGACACCGACCCATACTCGCCCACCCATGACGCTCCGGCGGCGATGTGTTCGAAGCCCAGCATGTCGAGCAGCGGCACCTGGATCACGACGGCGTTCCACATATCCGGATGCTGCTCAAACTCCACACCCATGAGCAGGCCGCCATTCGATCCGCCCATGATGCCCAGCCGCCGGGGCGACGTGATCTTGCGCGCCACCAGGTCCTGCCCTACCGCGGCGAAATCGTCATAGATGAGCTGCCGATTGGTCTTGAGGCCTGCCTCGTGCCATGCCGGGCCAAACTCACCACCGCCGCGGATGTTTGCCACCACGTATACTCCGCCCCGCTCCAGCCAGAGCTTGCCCATCACTCCTGAATAGCTGGGCGTCATGGAGATCTGGAAGCCGCCGTAGGCGTTCAGGAGTGTAGGATTTGAGCCGTCGTATTTCAAATCCTTCCGATGCACGACGAAGTACGGCACCTTGGTGCCATCCGACGAGGTCGCTTCAAGCTGCTCCACCGTATCTCGCGATGCGTCGAACTGATCGGGAAGGGACTTCACTTGCTTCAACTCGCCCGTTGCCGCATCTCCAAGCTCCAGCGTTGAAGGAGTCAGGAACCCGGTCAGCGACAGGAAGAACTTGTCATCCGAGGTATTTGTGCTTACGACGCCTACCGTCTTGTTGTCGGGAACATCCAGCTTTCGCCGCGTCCATCCGGCTTTGTCCCGGCTGTATTCGTATGCCCGTCCCTGAACATGCTCCAGCGTGGTGATCAGAAGATGATTCCGGGTAATCGAGACGCCCTGCTCGAACTCCTGCGCCGTCGGTGCGAAAACGGTCGTCGGCTTCAGGTGTTCGGGATCCTTCTCAACTGCTGCAAGGTCGAGCGAAACTACCGACCCTTGCGTAAAGGCCTTCCCGTCGGCTTTCCAGTCTTCATTCAATGTCACGATGATTTGTCCGTCGAGCAGGCCGTTGATGCCAATCTTGCCGGGCAGCGCGATCCGCTTCACGCCAGTGGGGGTGAGCAGGGATACTTCACTGGCGAAGAAATCCACTGACCGGTCCATCAGGACAACCTGATGACCCTGGGCATCATTGAGAACCCGTGGACCTGCGCCCTCATCCGTCTCCTTGCCGCGATAAACCTCTTTCGCCTGATCGAGAGGCTGGCCGCGCTTCCAGAGCTTCACGACAAAGGGATAGCCCGAGGTGGTCATCGTGCCCGTACCCCAGTCCCGCGCCACCAGGAGGGTATCCTTGTCGACCCAGGCCACCTGCTGCTTCGACTTGGGCAACACAAAGCCACCGGCAACGAACTTCCCTGTCTTCAGGTCAAACTCCCGCAGCGTATCGGCGTCTTCGCCACCAGCCGAGAGGCCCACCAGGCATAGGCCGTCGCCGGGATAGAGGCAGATCAGGCCGTGCTGCACCCACTTTTCGTTATCCGCTTTGCCGAGAGCGTCGTAGTCGATCACAGTCTCCCAGTGCGGCTGCACAGTCAGGTAGTCGGCCAGCGTGGTCTTCCGCAGGATTCCGCGCACATGGGCTGCATCCTGCCAAGTGTTGTACACCGTGCCGCTGCGAAAGACGGGATACGCAATCCGTTCGGGCGACTCCAGCACCTTGAGCGCCTCGGCCTTGAACTCGGCATATCGCGCGTCGGACTCCAGGACCTTTGCCGATCGGTCATTCTCCGCTTTCACCCATTCCATCGACCGGGCGCCGTTTACATCCTCAAGCCACTGGTAGTTATCCGGCACTTCGACGATCGACCGCGAGGGACCTCCCTGCGACCAGGCAACGCTGCACGACGAGATACCAAGGGCAATCAAGAATGAAGCAATACGCAAAGGGCTGATGGGACGCATGGCTGTTGGACTCCTGTTCAGAGGCTAAGTCAAATATAGGACGGCTCGAAGCCTTCCGGAAGACAATAACGGGCACAAGGAAGCGTTATTGCCTCCCGATCTCAAATACCTGCCGTTGGCGTGCCGGCCATCCTCCCCCATGGCAAATGAAGCCGCCAAAACGATCTCTTTCCCCGCTATGATGGTCTCAACCGATGACCATTCGTAGAGTTCTTACGCGCTCATTTCTCGCCATTTTTGCTCTTGGACTTGCCGTTCAAGCCTCGGCTCCGGCCCGCGCTCAGCAAAGCAACACCCTGCCGTACAAAGACGAGAAGCCGGTCCGCGCCAAAAATGGCATGGTGGTCAGTGTTCACCATCTCGCCTCGGACACAGGCCTTCAGATCCTCGAAGCAGGCGGCAACGCGGTGGATGCTGCGGTGGCCACCGGGTTTGCGCTTGCCGTCGTCTACCCCGTCGCTGGCAACATTGGCGGTGGCGGATTCATGTTGATCCGCACTCACGACGGCAAGAGCACGTTCATCGACTACCGCGAACAGGCCCCTCTCGCCGCCACCGAGGGCATGTACCTCGATGCCAATGGAAACGTCCTGCCCCGGGAAAATCCGGCGTCCAGCGTCATGGGCTACCGCGCTATCGCCACTCCGGGTTCTGTCGCCGGTTTGGCCTACGCCGAAAAGAAATACGGAAAACTGGGCCTCGCCAAAGTCATCGCTCCAGCCATCAGGCTGGCGGAGGAAGGCTTCGCGCTCACGGCCGAGGAGGCGCAAGACCTGCACTCTGCCGGACTCTCTCTTTTCCCGGAGACGAAACGAATCTTCCAACGTGATGGTCACTACTTCGAGGCCAACGAGGTCTTCAGGCAGCCGGAGCTGGCTCGGACGCTCAAGCGCATTGCGGCCAATCCGGACGACTTTTATCACGGCAAGCTTGCGGCTGAGTTAGTTGCTGATCTGAAGAAAGGCGGCGGCCTCATCACCCTCGACGATCTCGCTCACTACGAAGTCAAGGAGCGCGCCCCGGTCATTGGCAGCTTTCACAACTACACAGTTATCAGCGCGCCGCCGCCTTCTTCGGGAGGCGTAGTTCTGCTTGCCGCCCTCAACATTCTCGAACCGTACGATCTGGCGAAGCTCGGCGACCGCAGCCCGGAGTGGATCCATCTGATCATCGAGGCTTACCGCCGGGCGTATATGGACAGAAGCGAGTATTTGGGTGACCCGGACTTCAACAAGATGCCCGTCGCCGAACTCACAAGCCGGAAGTACGCGGATGCATGGCGCGCCAGCATCACGGATAAGGCCACGAGCAGCGCCGATCTTCGACGGCCCGAGGGCTTTCTACCCCCGCCACCCAAGACCGCAGGCCGCAGCAGCGAGTCGCCGGACACGACGCACTACTCGGTTGTCGACAAAGAGGGCAACGCGGTGAGCGTGACCACAACGCTCAACAACTCCTTCGGCTCTTATGTGACGGCGGGATCGCTCGGGTTTCTGCTCAATGACGAGATGGACGACTTTGCCGTCAAGATGGGCGTGCCGAATCTTTACGGCCTTATTCAGGGCCCGGCGGACGCCATTGCGCCGCGCAAGCGACCTCTTTCAGCTATGACGCCGACCATCGTTCTGGAAGACGGCAAGCTTCGGTATGTGCTGGGCTCGCCTGGCGGGGCGCGCATCATCAGCACGGTGGCCAACATCTTTCTCTCCACCGCGGAAGGCGGGCTTAACATTCAACAGGCCGTCGACGCTCCCCGTTTTCACCACCAATACCTGCCGGACAAGCTGGGTCTCGAACCGGGCTTCCCACCGGAAACCCTCGACCGCCTGAAGAAGCTTGGCTACGACGTTCTGGAGGCCAAAGGACATTGGTCGAACGGCGCGTGCATCGCGATTGACCCCAAAACGGGCGAGCTTCTCGGCGGGCAGGATCACCGCAGCCAGTTCGGCAAAGCCGCTGGGTACTGACGAAGAAGTATCCGGCCTGCACCTTGATGATTGGAGGTGCCGCACGATGGTCCTATTCAACTCATTCACCGAGACTTCTTCTTTTCATCGCCCCGAAAATGCGACAATATGCCTAGCGCGCACCGAAATTAACGCCCGCCGGGGGATCTGCCATCATGCTGCGATGTCTATCGACGCACCTGTTTTTGAAGGAGCGCCTGCATCCGGGCCTGCTGGAGCTTGCCGCTCGCAGCGGTGCCCAGGCTGTCGAAATCTTCGCGGCCCGTCAACATTTTGATTACACCAGCCGCGAGCATGTTCAGGAGCTTGCCAGCTGGTTCGCTTCCAATCCGCTACAGCCCTGGTCGATGCACGCGCCACTCTTTCCGGACCGCGAGATGGGCCGCGCCGGCGCACCCGCCGTCAATCTGCTCCATCCGGAGAAATCCCGCCGCATCGATGCCATGGATGAGATCAAGCGCGCACTCGAATCCGCCGAGCATATACATTTCAAGAACCTGATTGTGCATCTGGGCGAACGAACCGACACGTGGAGCCTCCGCGCGCAGGAGCACGCGCTGACCGCGCTTGAACATCTTGACGCTTTTGCACGCCCTCTCGGCGTACGCCTGTTGACCGAGAACATCTGCAATGAACCAACCACCCCCGAACACCTGATGGAGATCTTCTCCCTGGGGCATCTGACGCGCATCGGGGTATGTCTGGACGTTGGCCACGCTCACATGACGGTTGGCATTGCCGATGCCATCGAGACCTTTGGCAGCCGCATTGTCTCGGTGCATGTCCACGACAATCATGCCGTTCGCGACGAACACCTGTGGCCCGGCGACGGGACGATCGACTGGCCCAAAACCGTTACTGCACTCAAAGCACTACCGGAACCGCCGGCCTGTGTCATCGAGATTCACTACACCCTGCCTGAAACACATGCATCCATTACCGCGAAGGTGGAGGCGGCTTTCGAAAAATTGGCCTAGGCGCGATCGCAAGATTTGCGCTCAGTGATTCGCGTTCAGTTCACCGGCCCTGAATGGGCAGCGGTCCCGCTGAAGTCACCCTGGCCACAACCAGGCTCGCCTGCTGGCTAGCCGAGTAGAGCGTACCGCTGACTGCGTCGGTGACGTTTCCGGTAATAGTCAGCCTGGAGTTGCTGCCGACAGCTGACTTACTGCCTCTAAGAGTCAGCACCACCTGCACCGCGCCAGCTTTGGTCAGGTTGGGAGTTCCCCATGATGCGGTTATACCCAAAGGCAGACCAATCACTTTGAAACTCACGCCGGTCATCTTCGCAGCCACCACCATCCCACCCTGTGGAATTGCGCTGACCTTCACCGACTGAGTGCCATTGGGCTTCATCTCCATAACCGCGGCGGAGAGCCCCAGCTTGATACCCGCGGGCGCAGTCACTTGCACGACCGCTGATGTCCTCGCCTGTAATTCATCGCCT
>Ga0206936_1010_pt1 | contig 63635 bp, 77 predicted proteins | sample Alteio_BWOrgHeat_14_FD_152922 | JGI IMG/M metagenome (GOLD analysis project Ga0206936, IMG submission 152922) | Enriched cells from forest soil in Barre Woods Harvard Forest LTER site, Petersham, Massachusetts, United States -... | ecosystem: Environmental > Terrestrial > Soil > Temperate forest >... | reverse complement strand
CAGCACAAATCCGTGGGCTGGCCCATGGCGGTGGCCGAAGCACAGGCGGCGGGCGTGGGCGTGTGTGTGCAGAACGTGCGGCCGGACATCCGCGAATTTCTAGGTGATGCGGGCTTCGTGTTTGACACGCCTCAGGATGCCGCCGAAATTATTCGCGGCCCGGTTCCCGCCGATATGAGGCAACGCGGCTTCGAGTGGGCGAAGCGCTGCGATATCGCCACGCACATCAAATTGCTCACTAACCTCTGGCAATAAAAACTAGAGACGTTTTACTGACCTGATTTCTGCGGTGCCTGGTTGCCCTGCTTCATCTGAGATCTCTGGCCGGCCATCGCCGTGTGGCACGCCTGAACATCGCTCTGACTTACAGCAACCTGCACGGGCTTGCCGTTCTGAGTTGGAGTTTTTCCTTTTTCATGCACCAGCGGGCCAAAACAATCTTTCCACAGGCCGTTATCCTCTTTGGCCTGCCCCTGAATAAATCCCGCTTTTTTGCACGCATTCAAAATATTCTGGCACGACGGATTCTGCTCTGCGGTTTTCCGCATCTCCCCTTCATGCTCATGTTTCATCGGCTGGCTATTGCCGGGAGCGGAAGGAGCGGTGGGAGTGGTGGGAGCATTTTGCGCCATAGCGCTGGCAGCGATGAACAATGAGCAGATGGCTGATGCCGTAATAATTTTATTCATATTCATAAAAAACTCTCCGTCTTTTGCTGAAGTGACACATAAATAATTGCGGATATTCCAATACTATTTCACCTAAAATGTCCAGTCTGATTGTTTGGTTTAACTTTTGGGTGCAGCATATTGTTTTTATATGCTGTTTGAAGATAGTGGCTCGAGAGGGAATAGACAAATGGTCTGCTGACCATTTGCCCTGCGCTCAAGTAGCGAAGCGATAGCGCATTTTTTAGCATGGCGCCTTCGGCGTCCAATTTGTCTTACTGACAAATTGTGAACCCCCTTCGGGGGCGAACCGCACAAACCACCACTTTCCCCAACCCGCCCTTGGGCGGGTTGGGGAAAGTGGTGGCTCGAGAGGGATTTGAACCCCCGACCAAGGGATTATGATTCCCCTGCTCTACCACTGAGCTACCGAGCCTTCGCAAAACGAGGTATAAGGGATTAGGGCTTGCCTGCAAAAATGCAAGAAGAAATTACTATTTATATGTTTGAATTTGTTGAGTTGTCAGCCATTATCCTGTAAATGACAGAAAAATTAAGTATTTGGGATAAACGATGACTGCACCCTTCACACTCGGCCTGTTACAATTGAAATACCCCGGCAGCCCCAAGGCAAGCCTTGAAAACGCCTGCGCCATGCTCGAAAAAGCTGCGAGCAAGGGCGTGCAGGTTGCCTGCCTGCCGGAATTGTTCCTCACCGATTATTTTTGCCAACGCATCGACCCATCGGTATTCGACCTGGCTGAAGCTGTCGACGGCCCTACAACGCAAGCGCTGCAAAAAATCGCCAAAAAAACCGGCATGGTCATCGTCAATTCCATTTTTGAGAAGGCCGCCCCTGGATTGCACTACAATACTGTCGTCGTTATCGAGAAAGATGGCAGTATCAAAGGCACCTACCGCAAGATGCACATCCCGCATGACCCGCTGTTTGAAGAAAAATATTATTTTGCCCCCGGCGATCAAGGCTTCAAATCCCACAAAACCAGCGCCGGTAACATCGGCACGCTGATCTGTTGGGATCAGTGGTATCCCGAAGCCGCACGCCTGACGGCCATGCAGGGCGCGGACGTCATTGTTTATCCTACTGCCATCGGCTGGCACCCCAAGGAAAAAGCCGAGTTCGGCGAGTCACAGGTGTCGGCGTGGGAAACAGCACAACGCGCCCATGCCATTGCCAATGGCGTCTATGTTGCTGCCGTCAACCGTGTTGGCCTTGAAAAAACCGTCGGCGATGGACTTGAATTCTTCGGCCATTCCTTCATCTGCGACCCGTTTGGCCGCATCCTTGCGATGGGCAGCCATGACAAGGAAGAAATCCTTACCGCCAAAATCGATCCGGCATGGAGCGAAAAAACACGCCGCTGGTGGCCGTTCTTCCGCGACAGGCGCGTCGATGCTTACGGCGACATCACCAAACGTTTCGGGAATTAATTATGGCGTTTCGGATGCCCGCCGAATGGGAACCACATGCCGCCACCTGGCTGGCATGGCCACATAACGCCGAGGACTGGCCGGGTAAGTTCGAGCCGATTCCGTGGGTGTATGCCGAAATCATCAAAAACCTGACGCAGGATGAACGTGTGCGCCTGCTGGTGCAGAATGCCCGTGAAGAACGCGCCGCGAGGGATTGCCTGCAGCGTGCGGGTGTTGATTTATCCAAGGTTGATTTCTACATTATCCCCACCGACCGCGTCTGGCTAAGGGACTCGGGGCCAATTTTTGTTAAAAACGACAGCGAAAAAATCATGCTCGACTGGCGCTTCAACGCCTGGGCGAAGTATGACAACCACAAACGCGACGACAAGGTTCCCGCCCGCATCGGCGAGCGAAATAAAATCAAACGCATCCAGCCGACTTACAAAAATAAGCGCGTCGTGCTTGAAGGCGGCTCGATCGACGTCAACGGTAAGGGCACGCTGATTACCACCGAAGAATGTTTGCTCTCTGCCAAGCAGGAACGCAATCCCGGTCTGAAGCGTGACGATTATGAAAAAATCTTTGCCGAATATTTAGGCGTCAAAAAAGTCATCTGGCTTGACCGTGGCATCGAAGGGGATGACACGCATGGCCATGTGGACGACATCACACGTTTCGTCAATTCCACCACAATCGTCACCGTGGTCGAACATGACAAACACAGTAAGAATCATCTGCCACTGAAAGAAAATATCAAGCGCCTGAAAGCCGCGCGCGACCAGAACGGCAAGCAGCTGACCATCGTCGGGCTGCCGATGCCCAAACCTGTAGTGTTTGAGGGACAGGTACTGCCCGCTTCGTACGCCAATTTTCTCATCGCTAATAAAATGCTGCTGGTACCAACTTTTAATGATTCAAATGACGCGATTGCACTTTCCATTTTGGCCGAGCTATTTCCTAAACATGAAATCGTTCCTATCCATTCCGTCGACCTCGTTTGGGGACTCGGCACCATCCACTGCATGAGCCAGCAAGAACCCGCATGATAACGCCAAAAAAAAATGCTGTTTGGGGTGTACAAGGCGGCGTGTTTGACCATTAAACATGACGGTGTTGAACATGCCGGGTATCTTGCATTTTTGGGGTTGCTGGCGATGTTCCCGTTTCTGGTGTTCGTCGTCGCCATCATCGGTGTCATCGGCCAGGGTCAGGCTGGCGCCGAATTCATCACCTCTGTGCTGGCCACTCTGCCCGGCCATGTCACCATTGCGCTCAAACCGCGCATCATTGAAATTATTTCCGGCCCACCACAAGGCCTGCTGACCATATCGATTGTGGGCGCCATCTGGACAGCGTCTTCGGCGGTCGAAGGGCTTCGCACCATTCTCAACCGCGCCTACCATGTCGCCACGCCGCCCGCCTATTGGCTGCGGCGGTCTTTAAGCATTCTGCAGCTGCTGCTCTTCACCTTCGTGCTCATCACTGGCATGATGCTGGTGGTGTTCATCCCGCTTTCTTTCCACCATATCGAAACATGGCTGGGTATCCATGTCGTCACCGGCACGGATGATGCGCAATCGCTTGGTAATATCGTATTCTTTTTTACCGTCACTGCGCTCTTTGTCGCTGTCGCCTCTATTTACTACTTAATCCCCAACATGAAACAACGGTTGGTGTCTGTGGTGCCCGGTGCGGTGCTGGTGGTGATTTTATGGATTGGCGCGGCCTATTTATTCACTCTGTATCTGTCGCATTTCGATCAGGTGAACCTGATTTACGGCAGTTTGGGCGGCATCATCGCGGCGCTGGTATTTTTCTATGTCTGTAATCTGATTTTTATTTTCGGCGCCGAATTCAATCATCAGATTGTCGGGATGCTTGGGCTACATATCGCGCAGAGGGAATAAAGCGTGGTGTGCTTAGTGCAGAATTTGCCCTTGCCACATCATCACCAGAAAACCAAGCGCAATAGCAAGCCCGTAGGGAATCGGCTCGTTGTCCCGCAGGATGCGCGGTTTCTTGGGAAACGCCTTAGGAATAAACGGCAGCGCTTTGCGGGTAAGCCAGACGATGACAGCAAATATCCCGCCGAATATAGACAAGATAAAAATAAAATCCGCCAAATGCCTAAACCCTACCCACAGTCCGCAAGCAACGATAAGTTTGACATCACCCGCAGCCATCCATTTCAGCATGAAAACGATATATCCAAGCGCAAACACCACCAACATGCCCACCAGCGCCATCTGCCAATTGACCGGCGTGTGCGTTTCATACACTGCCAGCGGATACAGTGCCAAAAGCGAACCTACAAGCCAATTTGGGATGATATAACGCGTGCCGTCAAACCAAATGACGGCCAGCATGGCAAAAATCAGATAAATCATTATAACCTGAATAATCAACATGGTTTAAGCTGTAGCATTTACTGATTAACCAGTGATTAATGCGCAAGCGTTATAATGGAGATAACACCTGATGAGACGGATGCTTACACTCATTTCAACACTGATAGTACTCTATGCCGCCGTTGCGGGGGGCATGTTCGCGTTCCAGCGCCACCTTATCTATCATCCCGAGAATCATGTGGAAGCGCCGGAGCATTACGGACTCACCGGCTTCGAGGATGTGCGCGCCACCACGCCTGATAATGTCCTGCTCCAACTCTGGTACCACCCGGCAGCCAAAGGCTTCCCCACTATCGTTTATTATCACGGCAACGCCGCGACGCTGGCCAACCGCGCCGGGATTTTTGCGGCGCTCACCGAAAAAGGCTTCGGCCTGCTGGGTTTAAGTTACCGTGGTTATGCCAAAAGCCAGGGCAGCCCGACCGAACAGGGATTATATATTGATGCACGCACCGCCATCGCCTTCCTGACCGAGGGCAAACACATCCCCATCAACAACATCATACTGTTTGGTGAATCGCTGGGTACGGGCGTGGCGGTGCAAATGGCCACGGAATACGACGTTGCGGGGCTGATTTTGCAGGCAGCCTACACTTCGGTTGCTTCACGCGCTGCCGAGATTTATTTCTATATTCCGGTGCAATTGCTGATTCAGGATCGCTTCGACTCCATCAACAAAATCGCCCGCGTCAAAGCGCCGATCATCATGTTCCACGGCGAGCTGGACACCACTATTCCCCCGGCCAACAGCAGGGCTCTGATGGCCGCAGCCACCGCCCCTAAAGAAGCCTTCTTTTTTCCGCAATTTTCCCATAATGATTTTGACAGCGGCATCATTTCAGCGCATGTTCTAGACTTCGCCAGGAAATATAATCTCACCACCCAATGAGTCTAGGCAAGAAAGAACAGCTGTACGGATGGGGACATACCCCAGTTGCGGAATGCATAAGCTTTCGCCCGGAGAAGCGCCGCGACCTGCAAGCGCTTCTGGGCGAACATGAAGGCGCATTGCTGGCGCGGGGGCTCGGACGTTCTTACGGTGACGCTTCGCTCCAACCCGAAGGCACCATCCTCACTCCTCGACTCGACCATTTCATCGATTTCGACGCCACCACCGGCATCGCGCGCGCGCAAACGGGCGTGTCGCTGGCGGCGATCATGGAACTCTGCGTTCCCAAGGGTTGGTTGCCGCCGGTGATTCCGGGCACACGCCATGTGACACTCGGCGGTGCACTGGCCAGCAACGTCCACGGCAAAAACCATTTCAAGACCGGTGAATTCGCCGAACATGTACTTTCCATCCGCCTGATGCTCGCCAGCGGCGAAACCGTTGAATGTTCACCTACCGAACACACTGATTTATTCTGGGCAACTGCTGGCGGCATGGGCATGACCGGTATCATCGAAGAGGTTACCTTTCAATTAAGGCCCATCACCTCCTCGTCGCTCAAGACCTTGACTTACCGCGTCGATAAAATTGCCGATATGATTGCCGCCTTCGAGCATTACCGCCACGATTGCGACTATATGGTGGGCTGGATCGACCATACAGCCAAGGGGGGTGAAAACATCGGCAGGGGCGTGTTTGAAGCCGCTTACGATATTTCTAGCGCCGATGGCGGCGCACCGCTTTCACCCTATGCCCTGCCCAAAACGAAAATCACCATCCCCTTTTTCGCGCCGCCCTGGCTGCTCAACCGCTACGTCATGTCGGTCTATAATGCGAGGCGCTTCAAACGCTATTCGGTGGAGCGCGTCAGCGAAATCGTCGGCTTTAATGGATTTTTTCACCCTCTCGACAGTATCGGCCAGTGGAACAGGCTCTACGGCAAGCGCGGCTTTTTCCAATATGAATGCCTGCTGCCCGAAGTGCCGGGCGTGGCCGACCATCTGCAGGCACTACTCGAAGGCATTCATAAAAACGGGCTGTTCTCGTTTCTGGCCGTGCTTAAGTACCATCGCGCTGGCAAAGGCTTCCTGACTTTTTCTAAGGCGGGGTACAGCCTGGCACTCGATTTCCCCAACACGGCGCGGGTACGCAATTTCCTGCCACACCTGAACGAATGGGTGGTTGAGCGCGGCGGCCGGGTTTACCTGGCCAAAGACACCTCGCTGACGCCCGAAATTTTCGACGCCATGTATCCGGAAGCCGCCCACTGGCGTGATCTGCTGCGCGACATCGACCCGCATAACCGTTTCTCCTCGCTGATGTCAAAGAGGCTGCAATGGAAAGAACGCTGACCAAACTTTCTACCTTGTTTTTCCCACGTGACGCGCTGGGTAGGACACATTACAACACCAATGAGCTCATCGTGCTGTATGTGGCGTGGCTGGCACTTTTTTTCTACGTGCTGGCGTCCGCCTGGGTGGCCGAAGACGCTTATATCACCTTCCGTGTCATCGATAATTTTCACAACGGTTACGGACTGCGCTGGAACGTGTTCGAGCGCGTCCAGGCCTACACCCACCCGCTCTGGATGTTGCTGCATATCCCGCTTTATGCTGTGTGGCACAACCTGTTCCTGGTAAGTATTTTCCTGTCAATCGCCTGCTCGGTCGGGGCGGCAGCCGTGGCGCTGGCCACATCGTGCAAGCCGGTGGTGGTGACGCTGTGTATCTTTTTCCTGCCGCTGATGTTGTCGAAATCCTTTATGGATTATACCACCTCCGGTCTTGAAAACCCTCTTTCCTTTCTGCTCTTCGCTGTCTTCGGTTATGTAGTGATTAAGAAAAACACGCATCCTTATTTTTGGTTCTATGCATCGCTTTCCCTGGCGCTCGCCTTGCTGAACCGGCTGGACACGATTATTTTTTACGCGCCTGCCATGGCCTATCTGGCGTATGCCCGCATGAATACCATCCGCTGGCGGCAAATTGCCGTCGGCTTCATGCCGCTTATATTCTGGTTTTATTTTTCACTGTTTTATTATGGCTTCCTTTTCCCCAACACCAAATACGCCAAGCTCGATACCGGCATGGGCATGGAGCTCTATATCACACAGGGGTTGCATTATGTGCAGTATCTCGTGGTTAAGGATACGCCCGGCGCTGTTTTGATTCTGTCCTCGCTTTTCTTCATCGCGCAAAAAAAACGTTTTAAAAACGCCGTGCCCGGCCTGCCTTACCTGCCCGCTTTTATTGCACTGGGCATCGTCATCGATTGTATCTATGTCATTTATGTCGGCGGCGATTACATGATGGGGCGTTTCTGGTCTATCCCTATCTTTGCCTCCGTCTGGCTGTGGTATGTGTTCTGCCCTTACCGGATCAAACCCGATATGATCGCCGCCGTTTTTTGCGCACTGCTCACCGCTGCCGCCGTGCCGCCACTGTTGCAAAGCATCCGCAGCAGTTGCAACATCTGCATCCCGTTGGTGGGCAAGGTGCTCGATGCCAGCCACACTTTCGGTAGTAATAAGCTATTCACCCAGCTTTACCCGCCGCAAATACGCCGGCAAGGCAGATATGTGTTCGCCGAAGATGGTAAAAAATTGGCGCTTGAAGATCCGCCACCGGTCAAACCCTTATATTTTATTGGGATGCCGGGGTTTTATGCCGGGCACCGCGTTACCATCATCGATATGCTGGGACTGGCCGACCCGCTGCTGGCGCGCCTGCCGGCATCAAAAAAACAGGGCTTCTATATCGGCCATTTCCGGCGTGATGTCCCGCGGGGTTATGAATATGCGCTACTCAGCGGCTCGCTGGATGCCATGCCGGAACCCTTGGCAAAATATTATGAAAAACTACAGCTGATTACCGAGGGCGACCTCTTGGACCCTGAACGTCTTCGCACTATTGTTCTCTTCAATCTGGGGTATTATGATTTCTGGAAACAACAATACCTGAACAACAATGGCCTCTAAAACAGCATTGGTCATCGGCGCCACCTCCTCGCTTGCACAAGCCTTGTGCCGCGTGCTGGCGAGCCGCGGTTACGGCCTTGTGCTTTGCGGTCGTGACGAAGGCGAGCTGGAATTGCTGGCTGCCGACCTTGCCACTCGATTTGGCGCACCGGTGCGGATATTTTTGGCCGATGTGCTCGACCCGCATTTCCACGCCGCCGATTGCATCGCCCATGCGGGTGAGTTCGACTGTGCAATTATCGCCGTGGGCGACATGGGCGGTGATAACAAGGATGATACGGAAAACCTCGCCTACATCACCCACATCAACTACACCGCCCCGGCACAAATCGCCACGGCTGCCGCCGCGCATTTACATGAAGCGGGGCATGGATCGGTGGTGATTATTTCCTCGGTGGCGGGTGATCGGGGGCGCAAAAGCAACTATCTTTATGGCAGTGCCAAAGCCGCGCTTTCCACCTTCGCCTCCGGGCTTCGCAACCGTTACGCCAAATCCGGCGTACATGTGATGACGGTTAAACCGGGCTTCATAGACACGCCGATGACCTGGGGCATGAAAAGCCCGCTGATTGCCAGCCGCGAGTATGTGGCAGAAAAAATCGCCGCCGCCATGGAAAAAAACCGCGACGTTATTTATGTCCCGTTTTTCTGGCGCTTCATCATGCTTATTATCATCCACATCCCTGAGAAGATTTTCAAAAAACTTTCACTGTAATGACTATAAAGCGCTTATTTTATATTCAAAACGGTCTGTCTTCTGATAGGGGGCACTGGCTACGCGAAACGCTTGAATGGAAAAATGCCGCGCGTAAATTTTCTATTGAATGGCACGGTTTTTCACACACCAGCTTTGACAAAGCTCTCGCCGTCACTCACGGCATTCAGCCAGTTTTTCCGTATCGTCCGCATGATTATCATATTGTCGGGAGCAACCCGCAGGAATCCCGTCGCAGTACCTTGACGGCGATTCCCGCAGCCTTTGCGAAAGTGTGCGCTACCTATTTTACAGATATTTCCGATCAGGACCTGCTGTTTGTCGCCAACGTAACGCAAAAAGAAATGCTGGGCGTTGCCCGGTGGCTGGATACCTTGCCCGCTCCGAAACGCCCCAAGGTGGCTTTTAATTTCCACCAACTGGACCCGTCATGGAAAATCGACAGCAAAAATGCCTCGGCCACAGGCGATCTGGCCTCGTGGCAATTTGCCGCCAGGATGCTTTTGCAGCGCCTGCCACCTAAAAAAATAAAACTCTATGCCGCAGTTCCCCCTCTGGCGGAAGTACTGACCGCCATCTTCGGCATCTCTGCCAAAGCGATGGGCACAACGGTCAAATCTTTCACGCATACACCGACACCGTACCACGACAAAAAATATGACGTGGCAATCATGGGCGGAGCGCGCAAAGAACAAGGCATAGACATCGCGATTGCCACGGTGGCAGAGCTTGCCGCTTTGCGGCCTGACCTGAGGGCACTGGTGCAAATACGCAAACCTGAAGAGGCGGATGCTTTGAAAAATATTGTCTCTGACTCCGGTGTCGAAATTTATTGCGGGCATCTTTTTGAAGATGATTTCAACTTACGCTTGGGAGAAAGCCGGTTTTTACTTCTCCCATACATGCCTGATCGGTATTGCCTTCGTGAATCCGGCGTTTTTTGCGAAGCGGCGGTTGCGGGCGTTCCTGTTGCCGTCAGCGAGTTTTCTTCCATGGCACGGCATATCCAGGCCGGAGAGGCCGCAGGTATTGTTTTCAACTATTCTGAAAGTCCTGCCTCTATCGCCAAAAAACTAGACGCAGCACTGAAAAACGGCGAGACGATTTACCAAAAAAGCCAGCAATTGAAGGAATACTGGAAAAACCAGTGCAGCGCGGATAATTCCCTTCAAATGATCATCCATGATTTTAATGGAGACGCCGCTAAAAAGGCAGCCGTGCCTTAAGCGCCGCGCCCAGCGTTCCATCATCCAGATAATCCAGCTCACCGCCCACGGGAATGCCCTGCGCAAGCCGCGAGACGCTGACCTGGAATTCCGACAGTCTTGAGGTCAGGTAATGCGCGGTGGTCTGGCCTTCGAGCGTGGCGTTGGTCGCCAGAATCACTTCCTTGATGACGCCGCTTTCCATCCGTCGCATTAGCCCTTCAATATTCAGTTGCGACGGACCGCGGTCATCGATGGCCGACAACGTTCCGCCCAACACATGGTACTGGCCTTTGAAAAGCGAGCAGCGTTCAATTGCCCATAAATCGGCAAGTTCTTCCACCACACATAGCAGGCTTTTATCGCGGCGCTCGTCACAGCAGATGACGCAAGGATCAATCGTATCGAGATTTCCACAAACTGAGCAGGAACGGATGGACTCGATGGCGCGGGTCAGAACATTCGCCAGCGGCTGCATCAGAGTTTCTTTCTGGCGCACCAGATGTAGCACCACACGCCGGGCCGAACGAGGACCAAGGCCGGGCAACCTGGAAAAAAGGCGGATCAGCTCGTCGATGTCGTTATGGGCCATCAGAAGGGCAGTTTAAAACCGGGTGGAAGAGAGAGGCCACTCGTAAGTTGGCTCATTTGCGTTGAAGCGTTGCTATCGATTTTTCCTTTGGCATCGTTATATGCCGCAACAATCAGATCTTCGAGCATCTCTTTTTCCACTGGGTTCACAAGGCTGGCATCGATAGACAGTTTCAGCATATGGTGCTTGCCGTTGAGGCGGATTTTCACCATGCCGCTGCCAGACGCACCTTCGACTTCTTCAGCTTCGAGTCTTGCCTGCATTTCAGCCATTTTAGCTTGCATTTCCTGAGCCTGTTTCATCATTTTCTGTATGTTCATTTTTGCTCCGTACTATTCGTTTGATGTTGGTTTTTCTCAAGATTCGATAGTCTTTTTTCTACAATTTCAATTGTTCTACCAACCGTAATAAGAACCATGCCAGTCAAGACCAGAATTGTGTCTACGTTGGCAAGCTCAGAATGAAATGTGCCAAAACCATCAAGAAAAAGTTTTCCCTGCATTATAATAAAGATTAAAATACCAATCCCGAAAAATCCACTGCCTAACTGTTTTATGCCTTTGCCGGTATACCCATCATAAAGCTTTTTTCTCATATTTTTTTCCTTTACGATTCTGCTTTTACACCGACAAGTTTAGCGCCCGGAAATTGCTCGAGCATGCTGGCCACCAGCGGGTTGGCACCCGCCTCCTGCACTTGTTTTTCTTTAAGCGCCGCTTCCTGCGCCTCAAGGCAGGGTTCGCCGGGTTGGTCCGAAAGAAGCACCTTCCAGGCCTGCCCCGTCCACCGCGTCAGGCACTCGCTGACCTTAGCCGGGAAATCCCGCGACAACGGCGAAGTCAGGTGCAGTTGTACAATCCCCGGTTCAAAACGCACCAGCTGTGCGTCTTGCCGCAGGCGCGTATAGAGTAAGGCTTCGCGGTGCTGGGCGAACAAGGCCACCGCCTCGATAAAACTCTTTAGCTGCAATGTTTCTTTCGTGGTCACCAGCTCAAGGCTGGGTTTGGCTGCCGGGCGGGATTCTTCCACAGGCGCTGCTACAGGCGGCATGGTTGCAGGCTGGTCACTGCCGGAGCGAATAATCTCCGCCGGAGTCGGCAACTGCGCTGCGTAAGCGATACGCACCAGTAGCATCTCCAGCGCGGCCACCGGCGACGGCGCGACGCGCACTTCGCTGATGCCTTTGAGCAGCATTTGCCACAACCTTGTAAGAGCAGGCATGGATATTTTATCGGCAATCGCTTTGGCTGCATCGCGGTCGTGAGGAGCAAGCGCAATATCCGAAAGTGCAGCAGGTGCAACCTTCACGCGTGTAATCAGGTGAGTGACCTCAAGGCAATCCTGCACCATCAGCAGCGGGTCGCCACCGGCTTCAAATTGTTGCCGCACCAGCACCAGCGCCTCGGGCATGTCGCCCTTAAGCAGCGTATCGAGCAACCTGAATGTTGCCGTGTTATCGGCACTGCCCAGCATCTGGCGCACGGAAGCAGCAGTGATGCCGCCCTGCCCGTCGCTACGCGCCATGGCCTGGTCGAGCAGTGAAAGGCTGTCGCGCACCGAACCTTCGGCAGCCAGCGCAATCAACGCCAGCGCTTCTTCATCGATGACCGCTTTTTCCTTGGTTGCGATGCCGTTCAGATGTTTCACCAGCGTATCGGTATCCACCCGTTTTAAATCGAAACGTTGGCAACGCGAGAGGATGGTCACCGGGATTTTGCGCGACTCGGTGGTGGCAAAAATAAATTTCACGTGCGGCGGCGGTTCTTCCAGCGTTTTCAGCAGCGCATTGAAAGCGCTAGTGGAAAGCATGTGCACTTCGTCGATGATGTATATTTTATAGCGGGCGCTGGTGGGCAGGTAGCGCACCGTGTCGATCAGCTCGCGCATATCCCCTACCCCAGTATGGCTCGCGGCGTCCATTTCCAACACATCTACATGGCGGTCTTCGGCGATCATGCGGCAGTTGGGACATACCCCACAGGGGTTGATGGTCGCGTTACCGTTGCCGTCGGCGCCTACACAGTTAAGAGCACGGGCAATGATGCGCGCCGTGGTGGTTTTACCCACCCCGCGTATGCCGGTGAGCAGGAAAGCGTGCGCCACGCGCCCGCTGGCAATAGCGTTGGACAGGGTTTTGACCAGCACGTCCTGGCCGATTAAGTCGTCGAACGTGGCAGGGCGGTATTTTCGAGCTAAGACGCGATATTCCATGAACGCTTCGTATCCCTTATTTACTATCAGCGGTTACCGGCGCCAGACGCGGACGGTCGTTGCTGTAAATAATATACACTTTGGATCCAGCTTTCAGCGCCGGATCCGCCGCCTGCACCACCGAGAGCATGTCGGTATGGGCGTTGCTATCGATGGAAGTATTCACATCGTCACTGACCGAACCCTTAGTGCTTTCTTTGACCGATTTGTTATGTTTACTGCCGCTATCGTTGCCTACATATTGTTTATCGAGCTTGACGACATATTCCATGCCTTCACTGGTCGAGAGCGCGTCCTGCGCATAGGCACCCGCCACCGCGCCAATCACCGCGCCGCCGATGGCCGCAGCGATGCTGCCGTTGCCATGGCCGATACTGGCCCCACCGACGCCACCTGCAGCGGCCCCGGCAAGCCCGCCAGCTGTGTTATCCTGGAGTTTATCATGATCTTTGATAGTCACAGGGCGCATCGAGACGATTTTACCTTCGAGAACCTTGCCCGAAGCCGAACCAGCGGTGTAGGTGTCACCAGCCATGTTGCGGCCGCAGCCTGCAAGCATAAAGGAAGCGGCGGCTAAAATGGCGATAATCTTGCGTGACATTATAATTCCCCCAAAGGTATTTTTTATGGTTAATTCAGGTGACTGACGGTGACCCAGAGCGCTTCCGCTACGGCTGCTTCCTTTCGGACCTGACCGGGTTTACGGCTGCTTTGCCCACCGCCAGCCTCGAGAGAGTATGAAATAATCGCCTGCCCCCTGCAAGCTAAAAACATGAGAAAATATTAACAGTTGCCAGTTGTCAGCTAAGGGTCGGCAATGCTAAGTTACGGGCAACCAATAACCGGCATTTTACTACATGGCAAAACCACTACCCGTATATCGTTCCCGCAACCCGCTCAAAACACTGGCGGGGTTTATGTGGAGCTTGCCCGCCTTTTACCTTTTTCTCTGCCTTGTCACCTATAATCAGGCCGACCCCTCGCTCAACCGCGCCACCGGCAACCACGTCACCAATGCCGGTGGGTATGCGGGTGCGCTGGTCGCCGATTTGTCGCTGCAGGTATTGGGGCTTGCCAGTGTACTTCTGGCGCTGGTGCCACTGGTATGGGGCATCAAAATGCTGCGCGGCCAAGGCGTGTCTTATCTGTGGCTGCGCTTTACGCTGCTGATGATATCGCTGGTAGGATCGGCCGCGTTGTTGTCGCTGGTGGAACCGCCCATGGCATGGCCGATCAGCTCGGGTTTCGGCGGCTCTATCGGTGCGTTGCTGCATGACACTTTTTATAAGGTCTTTAAAAACCATATTTTTGATTTAAGCCTCGCTGGCGTAACGCTGATAGCGCTCACCCTGGCGTTTGGCGTCAGCTGGTCGGAGTGGAAAGGCGCCGCCAGCGCCTGCAAGCACGCTTTCCTTGTGACCAGTGGCCTTGTTCTTTCTTTTGCGCAACGCCGGCCACGCGAAGAAGAAGATGCCGTTCCCAAAAAACGTTCCCGCAAGCGCCTGAAGCTGTTCGCAGATGACGATGAGGATGAGCTCGAAGCCCCGAGGCCACAGCCGCGCGTCAGTAAAAAAGGCGAAAAGCCGGGCGAGAATACAAAAGAACCAACCAAAACCCAGTCTGCGCTGCCACTGGCACGTGGCGATTATGAACTACCACCGCTGAAATTGCTGAATGACCCACCCAAAAGCCGCAAAAATGCCCTGTCGGAAACGGCGCTCACCCAAAACGCCAAGCTTCTGGAAAGTGTGCTGCAGGATTTCGGCGTCAACGGCACCATCACGGAAATACGCCCCGGCCCGGTAGTCACATTATATGAGCTGGAGCCCGCCGCCGGGACAAAATCCTCGCGCGTCGTCGGGCTATCTGACGATATCGCCCGTTCGATGAGCGCGGTGTCGGCGCGTATCGCTGTGATTCCTGGCCGTAACGCCATCGGCATCGAGCTACCCAACTCGACGCGTGAAACCGTTTACCTACGCGAGATGCTGGAAAACGAAGGCAACAGCTCGCCTGATATCAAGTTACCGTTGGCGCTGGGCAAAGACATTGGCGGCGTACCCATTATTGTGGATTTAGCGCGGATGCCACATCTGCTTGTCGCCGGAACCACGGGCTCAGGCAAATCGGTAGCCATCAACACCATGATCATGTCGCTGGTCTATCGGCTCACACCCGATGAATGCAAATTCATCATGATCGACCCCAAGATGCTCGAACTCTCCATGTATGAGGGCATCCCGCATTTGCTCTCACCCGTGGTCACCGAACCTGGCAAGGCCGTGGTGGCGCTTAAATGGACGGTCAAGGAAATGGAAAACCGTTACCGGCTGATGAGTAATCTCGGCGTGCGCAACGTCGACGGCTACAACAAGAAAATCCGCGAAGCCAAGGCCAAGGGGCATCAGTTGACGCGCACGGTACAAACAGGATTCAACCCCGATTCCGGCGAGGCCATCATTGAGGAAGTGCCGTTGGAGATGAATGAAATCCCATTCATCGTCGTCGTAGTCGATGAAATGGCCGACCTCATGATTTCATCGGGCAAGGAAATCGAAGGTTCCATCCAGCGCCTTGCCCAGATGGCACGCGCCGCCGGCATCCACATCATCATGGCAACACAGCGCCCCTCGGTCGACGTCATCACGGGCGTCATCAAGGCCAACTTCCCAACCCGTATTTCCTTCCAGGTCACCAGCCGTATCGACAGCCGTACTATTCTGGGCGACCAGGGCGCCGAACAGCTGCTCGGTCAGGGCGATATGCTCTATATGGCCGGCGGCGGGCGCATCACACGTATTCACGGCCCATTTGTCTCGGACAAAGAAGTGGAAGCCGTGGTCAAACACCTGAAATTGCAAGGGGCTCCTGCCTATCTCGAAGATGTTACACGGGACGAGGAAGAAGAAGCCATGTTCAACGCCGAAGGCGGCGAAAAAGACGAAATGTACGATCAGGCCGTGGCCATTGTCGCCCGCGACCGCAAGGCCTCCACCAGTTACGTCCAGCGTTGCCTGCGCATCGGCTATAACCGCGCCGCATCCATCATCGACCGCATGGAACGCGAAGGCGTCGTCGGCCCGGCGAATCATGTGGGCAAGCGCGAAGTTCTCGTGCGAGATGACGCATAATGAAAAAACTCCTCACCCTGCTCCTGTTACTCACCGCCCCGGCTTTTGCCGACGACAACACACCGAAAGTCACCTTTCTTTCGGCCAAGGAAATCGCCGCACATCAGGCCACCATCAACCGCCTGCAGGGTTATTTAAGCAATCTCACCACCGTAATCTCGGATTTCACTCAGACCTCGCCCGACGGTACAGTGGCCACCGGGAAATTCTACCTGCAGCGCCCCGGCAAGATGCGTTGGCAATATAATCCGCCCACGCCCATCCTGATTGTCAGCAGCGGTAAGGAACTGGTGTTTTATGACTACGAGCTTGAGCAGGTGAGCTATATTCCGCTCAATTCCACCCTCATCGGCTTCCTGGCACAGGATAAAATCAGCTTCGAGACCGGCGTGGGCATCAGCGCCTTTGAAGAAAAGACCGGCATCGTACGCATTACGCTGGCCGAGCGCGAAAAACCCGATGAAGGACAGCTTCTTCTCGAATTTTCCGACCAGCCACTGCAACTTCGTAACATGATCATCACCGATCCCACCCACCAAACCACGAGCGTTTCACTCAATAATGCGGCATTCGGTACGGTGCTAGATAAAAGCTTGTTTATTTTCAGAGACCCGCGCAAACCCCGCCGCAAGGAATAATAATCCTGAGATAAAAATAATTATTCATTTGTCATTGAAATGTCATACACAGCACCTATATTTTGTGGTATAAATAAACCTGACTGCATAAATAGGGGAAAATAATGGCTACAGATTCACTCTACGCTGCGTTTGATTCCCTGCCTCTGGCATATGTCCGGCCGGTAGAAACCGATCAGGGCAAGCATTATGCGGTATGCAGCGCTGATGGCACCCAGCTGGCGGTATTTACCACGCAGGATGCGGCTTTTTTTGCCGCCAAACAGCACGATCTGGAACCTGTCCTCATCCACTAGGCAGACGCGGCGTTACCTTACTTGGTAAGGTGAATGAACCGCATAATCAGGCCAATTGCAAAAAACACCACCAGTATCCATTTCCATCCGGCGAAGCGATTGTATTTGTGTGGTAATCTGTCGCGGATAAGCGTGCGTGCCTCAGCGTTGGTCACTTCGAATATTCCCGTATCAGCACCACTGAAAAGTGCTTTATGCTTGCGTAATTTTTGTAACGACAGGCGCTTTTCATGCCATTTCACCGGCATGCGGTGCACATCCGCCCCTGTGTCGCCCACATGGTATTCAGGCGGGCCGGTAACCTCGGCTAGAATGACTTCGCCCGCAAGCGGCAACGGCACGGCGATAATATCTTCGACATGGATGGCGCTGTGCAGTTTCCAGCTGCGTTCCAGCAAGCGTGATATCCGCTCCGGCGGTGCATCCGGGTGCAGCGTCATCAGCAGGCGGCGATATTCACCCTGCGTTTTCACCGATGTGAAATCGGGAAAATCGTTAAACGGCAAGCCCAGAGTGGTTTGCTGCGCAATCGCGGCCTCGTCGTCTTTTGTCATCTTCTGATGAAGTACCCAGACGGTCATGACACATACCTGGTGGGATCGGGAATACCGCTTTCGTTAAAACCTTTTTTGCGCAGCAAGCAGGAATCGCAATGGCCGCAGGCTCTCTCGCCCACCGGGTCGTAGCAACTGGTTGTCATACCGTAATCCACGCCAAGTGCCACGCCTTTTTTGATAATCTGGCCCTTGGTCAGGGCTATGAGCGGTGAGTGGATGCGGATGCGTTTTCCGCCTTCGACGCCATACGCTGTGGCCAGATTGGCCATATCCTCAAATGAATTGATGAATTGCGGGCGGCAATCCGGATAGCCGCTGAAATCGAGCGCATTGACGCCGATGAAGATATCATAGGCCTTCAGCACTTCCGCCCAGGCCAGCGCAAACGAAAGAAATATCGTGTTGCGCGCCGGTACATAAGTCACCGGGATCCCGCGCGACAATTCCTGTACGCTGCGGTCTTTAGGCACGGCAATGGTGTTGTCGGTCAGCGCTGAAGCGCCAAACACACCAAGGTCGATGGTGATGACGCGGTGCTCCACGCCAAAATGTTTGGCAATAGTTGCGGCAGCCTTTAGCTCGTGACTATGGCGCTGGCCGTAAGCGAAAGACAGCGCTGAAACCTGGTAGCCTTCGGCCTTGGCGATGGCTAGCGTCGTTGCCGAATCCAGACCACCTGAGAGGAGAAGAACAGCTCTATTTCTCATATGAGTATTCCATGAATTCGCTAGGCTGGGCAAAATGGGAAGCAATGCGAGAACCGCAGCGCAGCGTATATTTGAATACGTGAGCAGCGGAAGCGCAGCATTGCAAGTAATTTTGCCAGTCTAGTAGAATTCATTATTCTATCCCGAGTAATTTATGCAACTGCAGAGATAGCCTATAGCCATGCCGTGTGGCAAGCTCAAGCGCCAGGGCGCGGTTTTCACTGTTTTTTGCTTCGTCATATTCGTCCATCGGTTGCACATAGACCGGCGTGCCAGCCTTGCCCTGTCCGACATCGGCCACATGGTTATAGTGATTGTTATGCTTTGAAATAATGAATTTAAACGCGTTCACGCGCGGTAACAAATCATCGCGCACGGGAAAATAGCCTTTGCCGGTGTTCTTGGGCGAACAGACAATATCTACTGCTTCGGGCAGTGGACGCCAGAGCGTGCCGTTAGTTTCGATCTGCACCTTAAAACCTTCGGCTAGCAAGGCCTCACACAGTGGCGCAATATTCTGCCGCAGCGGTTCCCCGCCAGTAATAACCACCAGCGTGCGCAGACGCTTGCCGTTTTCCATGGAGAGAGCTTTTACTTCTTCTAAAATTTGCTCCACGCCACGCGTGGCAAACGCCTCAAATGCAGTATCGCAGAATGAGCAGGCAAGGTTGCAGCCGCCGAGGCGAACAAAAACGGATGGCCAACCAGCAAAAGGCCCCTCGCCCTGGAGTGTGGGAAACAGCGATTTCACTTCCAGCTGCTGCCCGTCACCGTTTACCGGGGGGCGGATGGGATTGTCGCCGAACATTTAAAAAATCGCCGCAACCGCTAAAATAATGATTACACTAAAAGTCGCCACCATGCCGATACTGCGGAAATAGAAAATGCGCGGCTCTAATTTAAGTATACTCAGGGCATGGGAAATGCGCCCCAGCACCAGCGCCGTGCCTAAAAGAATCAGCTTATGCTGCGACATGCCGTTTATCTCGTCCAGCCCCATCAGCAACAGCGCAAAAGGCACCCATTCGGCAAAATTGGCGTGCGCCCGAATGCGGCGCGTCATATCGGCATCCCCGCCATCGCCCACAAGCAGTTTGAGCCCGTAACGCTTCATAATCACGTATCCGGCCAAGCCTATATACAAAAAGGCCAGGATTCCTGCAAAAAACGCCGTGACATGAACCATAAAAACCACCTATTGTTGAGCTATGTCCTTAACTTCCCGGATTTGACTATGAAAAAGAAAGATAAGCAACAAGAGCGTCATTGGCAACAGGCAACCAAACTGGTGCGTGGCGGCAGGCTGCAAAGCCAATTTGGCGAAACCGCCGAAGCCCTGTTCATGAATTCCTCTTTTTCCTACGAAAGCGCCGAGCAAGGCGAAGCGCGCTTTACCGGAGAAAACCCGGGCTTCAAATACGGCCGCTATTCGCACCCCAATCTGCAGATGTTGGAAGAGCGCTTGGCACTGATGGAAGGGGCTGAAGCCTGCATCGTTACCGGATCGGGCATGTCGGCGGTGTTTGCCGCGCTGTTCTGCCAGCTTAAAAGCGGCGACCATGTGGCTGCCAGCAAGGTGTTGTTTTCCTCCTGCCAGTATATCATCACTGAGATTTTACCACGCTTCGGCGTCAGCTACACGCTGGTCGAAGGCGACGACATGGCGGCATGGGCCAAAGCCATCACAAAAAAAACCAAGGCCGTATTCATCGAAACCCCTTCCAACCCAACGCTGGAACTGGTGGATATTGCGGCAGTGGCCAAACTTTGTAAAAAAACCGGCAGCTGCCTGATCATCGATAACGTGTTCGCTACGCCGCTTTTGCAGCACCCGCTGGAACTCGGCGCCGACCTCGTAGTCTATTCCACCACCAAGCATATCGACGGCCAGGGTCGCACCATGGGCGGGGCTATTCTGGGTAACCGGAAATGGATTGATGAAACATTGATGCCTTTTGTGCGTCACACCGGCCCGCATATGAGCCCATTCAACGCCTGGATGCTGCTCAAGAGTTTGGAAACGCTTTCGGTGCGTGTCGAGCGCCATTGCAGCAATGCGACAAGACTAGCCGAGATTCTGGAAAGAAGCCCCAAAGTATCGCGCTTGATTTATCCGGGACTTAAATCCCACCCACATTATACCATTGCCAAGAAACAAATGTCGCATGGTGGGCCTATGATCGCGTTTGAATTAAAAGGCGGAAAAAAAGCAGCGTTCCGCTTCATGAATGCACTGTCAGTGTTCGACATCTCCAACAATCTGGGCAATGCCAAAAGTATTGTCACCCACCCGGCTTCTACCACCCACGCATCGCTTGGGGCCAAGAAACTGGAAGAAACCGGCATCGGCCAGGGGCTCATCCGATTGTCAGTAGGCATTGAGGATATCCGCGATTTGGAAGCCGATATTCTGAATGCCCTGAAGGCAGTGTAGCTAATAGCTACTTACGGATAAAAGTCAGATACGTCGGTTTACCCGCCAGGGCTTTTTGCTCATAGCGCGTGCTTATCCAGTCAGTCCAGGGATTCAGCCAATCATCGCAGGTTTTTGCCGTCCATTCAAATGCCGGGTGAGGTAAAAGCCGCTCGATCATCCATGTGGCGTAATCGGCATAGTCGGTGGCAAGACGGAGTTGCGCCCTATTCATCATCAGCCGCGCCAGATCGTCTAAAAATTCCTTGGAAACAATCCGGCGTTTATGGTGTCTCGTTTTGGGCCATGGGTCGGGATAAAGGATAAATACGCGCGAAAGCGATGCGTCGGGCAGCCGTTCCATCAAAAGCCGAGCATCTTCAGTAAAAAGGCGGATATTATTGAGTTTGGCCTCGTTGATATGGCTGAGCATTGATGCAATGCCATCGACATAGGTCTCACAGCCAATAAAATTTGCCTCCGGGTGCAGCGCTGCCTGATGCGCCAGATGCTCGCCGCCGCCATAACCTATTTCAAACCATATCGGCTTTTTTTGCGCAAAAAGCGCAGATGGCTCGACCATTCCCGTTTCCGGCAGCTTAATTTCAAGCTGCGGCAACAGAGTTTCCATCAGCGTCTGCTTGCCAGGACGTAAACGCCGCCCATGTCTTCTTCCGTAAGAAGCAATGAGCCGCTGCACGTGATTTACGCAACGGTGGTTTTCAGCGCGGATTGTTTTCCGAGCTTGAACGCGTCACGCAGTTCCTGCGCGAGGTCGAGCTTTTCCCACGAGAAGCCGCCATCCTTGTCCGGCTCGCGGCCGAAATGGCCGTAAGCAGCCGTACGTGCGTAAATGGGACGGTTGAGCTTCAAGTATTCGCGGATGCCACGCGGCGACAAATCAACTAAATCCTGCAGCAGGCGCTCGAGCTTGGCTTCATCGACCACACCAGTGCCGTCGGTGCTGACATAGAAGGATATGGGCTTGCTCACGCCGATGGCGTAAGAAAGCTGAATGGTGCAGCGTTCGGCGAGTTCGGCGCCGACAACGTTCTTGGCAAGGTAGCGCGCCATGTAGGCCGCCGAGCGATCCACTTTGGTTGGGTCTTTGCCTGAAAACGCTCCGCCGCCGTGTGGAGCTGCGCCGCCGTACGTATCGACGATGATCTTGCGCCCGGTAAGGCCGCAATCGCCGTCGGGTCCGCCAATGACGAACTGGCCGGTGGGGTTGACATAAAATTCAGTCTCATCGCACATCCAGCCTTTGGGCAGCGCCGAAATCACATAGGGACGAACCAGTTCGCGCACCTGCTGCTGGGAAAGTCCTTCAGCATGTTGTGTGGAGACGACGATGGAAGTGGCTTTCACCGGCTTGCCGTTTTCATACAGCAATGACACCTGGCTCTTGGCATCGGGGCCTAAGCCCTTGGCTTCACCACTGTGGCGAGCGCGGGAAAGACCCAGCAGAATCCGGTGCGACAGATGGATGGGTGCTGGCATGAGTTCTTTGGTTTCGTTGCAGGCAAAACCGAACATAATGCCCTGATCGCCCGCGCCTTCGTCTTTGGTTTCGTGCGAGTCAACGCCCATGGCGATATCGGCTGACTGATGATGCAGCAGCACTTTGACTTCCAGCTCGTCGGCGTGGAAGCCTTCCTGCGCATAACCGATTTCACGTACCTTATCGCGCACAATGTGTTCGATCGCGGCACGGGTGGTAACGCTTTCGCCGCCGCGGGTTTCACCGGCTACGACTACATAATTGGTGGTTGCCATGGTTTCCACGGCAGCGCGCGCATGCGGATTATCAGCAAGCATCGCATCGACCACCGCGTCGGAAATTTGATCGCAGACTTTGTCGGGATGGCCTTCGGCCACCGACTCGCTGGTGAAAACGTAACTGCTTCTATTCGAAATATTGGCCACGGATATACCCTTCCACAAAAAAATATTATTGTTTCATTCGAAGGGATTTTGGGAATATCCGGCATGCGCAAAGCGCCATACCCGATAGCTTAGACCATTTTTTTGTCATCTTTATCGAATGACGGGTGGTGGCAAGCAACCAAAATCCCCACCGGAAACGAATGCCAGAACCTAATATTTCCAGCTGTTAAGTCAAGCCCCTATTCGAGGATGGCCTTATTATCGGCCACGGCGCGCACCAGATCGGCCAGGCGCTTACGGATAACCTGTTCCTTGATGCGCTTGAAAGCTTTCATCATTTCAAGGGATTCCCGATCTGAAACACGTTTGTGGTCGAACTTGTCGGCAGCACCTTCCGAAAACCCGGAAGTGGCCGAAGAAGGCTGCTCGAGGCTTTCAAAAAAATAGGCCACCGGCACATTCATGAAACGTGAAAACTCATACAGGCGGCGCGAATTCATGGCATTGCTGCCTTTTTCGTATTTTTGCACCTGCTGGAAAGTGATGCCCACTGCTTTGGCTACCGCCTCCTGACTCAGCCCCATCATAGTGCGGCGCATACGCAAACGCTTCCCCACATGAACATCGATGTCATACTTAGTCATATTCTTAACTAACACTCCCTGTGCCAAATTTACCATAATAAAATTCAGTAGGATTAATCAGTACAACTTGCAAGCGAAATTTATTAATATCTTAGCTTTTTGCTCGGACTTTAGAACGAATTATTAATAATATGCTCACAACTGTGACTATCCATAATATACTGTTTCCATAATTTCCGAACACCGTTGGGGTGGCTTGGGCAGTGGGAAGATTTTCATCCAGAATTCCCTGTGTACCCAAATCCAGTTTTGATACCACGCGCCCAAAACGGTCGATGACTGCGCTAATGCCGGTATTGGCGGCACGCACCAACGGAATCCCCTGCTCTGCCGCTCGCATTCTCGCCATGGTGAAATGCTGGTAAGGGCCAGTGCTAAGGCCAAACCACGCATCGTTGGTGACGTTGAGCAACAGTTGCGGTCTATGCGCGGGGTCAATCGCCTGTTCGGGAAAAATAACCTCATAACAAATCAGCGGGCTGATATTCAACCCACCCCACGACACCGTGACCGGCCCCGGTCCACTCGAAAAATCGGTATCGCCCACGGGCGTCGTGAGTATCTTGGGCAGGAACTGGCGCAATGGCAAGAATTCGCCAAAAGGCACCAGCTTCGATTTATCATAGATACCAATAATATTTCCCTGATGATCGATGGCGACAATGGAGTTATACACCGTCCATTTTGGCGCCGTATCGTCCGAACGTATGCCGCCGGTGATGAGCAGCGTGCTTGGCGGAATGGCATGTCCCAACACTGTAGTCAGCGGCGTATCAGGTTTGATGATGTACGACACCGCCGTTTCCGGCCAGATAACATGAGTGATATTTTCCAGTCCCGGCAGCTGCGTCATGCGGATATGCTCATGCAGCCCCTGCGCCTGCGTTTTAGGATCCCAGCGTAGCTCCTGAGCAATGTTGGGTTGCACCAACCGCAATTTTACCCCGGCGACAAAGCGTTCTTTTTGCGGCAGTTGGTCATACGCCGCCAGTCGCCAGCCGCCCCACGCCGCGCCCAGTATTAAAAACCCGTAGGCCAACGCCAAAACAAAAATGGCTTTTTTCCTTCCCGTTACGCCATCAACCAGCGCTGCCGGAAGCGCGCCTAGCCACACGGCAAACCAGGTCAGACCATAAGCACCGACAAGCGACGCCAGCTGCAACGTGGCATCGGTATGAGCCAAGCTATAGCCCTCAATATTCCATGGGAAGCCGCCGAGAAAATGGCCGCGGACAAATTCCACCAGCGTCCAGAGTACGGAGAAAACAAAAATTCCTGAAAGGCCTTTGACACCCAGACACCGTGTAATCAGGCAGGCAATCCCGGTATAAATAGAGAGTGCTGCAGGCACCGCCAGCAAGGCAAAAGGAATCAGCCAGGCGAATTTATCGGGGTCGGTCAGCAACGCGATGCAAAACCAGTAGAGCCCGGTGGTGTAAAACCCCATGCCCCACCACCAGCCATCCCAAAAACCGCGTTTGGCTGTCGGCGCAGAGGTGAGCAATAAAAATAAACCGGCAAAAGCAGGGATAATGAGCGGGAATAAGAAAAATGGAGGCAGGGTCAGCGTGCCTAACGCGCCGCAAATGAGCAACGCCGTGTTGCGCCGCCAACCCGTAAGCCTTGAAAACGTGCGGGCCAGCTCGGCATGATTAATCATAAGTTATGCCGTGTGAATCCGCACCTTGCGAATGCGGCGCTGGTCGGCTTCGGTAATTTCAAAACGTATGCCGGACCCATGCACTACCATTTCGCCTTTAGAGGGAACGCGGCCAAGCTGGAAGAAAATAAGGCCGCCCAGCGTATCAAACTCGCCTTCTTTTTCCTTGGCGACGAGTTTGAGACCGAGCTTCTTTTCCAGCACTTCGATACGCACCCGGGCGCTGGCTTCAAACACATGCTCGCTGATGCGTAGGATTTTTTTATCCTGGCCTTCGTCTTCGTCATGTTCGTCTTTGATGTCGCCGACGATTTCCTCGAACACGTCTTCCATCGTAACCAGACCGTCGGTGCCACCATATTCATCGACCACGATAGCCATGTGGCTATTGGCGTGGCGCATTTTAATGAGCAGGTCGATAAGGCGCATCGAAGGCGGCACAAACAGCAGCGGGCGCAACACGGCATCAAGATCGAAGGCTTTTTCGCCGCCCAGCATCGGCAGCAAATCTTTGACATGGATGAAGCCCAGCATTTTATCCAGCGTGTCCTGATAGACCGGGATGCGGGTATGGCGCTGTTCGATGATATGGGTTTTAAGATTGGGCAGCATGACGTCATAGGCGACGGCGGCAATATCGGTGCGCGGAGTCATGATGTCGCTGACCTTGATGTCGCCAAAGCCCAGCACATTATGCAGCATGACTTTTTCTTCAGGAGCCAACGGCGCTTGCGCCTGTTCGCCATGTTCCTCGATGATTTCTTCCAGCGCCTCTTTCAGCGATCCGTCGGGCTTCTGGCCAAAAATTCGCTTGAGCCAGTACCGCGCTGCATGAGCAAAAGACGGATGGGTGGGAGTGGGCTGTGTTTTTAGGTCACGGGAGGACACCAGCGTCGGCGCTTTGATGTCTGAGGTTTGTGTTGCGGATTTCATATTTTTTTCAGGTGAATATGTAGCATAACCCCAGGGGTTTCTACAAGTATGGATTGTTAACCTTAAGTTTTTTAAGGATTTTTATTTCCTTACTCTCCATGGCTTCCGCATCATCTTCCTGCTCATGGTCGTAGCCCAAAAGATGCAGCGTTCCATGCACCAACAAATGTATGGCGTGATGCTTGAAGGATTTTTTTTGTGACCTGGCCTCGCGTTCCACAGTTTCCAGCGCCATCACGATGTCGCCCAAGTGTTTTTGTTTGGTGCCTTTTTCAAGTAGTCCATCACTGGGAAATGACAGGACATTGGTTGGAGAATTTTTCCCGCGGAAGTCGCGGTTGAGGACTTTGATGAACGCGTCGTCGGCCAGCACCACGGCGATTTCATACTGCCCGTTCGGCAATGCTTCTTCGCACGTATCGCGGACAGTCTTGCAATAGGGATGCAACAGTTTCTTCCAGCGTTTATCGTGCAGATGAACTGTGACGTTCAGCGGCATCAGTTGGAGGTATTGTTGTTTTTCTTTTTGCGGTCCCACTCGTCATAAGCCTGGACGATGCGGGCGGCCAGCGGGTGACGCACTACGTCGGCATCGGTGAAGCGCACAATGCCCACGCCTTCGATATGTTCGATTTTGCGCACCGCGTCGCCCAGGCCAGACTTCACGTCCTTGGGCAGATCGGTCTGGCTTAAGTCGCCGGTGATTACCATGCGTGTGCCCTGCCCCATGCGGGTCAGGAACATTTTCATCTGGGTCGGCGTGGTGTTTTGCGCTTCGTCAAGAATGACGTAGGCGTTGGAGAAGGTGCGGCCGCGCATGAACGCGAGCGGGGCGACTTCGATTTCACCGTTTTCCATGTGGCGGGCGAGCTTTTCGGCAGGAATCATGTCCTGCAGCGCGTCATAGAGCGGGCGCAGATACGGGTCGATTTTTTCCTTGAGGTCGCCGGGCAGGAAGCCGAGTTTTTCGCCCGCTTCCACCGCCGGGCGCGACAGGATGATACGCTCGACGCGGCCCGAGGTGAACATGGCCACCGCCATGGCCACCGCGATATAGGTTTTGCCCGTGCCCGCGGGCCCAAGGGCGAAGGTCAGGTCGTCTTTCATCAAGGCCTGAATATAGGCGGCTTGCGGCGGGGTGAAGGGCTTTACGGTTTTTTTCATGGTCTTGATGACCACCTCGCTGGCCGCGAACATGCTGGGTTCGTCGGCATGGGCATGATTGTCGGGGTGGGCGATCATGCGCATGGCGGCATCGACCTGCGACAAACCTATTTCACCGCCTTTTTCAAGATCGGCATAGAGCGCCTCGATGACGGTACGGCTAGCGATAATACTGGCCTTGTCGCCGGTGAGCGCCAGCATGTTGCCGCGGGACGAAATCTGAATGTTGAATTTTTTTTCTATTCTCGCCAGGTGGGCGTCATCTTCGCCGAAGAGCATCGGCAGGAGGCGGTTATTTTGAAATACGAGACTGATACTTGCTGTTTCGGCGCCGCCGTTCTTAGCATGTTTATCTTTCACTAACTTGCCTTTCTGAGCGAGATGTTGTCGGCCAATTCACCGGCCACACTATTTAGATACGCCTCTGTGACACGAACTTCAACCAGCTTTCCACGATAATTTTCTGCGCCCATCACATGCACCGATTGCATAGCAGGATTTTTACCCACCAGCTGCCCGTCATACTTACCCTGGCGGTCGAGAAGCACGGTCGTATTTGTGCCTACGGCAGACTGGTTGAACGCCAGTTGCTGTTTTAAAATGAGCGCTTGCAGGCGCTGGAGGCGTTCGTCCTTGACCGATTCTGGGAGCTGTTCGTCGCTGGCGGCAGGTGTGCCGGGACGAGGGCTGTATTTAAAGGAATAGGCCGAGGCATAGCCCACCTGCTCCACCAGGTTTATGGTGTCCTCGAAATCTTTTTCGGTTTCGCCGGGGAAGCCGACGATGAAATCCGATGAAAAGGCGATATCCGGGCGGGTTTTGCGTAAAGAGGCGATGATGCTTAAGTAAAAATCGCGTCCATGCTTGCGGTTCATGCGCTTTAAGACCGTGTCGGAACCCGACTGCACCGGCAGGTGCAAAAACGGCATCAGCTTGGGTTCAGAACCGTGCAGGGCGATTAAATCCGCCGACATGTCGCGCGGGTGTGACGTGGTATAACGGATACGCTCGAGGCCACTGATTTTTGCCAGCTGGGAGATAAGGCCAGCCAATGAGGCCGTGCGCCCCGCACCGTCTCCATGATAAGCGTTGACGTTCTGTCCCAGCAGTGTGATTTCAAGCGCGCCGCCATCCACCAGCTTGCGAGCTTCATGCTCGATAGACGATGCTGGCCGCGAATATTCCGCCCCACGCGTATAGGGAACGACGCAGAAACTGCAGAATTTATCGCAACCTTCCTGCACCGATAAAAAAGCCGACACACCCTGCGAAGAAGTCACCTCAGGCAGGAAATCGAATTTTTGCACCGCCGGAAAATCCAGCTCGACCACGCCGCCACCGTCGCGGATAGCGCGAGTGACCATTTCGGGCAATTGATGGTAACTTTGCGGTCCCAGCACAATATCGACATAGGGGGCGCGTTTAAAAATTTCTTCGCCCTCAGCCTGGCCAACGCAGCCACCTACCGCGATGAGCATTCTTTCGCCCTTGGCAGCTTTTTCGTCTTTGGCGTCGCGCAGGCGGCCAAGTTCGGAATAGACTTTTTCTTCGGCCTTCTCGCGGATATGGCAGGTGTTCAATATGACGAGGTCGGCGTCTTCATAACTGTTAGACGCGCTATAGCCCAGCGGCGCCATGACATCGCGCATACGCACAGAGTCATAGACGTTCATCTGACACCCATAGGTTTTAATAAAAAGTTTTTTTGGGTTATTTATTTCGACCACGTACAAGAACCTTTTTCGCTAAACTCTTTCCAGGAACAATACTGAACCGATGGGTCAAATTGCCGATAATTTACTTTTTTGGAAATTGAAACGGCTTTAATGCCCTTTGCATTGATTTCATATTCGAACGGATTGCATCTTGCACTGGTATCATGAATACAGCCACGCACCCGTCCAATTCCTTTTTTATATGGAACTATTTTATATCCAGCGGGTGAAAACCCTAATTGTCCTGGTAAATGTTCGAACTTCCCATCCTCCCTGCCTAAATACAATTCCCATGGTCCACCGCCGGTCCCAAAATAATCTGATAAACCAATCGCCATGTCCAAAATGCCGTCATTATTGAAATCTTTATGAATGAGCAAAATTTTGCTATCAGGTCCGCCCGCTTGAGTAATGACAAAATCTGTAACAGGATCATCGACAATGACTTTTGCACTCTCGGCACTGGCTGCAATGGCTGAAGATAAAATTCCAACTATGGCTGCTATAAAAAGTTTTTTGGTCACTTTAGCAACTTACGCCAATTCGTTGATTTTTGCAGCCATGATGAAATCATTTTCGTGCAGGCCGGAGATGCTATGGGTCCAGAGCACGCATTCGGCATAGCCCCAGCCGAGCATCAGGTCGGGATGGTGGCCTTCAGCTTCGGCAATGGCGGCGATTTTATTAACGAATGCCAACGGCGCGGCAAAATCCTTGAAGATAAAGCGCCGTTTAATAGCCCTGCCGCCCAACGTCAGTTCCCAGCCGGGAACCTGCGCTAGCAAAAGCTTGGCTTCTTCAGCGCCCAAGGGTGGAACATCGGGAGTGCAGGCGATACATTTTTTCTGGCTTAACATTGTATTTCCAACCACAATTGGTTAAGTCATGAGTATTATACAATAACTGTCGCCCCGTCAAATTATGCCCAAAAACCAGTGTATTCTTGCCATAGACACAGCCACCGGGCCTTGCAGTGTTGCGCTGTGGGCAGATGGGCGCGTGGTCGGAAGCCTCAATGATAACACTTCTTCTGCCCAATCCGCCCGCCTGCTGCCGATGATCGAAAAACTGCTTGGACAATGTTGCGTAAGCTATGGCAGCCTGACATCCGTGGCCTGCACCACCGGCCCGGGCAGCTTTACCGGCATCCGCGTTGGGCTTGCCGCCGCCCGGGGGATCGCTTTTGCCACCAAAATACCAAGCATAGGTTTTACCACGCTGGAAGTCATGGCCTTTGCCGCGCGGGGCAAGAGTCCGGTGCTGACAGCGCTTACTGCTGGAAAAGGAGAGTGGTATTATCAGGGGTTTTCATCAACACTGGCGCCGCTGTTTGCCCCCAGGGTTGGCCCGCCTGAAGAAGTGGTGACCTCGGTACCTAAAGGCTCATTGTTTGCAGGAAATATCGCCCAAATTCCGGTGGGATTCATGGCCACCGGTGTTACGGTTCCAACCGCCTCAGCGCTGGTAACACTGGCCGCAGAGGCAGGAGAAAATAAACCGCCGCTATTGCCGTTTTATATACGTCCGCCGGACGCTATCATTCCTAGTAAAACCATTTAGCTTTTGGTATACGTTGACGCATGAGGACTATGGTTCAGATAAAAAACATACTGGCGCTGGCGGGCGCGTTGCTGATGCTCGGATGCAGCTCCAGCCCGGTCGAGAGGCCGCCGCTTTCGTTTACAAAATTTCAGCCTATTCATATGGCGGTTTCCAGCATTGAAATCGTCGATCTGTATAAATCGCCGCTGCAATCGCCTTATGTCGAGCACCTGATTCCCTATTCGCCCTCGGAGGCCATACATATCTGGGTGAAAGACCGCCTGCGCGCCGTGGGCAGCAACCGCACCATGCAGGTCATCATCAAGGACGGCAGCGTCACCGGCAAACAGGAAGAAACCCCCGGCATGTTCGGCTTCGAACCGGTGCGTAGCGTGCGCTATACCGCCAAGCTCGATGTGGAAATGCGTTTGTATAATGATGGTCAAAACCTCTCGGTGGCAGCAATTGAAGTCACCGCCAACCGCAGCATTTCCGTCAATAGCCTGGCCACCGTCGGGATGCGCGATACGGCCTTCCGCAGCCTGATTTCTGACATGATGACCGAGGTTAACGCCGAGTTGGAAAAAGATTTGTTCGCCTATATGGGGAATTACATCACCTATCAAAACTAAGTTTTTTTCATGAATGTTTACCTGCCCATCGCCGAAATGTCGGTCAATGTCTTCGTGATATTGGGACTGGGTGGCGTTACGGGCATTTTATCGGGGATGTTCGGCGTCGGCGGCGGGTTTCTGATTACGCCACTCTTGATGTTCATCGGTGTGCCGCCCGCCATTTCAGTGGCTACTGCCGCCAACCAGATCATCGCCTCGTCGGTATCGGGATTCCTGGCGCACTGGCGGCGCGATAATGTCGATTTCAAAATGGGTGGGTTTTTGCTCGGTGGCGGCATCGTCGGCTCGACACTTGGGGTTGAGCTGTTCCGCTGGCTGAAACAACTGGGTCATATCGACCTTATTATCTCGGTCAGCTATGTGTTTTTCCTCGGCGCAGTAGGTCTGATGATGGCAAACGAAAGCCTGCGCACATTGCTGAAGATCGAGAAAAAACATACCCACACACATCCCGTGCGTATGCCACTGGTAGCGCGTCTGCCGCTGAAGGTGCATTTCCCCCGCTCGAAACTGCATATCAGCGCCATCATGCCGGTGGCTATTGGCTGCGGCGTGGGCGTGATGGTGTCGCTGATGGGCATCGGTGGTGGATTTTTCCTGGTGCCTGCCATGATTTATATTTTATGTATGCCCACCAACGTGGTCATCGGCACATCGCTGTTCCAGATTATTTTTATTACCGCCAACGTCACCTTTCTGCAGGCGATTACCACCCAGACAGTGGATATTTTACTGGCGGCATTTTTGTTGGCCAGCTCAGTCATCGGCGCACAACTGGGCACGCGCTTCGGCGCCAAGCTCCCGGCGGAATATTTGCGTGCCATGCTGGCGGCGCTGGTACTGGGAGTAGCGGTGAAGCTGGCGTTTGGGCTGTTTACGCCTCCGACGGAAATTTACAGCGTGAGCGCCATTGATGAATAAGCGCTTCATATCCACACTGCTCATTACATTTTTCTTTGCGCTCCCCGCACAGGCGACACCACTGGTGGCCGACCTTTCCAATTACCGCATCGCCATGGATGCCGGGTTTAACGGCGAACGCCTGTTCCTATTTGGCGCGCGTAACGACAACGGCGATATTGTGGTGGTAATCCGTGGGCCGCAGAAAAACTTTTTGATGCGCAAAAAAGAATCCATCGGCGGCATCTGGGTCAACAGCGACCGCATGAAATTCTTCAACGTGCCTGACTTTTACGCGATGGCTTCCAGCAAACCGCTGTCCGACATCGAGCAAAGCGGGTTGTTCAAACGACTGGGCATCGGCGAAGACAATATACTCACCGTCCCGACGGATGCAAAATCGCAGGCCGCCTTCCCTGAATTTTCCCAGGCCTTTCTCAACCATCAATATGCGCGCAAGCTATACACCAAAGATGCCGGTTCGGTGAGCTTCATGGGCGAAACCTTGTTTAAAACCACGCTCGAATTCCCCGACGATATTCCGCCGGGAAATTACACCGCAGAAATATACCTCATCAGTGACGGTGAAGTGGTCGGGATGCAATCGACACCTATTACCGTCATTAAAACCGGCCTGGACGCGTTTTTATACGGCTCTGCGCATAAATACCCGGCGCTTTACGGTATTTCGGCCATTCTTCTTGCCCTCAGCGCCGGCTGGACCGCAGGCAAATTGTTTGAAAGGACATAGCGATGGAAAAGGCTCCCAAATATATGGTGTGTGTCGATAATCGCGAAGAATCCCGCGTGGCGCTGCGACTGGCCTGCATGAAAGCACGCACACGTAGCGGCACGGTGGAAATGCTGCATGTGGTACCGCCGGCGGATTTTCAAACTCTCGGCGCGGTGGCCGACCGTATGCGTGAAGAGCGGCAACGCGAAGGTACACATTTATTGAAAACACTGGCCGAAGACGCTTTTGCCGCCTACGGCGTTATCCCCAACATCCTCCTGCGTGAAGGTTCGGCGGGAGATGAGATTATCGCGGCAGCAACGGAAGACCATGACGTCATCATGGTGGTAATCGGCGTGCCCAAAGACACAGGCGGACGTGGAAAACTATCGGCATGGCTGGCCGGGCAGCTGGGAACAAACCTGCTTATTCCATTGCTGATGGTGCCGGGGAATCTGACGGATGAACAGTTGCAAAGTCTTGTTTAGTCCAGGGCGCAACCACCACCAGCGTGTCCGCTATTTTGTCGTGCCATCCCTGACGGCGCTTATCGATGCCGATCCAGACAAATCCGGCAAACAAAATAGCCGTCGAAACAATATAGCCAGCAAGGCGTAGTATAATCTGGCGAGTGGACATCCGCCCGCCAGTTTGCGCATCGACGATTTTCATACGCAGCAAAATTTTCCCCGGCGTCGCCGACCAGTAATGCCAGCATACACCAGTGACAACCAGCAGCGCCAGGCCCTGTAGCACGCAGCCCCAGAGCCAACGTGTGAGATAGCCCGAGCCGATAAGCGCATTTAAAAAAACCGCACCGGCCTGATGAGGATCGGAAAGCCCCTGCAGCTTTTCGTTCAGCGCCGTCCAGTCGATAGGGATTTCCTTATAGAGCCTGTTAAACAAAAAATCGACGAGCGGCGCGACTGGAAGCATCAGCAGAGAATCGACCGTGGCAGCCATCATACGGCGGTTAAATCCGCCGTATTGTGGGCCCGTTTCCTGTGTTTTAGGCGAGAAACCGCCTATTTTGCTTAATGTTTTCAGAGCATCTTTCATGACTTAATAATCCAGCTGATAGGAGGCACATGTTTCCATGGCTCCGACCTTACAGGCAAACGGGGTATTTTCACCACTGGAATATCGCGGGGCATGAATTTTTCCAGCGTACTTGTGGTATCACTCAATGGCATGGGGCTTTTTTCCGATTCAGAAATAACCAGCGCTCGCACTGGAACACCCCGCCCGCGCAGCGCTTCAACAGCCGTCAGCGTGTGGCTGAGTGATCCCAGATAACTGCCAGCCACCAGAATCGCCGGCCAACGTAAACCCGCCATCCAGTCGAGCATGGTGTACTGGTCGGAGATCGGCGCCATCACCCCACCTGCACCCTCCAACAGTACGGCGTCGGATTTCAGGTTGGTATGGTCGCGGCAATAGGCAATCACCTTATCAAGGTCAATGGTTTTCCCTTCGCCCAGCGCCGCCATGTTGGGAGCGATCGGCGCTGTAAAGCGCCAGGGGGAGATGGTATCCATCAAAGGCTTGGTCGGTGTCAGGCCACAGCTTTTCAGAATCAGCGCCGGGTCACTTTCGGGATCATCATAGGTGAACCCGCTGACGATGGGCTTCAGCGCCGTCACTTTTTTCCCCTGCTGGCGAAGCTGTGAGCATAGCGCAGTGACCACCAGCGTTTTGCCAATGCCTGTGCCGGTAGAGGTGATGAAAAAAGAATCCATAATTATTTCCTCAGCACTAAGTAGAGTGCCTGCCATGTGGCCGGGAGCCCCTGGGGGGTAGAAAATTTCTGGTACTCTTGTTCGAGGCGGGCGAATTGCCGTGATGTCATGAGCCCGCGCCTGCGATTGGTGCGTTTATTGCCTGCGCCGATGGATTTAAGCGCCTGCATCAGCGCCACCGTATCGGGATAATATTCCACTATGGCGGTCTGGCGCGCGGACACCAGCGAAAGCCCGACGTTCTCAGCCAGCGCCAGCAGGCGGTGGGCGGGCTCAAACTCGCTTACATGGGCAGCATTATCAATGGCGGCGAAGGATTGCTTGAGTTCAATGAGTGTGCCCTCGGCCAGGGTGGAAAGCATTACATACCCCCCTGGCGTAAGCACACGCTGCATTTCTGCCAACACAGCCTCAGGGTCGTTCGCCCATTGCAGCATGAGTGAGGAAATGATGCCGTCGATGCTTTCCGAGGCAATAGGCATCTGTGCTGCATCAGCATTGATAACTGGGTGATTCTTGCGCGCCGCATGTGTACACATACCCCCCGAGAGGTCAAATCCGAACATACGCCAGCCAAGCCCAGCCGCTTCGGTAAATAAAGCGCCTGTGCCGCAGCCTGCGTCAAGAACACGCGACATTTTGGGCAGAAGCGGTTTGACAAGCTGCAGGCAATGCTGCCGAACGACGCGCTGCAGATGGGCGTTGGCGTCATAGTCGTCTGCTGCACGGCCAAACGACGCTTTTATGGCGCTCGCGTCAAACATGGGCATGTTCCTTGATCAGCGCTTGCAGCCGCACCGTGTCGTGCCAGTGCGGCGCGTGGCCAGTATAAGGCCAGAGGGAAAGCGCAGCATGCGGAATAGCATGCGCGAATTGTTGCGACTGATCGGGCGTCACTACCACATCGCCCTCGCCATGCACAAGCAAGGTCGGTGGAAAATCGGCAAGATGTAAATCGGCGCAGGAGAATCCATCCATCAGATGTAACCACTCCAGCCAGTGCTGTGCAAGTGCCTCGCTCTTATCTTGCCGGGCCAGATGCGCACGAATTTGTGCTTCGTGGCTGTCACCCTTGATAATCAGCTCATGGGCTTTATCCAGCGTGCGGACTGGATTATTTCTGTAATTATCGCGGAATTTATCGAATTTATCGCGTTTCATGCCGATTTTCAGGTCTTTTGATTCTACAAACTGAAACGGTGCGGCAATCAATACCAATAATTGTGGGCGCAACATCCCCGTGGCAATGGCGCGCACCAAAAGCTGCCCGCCCAGTGACCAGCCGATGGCCGTGTTGCAGCCCTGCCCCATATCGGCAATACTGCGCAGCGCATCGCGCACGGACGTATGATGCGCGTATTCGCCATGAACGGCTCCCGGCACCAGCGCCAGAAGCGCGTCATGCGGCTGTCCCCAACCAGATAATGCTAAGACTCGAGCCATTTCTGCTCCTTGATGATGGCGGCCACGGCTTCGATCTGCGATTTTTCATGAATGGCCGAAAAAGCGAAGCGCAGGCGAGCGGTGTTCTCCGGCACCGTTGGCGGTCGGATGGCAGCGACCAGAAATCCCTTCTCTTCTAAATATGCTGAGGCCTGCAAAGCTTTGTCGGTTTCTTTGAGGATGAGCGGGACGATGGCGCTTTCGGCCTCTTTGATACCCAGCAGCGAAGTGAAATATTGCGCATTCTGCAGTGGTTTTTTCACCAGTTCGGGCTGAGTGACGATGATTTTTACTGCAGCCAGCGAAGCCGCAACAGTGGCGGGCGGCAAGGCGGTGTCGTAAATCAGGCTGCGGGCGGCGGTTTTTAGATAATCGCACAGAGTTTGCGAACCGCAGACATACCCGCCATAGCTTCCGGCAGCTTTGGAGAGCGTGCCCATGTAAATATCGGCATGGTGTTTTTCGGTGAGCACGCCAAAACCGTGGGCGTCATCGGTCATCAGCCAAGCATCGAATTCTTTGGCGATTGTGGCTAATTCAGAAAGCGGCGCGCGGTCACCGTCCATGCTGAAAACGGTTTCTGTGAGGATTAGGCAATGATGGTGCTCGGGCCGCGCCGAAGTAAGCAACATGCGGCAATGCTCCAGATTATTGTGAGCGAAGCGCATGACGGTAGCACCCGATAGACGCGCCGCATCGATCATGCAGGCATGGATGAATTTATCTGCTACAATTAAATCACCCGCGCCGACCAACGCCGGAATGGTGCCGAGATTGGCAAGGTAGCCGCTGCCGAAAACACACGCTGCTTGTGTAGTTTTATAAGAAGCTAACGCCGCTTCTAACTGTGCATAAAGCGGGTGATTGCCCGTGACCAGCCGCGAGGCGCCTGCCCCAGCTCCATACTGATCCAATGCGGATTTGGCGGCGGCCACCACATCCGGATGCTGCGACAGCCCCAGATAATCATTGCCGCTAAAAGAAATTAGAGTTTTGCTGCTGCGTGTTACCATAACGCCGCCTGAGCTGCCCGTTTCGCGCAGGCTGCGCTTTAATTGCCTGGCTTCAAGCAACTGTAATTTTTGCAGAAGAATGTCGTCTAATGCTGGCATTTTTGTATAAACAGGTTAAGTTTGGCTCTTAAAGCAAGGCATATAGGGTATATCGCATGAAATCTACACTACGTCACGACTGGCAAAAAGACGAAGTTCAAAAATTATTCGCCCTGCCGTTTAACGACCTGCTGTTTCGGGCGCAGGCAGTGCATCGCGAGCATTTCGACCCCAACCGGGTGCAGATTTCGACCCTGCTTTCCATCAAAACCGGCGGCTGCCCGGAAGATTGTGCATATTGCCCGCAAAGCTCCAGCTTCGATACCGGGGTGAAGGCTGAAAAATTAATGAGTAAAGACAAGGTGCTGGCCGAAGCGCTGAAAGCCAAAGCCGCAGGCGCGTCACGTTTCTGTATGGGCGCGGCATGGCGCTCGCCCAAAGATAAGGACATCGAGCAGGTTGGCGACATCATCGCCGAAGTCAAAGCGCTGGGGATGGAAACCTGCGCTACGCTCGGGATGCTCACCCAACCACAGGCCAAGCGGCTCAAGGAGCGCGGGCTGGATTATTATAACCACAATCTCGATACCTCCGAGGAATATTACGGCAAGATCATCACCACCCGCACCTACCAGGACCGGCTTGACACGCTGGCCAATGTGCGCGACGCCGGCATGAATGTCTGCTGCGGCGGCATTGTCGGCATGGGGGAAACGGTCACGGACCGTAGCGAATTATTAAGGACACTTGCTAATCTTCCACAGCATCCCGAAAGCGTGCCCATCAACCTGCTGGTACAGGTGGAAGGCACCAAACTGGCGGGAACCACGCCGCTGGACGCGTTTGAGTTTATCCGCACCATCGCCGTGGCGCGCATCATGATGCCTGAGTCCTTTGTACGGCTTTCTGCCGGGCGCGAGGAAATGAACGAGCAGACGCAGGCACTGTGTTTCCTTGCCGGTGCCAATTCCATTTTCTACGGCGAAAAACTGCTGACCACGCCAAACCCCGAGGCCGATCGCGACATGGAGCTGTTTGGCAAGCTGGGTATTAAACCCCTTGAACTGGCCGAGTGCAAAGAACAGCACGCCGCCTAATGTGCGCTAGCAAGCATAAGAATCCTGCATGGTATGACGACGGCATGCCACATCTCTGGCTGCCCTACACTCAGATGAAAACTTCCGCGGCGCCGCTTCCCGTCGTTTCCACTCAAGGCTGCAAAATCAAGCTGACCGATGGCCGCGAGCTCATCGACGGAATCGCCTCATGGTGGACGGCCTGCCACGGCTATAACCACCCGCATATCGTCGGCATGATGAAAAAACAACTCGAGGTAATGCCGCATGTGATGCTAGGCGGGCTGGTCCACGAGCAAGCACTTACCTTAGCTGCGCGCCTGAGTAAAATGACCGGACTGCCCCGCGTATTCTTTGGCGATTCGGGTTCTGTGGCGGTGGAGATTGCGCTGAAAATCGCGCTGCAATTTTGGCGCAACCGCGGCAAGCCCAACAAAGACCGATTCATCTGTTTCCGCCACGGCTATCATGGCGACACGCTGGGAGCGATGTCGGTGTCGGACCCAGAAAAATCGCTGCACAAGGCATTCCGTAATTCAGTCATCAAACAATATGTGGTCGATATTCCGACAGACGAATACGGTTTCTCTGAGTTTGATTCGCTTCTCTCCGGCGTACATGGAAATATCGCCGGTGTTATTATCGAGCCACTAGTGCAGGCGGCAGGTGGGATGATTTTCCATAGCGCCGACATACTGGCCGAAATCGCCCGTATCGCAAAAAAACACCAGATACTTTTTATTGCCGATGAAATTGCCACGGGCTTTGGCCGCACAGGAAACATGTTTGCCTGCAACGAAGCGGGGGTCGTGCCTGATATTATGTGTGTGGGCAAAGCCTTGACCGGCGGCACAATGACGCTGGCGGCCACGCTAGTGACCGAAGAGATTTTCAAGGCATTTTACGACGACAACCCCGAAGCAGCCTTCATGCACGGCCCTACCTTCATGGGCAATCCACTGGCCTGCGCGGCAGCGAATGCCTCGCTCGATCTGTTTGAAAAAGAGCCGCGGATGAAACAGGTGGAAGCGATTGAAGCGCAGCTCACTGAAGAATTACGGCCCTGCGGCAACCTGTCCGGCGTGGTGGATGTGCGCGTTAAGGGCGCCATTGGCGTAGTGCAGCTGGAAAAAATCGATATCCCCGCACTGAAGGCCAAATTCCTTGAGCACGGCGTATGGATACGGCCGCTGGGCGACATAGTTTACCTGATGCCGTCTTTCACTATCACCCCGGAAGAGCTCACTAAATTAACCCGCAGCGTGGCTCTGGTACTTGGTTTGCAGGGCAAAAGATAGCGATTGACGCCTGAATTCTTTTTCGTTAAATAGTTAACAATATTTAACCTACAAGGATTTTTAAATGCACCCCGTTCGCAGTAATAAAAAATATGTGTTGGGAATCGATATCGGTGGCACCGGCATTAAAGCAAAACTATTCGAAGTGAGCGGTAGCAACTTACCCTCTGTATCCGGGTGGGAATCAAACCAGAACACAAATAAAGGCCTCGACGAACATGTAAGGCAAATCACCGCTGTGGTTCGGGAAGCCAATAAATATATCCGGGAGCAAGGTGCGGCGCTGGTGGGCATAGGCATTGCCAGTCCCGGACGCTTCGATGAATTTGGGCATATAAAACCCGGCACTAATACCAACCTCGAACTCACCAAAGGCGAATTCGATAGTGTGAATCTCAAGGAAGAATACAGCCGGGCAATAAGCGATTCGTTCGCAGCCCTCCCTCCCCTTTATGTGTGCAATGACGGCAACGCTATGCTGGCAGGGATGATGGATGCTATCCGTACGCAGACGGCAGAAGGTCTGGTGGACCAGAACGGCAAGGATGTTACCAAATTTGGCCTAGCAAAGCAGCACGTAGCGTTGTTTGGTATCGGCACGGGCGTTGGCCACGCGATTGTAAATATGGATATATCAGGAAACGATTATAAGTTTGTCACTGACGGTCACGCCAGCAAGCTGCGTGTCAAAATTGACTCACAAGACTGGCCGATGGTGGAAAAGGCCATGAAAGCCATTGTCGCGCCCGATAAAATAATCGCTTTCCCTGCAGAACATGAAGTGCGCGCCGAAGATTTATTCCGCGCTCCCGTCATCAATGCGCTGGCAGATGGCTATGCCGAACCTGACAATGCAGAACATCAGGCGGTATTGCGTTTTGCCGGAAAATATATGGCACGCACCATTGCGCTTATCAAAAGCGGTCAGTCACAGGATGTTGATTCGGGTAACGCCTGGTCAGATGCTGATAAAGCAGAGGCAGCAAAGACCAGCGTTTATCTCATCGGCGGGAAGATGGGTACAAGACCTATCGGCAAAAAAATTATTGAGTATGCCGCCGCCGAGCTTAAAGCTCTGAATATCGATGATGTGAAGCTGGTGCAGTTTAAGGGCGATGACAACCCGCAGCGTCAGGCCGCGCTCCTGGTGCCTCCAGCTGAGTATCGCGGGGGACCGGCCGTGGCGGCGTAAGATAATTCATTATGTAAAAAAGCCCGGCCACATGGCCGGGCTTTTTTGTGTCTAGTCTAATATCGCTTATTTTTTGCCCGAGAAATCATTCAGGTCTTCAGCGATGCGGCGCTTGATGGCGTTTTTATCGAGCGCGGAAATGCCATAACGGATGCCCAGCAGCGCGAAGTCTTCATCCGACAACGCGATGGGAATTTGAACCGCTTCGGGATAAGCCACCGGCAGTTCGATGATGCGGCGGACGACATCCGACAGGCGCATTTCGTTGCGGATGGCTTCGTCGATGATTTTATTGGCCACGCGCAGGTCGCATTCAACGGCTTCCTGTTCGAGCCCGGTGGGTGCTTTATTCACGGTTTTGATCTCCTGTTTTAAGAAAGTTTCCGGTGCGGTCGGCTGCACGACCACACTGGCCAGCTTCGGCTTGTTGTCAGCTGCCTGCATGGCGGGTTTGTTGGTCATGGCACCATTAGTGGCGGGTTCAAATGACATGGCGGGCTTCTCCTCTGGTTTGGGTGTGACGGGGTATGTGGCCTGAGTGACAGGCGCAGGTTTTACTTCGGCTAGCGCTGGCTTGATTTCAGCAACGGGCACAACTTTGACTTCGGGTTTAAGTTCGGCGGTGTGTTTGGTTTCGGGCTTTACTTCAGGTGCTGGGATAGCAGTGAAGGATTTAAAATCCTGTAACTTGATGGGAGCAATGGCAGGTGGCGCTTCAGCGGCGGGCTTCTCAACAGGTGCGGGCACAGCAACTGCAGCCAGAGCAGCAGGAACAATAGCGGCAGGGTTTTCTACTGGTGCCGATGCGGCAACAGCAACCGGGGCAACGGGAGCAGCAGGTTTTTCGGCCTGGACGGAAGCCAGCGTGAGTGACGGGCGGGGGCTGTCAGGGTGAGAAATTTCGCCAATATCGCTCATGCGGCGATAGACCGTTGCGTAAGCTTCCATGCGGCCATCATTGTATTGCTCGATTTCCACCGCGTGCTCATTGCTCTCGCTGACCAGCAGCGTGTATTTGAATTCCTGGCCTTTATCTTCGGCAGGCAAAGCGCCTTTGCGGAAGTCGCCGGAGAAGATACGGCCTTTGAGTGCCTGTATTTCACGTTTATAGTTAGGTACCAGCCAGCCTTTGAATTCAGCCGGGGGCTCCTTGCAGGCAAGCCTGGTTGCGTCTTGCTTGTCGGTAACGTTTTCGAGATCGTTGGCTTCAAAAAGCTTGATGCGGTCGGAGATAGTCAGGCGGCGCGAGAGGGCAAGATAATATTCGCCTTCGGATTCGGCCACAATCATCGACACGCCGGTGGTGGTGCCCGTGGATTCTTTTTCAGGGATAAGGCCGAACGAGGTCAGAGTTTCGTCGCCGAACTGATACGTATTGATGGCGGACACCTGAAGGCGTTGGCCGGAAAGCGAACTCTGCGGCACAAACCCAAACCCGATAGAACTCCCCACCTGAAGCTGCTCCGGCTGCAGTTTGTCCTGCGCCTGGTTTTTCTTCATCGGTTTCCAAAAATCAGAAATGGCGTCCAGCATAGTATTCACCCCCATTCTACTTATTCTTCTCCCGCATAATCCGGGCCTTGTCGCGTTCCCATTCGCGCTTTTTTATCGTGTCGCGCTTTTCGTAGTCTTTTTTACCAGTCGCCAGCCCCAGCTTGATTTTGGCAATACCGCGGCTGTTAAAATAAAAGGATAACGGAATCAACGTCACCCCTTTGGTCTTCACCCTCCCCATCAACTTCTTCATCTGCTTCTTATGCAGCAGCAGCTTCCGCGGACGGCGCGGCTCGTGATTAAAACGGTTACCGCCACTGTATTCGGGAATGTTGAGGTTGAAGATCCAGATGGCATCTTCTTTTTCTCCAGCATGGGCATCGCTGATATTCACCTTGCCCTGGCGCAGAGACTTGACCTCGGTTCCCACCAATACAATCCCGGCTTCAAATTCCTCTTCGATCGAATATTCAAACCGCGCTTTGCGGTTGAACGAGATCGTCTTGGATTGTGATACGTCGTTCATGGATCGGCTCGTCAATAAAGATGAAAATTTGCTTTAGATCAAGCCTAAATTATTTAACACTTTTGCGATGTGTTTTTTATTGAGTTCGCTGACTTCTACCAACGGTAGCCGGAGCTGCGGAGAGCATTTGCCCAGAAGTGAGGCGGCATACTTAACAGGCGCCGGACTGGTTTCGCAAAACATTATCTCATGCAGGCTCACGAGCGACTCATGTAATTTGAGCGCTTTGGCGTAATCCCCGGCCAGCGTCGCTTCCTGAACCTGCGCACAGATTTTTGGCGCGATGTTGGAGCTGACCGAAATACAGCCCTGCCCGCCCGACACGTTGAAGGCCACCGCTGTCATGTCTTCACCCGAGAAAAGCTGGAGGTGTTTTTTCTGGCGCGCACGAAGCGTAGGCACGCGGGCAAGGTCGCCTGTTGCATCTTTGATGCCAACGATGCGCGGCAGTTCAGACAGGCGCGCCAGCGTGTCGTCAGAGATATCCACAATGCTGCGGGCGGGAATGTTATAAATAAAAATCGGCAGTTTCGTGGCATCATGGATCGCTTTAAAATGCTGATAGAGGCCTTCCTGCGTAGGCTTATTATAATAGGGCGCAACGACAAGCGCGGCATCAGCACCCACTTTTTGGGCATGCAATGTGGTCATAATGGCTTCGTCGGTGGAGTTTGAGCCGGTGCCGGCCATGACTTTGGCGCGACCTTTGGCTACTTCTACGCACAAATCGATGACGCGGTTATGCTCCTCGTGAGTCAGCGTCGGCGATTCGCCAGTGGTGCCGCAGGGAACAAGCCCATGCACGCCCTGCCCGATTTGCCATTCGACAAACGACTGGAATGCCTTTTCATCCACCTTGCTTTTGGCAAACGGGGTGATCAGCGCGGTATAAATGCCTTTGAATTGCATACAATAAGCCATTATTTAAAGGAAGGCAGCCTATACCAATGCCGTGAAACTGCAAGAATCTATATTATTACTTGTCTCAGAGGAAAAATATGACTAGAAACTATTAATTATTTTTAACTTTATTGCAGGTAATTCATCATCATGAGCGTGCCCACTGTTTCGTTTTCCGCGGTAAGAAAAGGCGACGGGATTCCGCCTTCAGAGAAGGAAAATCACATCGCCGTACAGGTTTCGGGAATCAGGAACAATAAACTGCCGGCTTTTCTCGAAGCGTTGACGATGGGCAATAACGGCAAGTTCATGGGCTATACGATAGAATCGTCAGGCAACGGGGAAGCAACGATTACCGCGCGCTTAGGCACCATCGACATGGCGCGCTCTTATACTGACTCGGTGATAAAAATCCTGAATATGGAAAATCAGTCCAACCAACTCCGCGAGCAACTGAAACCTGCCTGTAATGCCTTTATCGCGGCAAACGCTCCAGCTGTTGCGTAATATTTCAAAGATTTCATTTCCGCTTTCCGCATAATCGGGTATGACCTCTGCATCGTCGGGGAGTGGCGCAGTCCGCCTCCCGAATGTGAGTGAGGGAATATCGTCTAAAGCGCTACCGGACTTAATTGGTAGCGCTAAAATGTCGGGGAGTGGCGCAGTCCGGTAGCGCATCTGGTTTGGGACCAGAGGGTCGCAGGTTCGAATCCTGTCTCCCCGACCATTTATAAAATCGCTGGTGTCCGCAGAGAGCCGTCAGACATAGACTGAGAGCCAGTTTCAAAAGATTCATGACTCGCCAGCTATCTTGCCGAATCGTTGACATTCGGAGCATTTGGGGGTAACATTTATAGCAGTTACCCCCTACTCTCGATGGAGTTACCCCCATGCCCCTTACGAACACGGCGATTCGTAATGTCAAACCCAAGAACAAGCCTTTCAAGTTATCCGACGGCGGCGGACTTTTCCTGCTGGTGCAGCCCAACGGCAGCAAATGGTGGCGTTACAAATACCGCTACGCGGGCCGGGAAAAGCTGCTGGCTATCGGCGCATACCCGGACGTAAGCCTGTCCGACGCCAGAGAAGCCCATTATCAGGCGCGAAAAACCCTTAAAGCAGGCAATGACCCTAGTGAGGCCAAAAAAGAGGCCAAGCGCCTTGTTGCCATCAAAGCCGACAACAATTTCGAGGCCATAGCCCGTGAATGGCATGAGCAGCACTTGCACGAATGGGCGCCCCACTATGCCCGCGACGTAATCAACCGGCTTGAAACACATCTATTCCCTAAGCTGCGATACAGGCCGATAGCCGATATAGCCTCAACAGAAATTCTGGCCGTTTTGCGCGTCATTGAAAAATCGGGCGCACTGGACATGGCGCAGCGCATGATGCAAACCTGCGCCCAGGTATATCGGTATGCCATCATTACCGGACGGGCGAAGCACAATCCGGTTACGGATTTGCGGGGCGCATTGAAAACCCCCATCGTCAAGCATCACTCTTATCTTAGCGCAGATCAGTTGCCCGAATATCTGCAAAAGCTGAATGCCTATGACGGCACATTGCAAACCAAGCTGGCGCTTAAATTTCTTTTGCTGACATTCGTTCGCACCACTGAATTGCGAGGGGCAGAATGGGCAGAGGTGAATTTTGAAAAGGCCGAATGGCGCATCCCCGCCGAACGGATGAAGATGAAAGACCCGCATATTGTCCCCCTTGCCTCCCAAGCCATAAAAATTTTGAAGGAGTTGCAAAAACACAGCGGCAACCGGCAGCACGTTTTTCCTAGTCAAAACAAACCCTCGAATTTTATGTCTGCCAACACCATGCTTTTTGCCCTATACCGCATGGGGTATCACAGCCGCACCACCGGCCACGGTTTCCGCGCCACGGCCAGCACCATCCTCAATGAGCATGGTTTCGTCCCGGACGTGATTGAGCGCCAGCTTGCACATTGCGAACGCAATAAAGTCCGCGCCGCATATAATCACGCCCAATACCTGCCGGAACGTCGGAAGATGATGCAATGGTGGGCAGACCATATAGATACCCTAGAGGGGTAAAGTATGCCCTGCTGGGGTATAGAATACGCTCTTTATCGCTCTTGTTGATTTTCAGAAGCTCTGTCGCGCCCCAACAGTTTTTTGGCACCATAAATCACTGCGCCTACGCCAACCGTCGCACCTGCCACGACGAGGCCTTTTTTACCCACCCATTTTTCTTTGGAAAGACGACCAATCCAGCTTTCTTCCGTTTTGGCCGTCTCGGTGGCGAGCGAAGAACTTGAGTAATGCCCGGATGACACGCTGGGCTTCCCACGCGCAGAAGCTTTTCGACCAAGGTAGGCTTACAGACGAAGACATTGTCATTGCCCCAGTGGTCACCGCATCCGTGCGCAAAGGGCAACGAGACTCGCTTAAGGCTATGAAGCTGCCTTTCGGTAAGTGAATTAGATCAATCATCTTCTACTCCTGAGGATGGCTTCGTATTGGTTTGGGAAAGTAAGGGTTTGGTCAGACGCGACTTGAATATTCCAACTGGGAAAAAGACAAACAAGACCGGCTCAATGCTGTGGAAATAGGGCGTTACACCAATACGAGATTTATAGCGACCTAGATGCTTCGATTAGGACTGGCTGTCCATTTTGCCAGCCGTCCTTCTTCCGGGCGTTCTGTTTTTGCCAGTGCTGGCAAATAGTATTGCTGACTTTGACCAGCCAACCACGGTCTTTCGTCATTTCCAGCACATCCGCCGTGGCGAAATACTTGGTGGAATTTGGGGAAAAATTACCGAGCGGCTTGAGCAACCGGGCATTGACCAGCGCGGGAATATCGTGCGGCTGGCAATTCAGCACCCAGCCCGCTTGTTCCGCCGTGAGGCGGGCGGGCAGTTGTCCCAAGAGCGACAGGAACCGTTGCTGTTCTTCTTTCATGCAAAACCAGTCGCAGCCCGCCCCGAAAAGAGAACAAGACTTTCACTATTGCAAAAATATCAGTGTTAAAGTATGGGGTTTTCTTTATCATTGCTGGAAATGAAAATGTCCGTTAGCCACATTGAAAGCCTTGTTCCCAAAGAACATCATGCTTTGCTTTTTCAATTTTTTCTCGTGTTTTCACGTTTTGAATATGCGCTGAAACGTGCTGGTTTCGCAAACAACTCCGGCGGCAAGGTCAGTGCAAATTGGGACGCATTTGCATCAAAATACAATGCCGCGTTCGAGCCGGGAAAATCCACCGAACTCCAACAAGCATACACCTATTTCAAAGAACATCCGCCGCGCAAACAGATTTTGAAAGCCAGTGTGCTTGATTGGTCAGAGCCGAATGCCCTTGGCCACGAGCCGGTGCTTATTTGGTTGCTTGGTAGCATTCGCATCGTCCGAAATAATCTTTTTCACGGAGGCAAGTTTCCGATTGCGCCGATTGAGGAACCTGCCCGTAATCCGCTTTTGCTGCATCATGCCCTCACGGTTATTGATGCCTGCCTTCCCTTGGATGCAAAAGTGAACGAATATTTTATCACGGTCGAAGGATAACGACCCAAACTGCAATGGACGACCTGATTAAACTTGTCCGCACTTACCGCCTGACGGCGGGACTGGCAGAACGGCTCCGGCTGGCGGAAGCCATCTTCCACCTGATTGCGCCGGATTTACGCGCTTTCGTATTCAACGCCATTGTGCCGCAGGCTGCCGAGGACGTGTCGCAGGAGGTTTTGATAAGCATCACAAAAAGCTTGAAAACATTTGAAGGCAGTTCAAACGGGGAATTTTGGAAATGGTGTTACAAAATTGCCCGCCGCAGGATTTATGACCATATTAAAAAAAGGGACAGTGACCGCTTGCAGCCCTTGCCACATGAGGAGCTTTTGGATTTAGTGGACGCATCAGAACAGGCTGAACCCCTGACGGCGGCAGACCGGCACGATTTGGAATACGCCCTGAATTTGCTGGACAGTTCAAAACCCGAATGCCGGGGTTATCTTTGGAATCATTATGTGATCGGATTCGATTACAGCGAGATTGCCGAGGAACAAAACCTGAATTACGATAACGTGAGAATGAAAATCGGGCGATGCTTGGAAGAAGCCAAGTCGCTCGTTGCCTGACCATGCCAGACCAAAACACAGACGCCGAAGCCGCCTTGCAAAAGCTGGGGCATCGGGTGCGCCTTGGCTGGGCAAAGAAACATCCTATCCCGGATAAAAGCCTTGAGTCGGTCAAAAACACCGTGCGCGAGCAGTGGGAGCAGGAGCAGACCATGAGCCGCACCAGCAAGCCCGCGCCAAGCCCCACAAAAGACCGGAAGCCGAAGCCCCCGGAACCGGAGCGGTAGCACCTACTTTCGATGCCGAATGGCATTGATGAATTTTGCGAAAGCGGCAATCAATTCCGCGATTGCGTTAATCAGTAAAGCGATGGTGATAATCTTCATGGTTTTTCCCTCATTTTGTCCGCCTTAATTGGCGTGACGTGAGCGAAACAAAGAGCCGGTTTTCAGGGCAGAACGAGCAAGGCCGCGCCGCCGCACAGCGGGGCAGAGCTGCACAAGCGCAGCACGGAAGCGAGCCGCCTTGAAGGTTGTGCGTGAACGGCTAGAAAAAGCGAATCACGCCGGAGGCGGCAGATGGGGAGAAAACTTGATAGTCACCGAATGATTTATGGAATTGCCCAATGGTCAATTTTCTGCTATGGTTTTGCTAATTCCTTCATGGCTGAATCGGACTCGAATCCGCAGCAAAATTGCTGGTTTTTTCCGGGGGTAACTTTGGGGGTAAGCCGGGCTTTTCACATCGGAATTTTCTCAATTGATTCAGATGCTTCACCCCATAATGTTAATCCTGTCTCCGACCACATTATTCGGAAAAATATCTCAGTTCGCTGTACTGAACAGCAGCGCGTTCAGCCATACGAGAGAACAGGGTATCCGTATATTCTTTGGGGGTTCCAGAGAGGAGAATAAACATGGGGTCGGTTTCAATTCTCACATTCACATTATTGTAATCAGGGTTGATATGGACGCGTACCTGACCACCCGTGCTTAACACCTCCGGCCGTTCAGCCACTATCAGGACGCCGTCGCCTTCAGACTCCTCTTTCACGCATCTGAGTCCAAAAAGGGTAAGCGAGGAGCGCGCCGCATACTCCGCGTGAGGAATATCAGTGCGGAAGATATGAGTTTCGTCATTGCCATCAAGGTTACCGCATCCGGCCATAGCGAACGACAGCAGGGACAGGGTAATTCGCTTCATCATAGGGCACTCCTACATAGAAATTAAAGGCATGTGCGTATAAATTTTCAATATGGTTAGGCGAAATCTCTTAAAAAACATGGTTTCAAAAAATTGCCATTCCGGGCAAAATGCACTAGCGTTATAAAAAATGGAGGACGGTATGAAAAAGATTATTCTGGTAATTGTTATCCTGCTCATTGCCTGCGGGGTAATGCTGTTTATGAACCTTGATAGCGCCGCCAAGGCCATTATTGAGGCGGCGGGTTCCAAAGCCGTGGGAACGCAGGTGCGCGTAGGCAGCTTTGATGTCTCTTTTGCCAGCAGGGCGGCGAATATGAGCAGCCTGTCGGTCGCTAATCCCAAAGGGTTCAGCTCCGACTATCTCCTTAAAACCCAAAAAATTTCGGTAACGCTCGGCGATGTCAGCACTAAGCTTGTGATTATCAAAGAGGTGGTGGTGGATGGCATGTCGGTCAACTATGAGCTGGGGCAACAGGGCACCAATCTTGACGCACTGCAGAGTAATATCCGCTCTGGCGGCGGCAAAGAAGCTCCAGCACAAGCTGGCGCCACAAGCAACAGTCCCGAGGTTGTTATTGAGACGCTGCGCATCACCAACGCCAAGGTCACTCCTTCGGTGGGCGCCATCCAAAAACAAATCAGCCTGCCGGACATCGTTCTGACCAATATCGGCAGTAAGAGTAACCCGGCAACCCCAGTGCAGGTGGCTTCGCAAGTTATCGCCAAAGTGCTGACGGTCTCGACCACAGCGGTGATGCAGTCCGGATTTGGCGCGCCGGTGGATACGATTCAGAAAGGCATCAAGAGCCTGCTGCCGAGGTAACCGGTTTTTTCCTTACCGCATATAAAAACGGAATGGCGGCGATTTGTGCAATAACGCAGAAGGCGATGACCGCCGGTATCGACACATCATATAGCATCCCGATGATGGCGCTGCCGATGAACCATGCCACGCCATAACCCGCCGTAAAAATGCCGTAGGCTGAAGCGCGGCGTTCTTTGGGCACCATGGTAGCAACTGCTGCAGGAATCATGGATTCATGCACGCCCATGCCGATGCCCCAGAGAATGGTTCCTGCCATGGCCGCTGCAAACCCACCCAGGAAAACCAACGGGGCAAACAGCGTTGTCACTAACGTCAAGGGGATAAGAATAATGATGCCATTTTTGTCAAAAAGCTTGCCCAGCAGAAGTGAGCTCAAACCACTGATGCCAAGCGCGAGAGAATAAAAAACAGGAATCCAGCTGACTGGTACGGTGCTTGTTTTACCAAAATGGTAGGAGATAAGTGAGAAGTCGGGAACCGCCGCCGCCACTAGCGCAGCAGCGATCATATAAAGCCAGAAGGCGCGTGAAAGTCTTTCGGCACTAAGAGGCGGTGATGACGGCGGTGCAAGATCTTCGGGTTTTGGATAAAGCAACCGCGCGGTAATGACGAGTGCGACGGTCAGCAATGCCGGAATCAATAGCATGGCAAATGCGGTTTTGTAATCACCTTGCCTTGCCAACACTACGGCAACGATAAGCGGACCGGAAAACGCACCAAGTTTATCCAGTGCCTCGTGTAGCCCGAATACCCAGCCATGGCCGATAAGATTTCCTGCATGTGAAAGCATGGCGTTGCGCGGTGGGTTGCGCGTGGCTTTGCCGATGCGCTCGACGACGATCAGCAGTGCCGCCACCTGCCAGCTTCCGGCCAATGCCAAAAGTGGCACCGATAACATTTGAATGACATAGCCGAAAATAGTGATGGGCCAGAATTGCCCAGTCTTTTCTGCCAACCGACCGGAAAAATACCGCAGGCCGTAGCCCAGCAATTCACCCAGTCCCGCGATAATGCCCACCTCGGCGCCGTTGGCGCCAAGCTGCGCCAGATAGGGGCCGACGATGCTGCGCGAGCCTTCATAGGTAATGTCTGCAAACAGGCTGACAATGCCAATCATCAGCACAAAACGGAAGGCGCGTGTTTGGGGGGTTACGATTTCCACCAGCGAATCGCAGGAGATTTTGCCGTGCGCGGGGTAACGCTCCGTACCTTTCGCTGGACCCAAGCGGGTTCTTTGCCGGAAGGTATGCGGATATGGGCGATGGAGCCGCCTGTAATAAGGGTGTTGCGGTCTTTCTCGCCCGGCCAGTCATAAAGCACTGAGGGTATGCCCACCTCTTCCATGTTGAGCGCAATGCGGTCAGCCTGCGGGTCGCGATCGTTAGCGGTCATGACATTCATCACCACCATTCCCCTTGGCTCTAAAATCCGTTCGACGTTACGGAAAAAATCCTGCGTGATGAATTGCAGCGGAATGGTGGCGTCGGGACTGAAGGCATCGATTGCAATAGCGTCATAGGTTTCTTTGCTATTCATGATAAATTCAAAACCGTCTTCAACGATACATTCGATTGTCTCGGGCATTTGAAAATGGCGCCTTGCGATATCGAACGAATGCGGGTTCACGTCCACCACCGTCACCTCGCAGCCCAGCTTGTGCAACATCGTGGCAAGCGTGCCGCCGGCACAACCGATCATCAGCACGCGCGAAGCATTGACCTGACGGATGATGCTGAACATTACATGCACATAGATACAGGTGCTGACGCCTTCTTCATCAACCTGGCTATGGAAACATTTGTCCTGATAATAGGTGCAGGTGCCGTCGGTTTTCGATTTGACGATACGGATATTGCCGAATTCAGTGTTCAGCTCTTCAAGCAGAATCATGTTTTTTCAGCCCCCACACAATTCGAGCGCCAGATAATGCCGATGAACAGCCCTTTGGCGCGGGGCAAAATAAGAAGCCCCATGACCAGCGCAAAACCCGGCCAGACAACCATAGACACCCATTCGGGCCAGTCGGTATGCGGCACGACGTCCAGAAGCACCGGTGCCATGACCTGCCCCACCAGCACAATGGTGAGCCATGCCGGGCCGTCATCGGCGCGGATATGCCCGAAACGCTCGCCACAGACAGCGCATTGCTCCACCGGCTTCAGATAGCTGGCAAATAATGCCCCCTCGCCGCAATTGGGGCAGCGGCCAATAAGCGCACGCACCACGGTAAGCCAAAAGTCATGGCGGGGTACTTTTATGTCAGGTTCGGTCATGACGTTTTCGATTCAAAATGGTTTTGTCACCATCAGCCAGAATACCACGGCCACGGCAGGAAAAGCCAGTGAACCGAGGATAGTCCACCAGCGATTAAATATCCAGTACAAGTGAGGCACCTCCGTATTATTCTGCAGTGCGGCCACCGTCATATCGCGCATCCTGATTTGCATCCACACCACCGGCAGCCAGCAGGCACCGGCAAAAAAATAGAGTATAAGCCCCCACATCACCCAGCGATCGCTTAAACTATGCCCGCCCAAATGCATCAACTCTAAGCCGCTTACCAGCTGGATCACCACCGAAGGAGCAGTGAAAAGCCAGTCGGCAATCACCACATGCCGCGTGGCAAAATGCATACCCGCCAGGTCTTTGCTGCGGTTGGCCATAAAAAGGAAGAAAGCGCTGCCCAGCCCCGTGCCAAACAGCAGCGTAGAGCTTACAATGTGAATTAGTTTGAGGTCGAGGTAGTCCATACGTTATTATTACAGTACATGGATAAAAATATAACAGAAAAATCCTGTGACGGGGTTTGGTATGTATATGATGGCAAATGCCCGTTATGCCGAACAGCGGCGCGTGCTATCCGCATCCGCGAAAGCGCCGGAGAACTGCACCTGATCAATGCGCGTGAAGAAGCCGGCCATCCCGTAATCCAGGAAATCAATGCCCGCGGGCTGGATATTGATAAAGGCACGGTCATTAAATTTGGTGGAAATTTCTATCATGGCGGCGATGCGATGGTGATGATGGCATTGCTTGGGAGCCGCTCAGGCTGGTTTAACAGGTTGAATGGCCTTTTGTTCCGCTCCCCCATCGTCGCACGGTTCTGCTACCCCGCTATCCGTTCAGGCCGCAACCTGTTACTGTGGTTCAAAGGCGTTGGACAAATCCGCAATCTGGAAAATGATCATGAATAATCCCCCTACACCCGCTATCACCGAAGGCCAGCTTATCCGCACGGCATTGGGCGAGGCATGGTGCAATCTCTCGCCTAAAACCCAGAAGCGCTTCGAAAACGACCCCGAGCGACAGGAATATATCGGGCTGATGTCGGAGGTGAGCTGCACCCGGCTCGGAAAAATGATGGCAGCATTCGCCAAACTCTTCGGTTCCCCCCTGATTCCCCATAGCGGCCGCGATGTCCCCATAGAGGTGCTGGTTTATAAAAAGCCTGGAAATTCTGACATCTTCAAGAAGCGTACCTATTTTTTCAAAAATACGCCGCCCTTTACCGTGCAGACCCACATGCATGTGAATGAGCGCGGCGAATTCATGGAATATGCGGGACTTGGACTGGGATTAAAAATGGCGGTGCGCGCAAAAGACGGGAAACTTTATTTCCACGGCCTTGGTTACGGCCTGTCAGTGGGGAAATACCTTCTGCCCATCCCGGCGTTCCTTTCACCGGGTATTGCCTTTATTGAACATTCCGATTACGGCGAAAAACAATTCCGCGTCCGCATCGAAATGCGTCATCCGTGGTTCGGCGTGATGTTCATCCAGGATGGTGTGTTCGGCGAAAAAAATGGCTAACGTACTTATCCTCGGCGGCTATGGCAATTTCGGCAAGCGCATCGCGCGCAGGCTGGTCGCTTCAGGTGTTACGGTTATCATCGCCGGGCGAAACGCAGACAAAGCAAAGTCCCTCGCCGCCACGCTGGGCAGCGGCGCAACGGGCGAAGCGGTTGATGCCGAACAGGGTTTGAAGGAAGCGCTGGAGCGGCTTAAGCCAAGCGTGGTGGTCAACACCTGTGGTCCTTTCCAGCTAAAAAATTACGACGTAGCGCAAGCCTGTATCGCTATGGGTATCCACTATATCGATCTTGCTGACGGACGCGAATTCGTAACCGGTATTACCACACTCAATACCTCGGCAAAAGCTGCTGGTGTATGGGTCATCAGCGGCGCCAGCACAGTACCGGGTTTATCATCTGCCGTGCTCGATCATTACAAGCCAGAATTTTCTCAGATCGATTCGCTGACATTCGGCATCAGCCCCGGCCAGAAAGCCGAGCGCGGGCTGGCCACCGCACAAGGCATTCTCACCTATGTCGGCAAACCCCTGAAGCCTGTCCCCGGAGACACCCGCACACGCTACGGCTGGCAAGACATCTACGCTCAGGATTATCCTGTGCTGGGGCGGCGCTGGATGGCCAATTGCGACATCCCCGACCTCGACCTGCTCCCGGCGCGTTACGGCATCGACCAGATACAGTTTTCAGCCGGCATGGAAAATAGTGTTCTGCATATTGGCATCTGGTGCGTTAGCTGGCTGGCGCGCCTCCTGCCGCTTGACCTCGCCGCTCATGCCGCTTTTTTCCTCGGACTCAGCCACTGGTTTGACCGGTTCGGTACAGATGCGGGGGGAATGCACATGCTGATCGAAGGTAAAAACACTGAAGGCAAAGCACATCGCCGGGCGTGGTTCATCATCGCCAGGAATGGGGACGGGCCTTATATTCCCTGTGTTCCAGCCATCGTGCTGGCGCGAAAACTGGCAGCTAGCCAGATGGCGGGAGCTGGGGCAGTACCGTGTGTGGGCATGATAACGCTCGAGGAATATCGCGAAGAATTACGGTCTTTTGCCGTAACTACTTATGATTGATACTCAGTTTTCGATGATTTTGGTGAGGCGTTTGATGGAGTCTTCGAGCTTGTTATAGATGGTCGAAGCAACATGATGAAGGTCGTCATATTGGGTCTGTAATTGCAGCACCGCAGCATCAAGATTGGCGCGTTCCTTCCGCAATTCCTGATTTTCTTTTAATAATTCAGGATTTTCACTCGCTTGGCCGGGGGGCAGTTGCTCAAGGTTGCGTTCCAGGCGTTCAAGCGCCCCGAGCAGGCGCTCAGTGGCACTAAGAAGAGGATGTTCGGCTGCAGCCGCCATAGCTGAATCGTTTTTGGATTCTTTTTGGTTGAGAAGTTCGTAAGCGTATGCTTGATACATGTACGACCCTTAAGATACGGTATGCTAACACCGCAACCATACCACGCCATTAGTAAAGGTAAAAGCATTTTATCATGATGCCACAGACTGTAACACCGCCTTCATCCGACCCCTCCGTGCGCGAACTTGCCAACGCCATCCGGGCGCTGGCAATGGATGCGGTGGAAAAAGCCAACTCCGGACATCCAGGAATGCCCATGGGCATGGCCGATGTTGCCACCGCGCTTTTTGCCAATCACCTGAATTTTGACCCCGCCCATCCCGACTGGCCGAACCGCGACCGGTTCATCCTCTCCGCCGGACATGGCTCGATGCTGCAATACGCGTTATTGTACCTCACCGGGTATGAGGACATCACGCTCGATGAAATCAAAAATTTCCGCCAGTTGGGCGCCAGAACCGCCGGACACCCGGAATTCGGCCATGCTGCTGGTATCGAAACCACCACCGGCCCCTTGGGGCAAGGTTTGGCCAATGCCGTGGGTATGGCGCTGGCCGAGCGCATGCTGGCGGCGCGCTTCGGCGATATCGTCAACCACTACACGTATGTTATCGCCGGTGACGGCTGCCTGATGGAAGGTATCAGCCAGGAAGCGATTTCGCTGGCAGGCCACCTGAAATTGAACAAACTCATTGTGCTGTGGGACGATAATAAAATCAGCATCGACGGACCGACGAGCCTTGCCACGTCAGAAGATCAACTGAAACGTTTTGAAGCCAGCGGCTGGAACATCCAGTCCGTTGACGGAATGGATTATGACGCAGTCAACCGCGCCATCGCCAATGCCAAGAAAAGCGCCCTGCCCGCCATGATCGCCTGCCGCACCACCATCGGGTTTGGCGCGCCGACCAAAGCCGGAACTGCCGGAAGCCACGGTTCACCGTTGGGCAAAAGCGAAATCGAAGGCGCACGCAAAAACCTCGGTTGGGAATACGCCCCTTTTGAACTCCCCGCCCCTATTCTTTCTAGCTGGCGCGACATCGGCAAACGCGGTGCCAAGACGTATGCCGAATGGACAAAAAAATACAATGCCGCCAGCGAGAAGCACGCCGAGTTCGAACGCCTCATGCGCCATGAACTTCCCGGCATCTGGGTGGAAACGCTGAACGCTTTTAAAAAGAAACTGGCTGAAACCCAGCCGAATGAAGCCACGCGCAAATCTTCGGAAAACGTGCTGGAAGCGCTGGTTCCAGTGATTCCCGAACTGCTTGGCGGCTCGGCAGATTTGACCGGCTCGAACAACACAAAAACCAAGGCGATGCAGCCGGTGACCGCCGCCAATTACGGCGGCCGCTATATTTATTACGGCGTGCGCGAACATGCTATGGGCGCGGTGATGAACGGGCTGGCGCTGCATGGCGGGTTCATTCCTTACGGCGGCACCTTCATGGTGTTCACCGATTATTGCCGCCCGGCGATTCGCCTCTCGGCGCTAATGAAACAGCGTGTGATTTACGTCATGACGCATGATTCCATCGGACTGGGTGAAGACGGCCCGACGCATCAACCGGTTGAGCATCTGGCCTCTCTACGCGCCATCCCCGACCTGTACGTGTTCCGTCCCGCCGACGCGATGGAAACTGCTGAATGCTGGGCGCTAGCGATTGCTATGGACAACGCACCCTCGATTTTGTCACTGACGCGTCAGAACCTGCCAAGCTTACGTAAAGCCTACACGGAAGATAATTTTTGCGCCCGCGGCGGCTACGTGATTTCGGAAGCGGCTGGAGCGAAGGTAACGCTCATTGCCACCGGCTCGGAAGTCTCTCTCGCCGTTGACGCACAAAAATTGCTGGCGGAAAAAAACATTCCTGCCCGCGTGGTCTCCATGCCTTGCTGGGAGTTGTTCGACACGCAGCCCGAAGCCTACCGCAAATCGGTGCTTGGCACTTGTCTCAAAGTCGCCATCGAAGCTGCAGGCGGTTTTGGCTGGGAGCGCTATATCGGGCAGGATGGCATTTTCATCGGCATGAACGGCTTCGGTGCCTCTGCCCCAGCTAAGGATTTATACAAGCATTTCGGTATCACGGCCGAACATGTGGTTGAAGCGGTGCAAAAAAGGCTCAAGGCATGACCATTCGCGTAGGTATCAACGGATTGGGGCGCATCGGGCGCTGTGTCACGCGCGCAATTTTTGAGACGAAGGCAGATATTGAATTGGTGACCGTCAACGGTCCGGCGCCGGTGGAAACACATGTACACTTGCTGACGTATGATTCGGTGCATGGCCACTTCCCCGGCGTGAAAGCCGACGGCGAGAATCTTTCCATCGGTGGAAAAAAGGTAAAACTTTTCCGCGAGCGCGACCCGAAACAAATTCCGTGGGGCGATTTGAAACTGGATGTGGTGCTCGAATGCTCAGGCAAATTCAATAAGCGTGCGGAAGCTGCACAACACCTGGTCTCTGGTGCCAAGCGAGTGCTGATTTCCGCTCCCGCCGAAGATGCCGATGCCTCCATCGTGTTTGGCGTCAACAACGCCATGCTCAAAAAAGAATTCCAGGTGGTCTCTGTCGGCTCATGCACAACCAACGGGCTTGCGCCTGTGGCAAAAGTGCTCAACGATGCCATCGGTATTGAATCAGGTTTCATGACCACCATTCATGCCTATACCGGTGACCAGAACCTCGTCGATAACAGCCACAAGGATTTGCGCCGCGCCCGCGCTGCCAGTCTTTCGATGATTCCTACCTCCACTGGCGCTGCCAAAACCATCGGCCTGATTTTGCCGGAACTCAAAGGCAAGCTCGACGGCGTGTCTATCCGCGTGCCCGTTCCCAACGTCTCGCTCATCGACCTGACCTTTATCGCCAAGCGCGACACGAGCATAAATGAAGTCAATGAGGCGCTCAGTAAAGCTGCCGCCGGTAATTTAAAAAACATATTGGGCACCTCGAACGAACCGCTGGTATCGATCGATTTCACCCATTCCACTTTTAGCTCCATCGCTGACCTGACAGGCACAAAAGTCACCGGCCCGCGCTTGTGCCGTGTCGCCGCATGGTACGACAACGAGTGGGCATTCTCCTGCCGTATGCTCGACGTGGCAAAATTATGGGCGAGTCTCTGATGCGCCAACTCGAAGACATAAACGTCACCGGGAAAACGGTGCTGGTGCGCGTTGATTTAAATGTGCCGATGACCGGCGGCAAAGTGACCGACCATACCCGCATCCGTCGGCTGCTGCCGACGCTCAATTACCTGATGAAGAAAAAATCCCGCATCGTGTTGATGTCGCATTTTGACAGGCCGGGTGGTAAATTCGTGCCGTCTCTGTCGCTGGCGCCGCTGGTAGACGCCATCTCGGACGCGCTGGGCGGTAAAAATATTAGCTTCGGCGTCGATTGTATCGGTCCGGCAGCGCATGACGCCGTCAAAAAATTAAAGGCTGGGGATATTCTGCTGCTCGAAAACCTGCGCTTCCACCCGGAAGAGGAAAAAGGCGAGAAGCGCTTCGCGCATGACCTGGCCTCACTGGGAGATGTATATGTGAATGATGCATTTTCCTGCTCCCACCGCGCCCATGCCTCCATTACCGGCATCACCGAATTTCTACCGTCGGCCGCCGGGCGGTTGATGTATGAAGAAGTTGAAGTGCTCAGCAGCATCTTTTCCGGCGCCAAAAGGCCCATCGGGGCCATCATCGGCGGCTCGAAAGTATCGAGCAAGCTGGAGCTTTTGGAACATCTGGTGGAAACGATGGATACACTGATTATCGGCGGGGCGATGGCCAACACGTTCCTTTATGCGCAAGGATACCCCATTGGCAAATCGCTGCATGAGCCCAAACTGAAAGCGGCGGCGCTGCGAATTCTAAAGAGCGCTAAAAAACATAACTGCACCGTCGTGCTGCCTGAAGATGCAGTGGTTGTCCGCCAGATTTCGGCGCAGGCAGAATGTAAAATTACCGGGATTGATGCCATACCGGCGCAGGGTATTATCGCCGATGTCGGCCCGGCCACCATCGAACGCTTTGGTACGGAAATCGCACGCTGCAAAACCGTCATCTGGAACGGGCCGGTGGGTGCGTTTGAAATCAGCCCGTTCGACATCAGCAGCGTCAACCTGGCCCGCATCATCGCCAAATTGACGACGGCAAAAAAACTCCGCTCCATCGCCGGCGGCGGCGATACGATGGCAGCGCTTTCCCATGCCGGGCTGTCGCAGAGTTTCAGCTATATGTCCACTGCCGGAGGCGCGTTCCTCGAATGGCTGGAAGGTAAAACACTGCCGGGCGTGGCCGTGCTGCTTGAAGCGGCAGGCAAGTCCCGCAAGGCCAAAGCCTCCCATTGACCATCATTGTCCACACAATGGAGCAGGCAATCGATGCATTAGAAGTGGCGGCTGAACTGAACGTCCCCGTCACGCTGCAAAGCCCGCCGGAAGCCATATTTTATGCCGGGAGCCTTTATCTATTGCACATGTTCGAGTTCGCGCAAAAAGCCTGCCCCAAGGCTAAAGCGCGTTTCGTCATCGACGCCGCTGACAGCGAAGCCGAGGCCATTGCCGCCATGCAGACGGGTCACAAGCATTTGCGCTCCAACGCGTCGGAGGAAATACGCACCCGGCTTGCCGATATCGCCAGCCAGTGCGGGGCAGAGTTTATCACAGGCCCATTTCAGGCGCTTGATATGGAAAATATCGACAATCCAAAAGCTTCTTGTAGGGCATGGCTACTGCAAACGGTGTGATATTGACCTTAAAATGTGGTATTATTGATATCTAGGAATAGATTGATGCAAAAGGTTGATATACCCCCAAGACAAAATGATTGTGGCTTCACACTCATCGAACTTTCCATTGTGCTCGTGATTATTGGACTGATCACTGGCGGCATACTGGTGGGGCGGGATTTGATAGCAGCGGCATCCGTTCGTGCCCAGGTGACGCAAATCGAAAAATACAGTTCAGCAGTCAATACCTTTCGTAACAAATACGGTTATATTCCCGGTGACATGCCTGATCCCGCTGCTACGCAATTTGGATTTAGCGCCATAGCGCCTAGAGGAACTCTTACAGGTCAGGGCGATGGCAATGGCATCCTTCAAAGCGGAACCGGCTCACCTAATCGAGATGCTTTTGGCGGCGAAGGCGGTACGTTCTGGGTAGACTTAAGCACAGCGAAGTTAATTGATGGTAATTTTACTACCGCCAGTGAAACATTTTCACCAGCTGGCGGGACGGTTTCCGTAACGACAACGCAGGTAGGTAGTTACCTGCCACCGGCAAGGTTGGGACAGAGCAACTATGTCTATGTCTGGAGCGGTGGCTGGCAGTCACGAAACGTAATTACAGGTGATGGCAGGAATTATTTCGGCGTATCGGGAATTTATGAATGCTGCAACGGCGGCAATGGGGAGGGTACGGCGAATATGGCGATAACCCCCATACAGGCATTCAATATTGATCAAAAAGTTGACGACGGCCTGCCGCAATACGGCCGCGTCATCACCATAGACCCCACCCACGGATGGTGGGCACCGGGCAGCGACGCGCCGGGCTGTCCTGGTGTTGTAGGCGACCGCGATGCCGTTACGTTTGGCCCCGCGACTACTATAGCCACAGCTCCCAGCGCCTGCACATGCTATGACAATGGCGGAGTCGCCGGAACCGAACATTATTCCACCAGCTCAAGCTCTAACAACGGCGTCAACCTCACCTGCGCGCTTTCGTTCGCATTTCAATAAAGCTTCTGGTTATTCATCCGGGTTGAAACTTTGCGCAAAAGATAATACCACTAGCGCAAACGTAACAATGAGGCTGCATATGAAGATTACACCGGAAGTCAAAAAAATCCTGAGTTGCTACGAAGGCGACAGCACCGCCACCAAAGCCAACCTGACCCGCATCCTGATGCAGGGCAAACTCGGCGGCACCGGCAAGCTGGTGATCCTGCCGGTCGACCAGGGATTCGAGCACGGCCCCGCCCGCAGCTTTGCCAAAAACCCTGCGGCCTACGACCCGCATTACCATTACCAGTTGGCCATCGATGCCGGACTATCAGCCTATGCCGCGCCGCTGGGCATGCTGGAAGCCGGATATGAAACCTTCAAAGGCGTGATACCAACCATCCTCAAAGTAAATAGCGCCAATTCTCTCGCACCAAAAGACGCTTTCCCCGACCAGGCTGTGCACGGCTCAGTCAAAGACGCCGTCCGGCTGGGATGCGCCGCCATCGGCTTCACCATCTATCCCGGTTCGCATCAGGCGCTGGCTATGATGGAAGAAATCCGCGCCATTGCCGAAGAAGCCAAGGCGGCGGGGCTTGCCGTGGTCATCTGGTCGTACCCGCGCGGTGCGGGACTCAGCAAAGAGGGCGAGACTGCTATTGACGTTACGGCCTATGCCGCGCACATGGCGGCGCTACTGGGTGCACATATCATCAAAGTCAAGCCGCCCACCGCCTTTATCGAGCAAGCCGAAGCCAAAAAAGTTTATGAGGCCGAAAAAATCGACGTCTCCACCGCCAAGGCGCGTTTTGCCCATATCGTGCAGTGCTGCTTTAACGGGCGGCGTATCGTCGTGTTCTCCGGCGGCGCGTCCAAAGGCGAAGAGGATATTTTCAATGAGGCCCGCGCTATCCGCGACGGCGGCGGCAACGGCTCCATCATTGGCCGCAATACCTTCCAGCGCCCCAAGGCCGATGCGCTAAAACTGCTGGCCAGTATCATCGCCATATATAAGGACGGGAAGTGAGCAGCGACGGGCATACCTGCCGCCTGTATCTGGTCACCCCACCCCGGATTGACCTAAAAAAATTCCCGCAGCAGCTGCACGCTGCGTTTTCGGGCGGCGACGTGGCGAGCCTGCAGCTGCGACTTAAGGGCGCTTCCGACGATGAAATTTTAGAGGCTGCTGACATACTCCTGCCCATCTGCCGCGAGCATCACGCCGCCTTCATGATGAATGACAGCGCCGAACTCTGCGCCCAGGCGCGTGCCGACGGGGTTCACTTGGGTCAGGACGATATGGGCGTGGGCGAAGCACGAAAAATCATAGGCCCCGACCGCATCATCGGCATGTCCGCCCATGCCTCGCGCCACATGGCCATGGAGGCAGGCGATCAGGGTGCCGATTACGTGGCGTTCGGGGCATTTTACCCCACCACATCTAAACCGAAGGAAAAAATTGAAAAATGGGGCACGCCTTCGCCCGAGATACTAAGCTGGTGGAGCGAAACAACGGTCTTGCCCTGCGTGGCGATTGGTGGTATCAACCCCGGCAATTGTGAGCCTCTGGTTCAGGCTGGGGCGGATTTCATCGCGGCGATCACCGCCGTGTGGGATCACCCGGAAGGACCGGCAACGGCGGTTAAAGAATTTAACGCGGCAATTAAACGAGCAACAAGCGGGAAAAAGTTATGAAAATCGATGGTGGCGCAGTACGCATGGGCATGGTGATTGAGTGGCAGGACAAGCTGTGGCTCGTGGTGAAACACGAAATCCGCACGCCGGGCAATCTGCGTTCTTTCAACCAGGTGGAACTCAAAGACATCCGCACCGGCACCAAGAACAATCCCCGCTTCGCCTCGGATGAAAAAATCGAGCGCGTATCGCTGGACTCCAAGAAATGCAACTTCCTTTATGCCGATGCAGGCGAACTGCATTTCATGGACAATGAATCCTACGAGCAGTTCACACTGAGCAAAGAACTCATCGGCCCCGCCGCGGCTTTCCTGCAGGAAGGCATGACGGTGGATGTGGAAATGCATGAAGCTACCCCGCTTTCAGTGAAGCTGCCGGGCAAGGTGACGATGAAAATCGTCGAAGCCGACCCCGTGGTCAAAGGCCAGACGGCTGCCTCGTCCTATAAACCCGCCATCCTTGAAAACGGCGTGCGCGTCATGGTGCCTCCCTTTATCCCGGCAGGCGAGACCATTGTGGTCGATACCGCCACGCTTGAATACGTTGAGCGCGCCAAGGCCTCTTAATGCAATCCCCCATCATCAATGTGATGAGCGCTGCCGCCATTAAGGCTGGCAAGGGATTGATGCGCGATTTTGGTGAAGTCGACCAGCTGCAGATTTCTAAAAAAGGCACGTCGAATTTCGTAACCGAATCCGATGTACGCACGGAAAAGCTGCTGCGCAAGGAGCTCTCCGCCGCCCGCCCCACCTATGGGTTCTTGCTTGAAGAAGGTGGCGAAGTGCTGGGCAAGGACCCGTTCCGCCGCTGGATCATCGACCCACTGGACGGCACCACCAACTTTATCCATGCCATTCCCTATTTCTGCATCTCTATCGCCCTGGAAGAACGTGATGCCAAAGGCAAAAGTGAGATTATCGCCGGACTGATTTATGACCCGATTCATAACGAGATATTCTCCGCCGAAAAAAATAAGGGCGCTTTTTTGAATAACCGCCGCCTGATGGTGTCGGCACGGGCCAAATTCGAGGATTCGATGCTGGCTACCAGCAACCCGCGCATGTCCCTTAAGGATAATCATGACGTATTCGCCCTGTTCGATAATCTTTCGCAAAGCGGCGCCGCCATCCGTGGCTTCGGCGCCACCGCCCTCGACTTGGCCTATCTGGCTGCCGGCAGGCTCGATGCCTGCTGGTATCACACCATCCAGCCCTGGGATATCGCCGTCGGGCTGTTGCTGGTCCATGAAGCCGCCGGGGTGACCTCTGAACTGGGCGGCCAGCCCGCCAATGCCTATTCCAAAACGCTGCTGGCCACCAACCAGCCGCTTTCACAGGCGATGCGCAAGTTAATCTCCAAAGCTGCCTAAAAAATTGCGGATTAACCTAATCTTTAGATTGTCCTGCTATAGATTTCAGTTGCTTAAAGTGTGGATTTTTCTTAAATCTTAATCGATGGCTTTTGTTAAAAAGGATTGAGTATGATCGGCTCCGATACGCGTAAGTTTATTGCAAAAAGCACCTGCGTTTTTGCAGTGCTGCTACTTTCTTCCACGGCAGCCATGGCAGCCGACAGCGGAACCAAA
>Ga0206936_1009_pt1 | contig 64935 bp, 51 predicted proteins | sample Alteio_BWOrgHeat_14_FD_152922 | JGI IMG/M metagenome (GOLD analysis project Ga0206936, IMG submission 152922) | Enriched cells from forest soil in Barre Woods Harvard Forest LTER site, Petersham, Massachusetts, United States -... | ecosystem: Environmental > Terrestrial > Soil > Temperate forest >... | reverse complement strand
CCAATCACGCTCCGAACGCCAATTCTGTAATGAAATCCGGCTCATTCCAGGCGCTCGATCAGCCATCGGCTCCCCCAGTCCCAAACCATCTTTCGCCGTCCTATCCGGACCCCTATCGCGCCGCCAACCTGGGCGGTAACGGCGTCCAGCTACGCTATTCCGACGCGCCTGCGCCGCAGCCAATGCAGCGTGAGTCCGCCTCCCCCGCGTCCTTCCAGCGATTCTCGGCAGCTTCCCTCTATCCTCAGCCTGCCTATCAGGAAACCGGATACGCGTCGAACTTTCAGGATCAATACTCACCATCGCCATGGTCTGGTACGGAGGTGCGTGAATCCGCATCTCGTCCAGCATGGCTGATTCCTGAACTTCCTGAGCAGCAGCCATCCGCACACGCCGAATCAAATCCCGGCCGGTTTCAGAATCACCCGCCTCATGCGGCCCTAGGTCAGCCGGCGCGTGGCGCGCATAATTCCCCCGCCGTGTCTTCTCATGCGCAGATTCCGATTTCCGCTCAGGGGAGAGTGCCGATGTACAACCAAAGCTTCAGGATGGTTGGTGGGCAGATGGCGATTTCCGGGCACGATACCGGGCAAAGTCAGGATCCGCAGAATGCGCAAGTCGACGATACCCTCGCTGGATCCCGCGATCGCATCGCCAACCGCTGGTACGCCCTCAAGAGTGTCTTCGATCCTCAGGCCGCCGCCGTTGAACCGCTTCCAGCGCAGCCTCCTTCAAGAGTTCCAGTGCTGGCAGTTTTCTCGCTCGCCGGTGGAGTCGGAAAAACCAGCCTCGTCGCGTCGCTGGGCAGGGCACTGTCCTCTCGCGGAGAGCGTGTCCTGGTCGTCGATACGGCTGCCTACGGTTTGCTCCCATTCTTTTTTGGAGCGCGCGATCAGCGCCCGGGAATGCTGCGTACGTTCAATCCTCCCGGCGTGAGCGCTGATGCCCCCATACAGCTGGTTACGCTTGACCCGGATGGACAACCACCCGAAGCTCAAAATCCAGACCTGAATCAGATTCCCAATCAGCAACGCAACCAGGAAGGGAATCAGGACTGGCTGGCTCAGGAAGTGACCCGCTACAGCCGCGGCGCAAATCGCGTCCTGGTCGATCTGCCCACAGCGTCGGGATCAACTACGCGCCGCATTCTCAGGCTCAATCCCGTAGTTTTGGTGCCGGTGTCGCCTGATATGAATTCGGTCGTCAGCGTCGGTGCGATCGAGGCCTTTTTTCGTAACAACGGCAATGGAGTCAATACCGGCGGCAAGCAGATCATGCCTTACTACGTTCTCAATCAGTTCGACTACTCTCTCCCGCTTCACCTCGATGTCCGCGAAATCCTCCGCGAACAGATCGGAGATCGTCTGTTGCCTTTCGCACTGCGCCGCAGCCCAGCTATCAGCGAAGCGCTCGCCGAAGGAATGACGGTAATTGACTACGCTCCGGCCGCTACCGCTGCCGAAGACTTTGCACACCTGGCCGAATGGGTTCGTAGCCTCTCCGCGCCTGCAACGCAAAGCCAACGTGGCGTTCGCTGGAGTGAACGATGAGCGTAACTCAGGTCTGGCACGATATTGGTGCCGGGGAGTCTTTCCTAGCCAAGGTCCTGCGCTTCATCTTCCTCACGCTCGGGCTGGTGATGTTCTGCTTCTTCGCCACCCTGCCGCTCACCTGGCCGCAACAGGCCGTCTGTGGCCTGCTCACTCTGCTGATGGGCCTGGCCCTGGGCCGCACATCAGACTCGTACCTCATTACCCTCACACTGATGATCCTGTCGCTCTTTGCGACGCTCCGTTACGGCTACTGGCGTCTGTCGATGACCGTGCAGTTCTTTCAGGATCCATCGAACCACTGGGGGGCTCTCGATGCGTTCTTCATCCTGTCGCTGGTTTTCGCCGAGAGCTATGCCTTTGTCATTCTCTTTCTCGGATTCTTTCAGACTATATGGCCGCTGCGCCGCGCTCCCATGCCTTTGCCGGAAAGCCCGGACGAATGGCCCCACATCGATGTCCTCGTCCCCACCTACAATGAGCCGCTCGAAATCGTCCGATACACCGCACTCGGCGCGCTCAATATCGACTGGCCAACCGACAAGTTGCACGTTTATATCCTCGACGACGGACGCCGCAAGGAATTCGAACAGTTTGCCTTCGAAGCCGGCGTCGGCTACAAGATTCGCCCCGACAATTTCCACGCCAAGGCCGGCAATATCAATACTGCTCTCAAGACGTTGAACTCGCCCTACGTGGCTATCTTTGACTGCGATCACGTTCCCACGCGCAGCTTTCTACAAATGACCATGGGCTGGTTCCTTCGTGATCGCAATCTGGCCATGCTGCAGACCCCCCACCACTTCTATTCGCCCGATCCTTTCGAGCGCAATCTGGACCAGTTTCGTGTCATTCCCAACGAAAACGAGCTCTTCTACGGCATCGTGCAGGACGGCAATGACTTCTGGAACGCCACCTTCTTCTGCGGCTCATGCGCAGTGCTTCGCCGCGAAGCTCTCGATGAGATCGGCGGCATCGCCGTCGAGACTGTGACCGAGGACGCGCACACCTCCCTGCGCATGCAATCCAACGGCTGGAACACCGCGTACATCAACATCCCTCAGGCCGCCGGCCTTGCCACCGAGCGTCTCTCTGCCCACGTCGGCCAGCGTATCCGTTGGGCGCGCGGAATGATCCAGATCCTGCGTACCGACAATCCGCTCTTTGCGCCTCGGCTCAACTTCGCGCAGCGTCTCTGCTACTTCAACGCTATGGCGCACTTTCTCTACCCGTTGCCCCGGCTGATCTTCCTAACTGCGCCGCTCATTTATCTGTTGCTATCGCACACCAACGTGCCCGGCTACTGGGCTGCCATCCTCGCCTATGCGCTGCCGCATCTCACGCTGTCGAACATCACCAACTCACGCATCCAGGGCCAGCATCGCCATTCCTTCTGGAATGAAATCTACGAAACCGTCCTCTCGCCCTACATCCTGCTGCCCACTCTTCTGGCGCTCATCAACCCCAAGCTGGGCAAATTCAACGTCACGGCCAAGGGAGGAATCGTCAAGCGCAGCTTCTTCGACGTCAAGATAGCGCAGCCATTTCTGGTGCTGCTCTTCTTTAACGTCCTCGGCCTTGTCGTCGCTATCCCGCGATTCTTCATCTGGGATCGCGACCGCCCCGGCACCGTCATCATGAACTGCATCTGGTGCTTCTTCAACATCATCGTGCTCGGCGTCTGCTCCGCTGTCTCGCGCGAGATGAAGCAACTGCGCAACCACGTCCGCATCAAGATCGTCACCGCAGTCACCGTCATTCTCCCCGACGGGCGCTCAGTGAAGGGCGAAACCATTGACCTCTCCAGCGGCGGCACCGCCATTCGCCTTATAGAGCCAGTCGAAGCCACAGGCGGCGAGTTAGCCAAGCTGATCTTTCCTATGCCCTCACTCGAAGTCGCGCTGCCCGCAACCATCGTCAGCAGCGAGTCAAGCATCCTGCGCATCAAGTTCAACGAACTCACCATCCCCGAACAGGAACTGCTCACAGTGGTCCTTTATTCTCGCGCCGACACATGGCTCGGATGGGGGGAGAGTCGCCAGGTCGACAAGCCGATGCAAAGCCTCATGCGCATTCTTGCCATCTCAATGCAAGGTCTCAAGATGACATTTACCAGCCTGTTCTTCAAAGAAAAGCCGGCAAAGACGAAGGCTCTGGCCAAAGGGCAGGCCAAAGGGAAATCCAAGGTCGCCGCCGCACACATGCTCATCGCTTTGCTGATGCCGCTGGCCATGCTCGCTGCACTCAGCGGCAAGCAGGCATTTGCGCAGGGCGTGAGCGCAGGATTTGAATCGCGTCAGGCAATTCAAAAAGCTCCTCCTCCGCCTCCGGGACAGTTTCGTAACGTCTTCTCGCTTGCCGACGCCGGTTCTGGCCAGATCGAGTTGCACGGCATCGACAGCCAGAGTTCGATGTTCTTCACCCTCCCACAGACCCATGTAGTTAAATCCGCAAGAATTCACATCTACTACACTTTTTCTCCCAGCCTCTTACCCGCGCTGAGCCACATGCAGCTGCTGCTTAACGGCACCCTGTTTGCCACGCTGCCTATTCCACCGGGGCAAACTCCCGGCTCGGCGGGCAGGCAGGAGGAAGCCGAGTTCTCCATCCCTGCCGAATTATTGGTGCGCAGGAACGTGCTCACGATGGAGTTTATCGGGCACTACGTCCTGACGTGCGAAGATCCATCGAATACGACTCTCTGGGCACGAGTCGGCTCCGCCACCTACATGGATTTCTCTGGCGACATCCTTCCCGTCGCGGATGATCTAAAGCAGTTGCCGCTGCCATTTCTGGATACGGATGCCATCGATTCACCCAGAATTCCGGTAGTCTTCCCAACCGCTCCGTCGATGAGGACTATTGAGGCCGCAGGCATCGTCACCTCTTACTTCGGCATGGAGTCCGAAAACCGCCCGGCGCGCTTTCCGACCTACGTCGGCGCTGTGCCAAGCGGTAACGCAATCATCATCGCGGAAAATCCGGCAACCATCCCCGGTGGTCTGAATCTCGGCAACATCTCCGGCCCTACCGTAGCTATGCGTCCGAATCCAACCGATCCCTACAGCAAGGTCCTGATCGTGACCGGTCAGGATGCCGACCAGGTACTGATCGCGGCCCAGGCCGTAGGACTCCATTCCAATCTGCTCCAGGGTTCGATCTCATCGATTGAAAGCCTGAAGCTACCGGATGGTCCTGCCGCAGACGCTGCCCCTCGCTGGGCGCGCACCGATGGCACCATCGCGCTTTGGGATTACGCTTCAACCGATACCCTGCAAACCGATGGCTCCGCTCCTTTGAATGTCTATTTTCGAGTTCCACCAGACATTTACTACAGCGAGCGCAAGCCCAACGCCGAACTAAACATGGCGTATCGCTACAATTCGATTCCCATCGGTCCTATCTCCAGCATCCAGGTCCGCGTCAATAACGCGTTTCTCGGCTCCCTACCCTTGGTTCCCGGTTCCAACGCGACGCGCGAAGTTCAGACCAGAGTGCCGGTGCCGGTGGTCAATTTGCGGCCCTTCTCTAATTCGCTCTCCTTCGACTTCACTTTCCAGTTGGTCAAGAAGCCGGGCTGCACCGACACCACGCCCATCAACATGCAGGGCGCCATCATGCGCGACACCTACATCGATCTGCGCGGCTATCCGCATTACGCGCAGATGCCAAACCTCGAGATCTTCGCCAACGCCGGCTTCCCCTTCACCCGCTACGCAGATCTCAGCGAAACCACGGTCATCCTACCTTCGCTTCCTACCCCGCAGGAGCTTGAGCTTTTTCTTACCCTCATGGGTCACTTCGGCAGGCAGACCGGCATGCCGGTATTTCGCGTCACTGTCGCGGGCTCTGACGCTATGAAAAATGGCGCGGTCACGGACTTTCTCGTGCTCGGCACTGGCGATGACCAGCCAGCCTTTGAAAAGCTGCACACCAATCTCCCCGTGGATATTCGCGGAGGCCAGATTCAGATCAAGGACGCGCAGGGTCTTCTCATGCTGCCGCACCACGCCTGGTGGAAATTTCCCGCCCAGGATCACGCCGACTCCGGAGACCTGACAGCAACCGGCACTCCGGATTCAGTTATTGAAGGCATCGAGTCTCCCTACTCCGCCGGGCGCAGCGTGGTCGTGATCAACGTCAAAGACGCGGCCACCTACGACAGCTTTCTCACCACGTTTCTCAAGGTGCAACAGGCCAGCGACATCAATGGTTCCGTCTCTGTCCTGCATGGCTCGCTCTTCCAGTCCTTCAAGCTCGGCGGTGGCCAATATCAGATCGGTTCACTGCCCTTGTGGGAACGTCTCACTATCTGGTTCACTAAGGTGCCGTGGCTTGCTGCAGCAGCGGCCATGGGCCTTGCATTCCTGCTCGCAATCTGGGTTCGTATCTGGCTTCGCACCCACGCTCGCAAGCGCCTGCAACTCGAAGACAACTAGCTCCTTTTTTATTGCGGGCCCTGGACTAGCATCAATCGCGACTAGTCTTTTCTTTTTCAGGAATGTCGCACATCGCCTCACGGAGCAGGCAGCGCAACGGAGATAAAGCTCGAATGAGGAGATCAGGCCAATTGGCGGGTGCGATGGCAGGGATTCTGACATGGCTTGGACTGCTAAGCAGTCAGGCATCCGCACAGTCGCCCGATCCCACCCGTCTATGGCAGGCCTATGCCAACCGCTTCATCAGCGGCGATGGCCGCGTTATCGATCCAGCGCGCGGAAGCCTGACCACCTCCGAGGGCCAAAGCTATGCGTTGTTCTTCGCCCTCGTCAACAACGACCGTGTGCACTTCGACAAGCTGCTGACCTGGACAGAAAGCAGCCTCGCTGCTGGCGATCTTGCGACGCGCCTGCCGGCGTGGAGCTGGGGCAAAGGCAAGGACGGAAAGTGGGGAGTCCTCGATCCTAACTCAGCATCTGACTCCGATATCTGGATCGCCTACGACCTGATCGAGGCGGGGCGCCTGTGGAATAACCCGCACTACACTACCCTCGGCAGAAGTCTGGCCTCTCTCATCGCCCGCAGCGAAGTGGCCAGCATCCCTGGTTTGGGTCACGCTCTGCTCCCCGGAGCCGTCGGCTTCAAATTGCCACATGCCTGGGTGCTCAACCCCAGCTATACTCCGCTCTTTATTCTTGATCGTCTCGCTGCCATCGATCCCACAGGCCCCTGGGCCGGGGTCGGTGCCTCGGTGCCCACACTTTTGGAGCGCAGCGCAAGAAATGGCTTCGCGATGGATTGGGTTAGCTACACCTCTGGCGAAGGATTTACCCCATGCATGGTCAACGGTAGCAAGACACCTGCTGCTGTTGGCAGCTATGATGCCATTCGTGTATATCTCTGGGCCGGAATGCTCCCCGATTCCAGCCCCGAGAAGTCTAAAATCCTCAAGTCACTCCCCGGCATGAATATCTTTCTGGCACAGCACGGCGCTCCGCCTGAGAAGATCAACAATGACGGAACACCTCAGGCTCAAGCCGGTCCGGTCGGGTTTTCGGCCGCGCTCGTGCCTTATCTGAAAAGTCTTTCCAACGATCCTGCAGTTGCCCAACAGTTGGTGCGTATAAAATCGCAACTCGATGAAAAATCTAATCTGTATGGAACGCCTCCAACGTATTACGATCAAAATCTGATCCTGTTCGGAAGCGGTTGGCTTGAGAAGAGCTTTCAATTTGGAATCAGTGGGGAACTACTAGTACGATGGAGTCGCTAATGCAGCGACATATGCAGCGGTGGGTAAGTCCAGGGGCGGTTACCTCAACTGCATGCCCGGCCCTATGCCTGCTCGCCTGTTTTCTCCTCTGTCCTGCGCCGTCATTTGCCCAGGCGCAGAAACAGAGCGACGCCGAAAGAGCCCTTATTCAGAAGGCCCAGGCACTCGAAGCACGGGGCCGTCCCGACATCGCGGTCCAGGTCTGGCAGCAGATTCTCCTATCCGATCCCAACAATCCAATGGCGCTCGAAGGCGTCGCTCGCGACTATCGTCTCAGCGGCAATTCCGCTGCCTCCGATGAAGCTCTCGACAAGCTGCGCAAGATCAATCCAAACGATCCGAATATTGGCAAGATTCAGGGCCTCACCAGCAACAAGACACGCGACGTTCGCCTCGGGCAGGCAGGCGCTCTCGCCAGGTCCGGCAATCCCGAAGCCGCCATGAAAATCTATCGCGAGTACTACGGAGACCATCCGCCTGACGGCGACATCGCCCTCGCGTATTACGAAACTCTCTATGCCACTCCCAACGGCAAAGCCGAGGCTCTCGCTGCCATGCGTGCAGCTGCTGCCCGCAATCCCGGCGACCCACGCTTCATTGTCACCCTCGGCCGCATGCTCACCTACGATGCGAAGACGCGCGCCGAAGGCATCAAAATCCTCCACGAACACATGGATGATTCCGCTGCCCAGAACGCCCTCCGCCAGGCACTCATCTGGGATTCCGCCAATCCTACCTCCGCTGCCGAGCTGCGCGAATATCTCAAGAACCATTCCAACGATTCCGAACTTGCCACCAGGTTGAAAGAGAACGAGAGCAAGCTGGCCGAGATGAACGCCGGCATAGCCCGCACCCCGGAAGAGAAGGCCGCCTTCGCCGCGTTAAACGCCCATCACCTGCAAGAGGCCGAGACGCGCTTTCAGGCCATGCTCGACAAGAACGAAAAGGATGCCCGCGCGGCCGCCGGCATGGGCTTCCTGCGCATGCAGCAGAGCAACTTTGGCGACGCCATCAGTTATCTGTCTCAGGCTCAGCAGAACGGCTTCGGCGATCGCTCTGTTGTCGAGGGACTGGCCACCTCGCGATTCTGGTACACCATGGGCCAGGCGTCGCTTTCGATGGATGTGAACCAGCTCGATGTCGCCGCCGAAAAATACAAGGCAGCTCTTGAGATGCGTCCGCGTAGCCCTGAGGCTTTGAACGGCCTCGCCGGCGTATACACCAGGAGCCAACAATACTCAGCAGCCGCCGATCTCTATAGCCAGATACTCAAGGTGCAGCCGGCGAGTGCCGATGCCTGGCGCGGACTCTTCCTTTCTTACGCCCGCGACAACAAGAGCCAGCAGGCTCTCGCGCTCTTGCCGCGTTTCCCGGCGTCCGTGAAAGCCGCCGTCAACCGCGATCCTGACTACCTCCAGACACTCGCCAGCATCTATCAAGCCAAAGGCGACGATGCCGCAGCCCAGCGGGTATTGGTTCAGGCCCTCTCATTGCCATTTCCGGATGACGGCACCACACTCAAGACCGGCACACGCCTTCAATACGCCGGCATCCTCATGCAGGCCAAACGTTATGATCAGGCCGCCCAGCTCTACAAACAGGTGCTGAATGATGACACCGGCAGCCTGCCTGCATGGATGGGCCTCATCACCGCCGATCACCAGCTTCAGATGGATAACGAAGCCATCGCCCTGGTCGAGAAGATGCCGCCCAATACCTATGAAGCCGCGTTGTCCGATCCCGGCTTTCTCTCCATGCTGGGCGCAATCTATCAGCAGTCGAACCAGCTTGAAATCGCGCAGGGGCTTCTCGAGCGCGCAGCTAAACTGCAGACGCAGGGTGGAGGGCAGCCACCTCTAGGCGCACAGATTCAACTCGCCTCTATTTACCTCCAGCGGAACAACACGGCCCAGGCCTACGCCCTCTATCACCAGATCCTTGAAGCCCACCCAGACAACCTCGACGCCTGGCGCGGCCTGATAGGCACCATGCAGCTGACCCATCGCGACAAAGAAGCGCTGCAGGAGATCAAGCTCATCCCGCCTGCCATCCTTGCCCAACTCGAAACTGACGTCCAGTTCATGCAGACCGAGGCCAGCCTCTACGCCGCGGCTGGTGATAACGTCAACGCGATCGCTCTCTTCAATCGCGTACAGAAACATTACGCAACGCTTGGCCAGCAACCACCCGCCGATGTCGAGATACAAAGCGCCTACATTCTCTACAACACCTTCAACGACCGCGCGCTCTATCCCGAGCTTATGCAGCTGGGCGCCCGTCAGGACCTGACCGACGCGCAGCGCGAAACCATCCAAGGCCTCTGGGCCAACTGGAGCGTTCGCCGCTCGGCAACCGCCTTTGATAATGGCAACACCGCCCGCGCCATCGATATCCTTGACGCCGCCGCCCAGGCTTTTCCGGACAACCTGATGGTGCGCAAGGCTGTCGCCGGTGGCTACCTCAGGGCCGGCAAGAGCAAAGAAGCGCTCTCCATCTTCAAGCAGATTGACTTTCAGGACGCAACCGCTGGCGACTTCCAGGGCGCCATCGGAGCAGCCCTGGCCGCCAACGACAAGGCTCAGGCTGAGATATGGCTAAGGCAGGCTCTCGATCGCTATCCGCGCGACGCCACCATTCTGGCCGAAGCCGCACGCTTCGAACAGGCTCGTGGAGACAACGCCCGCGCCGCCGACTACTGGCGTGCCTCTCTGGCCGCCATGCCCACAGTGGCCCCCGTCGATAAGCTGGCGCACGAACTCCTGTATCCGGAGGCAATCAAGGGCGGCACCCATGCGGCCACCCCCAACGATCTGGCCAACATGCTCAATCCAAATTTGGATGCAACAGAAAAGTCGGGGAGAACCGCTAAGCTTCCGCCTCTGCCGGCTTATGGCCACGACCCCTATGACCCAGGTCCGCCCGTAGTTTTGCAGCAACAAAACGGCGCCAGAAGCACACCCAGCACCCTCCCTGTCTACCCCGTGCCCTCGACAACCCGAGTGCCGTTGCCCACTCCCGAAGTGACTCCAGCAACGCCGCCGACCCCTCTGCCCGTCTACCGCCCACCCACATCGGCGCGCGACAAGAGCTCAGTGCCAACGACGACAAAGCCCACCGCGGAAGCCATCAAACCTCAGGCCGGCAAGCCCAGTGCTTCCACGCGAACCCGAACCACTAAGACCGACAGCCCGACGACATACACTGGCCGCATGCACCTGCCGGCCGGTGATGAGACTGTTAGCTCGACAGACTCAGGTCTACCGGCACCAACCCCTCAGCCTGTACAGCCTGCGCCTCAGCCCGTCCGCCCAGCACCGCCGGTGTATCCCCAACTCGTACCACAGGGGTATCAGCAGCCAACTCCTCAGCAGAAGGGCAATCAGTTACAGTCTCAAGCCAACTTTGCGCAGCAGCAGGATGCTTCGGGACTTCGCATAACCGCGCAGCCCATGAACCCTCTGGCCGCCCGTACACAGGCCCTGCTGACCGACGAGACGGACGCTCAGCTCACGCAAGGCTTCGCAATCCGCTACCTTCCCAATGCAGTGGTGCCCAGTGTCGGACCCAATGGGCAGCCAGCTTCAACCCGTACAACCCAGTCAGCCCCACTCCCTGTCGCACGTAATCCAACGGGCACCGTGGCAACCATGAGTAATACCCAGTACACTCCTTCGGCTCAGGATGCGGCGGCTGGCGCATACTCGGCTCAGAGGCCAAACCAACCCGTACCTCAACCCGCACCAGAAGTTGGCCAGACCCCGCAACCAGCGTCCCAGCCTGCCCCTCAGCCGCCCACACCCCAATTGAGCAAGACTCACAAAAAGCACAAGCCCAAGCCTGCAGCCACAGGTCAGGAAGTTCCCACTCTGGTCACAGCGCCTCCTCAACAAACGCAGCTTCCCGTTACCGACGTTCCCCCTCAAGGCACGCAATCCACCACTTCTACCGGCCTGAGCGACCAGGAACTCCAGGAACGCAATCTGCCACCCCTGCGCGGACCTTGGTTGCGCAATTCCAAACGTGGGCCAGCTCCCCTTGATCCTCGCGATGAGGCCGAAATGCAGCTCCGCCAGATCGAGGGCGGTTACAGCGCCTGGCTTGGAGGCACAGGCGTCATTGCTCACCGCACCGGGCAAGCAGGCTACGACAGCCTCAATACGCTCGACTCATTGTTTGAATCATCCGTTCCGCTTGGTACCAAAGCCCGGCTCACTTTCATTGCCATACCCGCTTTTCTTGATTCCGGTCAGGCCGACGGCACTGCGTTGGCAACCCTGAGCAGCGGAATCGTCCCGGCGCCATTCGGTACCGGAGCGGCCACCGACGGCGGCGTCAACGACCCCTCGGTCCATCCGCCGCCCCAACAGAACGCAGCGGGCATTGCCGGGGAAGCTCAACTCACCTTCGCAAATCTGGGCGTGGGATTCGGCACCACGCCGCGCGGCTTTCTGATCTCGAACTTCACGGGACGCGCCATCTGGCGTCCAGGTCGCGGCCCCTTCACCTTCAGCTTCGTTCGCGACTCGGTCAAAGATACGCAGTTGTCATACGCCGGTCTCCGCGACCCATTCTCGGCCACCGCCTTCTTCCCAGGAAACGTCTGGGGCGGAGTCATCGCCGATCAGGGCAACATCCAGTTTGCAAAAGGAGATCTGAATTCTGGCTACTATGTCGGTGCCGGGGGACAGTACCTTTCCGGCCTTCATGTGAAAGAGAACAAGCGAATCGACGGCTCCATGGGAGCTTATTTTCGCGTCTACACCATGCCCGAGTACGGCACGCTCAACGTAGGCGCAAACTTCTTCGGCATGCACTACAGCACGAATCTGCAGGCATTCACCTACGGGATGGGCGGCTACTTCAGTCCGCAGTCGTATTTCCTCGCCAACATTCCCGTGACCTGGACTGGCCACTACCAGACGCGCTGGCATTACACAATCTTAGGCAGCTTCGGCGTGCAGGCCTTCTCTGAAGACTCGGAACCGCTCTTCCCGCTCGACACCGCTATACAAGTCGCCTTCAAAAATCCGACATTACCCGCCATGACCAGCGTCGGGCCCAATTATGACCTTCGCGGTCAGGTAGCTTACGCCATCCGCGATCACTGGTTTGTCGGTGGATTCGCAGGAGCCAACAACTCCCGCAACTACGCCACAGTCAATGCAGGCTTTTCTGTCCGCTACCTCTTTCGCTCTCAGCCCTCGACTGTAGCTGGCCCCACCGGCCTCTTCCAGACCGACGATGCCCACGCACTCCGCCCGCTCACCGTACCTTAAAGATAGTCAAATTGCAGGATTAGAGAGATAAAACAGATTGGTATTTAATTTATTTAATTTTACGTCTTGATATATTCAATTTTATTGATTATGCTTCTTCTTGTGTTCAAGAAGAAGGCAATCTCCGCATGATCTCCGACAACAAAGCATCCGACTGGCAGGATCTGCTCCGCATGGCTGAGGGTGGTGAAATCACCGTCGAGCGTGTTCGGCTTCCTCAGAAGCAGATCACTATCGAGGGTTCCTTCACCCTGCCGCAACTCGCCCGTCTCACCCTTGAAGATCAGGTCTTCATCACCGCCTTCCTCCGCTCGCACGGCTCCATCAAAGATATGGAGCAGACCTTCGGGGTCAGCTATCCCACCATCAAAGCCCGGCTCAATCGCGTTGCAGGTCAGCTTGACTTCGTGGAAAACGACCCCTCTCCCTCACGCACTGAAATCCTCGACCGCCTCAAAAGGGGCGAAATCGACCCCGCCGAGGCAATCCGCGCACTGGAGGCCCTAAAGTGACGCCCAATGTCGCCATCGTTCACATCAGCAATCCATACTGGCTGGAATTTCGCCTCTGGCTCCCTCTTTTTCTTCTGTGGATTCCCCTGGTGCTCCTCGCTCCGTTGCTGTTGCTGATTTTGCTGGCCGTCTGTCTGGGGCTGGATATCCCTTTCTGGCAATCCCTCAGAACTTACTGGGACATTCTTTGCAGCCTGCCCGGCACCGAAGTTCGCGTGCAGGTGGAGGCCAATCGAATCTTTGTGCGAATTCTGTAGGAGGTTCGCCATGCAAACAGAACAGAGCCATATCCTCGGCCTGCTGAATCGCGGCCGCATCACGCTCACAGAGGCCGAGACAATGTTCGACTTGGTGCTAGGCTCCGACAGCCGGATCTCTCGCATCAAGTCATGGCTCGGAGCCCATATCGGCCCCTGCCTCGCTATCACTCTTCTTATTGGAGTTGTGCTCAGACCGGCGCTGATCGCACTTCTTCAAACCGGAATGCAGACCATCGGCGGAACCGAGAGTCTGCGACTCTTCTTCTATCGCCTTTTGGAGGCTTTTCTATGAACGAAAATCGTCGTCAGATTCTGGATATGCTTGCCGAGGGCAAGCTCACCGTAGATCAGGCCGAGCGCCTTTTGACCGCTCTCGATTCGGGCTCTGATCATACCGAATACAGTTCTGCTAGTTACACGGCAGTGGGCGGCGCAGCCGGCGCGCCCGTAAAGACCCGCGCCAAGTACGTTCGAGTCCTCGTCGAGGCCGATGAGTCCATGACCGGCATGAAGGGCTCAACCTCAGTGAATGTGCGCGTGCCCCTGCAGTTACTCCGCGCGGGAGTTCGCCTCGCGAGCCTGATTCCCACGCAGGCCCACGATCAGCTCGATGAAGCATTCAGCAAACACGGTGTGCCGATTACTCTTTCGCAGATCAAGCCCGAGAACCTCGAAGAGCTGATCGATCAGCTTGAAGACCTCACTGTCGACATCGAAGGTAAAGAGGGAAATACCACCAAGGTACGCGTCTTCTGCGAGTAGAAGGCGCGACATCACCTATCCCTTGCGCAACGGCTTCTGCATCGGGACGACCTGCACGGTCACGTCTCGCACCTCTGCAAGGAAGCGATTCAGCACCGAACCGCGCAACAAAATATCCCAGCGCGACCGCACCGACTGCCCAAACACCACATGCGAGATGCTCTCCTGCTGCGCAAAGCGAATCAGCGCATCGGCAATGTTCTTGTCTGTCAGCGTCACCACCTGTGCACCCAGATCGCGCGCCATCCTCTGGTTGTCTTCCAGTCGCTGATGCGCCTCTGGATCGTCATGCCCTTTGCCTTGCTCCGGACTGGCGACATTCACCGCATACCAGTTGGTCGCCAACCGTCCTGCGATGCGTGCTCCCACTCGCACCAGCTTTTCCGTACCCGGCCGCGTTGAAATGCAGACCATAACCTTCTCTGGAATCGGCGCCTGCTCCAGGCCCTGATTCCGTCGATACTGTGCCGCTTGAGAACCCACCTGCTCAGCCGTCGTGCGCAGTGCCAGCTCGCGCAGCATGTTCAGGTTGCCCTTGCGAAAGAAGTTCGCCAGCGATTGCTCGACCTTTTCGGCAGCGTAGATCTTTCCCTGCCGCAACCGGGACCGAAGCTCGTCCACAGTCACATCTACATTCACGACCTCATCGGCACGCTTCAAAAAGCTGTCCGGCACGGTTTCGCGAATTGATGTATTCGCCGACCGCGCCACAGCGTCGTTCAGCGTTTCCAGATGCTGGATATTCACAGCCGTCAGCACATTGATTCCGGCATCCAGCAGGTCCAGAACATCCTCATATCGCTTCTTGTTCTTGCTCCCCGGCACGTTCGTATGAGCCAGCTCATCCACCAGCACGGTGTGCGGATGTCGCGCCAGAATGGCCTCAACATCCATTTCCTTCAACTCAACCGTGCGGTAGGGAATCGTGCGTAGCGGCACGATCTCCATGTCGCGGATCTGCGCTTCTGTCTCCTTGCGGCCATGCGGTTCGATCAGGCCGATCACCACGTCCACCCCCTGCTCGCGCAGCAGATGGGCGTCGTTCAGCATGTGGTAGGTCTTGCCCACCCCGGGAGCAGCGCCAATGTAGATGCGCAATCGCGCAGGTTCGGCCGCCTTTTCGCTTAATTGCAGGACAGAGGTATCAGCCATCGCTCAGCCCACCTCAACAGGGTGGCGGCCCACTTCGACAGTCGCCACCGGCAGGGTGAACCGAAACGTCGCGCCATGTCCCAGTCTGCTCTCGACCGAGATCTGTCCGCCCAGCGACTCTACCAACCGTCGTACAAGGGCTAATCCGAGCCCAGTCCCGCCTTCCGAAAAGGAACTAAAGCGGTCAAAAATCTTCCCCAGTCGTTCCGCCGCAATCCCCGGCCCGCTATCCCGCACCGTGAACTGGATGAACTTCTGGCGCTCCTCGGCCTCAAGCACAATCTCGCCGCCTTCAGGGGTGTAGCGAACAGCATTGGTCAGCAAATTGTCGAGAATTGTACGCACCGCCCGCTTGTCCGCCTGAACGTATGAAAGGTCAGCAAAAGCTCGTATCTCCAGGCGGACGCCTTTGTTGCAAGCCAGGTCCGTCATACGAGTGCGCGCCGCCACCAGCTCCGAGTAAGGGTTCAGCCGCTCCAGCTGCGGTACCCGCTTGCCTGAATCCAGCTCCGCTACCTCGATCAGGTCCGCCATCAGGTCGTCCAGCTTCTGCGCCTCCTGCGTGGCAGAACTCACCAGCTCCGACTGCAATCCCCGCAACTCACCGGCAAACCCCATCGTCAGCGCGTACAGCCCGCGCCGCAGCTGCATCAGCGGATCTCGCAACCGGTTTGAAGCCATCGCAATAAACTGCGTCTTGAACCGATCCGTATCCTGCAGCGAAGTCACATCTTCGAGCGTTGTCACCGCGCCCAGCAACCGGCCTTCGGCGTCACGCATCGGCGTGGTTCGCAGTCGAAAACTCCGCTCCCGCTCGCCAATCCGCATCGGCAGCATCGCAGCGTCATCCTCGGCCGCCACTGCGCGTTGCATCGAAACGGCATTACGAATCGCCTCTAGAATCTTGACCCCGCCCGGCGTATCGGCGATGTTGATGAGCGCCATCCTGTCCGTCGTTCCCGTAGCAGCCGCACCCAGTAACTCCGCGGCGGACTGATTGAGCTTGAGCACATGCCCTTTGCTGTCGGTAACAATGATCGGCTCAAAGATCGATTGCAGCACCGCATCCGAAAGCTGAAACTCCATCTGCCGCCGCCCGGCTTCAGTCTCGCGCAGTTCCCTCAGCAGCACCGCCAGCCTGTTCATCTCATTCGCAATCACGCCAAAGCTGTCCCGGCTGCTCCAGTCAGTCCGATGCGCCAAATCGCCGGAGGCGATACGCCGAATATCCCGCGACAGCCGCTGAATCGGCCGTAGCACAAACACCAGCGTCAAAGTAGCGACAAGAATCGCCGAACCCGAAAGCAGCCACAGAATCGAGAGGCTGCGCGTTGAATGCCCCGATGCCCCGGCAGGCGCCAGTTCGCGATGCACCCACAATGCCAGCGTCAGTGACAATGCCACCAGAAGCAGACATCCCAGGGTCAATCGCTGGGTCAGGTTCAACAAAGGCCACTCTCCCAATACCAATCAAGAACCATTGTGGCTGATAGCACCAAAATCTCCAAGGACAGTAAGTGCGCACCATTCCAAAGCCGCTCGCCAAAGCGAGAAAGTATTGACTCCAGCCTAGTCACGAAAGAGGGTTCCCCACTCTCGCCACGGTTAGTTTTTGCGGCTATGGTGGGATATTTGTATCTACCGTCTTTTATCGCTCTTTAGAATTCCCGCACTTGATCCCAGGACTGCGCTATCGCAGACTCGCCACCGTCGTCCCCGCCACCAACCGGCAAACCGCATACCCGCGCTCCTGATATGGGCAATCCAGCCCCGCCGGCGCCGCCCCATGCACAACCGTCCACGAAACCATCGGATACTCCTGCCGCAGCCGTTGAAAATCCTCTGGGCTAAAGTGGTTCAGCCCATATGTCGCATTGCTCATCTGCTTCCACTCCGGGGCCAGGGCAGGGAACAGCGAAACCACGCCACCGTCCTTGAAGTAGTCCGCCAGCCCAGATCTCTCCGAGACCGCGCGAAAGCCATGCACATCTGTCCCGTCGTCCTTGAAATAGCGCGAGTCGACCGCAAAGACCGCATCCGTAGGCGTATTATGACGCACCCACAGCAGGGCATTCACCCATGCATTAGAACTAGTCTGAGACGGCAACTCGATCTGCGGACTATTCGCATAAGTCTCTCGCGAGACAAAGAACATCCCAACCGCCAGCGGTACACAAATAGCCGCGATCACCCATGGCCTGACCCGTCCTTTGGAAACGCCGGCATACTCGCCGACTACGCCGCCCAACAGCAGCACAAAGACAATGGTGATCAAGTGAAACGATCGCAACGGCTGCAGCCGCGCAAACATATCCAGCGAACTCGAAGACGACAGGATCAGCCCCGCCACAATCGATAGCAGTCCAAACGGAATCAGGGCAAAACTCAACCGCTGAAATCCGGGCTTTGTCCCCCGTAGGTTTCCCTTCCAGAACCAGGCCAGAATCGCCAGCGGAGCCAGCATTCCTACCCAGTGATACCAGGACCAGTTGTACAGAAAGAAATAGTCCCGCGAATACAGAGCTTCCCGATATGCTCCCGTCGCCGGCGTCAAGTGAAATCCGGTCGGCAGAGCCGTTGCAGGCACAAACCCTGCGACCGAGGCCATCACCGGAACATGCTGTCGAACCGCCGTCTTCTTCCGATCGATCAGCCAGATCACGCCGGTCAAAAACACCAGGTAAACCACCATCTGTGGATGTATCGATGCCGTTACCGCCATTGCCGCCGTGACCCACACGTACTTCCGCTCCAGAAAACTGGCCAGCGCAAACAGCGTAAGCGGCGTCGAAAGCGACCGCGCTGTCAGATAAGGGTCCATCAGCAGCAGGCCAGTGTTCGTTGCCGGCATGGTCAACACCGCCGTCAGAATCAATACAGCGCTCCAGCGAGCCCGCTCCGATTGGAAGCAGGCCTTCGCCAGCATCCAGCATGAAGCCAGCATGGCAAACAGCGTCGCGACATACCAAGCAAGGATTGCCCAGTCCATTGACAGATGAGTGAGCCGTGCCGTCCAGGCCAGAATCGGACTGAACAGCGACAGATGTCCGTGCGACGTGAAAAATTCCGGAGCAAAAGGATAAAGTTCCGGATTCAGCAGCTTTCGGGCTGCGGGAATATAAATTTCGGCGTCTTCCACCCCGAGGTGGTATCCGTGAATTACCAGAGCCGCAGCGGTCAAAGCTCCCAACCGCACGATCGGCAGACGCCCCTCAGGGGCACTACTCATGAAATCTCCTCGAGCACCAGTGAAATCGGCTCGATCTCTGTTTTAAGTTGCAGGGGAGGAAAATCGAATATAGCGCGTCGATAAAGCCCCGCGCGCGCAGCCACGCAATCCATCGTAGTGCGCAGCACACTCAGGCCGTAAATCGTGCTGCGCCTCAGGCTGATCGAAGAAGCCTCCTCAAAGTAACGCGTGGGACAGGAGATTTCGCCGATCTTAGCGCCCAGGTAAATGCACTGCGCCAATAGCTGATTATCAAAGGCAAAGTCGTCTGAGTTGGCCTCAAGCGGAAGCGAAAGCAGCATCTCCCGGCTATACGCGCGAAACCCGGTGTGATACTCCGACAATTTTGCGCCGAGAGCAAGATTTTGGATCAGTGTGAGAACGCGGTTGGAGACATACTTGTAAACGGGCATGCCGCCACGCAGTGCTCCTCCACCAAGAATCCGTGAACCCAGCACCAGGTCATAAACCCCATAGGCGATCATGCTTGCCATGGGCTCAACCAGCAGCGGCGAATACTGATAGTCCGGGTGCAGCATCACCACAATGTCAGCGCCGGCATCCAGGGCCGCTTTATAGCAGGTCTTCTGGTTCCCGCCGTACCCCCGGTTGCTCTCATGCACGTGCACCTGCAACCCCAATTTGTGGGCCAGATCGGCAGTTGCATCAGAACTGTGATCGTCCACCAGGATGCAGGTATCGACCGCATCGGGAATTTCACTCACAGTACGAGAAAGCGTCCTCTCAGCGTTATACGCCGGCAAGACGGCTACTATCTTTTTGCCGTTAATCATTTCAAATCAACCGAAACCGCATTTGAGTCCGTACTACCATGATACGATACGATGCCTAATATGCGGCCGTTTCACTAAAATTGGGCGATTTGTGATCGTTCAGGCGTACCCCGATAACAACCCCATTGAGCCTTCCCCGAATCGACCCTACGCTCTTGCAACAAGTTAGACGCATCAGCCCAGAAAAGACTACGATTGCGGCCGTTGCAAAACGGCCTCTAGCCACGGCATATCGACAAACAGCAACAGCCAAAAAACTGCAACGCAAAGCCCAAGCGCCAGCATCAATTTTGGCTCGCGATACAGCTTCTCCGGATTTTGAACTGCGCTCTCATCACGAAACGAAAGCCCGAAATAAATCGACATCAGCCACGCAACCAGCGGAAATGCCAGGATCAGCTCCATTCGATATCGCACAATGAACGCACCAAAAAACAGCATCGATGCCGCCGCATAAAATACTCCGGAATTAAGCAGCGATTCCTGGCTATAGTATCGAAACGACTTACGGTAGCTGGCCGCCACCCGGCAGTCATCAATCTGGCGGTATTCGCTGAATCGCTTCAGCGCCATGAAATACGCCCCCAGCATCCAGTACGACAGCAGCAACGACATCGGCGGTAGCAACGACCCCGTCACCATGTACCAGCCCAGGCAAAAACGCAGAGGATTGTTGATCGACTCGCTTAGTACGTCGATGTAAGGCAGGTCTTTGCTTCGCACTGGCGCAATGTTGTAGACGCAGCCCATCACCCATAACGCCATCGCGCTCAACAAAAACCCCAGCGAAATAGTGCCTGCCAGCACCAGGCCCGCCGCCATCATCAGAAGCCACTGCGCATAACCCCAGCCAAAATGCACCCGTCCACAGGCCGCCGGACGGTTCCGCTTGGTTGGATGCAGCCGGTCAAAAGGCGCATCCAGCATCTCGTTCAACACGTAGTTGCTGCAGGCGATCAGTGTGGCCGAGAGCAGGCCAACGCCAATTCTTCCCGCCAGCGCCCAGCTTGAATGTGCGCTCTCCAGCGCCATCGCCAGCACAATGCCAGGAAGAATGAAGACCTGCTTCACGCTGTGATCCACACGCGCAATCCGCAAGTGCGCCTTCAGCCGCTCGCGTACTGAAACCGTTGAGCTATTTTTGGTGAGGTTATCGGATTGAGGAACGTAGATTTGAACAGCCATGGCCAACCGCAGACGGAAAATTTCGATGTGACATGAGAACACCCACAATATTAATGGACAGGTCCCTCTGCCACAGCTCCAACCCCAAGCTGCTCCACACCATACGAGTCCAGCAAATCCCGCAGCGTCACAACGCCCAATAGCCTCTGAGTATCCGCTCTGTGCACGACGGGTAAAAGGTCGAGATGAAATTTGCTCATGCGCTCCAGGGCCATGTACAGCGGCTGGTCCGTGAAGACATGCGGCACATTCACCGTCTTCACAAGATTAATCAGGAGCCGATCACCAGTCTCTTCCGCAATCGAGTTTTCAAGGCTTTCCCGGCTCACAATTCCCACAAATCTTTCCTTGTCCGCAACCGGCCATATACGCAAATGGCTGGTACCCATCTGCTCCAGCGCCTCCCGCACTCCCATCTGAGCCGGCAACACCCACGGTGCGCGCTGCATCACCTGGTCCACGGTCCGTTGGTTCAATTCGCCGCGTTCCCCTGAACTTGGCAGATGAATGCCATCCTGATGCGCCAAAGCCTCATAGATCGGCTCCTTCTGCAGCCGTGAGGCGATGAACAGGCTCGTAAGATTGGCAATCATCAACGGCACAATGACCGCATAGTCATGCGTCATTTCAAAGATCATCAGCACCGAAGTCATCGGAGCGCGCACAATCCCCGCAAACAGCGCTCCCATGCCAACCAGCGCATAAGCGCCCGGCGAAGCCGTGTATCCAGGCAGAAAGTGGTGCGCCACCGTGCCGATCGCGCCTCCCAGCATTGAACCAAGCAACAACGCCGGGCCAAAGATGCCGCCCGCGTTGCCCGTCGCATAGCTCACAGTCACGCCAATCAGCTTGAGCACAATTAGCAGCAGCATCACCTTCAGCGCCAGCGTGCCATTCAGAGCCTCGCCGACGTATGAGTAGCCAACGCCCAGCACCTGCGGCACAAACCAGCCCATCGCGCCAACCACAACGCCACCCACCGCAGGCTGCCACCAGCGCGTACTTGCCGGCAGGTGAATAAAATACTTCCGCAGCCTCAGCAGCGTCTGCGTAAACGCCACCGATAGAAAACCTCCAGCCACACCCAGAACGGCATAGATTCCCAGTTCCAGCGGATGCACCAGCGCATACTCCGGGACATGAAAAAGCGGATTGTTCCCCAGCAGCAGTCGCAACACCGCCCACGAAGTCGCAGAAGCCAGCACTACCGACCCCAGCACCGGCGCATGCAGATCGCCGACCACCTCTTCCAGCGCAAACATCACCGCCGCCAGCGGAGTATTGAAAGCCGCCGCCACCGCCGCCGCCGCACCCACCGGAATCAGCGCCTTCACCTTCTCAGGGCTCAGCCCAAGCCATCGCCCCAGCACCGAACCGATACCCGCGCCCACCTGCACCGACGGTCCTTCGCGGCCCAGCGGAATCCCGCTCGCCAGCGTCGCCGCAGTGCAGCCAAACTTGCCCAGAACCGTTCGCAACGAGATAAACCCGTTATGCGCAAACAGCGCCGCCTTCGTCTGTGGCACGCCGCTCCCGCGGGCATTGGGAAAATAGCGAAACAGCAGATAGCCCATCGCCAGCGATCCGACAATCGGAGTCAGCAGTCGCCGCCACGCAGCGCTGTCCCCCGCTGGATAAAGTCGCGAACCAAGCCGCTCCGTTAGCAGAATGAACGCCACCACCGCCAGCCCCGTCAGCGCACCGATCACCAGCGACAGAATAAGAAATACCCGCTCCTCGCGCTCAAGAAACGAAGAGACCCACCGCAACTGCGGATAACTACGCCATTTTTTTTGATATTGATTTTCTGCGGAAGTAACAACGGCCATATCCATAGTTTACGCGCCATTACTGTTCGCAATGCGCAGTAGGGCGCTGATGCACGACCAACTATACCGAAGGCAGCATCATCCTCAACAACAAAAAACCCGCCACCCCGGCAAAGAACACCAGCGCCATCCGAATCCCCGGCTCCCGATTTACCTCCGGCACCAGATCCGTTGCTGCCACATACAGCGCCACACCCGCCGAAACGGGCAATCCGTATCGCACCATCCCCGGAGCAAGCCCAATCACCAGTACGCCCACCAGGGTCGCCGCAGCCAGCGCTACAGCCGAGAAAAGCGCAGTCCGCCGGCTGCGTCCACTTGCCAGCATGATTGAAGCCATAGTGAACCCCTCAGGCGCTTTATGCAGAAAGATTGCAAGAAAGATCAACCAGCCCAGCGCATTCGAAATCGCAAACCCCGATCCGATCGCAACGCCATCAAACAGGGCATGCACAGCCAGCCCTCCGAGTACCGAATAGCTCGTATGCGTCGACAGAAATTCATGGTGATGTGTCTCTTTGCCAAAATGAAAATGCGCGTTGATCGTGTGTTCGAGAAAATGCACAGCGCAATACCCAAGCATCACCAGCACCGGAGCCAGTCCTGATCCGAATTGGGCGTCCAGCTTCAAACTCTCCGGCAGCATCTCCAGCACCGAGGTCGCCATCAGGAAACCCGCCCCCAGAGCCACGAAATAGCGCAAATACCGCTGCACGCCCTCGGCTTTGACCAGTACAAACGCACCAGCCACATCCGCCAGTGCCGCAGCCGTACCGAGCAGTAGAGAAAGTTTAAGCATTCGTCAGAATACTACGCGGAGCAGAACCGGGCACCAATGCAGGTCAGATATAAATTAAGGAAAGCCAGCAACTAGAGGAGTCATGTTCGACTGATACAACGAAAGGCGCGGCGCGTTGTAAAACAGAAGTCTGAATAACTACGGCTGCTTCTCAACCTTCGGCGCGCTCAGTATCGCAAGCAGCGTTCCACCCACCACCCCGGCAGCATCTACCAGCACATCCATCCACTCCAGCAGACTGCCAAAGACAAGATGCTCGCCGACTTCAATCCCGAGCCCGAATAACAGCGAGCCTAGAAAGAGAAAAACCCTTCCTCTCGCCGTTCGAGAAGTCCTGCCAGCTATAAATGCAACAAAGCTGAAGGCAACAAAATGCCCCCACGAGTGGTACTTCCCAGTTGTATGCAGCAACCGCTTGTCGCCAATAGGAAGAAACGAAATGAAAGCAATCGCCGGAACCACAACGCATGCGAGTACGAGGAAGACTCTCCGCTCCTGAATCGATCGGCGAACATCAGTTGATTGTTCACGAGAACTCACAAGCCCACCTTAACTTATTCTCTATAGCTTCTTACCTTTAACGCTAAGCCCGGAGATAAACCAAACTCCGGCACAATGCACTGCCGCGCTTATTCGTTTCTAAACGCGTCTTGCAGCCGACTCTCCATAAGCCACCAGCGCCACAACAGCAATCCCCAGCACCACCACCGCACCCTCGACGTTCACACTTCGCTTGTGCAGCAGCCCAAAGTGCACTCGCGATGGATCGTCCAAAGCCAAAGAGTCAATCACACCGCCGCGGGCCGCCTGGCGATCCCGCTCCATCGCCGGAATAATCCCAAACTGCGAGTAAGCCGTCAGCGCCAGCATCAACAGCACAAGACCCATCGGAGCGAGCACCGACCGCGACTTGAAGATGCCCCACGCCGGCGCAAGAGCCAGCAGAGCAAGCAGCACCATCCCCGCGATCATTCCCGCAACATGCAGCAGCCGCAGCAACTCCCCTACAATCAGCCCCGCAACATGCGTGTCCGGCTTCAATGTCGTGAACGTCACTGCCGCGACGACTGGAAAGAAAATCTCCGCCCCCAGCCAGACAATCAGCGCAAGCATCAACAAAGTCCGAATAAGCGTCTTCATGCGCCATCCTCAATAAATCCGGAGTACCGGAGAGCCGGGGTGCCCCATATCTGCCCACGCCTTTGGTGGGCAGATGTGGGATCACAGAACTCCCAATCAAAACAATTGTCCGGGTATTGTCCGGGTGCCCATCCTTGTCACGTACTTTGTGACAAGGGTGGGATAGCTAATGCCCAACCAAACCAGCCCTACCGTCGCCCCAGCGCCCGCCGCAACACAGTCTCCAGCGCCGCCTTGACCTCTACATACTCCTCAGGAGTAAGCCTGCCCGCAATCTTCTCACTCTCAATCGCAAACAGCTCCTCCTTCAAAGCATCCAGCAATAACTCGCCCTTCGTCTTGGCATTCACCGAAGAGAACGCCGCAACCTGCGGCTCAACCGGCGCAAACGAAACGCCGCCAATGGTCCCCACACCCGGAGCAACCACCTCAGCAGGCTTGCGCAACAAGAACGCAGCCGCAGCCACCAGCACCAGCCCAAGCGCACCCATAATCCAGTACTTGTACTTGTTCAGCGGATCCGGCGTGTCAATGGGATTCCCCAAGCCGCCTCCCGGCTTGCCCCCTGGCCCGCTGGCATCCGGAGCCTCTCCGGGCCCCGGCTGCCCCGCGCCACCCACACCAGCACCTTCCGCCGCACCTTGCGAATCGCGCGGCATAGATCCTATACCCGAGACGGTAAATTCCAGCGGCTGCCCCGCCTTTACACCCCGCATCAAAAACGTCTGCACAGCCGGATCGTCCGGCACAGTCTGAAAGCTTGTACCCGCGCCCGGCTCGAACTTCATGCTCTTCGGCAGCATGACTGCTACATTGTCTGCCCCCTGCACCAGCTTTGGCGCAAACTTATAGCTTCCCGAATACGGCAGATGATAAGTCAGCTGAAAGCGCGTCCCGAGCTCGCCCTCATTGGGCCTGATAGGAAACGAAAACGTGTAGTGCCCCTTGGGCGTAATCGGGTCAGGAGTGGCCGCTAGTGGCATATTGCTCGGCCCCACCGTCGCCGCCCCCTCCAGCACTGCCTCCGCCGGCAGCACGACCTCGTACCCATGATCGTTCAACTCTGTCCGGGGCGGGGAAGAGGTGTTCTTCACAAAGTAGTTCTCGGTCACCTTCAACTGACCGTTGTCTGCTTCGACGCGCAGCACATCGGCTTCAGTTGAGACACCCTCGACCTTCGTTGCCACGTCATACACAGTAATCTCGACCTGCGTCGTTCCCTGCGGCACATTCTTGAAGTAAGCGCCCTTCTGATGCTCCACCTTGATCAGGTACGGAGCCTCAGTAGGCGTCGTCAATTTGAAATGCCCGCTCGCATCTGTCTTGGTCGTCTCGACCTCATCCAGCGCCGCAGAAAGGCTCAGCAGCGTAACCTTGTCGCCACTCGAAGCCTTGCCATTTGTCTTGTTCATCACCGTGCCGTTAATCGTCCCGGCGTAAGCCAATGAGCCAACGCCCACAGACATAAGTGCAACTGCGCTCAAATAAAAAGAAGCACTCAATCTCAAAGCAAAACCTTTCTTGAGGTAGTAGGAATAAGAAAGCTGGACACCACTTTCCCAAGCTCCGAAGTCGGTACGAAGTCGGTATTTCTATTCCCGTCCCCTACGCCCTATTCCCTGTCGTTAATACATCCATCTCGGCCAGCACCACAGCAGCTTCCTTCTCCAGAATCGCCCTCTGCACCGCGTAGTCTTCTTCGGGATATTTCCCCGCCTGGTACTCAAAATTCAAATCCCGCAGATTGATGTAAATCTGCTCCTTCAATTCCTCCAGAAAGTCCAGCCGAGTCTTCTGCCGCTGCACAGCAGCATGCTTCTCTGGCCAAAACGCATACAAAAACAGCACCAGCGCCAGCACCGCACCAGCAATCATTCCCGCCGACTCCGACATACTCAAAACCTCTTTGGCTTAAACAATTCAGCTATGCACAAATCTTTACTGCTCGTCCTTTGTGCGTATCTTGAACGATCAGTGGAAGACGGAAATGATGGCATCACTCAGTCTCCGTCTCTCGTCGAATCCTCGTCTGCATCGCATCATCGACCTGCGCCTGGCCTCCCGCCACCCCGGCAGCCAGTTTCGGCTGCTGTTTTGCCCAGTGACGAACCAGAAAAATCGTTCCCAACAGCGCCAATCCCGCCACCGCAAATGGCATGATCCACGCCACCAGATCAAATCCCTGCAGCGTCGGAGCGGCCAGCACAGTCGTGCCCCATTGCTCAACAAATCCATCCAGAATCATCTTGTCACTCTGGCCATTCGCGATCCCGCTTCGCAGTTGATCCATCTCGCCACCACGATTCGGGCATCCCACATGGTCGCAGCCCATCAACTGCTGAGCACAACCGCAGGTGCACATCAACTTGCCACCTAGCTCATTGAATCGCGCCGTAGAATCGGTGGCTCCAAGCGAAAAACAAACAACCGCGGCGACGAGTAGAGCCTGGGTAATGCGGGCAATCCGTGATGAAAATAATCTCGAACGACCAGGGAAAAACGCCATCAATCTGCTCCCCCAGTCACCACCGCCGTCCGTCCGCTCATCGCCCCTGCGGGAACAGCCACCTTCACCGCCACCCGCGCAGGACTCAGACTCGGCACCAGCGCCACCAGCGTGCCAAACACCACCACGCTCAACCCCACCCATATCCACATGACCAGCGGATTGAGAAAAGCCTTGATCATCGGCAGCCCGGTCGCCTGATCCGTTCCCTCGTACACGAGATACAAGTCCCAGCGCATCGTCGAATGGTTTGCAACCATCGTCTGCGGTTGCCCATTCACCAGGTACACTCGCTTCTCCGGAGACATCGGCTGATCCAGGATCTTCTTGCCGTTCTCGTACACATCCAGCTGCGAAAACTCCGAATCGTAGTTAGCGTTCGACTCCTGAGTGTTGCCCAGATTCACCAGCGTATACGGCCCGATCTGCATCTTGTCGCCCGGTCCCATCGGCATCTCCGACGTGCGATTAAACGCGTAGCCGGCGAACCCGATGAAAATAATCACCAGTCCAAGGTGAACGATGTAACCGCCATACCGCCGCGTGTTCCGCCGCACCAGCAACACCATCGACGCCAGCAAATTCTTTCCTGTCTGGCGATGCAGTACACCTGCGCCACGCAGAAACTCCGAAGTGATCGCAGTAGCCACTGCCGCGGCCAGCGAAAAAGTCATCAGCGAATAAAACACGGGCTCATCCGCCCACGGCTTCAGCCCGGCGGCGATGCAGGCCGCTGCCGTCAGCACAAATGCAATCCCCGGCAAAATGAAATTCCGTCGCAGGCTCCTGAACGAAGAAGCACGCCACGCCAGCAGCGGTCCGACCCCCGTCAACAGTAGAAGAAACACACCAATCGGTATTGCGACGTGTTTGTAGTACTCTCCGGAAACAGTCTTCTTCACGCCCTCAAAATATTCCGAAAGCACCGGGAAGAGCGTTCCCCAGAGAATTGTGAAGCAAGCTGCCAGCAGCACCAGGTTGTTGAACAAAAAGCTCGACTCGCGGCTCACGAGCGATTCAAGCTGATGCTCCGTCTTCAGGTGATCCCGCTGCAGGATGTACGTGAACAGGCAGACCGCCATCACAATCACCAGAAAGGTCACAAACCAGCCGCCGATCGATGATTGCGCAAACGCATGCACCGAACTCACCAAACCCGCGCGCGTCAGCAGCGTCCCCAGAATCGACAGCATGAAAGTGGCAAAGATCAGCCAGACATTCCAGCTCTTCATCATGCCGCGCTTCTCCTGCATCATGACCGAATGCAGAAACGCCGTTCCCGTCAGCCAGGGCATGAGTGAAGCGTTCTCCACCGGATCCCAGCCCCAGTACCCGCCCCAGCCCAGCACTGCATACGCCCAGTGCATGCCCAGAAAGATACCTATGGTCAAAAACATCCACGTCATCATCGTCCAGCGGCGCGTAATGTGAATCCACTTCTCGCCCGGATACCGCATCATCAGCGCGCCGAGCGCGAAAGCAAACGGGATCGTGAATCCCACATATCCGAGATACAACATCGGCGGGTGAATCACCATCTCCGGATACTGCAACAGGGGATTGAGCCCGTTCCCATCATCCGGAGCAATCCCGCCCCGCACCCCGGCAAACGGATGGGTCGCAAACGTCAGCAGCAGCAAAAAGAAGACCTGCACCCCGGCCAGAATCGTCCCTGCATACGCATGTAGTTTGACATCTGTTTTGTGCCTCAGCCGCAGCACAAATCCATAAGCACCAAGCAGCCACGCCCACAGAATGAGCGAGCCTTCCTGCCCACTCCACAACGCGGCAAACTTATACGGATTGGGGAGCGCCCGGTTCGAATGCTCAACGATATACTCGATCGAAAAATCGTTGTGAAACACCGACCACACCAGCGCAAACGCCGCCGCGGTGACCGCCACAAACACCGCAATCCCTGCCCGCCGGGCCGTCTCCGCCATCCGTTCAGGCGAAAACGCGGTCGGCCTGCCCACCGCAATCAGTCGCAGCGCAGTTGCCCCAACCACAAGGTTGTAAGCCGCCAGCATCAACCCAATCAAAAGTGCAAAACTACCAAATGACGCCATAAGCGATTCGCAACTCCCAGCACCACATACGATTGTCGCATCCGCGCCAAACGTCGAGCAAAACGCAGCGCCACACGCCACCGCAATGCGGTGCAATCCCGATACTACGGAAGAATTTATTCGGAGAACATCGCACCGGCGGTTGAAAGCAGCGCGCCGTTTTCATCCGGCAAAAGGGCTGTGTCAGCGAATCTTACCGGTCAAACAAAACGGATTTGGATTCACAGCTCTCCGCCGCAAGAAAACCGCATCCACCAGCGCAGCGCATACAATCGCTGCCCAATACACCACAAAATGCCAAGGTGAAAAGACACGCCCCAGCAGAAGCGCTCCCGCAAGGCTATGTCGAAACGCGTCCAGACCAGGCGCGTGATAAAGCCGCGACAACTCTACCAGTGCCGCCACCAGACCTGCAATCAGCGCAATCCTTGAAGATCCCAAACGGGGCAGCATCGCAGCCAGCAACAGGTAAACCATTACCGCCCACAAAACTGACCCGGCCCACTTCACCACCCCGGCCGGCAGTCCCAGTGGCGCCAACCGAAGCACCAGGCCCGCCGCGACGATTGCGAAGGCAAGAATCAGATAAATAATCGCGGGCCCAATTCTCCAGCGAGTCGCCATTCTTTCGGTTCTAACAGACCGGGGTTGGCACAAACGAAAAGGACCCCGGTAGAAAAACCGGGGTCCGCCAGCCAAAATCAACCTGAGATATAGGAAAACCTTTTCCAGGAGTCGCTAAGCAGTCTGCTTCTGGCCCGCGCCCACCAGCCGCCCGACCAGCGACCGCAGTTCATCCGGAGAATTCGCCTGCGAGTTGTACACCCCGCCGATGCCTTGATATTCCTTCTCGGCATCAGTGACGGCGCTCAGCACAAGTACCGGCACCCCCGGCATTCGGCTGCGAAACTCGGCCACAAACTCCGGCCCGGAAATCCCCGACATTACGTGCCCGGTGATCACCAGCGCCAGACGCTTCGCAAATTCCGGAACCTCAACCATGCACAGAGCCTCGGACGCATCCAGAGCCCGTACCACTGCCCGCATAGCCTTCGCGCTGCCGCTTTCCAGCAGGGACTGCCGCAACGAGGCCCGCAGCGGATTATCGTCAACTAATAGGATTGTTTCCATACACGCCCGTGGTCGGATGAACAGACGAATACCCGGTATTTACCAACTGTACAACTCCGATGCACTAAAGTGACCACCGGTTGTATCTAACGCATAAATTTACTAGAGATAAATCGCTTGAGTCCATCAAAAGGTAATCTGTCATCCAAACAGGAACTCCTTTGCCCTCAGATCTTTGATCGTGTCGCGCAACCGCGCTGCCTTTTCGAACTCAAACTTCCGCGCTGCCTCCCGCATCTCCGTCTCCATCTTCGTCAGGTATTGGTCCAGATCCTCCTGCGAAGCGAACTCTGGCATCCCCTCAGCCGCTTCCTCCAGCGGATCTCCATACTCCGCCTTCAAAATCGTCGCCAGAGAATTCTCCAGCTTACTCAGGATCGAAGTCGGTGTAATCCCATGCTCCTCGTTGTAGGCCCGTTGAATCTCCCGCCGCCGGTCCGTCTCATCAATCGCCCGGCGCATCGAGTCCGTCATCTTGTCCGCATACAAGATCGCCCGGCCCTCGACATTTCTCGCCGCCCGCCCAATCGTCTGAATCAGTGCCCCGGTAGACCGCAGAAACCCTTCCTTGTCCGCATCCAGGATCGCGACCAGCGAAACCTCCGGCAGATCCAGGCCCTCCCTCAGCAGGTTGATCCCGATCAGCACGTCATACTCACCCTTGCGCAACCCCGCCAGTATCTTGATTCGCTCCAGCGTCTCGATCTCCGAATGCATGTACCGGCACCGCACCCCAACCTCGGTGTAATACCCCGCCAGATCCTCGCTCATCCGCTTGGTCAGGGTCGTCACCAGCACCCGCTCGTCCTTTTTAGCCCGGTCCCGAATCTCCCCCAGCAGATCGTCAATCTGTCCCTTCACGGGCCGTATCTCGACCTCCGGATCCACCAGCCCAGTCGGCCGGATCACCTGTTCCACCACCACGCCCGCCGACTTCGTCAGCTCATACGGACCCGGAGTCGCCGAAACATAAATAGTCTGATGAATGCGGTTCTCAAATTCCTCAAACTTCAGCGGCCTGTTATCCCTAGCCGAGGGCAGCCGAAACCCGTAATCCACAAGATTCTGCTTCCGGCTCTGGTCCCCGTACCACATCCCATGCACCTGCGGAATCGTCACATGCGACTCGTCCACGAATAAGAGAAAATCCCGCGGAAAGTAATCCAGCAGCGTTGGCGGAGGCTCGCCCGGCAGCCGTCCCGAAAAGTGCCGCGAATAGTTCTCAATTCCATGGCAATACCCCATGGACTTGATCATCTCCAGATCAAACCGCGTCCGCTGGTGAATCCGCTGCGCCTCCACCATTCGCCCCTGCTTTTCTAACTCAGCTTCCCAATCCGCCAGTTCGGCAACAATCGTTTCGATCGCCTGCCCCTTGCGCTCCGGCTGCACGACGTAGTGGCTCTTGGGATAAATCGGCAGCCGCGCGTACTTTTGCTTCACCGTGCCAAACAGAGGATCGATCTGCGAAAGCGACTCAATCTCATCCCCGAATAACTCAATTCGGTAAGCCATCTCGTCATAAGTAGGAAAGACTTCGATAACATCCCCTCTAACTCGAAACGTCCCGCGCCGAAAGTCATGATCGTTCCGCTCATATAGAATCTCCACCAGCCGCCGCACGATGTCCTGCCGGTGAATCCGCTGACCTTTCTCCAAAAGGAGAAGCATCCCGTAATAAGCCTCAGGCGAACCCAGTCCATAGATGCAACTAACCGAACTGACAATAATCGCATCTCGCCTCTCAAACAAAGAACGAGTAGCAGAGAGTCTCAACTTGTCCAGTTCTTCATTGATCGTAGCTTCCTTCTCGATATATAAGTCGCCGGAAGGAATATAAGCTTCCGGCTGATAATAGTCGTAATAGCTCACAAAGTATTCAACAGCGTTCCCGGGAAAGAACTGCTTGAACTCGTTATAAAGCTGTGCAGCCAGAGTCTTGTTATGCGCCAGTATCAATGCGGGCCGATTGAGCTCCTCGATGACCTTGGCCATGGTAAAAGTCTTGCCAGAGCCAGTAACTCCCAGCAGCACCTGGTGCTGCTCCCCAGCCGCCACACCCTGCACAAGTTCCTCAATAGCCCGAGGCTGATCTCCCTTGGGCTGATACGGTGTAACCAACTGAAAGTCCATGCCAAGCAGTATACAAGAAAGGCGAAAATAAGGCGAATCTGTGCTATGCTATGCCAAGTTTCTTCGTGTTATATCGATCGAGGTAAGTGGAGGGTGCGTGAGTCATACTCTATCCCAAATCCCAGCATTTCTCTGGAATGTACTCCTCCACTGGCAATCACTTGTCACTGGAGGATTTGTAACGGCTATTTTTGCCGGTTATCAAGGCCTAACGAAACGAGAGATTAAGGCAAGAACATACTTCTGGATTTTCATCGTTGCGGCATTCATCTGCTCTTGTTTTCTCGTTGGCACGACGAGCACCAAAATACGGAAACTGTGATCGGTGAAAAAGCCCAATTCGCTGGGTGGGCAAATAGCTGCACTTCCAAACTTGCAGCGACAGAGGCCGTACTCAGGGGCAAAGAAGAGCTCTCCACTTCTCTGCAATCCACCTTGACGAACCTGCAAGCTCCGCAACTTCAACAGCAGGCGACCATTAACAGTTGCGTGATATCCCTCGGAAAAATGAATCCCATCGTGAACGCTAAGATCACCACACTGGTCATGCCCGTCACCAGCGCAACACAGACTGGGAGGTTTGGGGTGTCGGCGACCCACTACCTGTTTGAGATAGTTATCTTGACTAACCACCCACGAGAACCTAGAGGGACGCTTAAATGCGGTATGCCGTTTAGTGTGATTGGTACACCATCCCTTCAAACCCAAGCGGGAGCGTCGATGACTGTTGATGGATCGCCAGAGCAGCTAAGTGACAGGGAATACCTGATTTTCGTTCAAAATAGTGGTGCAACCTGGATTTCAGACAATCCGATCTATCTGCCAGCTGTTAGTGATTCGGCTCAACTGAGCGGGTGTACTTTTACCCCGCAGAGTTGATTGCAGGAGGTAGATCCTACTTGAACTGGGTGCCCCATGTCTCTCTTTTGAGCCACAACCCGGGTTTGGCCGGTGCAGATTCTAAACAACTTACAGGAAAGTTGCTTAGGAGACGTGGGCGGTGAGCTAAGGCTGATCCGCCGCCTCAGCAGAAACATCGCTCACGTTGGCCAAAACCCGCTTGAGCTTTTCCACGAACCCCGCGCGGCACGCTTCTGCAACCTCAACCTTTCGCCAACACGCTCGCTCACCAGCGCAGCCACTAACCGGTCAACCGAGATATCTTCGATCGCCGCCAGTTCAGCAGCGCGTTCGTAAACCTCATCGGGAAGTAGGATGCTTTTTAGGTTGAACTCTCCATCAGTATAAAAACTTCCCAAGCGCCAAAAGCGCGACATCATCCCAGCCCTTTCTATCTCGCCTTCACAACAATCCGCACCCAGAAAGAACCAATGTTGTCGGTATAGAAAAGATATTTATTATTCGGATCAGAATATTGGACGTCATTGACCGTAAGCCAAAGCGTCCCGTCCTTGGTAGCAGTGTATTCAGCCTTTCGTCCAATAAAGAAAGCATCCGACCGCTCCGGCTCAATCGACTCCTGCGAAACCCCTCCAACAAGCCCGCCGGCCTGCTTATCCGGCAGCAGATATCGATCGCGGCGCCCGCGAAACCTGGGCTTGAACACGTCAAGATCGTATCCGTCCGGGTCCACCCAGCGGCGGCTTGCGATCAATGACTTCTTCTCGTCCTCAGTAAAATAATCTTCAGGAACCCGCTTATCCGTTGGATCGTTTTCTCGTATTCCTTCCTTCTTCTCCCATTCGTCTTCGTAACTCCTTTTCAGGCGAACCATCTCCGAGATTTCATTTAGATCGAGGCAAATCTTACCTCCGGCAATGAACGAGACATGATCGCCCGCGTTCACCGGAATCGCAGTAGTCTGCCACCCCTGCGGATTGACGATCGCGACATACTCGCTGTCTCCACCACGCCCCTGCTTCTTGGCGAAGAGAATGTGCGTGTTAGTACCACCCAGTTGAAACTCCGATGGCTCGACAGCAAACAAACGCGTAAAAACGAACATAACTATGATCACGAGACAGCACAGAGCAGATAGGAAACCAAGCAGCGCCAGCCATCTATTCGGTTGACTAAGCACCTGTTCAAAAACATCCGCAAAAGTCTTTCCCGAGGTGACCGCCTTCTTTGAATCGGCCACCTCGCCTGCAGCGCCACTCTTCTCTGTTCCTATCTCATCCGCACTCATGTTCGGGAGTATAGCCGCGCTCAATTCCAATCCGCCATAAACTATTCAAACTTCGTCCCATGCTTCTACATATCTTCATCGCGCTAACAGCACCAACTGCGCGACATCATCCAGCCCAGGCCAGAAACAAAAGCACTGAAAGCTCGACCAACCGCATGGTAATCTGTGCACAACAATGCTCGACTCAAATGACACATCTCCGGAGTTCAACTCTGTCGTAACTCCGCCTCCCGTCGCCCCAACCGGCCCGCCCCAATTCGCCACGGCAGAGTATGCTCACATTCCCGGCACCGAACGCTGCCGCATCTGCGGCAATCTGATTCCCGGCGACTACTACCGAATCAACGGCCAGATGGTCTGCACCACCTGTGCAGGCCAGGCCCTGAACGGCCAGCCAACAGACAGCCACGCCGCCTTTCTTCGCGGTTTGCTCTTCGGTGCTGGCGCTGCACTTCTCGGACTCATCGGCTACGCCGCGGTGACCATTGCCACCGGTTGGTCCATCGGCTACGTCGCCCTAGGAGTAGGCTGGCTGGTAGCCAAGGCCATCACCAAGGGTTCGAACGGTCTCGGCGGTCGCCGTTATCAAATTGCTGCGGTGTTATTGACCTACGCAGCGATCTCCGTGGCCGCGATTCCCATCGGCATCTCCTACGCGATGAAAGAACAGAAGATCGTCACGGCCAAGAAAGCATCCGACAGCCCCGTTCCCGAAGACGGCGAATCGGGTCAGACCAGTCATCCGAAATCCAAATCGGATATCCAAATAGGACCTCTCATTGGAGAACTATTGCTGGTGGGCCTCATCTCGCCTTTCATGGAGCTCCAAAACCCAATTCACGGTCTGATCGGTTTGTTCATTCTGTTTATCGGCCTCCGCATCGCCTGGCAACTAACCGCCGCCCGTCGCCTCCCCGTCGACGGCCCATACCCCGCAGCCTCGTCATAAACGATAGAATCGACATAGAAGCCCGTGTCGACCATCACCCATTCCGTCATCCGCAACTGCCCAAATTGCGACGCCGACCTGCCGCTCGAAGCGCTGGCCTGCCCCAAGTGCCACTCGCTCGTTCACAGCGTCCGCCTCGATCAACTCGCCAAAGACGCACGCGCCCTTGAAGTAAGAGGCCTCTACCCGCAGGCCCGCGAACTCTGGGAATACTCCCTCCCGCTCCTCCCGCAAGACTCCAAACAAGCCGAATGGGTCCGCGAACGCATCCGCGCCCTACAGGCAGTCGAGTCAGGCGCAGTAGACACGCAGTCTGCCTCAAGCTCCCCCGCAGGTCCTCAAACCGCCAAACCCAAGCCACCCCCGCCCAACTGGGTCAAAAAGCTCGGCCCATTCGGACCCATCGCCCTGCTCCTGCTCAAATTCAAGAGTGCCTTCTTCCTGATCTTCAAGCTGAAGTTCCTCTTCAGCTTCGCCTTCTTCATCTTCCTTTACGTCGGCATCTTCGGCTGGCGCTACGGCCTGGGCATCTCAGTCTGCATCCTCATCCATGAACTGGGCCACTTCATCGACATCAAGCGCCGCGGCCTTCCCGCTGAAATGCCAGTCTTCCTCCCCGGCTTCGGAGCTTACGTCCGCTGGTCCGCTCTCGGCGTCACTCGCCGCCAGATCGCGCAGATCTCCCTCGCCGGGCCCCTCGCCGGCTGGATCGCCGCCGCCATCTGCTTCCTCATATACGGCCAGACCCACGACCCGCTCTGGGCAGCTCTCGCCCGCACCGGAGCCTTCCTCAACACGCTCAACCTCATCCCCGTCTGGATGCTCGACGGCGGCAAAGCGGCCTACGCACTCGCAGCCGTCGATCGCGCCGCGCTGCTTACCCTGACGCTCGGCCTCTGGTACTACACCGGCGAAGGGCTCTTCTTCTTCGTCGCCGCCGGTATCACCTGGCGCCTCTTCACCAAAGACAAACCCCAGCAATCCGACCTGAACGTCTGGCTCTACTACGCCGCATTACTCGTAGCCCTCGCCGTCCTGCTCCACGCCACACCCAACACCATCGCCAATCAGGGCATATCAGGCGGCTTGACCGGGCAATAACTTCGCGAACGGACTTCGCAAATACCGCGCCAGTTCCAAAATATTTCTCAAGAAAAAGAAAGATCAATTCTCTCCCTGCGCTTTAGTTGATAAGATGCCCGCAAGTTAAACCGGGCATGAAGGGAGAACCCGTCTCATGGAGAACTGGTATCTGCAAAAAGGAGATCAGCGTCTTGGCCCAATGACGCTGGATGCATTGCAAAGCATGGTCGCATCGGGCCAGGTCGCTCCAACCGACCTCGTCTGGGCCAACGGAATGCCCACATGGCAACCAGCCAGTTCTCAACCATGGTTCTACAATGCGCCACCACCGCCGCCACCGTTTTCGTCACCATCGATCCAGCCCAGCGCGCCACTCTTCGCCAGCCAACAGCCTTATGCCGGCGAACCGCCAAGTCTCCTCGGCTGGTCCATCGCCGTCTTGCTCTGCTGCTGCATTCCCGGCGGAATCGTTGGCATCGTCTATGCCAACAAAGCCAAGAGCGAATGGGCACGAGGTAACTACGTCGCAGCGCAAGCCGCCTATAACACGGGCAAGAATTGGCTAATCGGCTCGGCCATTTTTGGCGTCGTTGCCTATGCTCTCTCTCTCCTGGTCAGGATGAATCACTGATGAGCGACACAATCATCCCTTTGCCTGCGCGCAAACTGACGCGAGATCAATATGTCGCCATGATCATGGCCGCAGCCACCCTCGCCGGGGGCGTTCTCCTCCACGCCTACCCTCCCGCAGCGCTCCACATGCCATCCTGCATATTTCATGAACTGACCGGCCTCTACTGTCCCGGCTGCGGATCTACGCGAGCCCTCCATCACCTCTTGAACTTCGAACTCATGACAGCTATTCACTGCAATCTGATGCTGGTAATCTGCCTCCCATTTCTTACCGCATGGTTCGCAATGCGAGGCCTGCGCGTCTTCAATCTTTGGCGCGGCCCCAGCTTTACTCTGTCCCCGAGAAATACCCAGATACTTACCGTCCTCATCTTCGTTTGGTGTATTGTCCGCAACCTGCCCATCGCGTGGTTCACCATCCCTCCTCAATAGGTGTGAAGCCCTCCACGCCACAAGCTACAATTGCCTTCATCGCTTCATTGGAGGCATCATGCGCCGCATCCTTCTCGCACTCTTGTTCTCGCTCATCCCCGCGCTGGCCGCTACGTCTGCACACGCCCAGGGCGCGCCCCCGTCCCCCGCAGCCAATAGCCCTTACACCATCGAGTACTACTACAAGGTCCAGTGGGGACATCAGCAGGAGTTCCTGAACCTCTTCCTCAAGAATCACTACCCTCTGCTCCAGAAAATCGTCTCCACCGGACGCATGACCTCAGTCAAGATTGAATCGCCCGCCTATCACACCACCGAAGACGGCCGCTGGGACTATCGCGTCACCATCCGTTATCCCAACAGCACCCTCGCCACCACCTCCAATCCCGACGAAGAAGCGCTCATCAAACAGCTCTACCCGGACCAGGAAACCTACAAGCGCGAAGAACAACGCCGCTTCGAGATATTAGTCTCCCATTGGGACCTTCCAGTAACCGATATAACACCAACTAAGTAGCAATCAACCGGTTCGAATCAAATTGAAAAGGGAATTGTCATCCTGAGCGAAGCCGAAGGACCTGCATTGTTTTTCTTCGGCTCAGAGCGACCCATCAATAAAGAGAAATCAATGACCCAACACCAATACGCCACTTACCCCAGCCTCAAAGGCCGCAAAGTACTCATCACCGGCGGCGCGACCGGCATCGGCGAATCCTTCGTCAGCCGATTCGCCGAACAAGGTACGCGGGTAGCCTTCCTCGACATCCAGGACGAACCGGCCGAGAAGCTCGCTGCGCAGATAGCAGCCAACGGTTACCCCCATCCTATCTATCTCCATTGCGACATGACAGACCTCGACGCTGTGCGCGCAGCCGTGGCTCAAGCGATAGGCAAACTCGGCGGTCTCGACATTCTCATCAACAACGCGGCCAATGACCAGCGCCACACCATCGAAGAAGTTACTCCCGAGCTATGGGATCGTCTGATGTCCGTCAACCTTCGCCACCAGTTCTTCGTAACGCAGGCGGCAATTCCGGCGCTCAAACAATCCGGCTCGGGCTCGATCATCAACATGAGTTCCATTGGCTGGATCATTCCATCTGTAGGTCTGCCCGTATACGTCACCGCTAAGGCGGCCATCATGGGCCTCACCCGTACCCTCGCCCATGAGCTAGGAGTACACAATATCCGCGTCAACTGCCTGCTCCCCGGGGCCATAGTCACAGAAAAGCAGCGCCGCCTCGTGCTCACACCCGAGTACAGCGCAGAAATCCTAGCCAACCAGGCCCTCAAAAGGGAACTAGTTCCCGACGAAGTGGCGCGCCTCGCTCTATTCCTCGCCGCCGACGACAGCAGCGCCATCACAGGCCAGGGGCACATAGTAGATGGCGGCTGGGTATAGTTTTCAATAGGCGGAGTTATCTCGAATAACTTCCGGAAATAACAAATTCGGGTGTCCATCCTGACGCACTCGTCAAGGGTGGGATTCACCAATCGTGGCCGGGTGTGCGGGTGCCCCATATCTGCCGCGCAGTTGCGGCAGATGTGGGATCTTTGTATCTATAGCTTTTGATAATTTCTTATAGCCCTTCCACTCTAAATCAAATCAAAACCCTAATATCCCCGCAGCATCCGCATACGCCGCCGACCCCGAACCTCATGCACAATAAAATAGACCCCAAGGACAATCACCAGAAACGGTACCCAGAACACAACCCCCGGCTGCACCACGCGATTCCCGCCAATACTTGCCGATTCTGCCGTCTCCAGACTTCCGAACATCACCACCGTGTCCTGGCCAATAGTGGCGTTCTCGCCCAGTCGCACCCTGCCGAAAAAGTTCACTACATTATGCGCAATCGACGTATTGGCCGCCGCGTCCACGTCGCCAAAAAACACCACAACATCGTGATCCGTCTGTCCGTCGATGCGCACATTGCCAAAGAAGACAACAGTGTCTCCCCTGACCGTGCCATGGACATTCACGCTGCAGAAGAAGCAGACCGCATCATGGATAGACCCGTCCTTCGGCACTTCAATCGTGCTGCCGAATTGCACCATATCCTGCGCCGCGCGCGCCGGCTTCACCATCAATCCCATCAAAGCAATCAGGATCGTCACACCAAGCAAACGCACAGCTTTAGACACGGAACTCCTCCTGCAACCAAGATACGCCCGCCGCAGGAGGGAAGTTCCAAATGAAGTTAATCAGACTGTTCGGATATACTGTGAAACCGCTCTAGTGTGCCGAGTCTAAGTTCGTCTCCGATGTTTTGTCATCCTAAACGTAGTGAAAGCCTGCCCTGAGCGAAGTCAATCGGGATCTGCTTTCAAGTTGCTTTGAAAGGGCGCGACTTTAGCCGCGCCGCAAAGTCACGCATATTTATGCGGCTTCAGCCGCCGAGGGAATGTCGGCACCACATCTCTCGTAATTATCCATTCCCATCCCTGCATTAAATTACCCACCAATCAGGCAAACTCAAACCATGACCACCCACATCCACCCGATCGGAACAGATTTTGCTCGCAAGAAGCGTTCAAAACATGCACAAAAGCACGGTAAATCGTCCCATAACGTCACCTTTATTTCGCATAACCCAATATTAAATGAATAACTTACAGGAGAAAACGCGACCCTCCCCTCCCCTATGTAGCGAAAACTACCCCGTTTCTTCGCCATTCACGAAAGGCAACCGCTCTAGAACTCAAACCGCATCGCCAACTGAATCCGTCGCGGCGGCGCCACGGATGTCACATCCCCAAACGTACTAGAGCTCTGCACCTGGTTCACGGCCGTCCCATTTTCATGGTTCAGCACGTTGAACGCGCCCGCTGAAAATCCCAGCTTCGGCGCTTCCTCATCCTTGCTCTTCGTCAGGTGGAAGTCGTGCCCCCAGCGCATATCGAGATCAACATAAGTCGGCAGATTCTCCGAATTGCGGGCCACCCCATCCGGTCGTGCATTGAAGAGGTTGTCCCCATACGGATCGCTTCCAGTCAGCACCGTCCAAGGAGCGCCTGCGTTGGCAAAGATGCCCACCGCCAGATTGGCAACGCTCTGGTGGTTAAACATCGCATACATCCCCAACCGGTTCCGCCGATCCCAACTAGAGTTAGCCCACTCATTGTTCGGGTCATACTGGTTTTGCGGAAACCACCCAATACCTTCCTGGTTGGACTCAAAGCGCGACCAGGTGTAGCGCCCAAAACCAGTAAAGTACTTGTTCAGTTCTCCGCGAAACGAAACGTCCACACCATTGCCCCAGAACGTACCTTCAGGCTGCATCTCGCGAATACGCCCAAACTCCGAATCAGGCCGCTCCGTGTATCTCGACTGCGGCGTCGGAGCATTGATATCCACCGAGCGGAACCGATCCACCCCGCGAATCGAATATGCGCTGACCGACCCCACGGCGCTCTTGCCAAAACCTCGCTCCACCGACAAGCCATACTGAACCTGGTAAGGAACCTTGGCATCTGGCTGCAACTTCACCAGCGAGGTCGGCTCCGCATTCACATCGATGCACTCGCTCGCGGGAACGCAACCACCCTCAGGCTCACTCTCCGGGTCCAGCGAAACATTGATCGACCGCCGCGCGCCATCTTCATAGCGCACCAAGTCTGCAAGCGGCCCCGAACCAAAGCGATCGTAGTACAACCCGCCTCCGCCCCTCACCACCATCTTTGAATCTGGATCCAGTACCCACGCAAACGAGAGGCGCGGCGAAAACGACAACCGGTCCTGCGCCAGAAAATTCTGCCAGTCATAGCGCAGTCCCGGCGTAACAGAGAAACGGTCGTTCACCTTCCACTGGTCCTGAACAAAGGTGCCCAGTTCCTGTTGATGGTAGATAAACCGCTCTTGCCCGGAATTCTGCGAAAATCCCGAAGGCAGATCGGCGTGGTAGTTATCCAACGCAGACGCCAGCACGGTAACTCCATCTGCGCCTAGCGTCGGCCCAAACGTATAACTCCCAGCCGCATTCGTGCGATCATCCAGCGCGCGCCGACTCATATGCGGAACATTAAATCCAAACTTGATCGTGTGATGTCCGTAGACGTAGCTGACAGTGTCGTTCAGCCTGAAGTTATACTCGCTCGACTCCGAATCATTCTGCGCCGACCCGCCAGAAAAATAACCAAGAACATTGACCTTCGGTCCCTCGACCGCATTCAGATTCTGGTTGTGCGCACGTTCCAGCACCACCGAAAGTTGGTTCAGCAAAATTGGCGACAGCGTCGAATCGACATGGATAATCACATCATCTTCGTGATAGTGATTCTCGTATCCGCCCGCAGCCAGTGTCTGTCCGCCCACTCCCTGGTTCTGCGCATCCCAATCCTCATACGTGTATTGCAAATACGCCGAGTGCTTCTGTCCAAACTGATGTGCCGCCCGCGTGCTGAAATCCGTCTCCCGCGTCGGTGCGGGCACGTTCGCCTGAAACAGACCGCTCGGGTTCGCCCCCGTTGAATCCAGCGTTGCAATCACTACCGCATCCAGATCCTCTTCCGCCCTGTTGAACGAAGCCAGAAAGCTCGAATTCTTCGCCTTCCATATCGGTCCGGTGAGGCTTCCCTCGTACACGCGCCGCTCCTCAAACGGCTTCGATGCCGCCAGCGCATTCTGTGCGTTCAACGCCGAGTTGCGAAACAGAAAATTGAACTGTCCGTGATAGTGATCTGCCGCGGACTTTGTGATGATCTCCATCTGTCCTCGGCCTGGGTAGTAATACTGCGCCGAATACGGATCCTGGTTGATCCGCACCTCCTGCACCGCGCTCGCCGAAACCGTTGCATGATTGGCCTCAACCCCGTCCACCATCAACCCCGACCCGCCCGTGGCACCCGCGCCGGAATCCATAAATGCACTCATTGCTGTGCTGTAATCGTTATCAAAAATGGGCAAAGACTTCAGATCCTCGGCGCTCATCACCGCGGTATCTGAATTGGCCTCAGCCGCAGTCAAATCCACACTGCTCCCTGCGTTCACATTGATCGTCGTCGCCATCGCCGAGATCGGCAGCACAATGTGCAACATAGGAGCAGAAGCCGGCGGAGCCGCCAGCTTCACCACCGTTCGCACCGTATCAAACCCCGCCTCTGAAACCACCAGCGTGTAGTCGCCAATCGCTGGCGCCGTAAGCTGAAAATTCCCCTCGCCATCCGAATGCAGCGTTGCGGCGACAGCTCCGCTCGCATCCACCAGATCAACCTCGGCATTCGGCACAATGGCGCCGCTTGGGTCAGCCACAACGCCACGCACGACCGTCCCCGGCTTGGTTCCCGGCGAAGCCTCAGCATTCAAAGTAGGCTTTCCCGCAACTCCGGCATGAGCTGCGGGTGTAACTCCAAGAAAACAAAAGGCAAATAGACTGGCAACAGGCAAAGAAAGAGAGCGAGACAATGAGAGAGGCAAAAAATGAGACAATGAGAGAGGCAAAAAATGAGACAAGAGCGACTCCTTCAAGAAATCATAAACTGGGAGTAAATGGGTTTACCAAAATTTCAAAAACTATATTCCTAAGACGAATGACGGGCGAAAAATGTTTAAGTTGAAACTCTTTTACCCAAGAATTTGGGTAAACCAAAACTGGGTATCGCAGCCACGCCGTTGTTTTGGGGCCGAGGTACATCTAGAGTTCAAGCCAGCCCAAGGTCCTGCGGAAGAGTCGGAGCACTAACCCCGAATAGGCATCTCAACAGCCGCCGCGCCCACCCCCAACGCCGCTGCCCACGCGGATGCTTGGTCCACCACCACATCCGGCTCAGCCTCATGCAGAGTCTCCGGAGCCAGCCCAAAGCTGCACCCCATCGTCCACACTCCAGCATTCCTGGCTGTCCGAATATCCACGTCGGAGTCGCCCACCATCAGCGTCTGCTCCGCCGTCACTCCAGCCTCACCCATCAACGTCATCAGACCCATAGGATCAGGCTTTTTCGTCTGGAAACTGTCCCCGCCATAAATGCTGAAGAAATACTCAGAAAGCCCCAGCCCGTCACAGATAGCCCGCGCCGGCCCCACAGGCTTGTTGGTCAATACCGCCATCGGCCGCTGCTGCCCGTCAGGCAACGTCTTCAGCGCCTCCAACGAATCCATCACCCCCGGATACACCGTCGTGTAATCCAGCTTGTGCGCCCGGTAATACGTCAGAAAAAATGCAAACGCCTCGTTGAAAAGCCCCTCGTCCAGCTCCTGTCCTGGCGGCAACTCCCCGGGGATCGTCAACGCCCGGCGAATCAACATCGCTGCCCCATCTCCGATATAGCCGGCAATCATCGCATCGGGCAGAGGCTTCAACCCAAAATTGAGAAGGGCAGCGTTCACCGAATTACACAGATCCTGACGCGAATCAATCAGCGTCCCATCAAGATCAAAAACAATCAACCGCAAAGACTCCAAAGGAAGAGGCCGAAATATACGCAACATACCTCTAGTGTACGAGAAACTCACCACAACGCTATGAACGCAGAAGCGCCAAAGGTGCAACATCATCCCAGGCCGGCAACGCCCTGGTACCGAATGCAAGAAGAACAAGGGCCGAAAGCCCGATCATCCCTCCCTTGATCCCAATCAACCATTGTGCCCACGGGCCTACTGCGTTTTCGCCGTTTTGGAATTCGGATGAGGTGAAGAGTTGGGATTCGGAACAGCTAAAGAGCTGCACTCCATGGCAGGGCTGCAACGAGCCCTGGGAGCTCGCGCTGCGAGAATTGGCATGAGCACCTGAGGCAACTTGCCTGGGATCTCGAACACCACAACCTGATTCAGGCCGTCGCTGTCTTTAAACGTGATTCGAACAAAGTGATTTCGCTTGCGCTTCTTGATCAGCCCGACCGCAATCGCAGGCGCAACGCCCAGATGAACGGCAACCTCCTTCGAATGTTCGTATGACTCAACTCGTTCGTAGGGAATCTCATAACTGCCGCCCGCATATTGAAACACCAATCCCGCACCTCGGCTAAAGTCAAAACTTCCCGTCCCGCCCAGCTTCAATTGCGCAACAGTGCCGCCAACATAAACCGCATCTGTCCCATCTAGCGCAACCGCTGGAATAGCCATTGCCAGAATCACCATCACGACTGCCATCTTCCGCATACTGCCCCCTCATCCAACGAATCTCGTTCTCGTTGAAGCTAACAAGCGCAGTGAAGACAGAAGTAAAGCGCTGTGACACTTTCAAAAGCATCACAGCGCCAGCAGCACAACACCAACGTCCAGGAAGGTCACCGCCAACGACCACGAAGCAGAAGCGCCAACGTCGTGACACGATCGTACAAGAGACATTCGCCCCAAATTCATCAAAACCAAGCGCCAACGGCGCACTGCCATACCAGCCCAACTCAACACCTTGGATACCAGATAGAGAAGAACTAAAATCTGAGGGCTGAACTATCCTTCTGCTCCGAGCTTTGCAAATCTGGCAGTGGAAACTGCGTCTTCGGGTCCGTCTTCGCAAAACCTGAAATCCTCACTCGAATAGGATGGTCAGGTGAAAGATCAATATTATTAACGCTCTCACGAGTGAACATGCCGGATTTGTCATCGTAACCCCAATTGATTCTGTCCAAAAAACCGACAACAGGTATCCACGCTTCGCCAGTCGCTCCGTAGACTTCAAAATAAGGAGCGATCAACAAATCAGACCGTTTTCGAATGGTCAGCATATCGCCAACATGCAATCCCCGCGGTGTACTGAATCTGGGGTCATCTGCGTAGATACGAGTAACGGCATCATTCTCGCTCTCTCTGTAGGAGACGTTATATTGAATTCCGTTGACCACTGCCTCGAAGCAATCGTCGAATTGCGCAGAATTCGTCATGCAGAGCGTTCTGCTCTTTCGATGCGGCGGTGTTATGTGCTTTCCAATTTCTGGTTCAGCGCTTAGCTGGACCATCCTCGACGGCGGCGAAGCAGAGGCATCAAGGCTCATCGTGGCAAAAGTCGAGATCAATATAATTAACGTCGTGCGCCGACCGATCATCTCTGGCTCTCAATTTAAATTTGTTCGGAATCCAGACCGAATTCTAACCTCTCATTGCTGTGACACCCAATTAGGCCCAATCCTCTCCGCAAAAACTCCCCGGCGCCAGCCCATCATTCGCGGGCAATCATCGCCTGAATCATGGCCAGCTCGACTCGCTTCGCATCAGCCTTCGACAGATTTGCCGGGGCCACGTCGATCTCGACCCTGTTTACCACTCCGGGGAAACGGAAGGGCGATTGGTAATCGGCGCTGACCGGCGAGGCGGAGTCCATGCCTGTGTCGAAGGTCTCGTCGGCAGAGAAACGAGCGGCGGGTTCGGTCTTCTCCACTCGTCCTTCACCCACCTTCTTGTCATTGAGGTAGAGGGTGATCAGACCGCCCTTCGCGATGCCGCCGCCATCGTATTTGAAGTCAACCTTGACGACATTTTTGCCCGGAGTAACAGAGGCAGAGGAGATGATCTTGTACCGCTCCTGCGTATACCAGTTGTATTCAAACCGAGGCTTGCCCTGCTTGATAAAGAGGGTATAACCCCCCGCAACTCCTCCCTTGGCGACGATGACCCCATCGCTGCCGCCCGTCTTCGGAACGTCGATGGTCGCGGTGATAGTGAATGAGGTGTTGGCAGTGTTGGCTGCGGAGCTCTCCGGGATGTGGGCTGCCCCGCTGAAATAGACGAAGTGCGTGCGGCCCTCGATAAGGCTGGGGCGCAGATGTGGATCGCTGCGCTCGATGAAGCGATCGTCGAGCGGCAGCACGTTGTACTTCTTCGCTTCAGTGAGGAAGTCAGCCTGTAACTCTTTGAGCTTGTCGGGATTCTGCGCGGCAAGATTGTTGGATTCGCTGAAGTCTTTGGAAACGTCGTAGAGCTCCCATGTGTCCTTATCGAAGTCGTAGGAGCCAGCGCTCAGCCAGGGCAGGCGGCCGTGACGGCACACGGCGATCCAGCCGTCTTTGTACAGGGCGCGGTTGCCGAACATCTCAAAGTATTGAATGTGACGCTGCTCCGCTGCGCTGGGGTCTTTGAAGCTGTACATCATGCTGATGCCCTCGATCGGCTTCTGCTTGACGCCATTGACTTCAGTTGGCTGCTGGATGCCCGCAGCTTCGAGGATAGTGGGAACGATGTCGATAACGTGGTGGAACTGCATACGCTTTCCGCCCGGGTCAGATATGTGACCGGGCCACGAGATAACCAGCGGATTGCGCGTTCCGCCGAAGTGTGAGGCGACCTGTTTGCCCCACTGGAAAGGTGTATTGCAGGCCCAGGCCCAGCCGACAGGAATATGGTTATAGGAGTTTGGTCCGCCGATTTCGTCGATGTGTTTGATGAGGTAGGCGGGGTCTTCCGGTACTCCGGCCAATGCAGTGAATTCGTTATAGGCTCCGTTGAGCGTGCCTTCGATGGAGGCGCCGTTGTCGCCGATCTCCCAGAGGACGAGGGTGTCTTTGGTGATGCCAGTCTCGTCGAGGGCGTCGAGGACGCGGCCTACTTCATAATCGGTCTGCGCGGTGTATGCAGCGAAGGCTTCCATCAGGCGCGACGCTACACGCTTTCGTTCTGGTGAGAGCGAGTCCCATGCGGGGATTTCGGCGGGGCGGGGAGTGAGTTTCGTATCGGGCGGGATGACTCCGAGTTTAAGCTGACGCTGGTAGGTCTCTTCGCGGTACTTATCCCAACCCTGATCAAACTGGCCGTTAAATTTATCTATCCATTCTTTAGGAGCGTGGTGCGGCGCATGCGTCGCGCCGGGGGCGTAATAGATAAAGAAGGGACGATCGGGAGTTACCGATTTCTGGTTGTGGATGTAATTGATAACTTCGTCGGCGAGTGAGTCGTTAAGGGTGTACTTGCCCTCACGACCCTTGGGAATCTCCATCTCGACCGGAGTGGTGTCGCGGAACAGAGGCGGTTGCCACTGGTTGGTCTCGCCGCCGATAAAGCCATAGAAGTGATCAAAGCCCTGGAGGCCGGGCCAGCGATCGAGAGGCCCGGCGAGGCTGGTCTCCCAGTCGGCGATCTGGTGATTCTTGCCGACGTATTCTGTGGTGTAACCGTTCTGGCGAAGGACCTCAGAGACCATGGCAGCGGACTTGGGAATCTGGCCGGAGTAACCGGGGTAGGCGTCGGCCAGCTCGGTGATGACGCCCATCCCTACCGAGTGGTGGTTGCGTCCGGTGAGAAGTGCCGCGCGAGTCGGTGAGCAGAGCGCCGTAGTGTGGAAGCGCAGGTAACTTATACCGGATCTGGCAAGACGATCGAGGTTAGGAGTAGGCGTCTGGCCGCCAAAGGTTCCCCACTGGCCGTAGCCGGAGTCATCGATGAGGATCACGAGAACGTTCGGAGCGCCCTTGGGCGGGTTGATGACAGCGATCTTGTCGGGCGTGGAGTCTTTGTACGTGGTACCGATGACGCCTTTGAATTCAGGTTGTTCCTGCGGCAGCTTATACTCACCCTTTTGAGAGTTGCTCGTCTGATCCGATTTACAGGAGACGAAGATAACCACAGTCAGCGCGAAGGCAAGGTAAATAATAGAACTCAGTTTTTTCATCGGTGCCCTCCCTCAGAGGTGAGTTGGCTTTCCCGAGATATCGGTCAAGCCAATCTTTTACCACAAGGGTGAGTATTTTTTGACCTGTCGTTTGTGACAGCTAGCTAACTTGTGTTTGCTCTTTTCGGAGTCCTTCCTCATCTCACCCAATTAGGCCCAATCATCTCCCGCAAAAACTCTGGAGTCGCCCACTCCGCCTTCCCCGAAAACCGCTTCACCCACTCTGCTCCCTCGCCAATCCTCACCCGATCCGGAGTAAACTCCGGCGAGAGCGCATTCGCCATCAGCGCATACTTCGTACCCTTATGCAGCCGCAGAGCCTTCCAGCACCCGCCCGGAACCGCCACAATCGGCCGCTGCCCATGCGCCACATCCGTCCCCAGCGTCACCATCTCCACACGCCCGTCAGGGTGAAAGATGTAGTAATCCACTGGCCCGCCCTCGATCAGAACATGCGTATCATCCGGAGCCAGCCAGTGCAGGTAATTGATTGGCAACTTATCCGTCAGCATGTAATACACCTGGCTCTGCGCAGCAAGCTGCTTTCCATCCACAGTCACCTTCTGCGCCGAGCTCCCAACAATCCCCAGATACCCCGACTCCTTCGGCAACACCTCAAGATGTAACTCCCGAATCAGCTCCTCGCTGCGCGCTTCAGATCCAATCGCATTCGCCGGAGCTGCAGCTCGTAAAGGCGCAAACCCAATTGCAGCTACCGCGAGCGCACCCATCAAAAATCGCCAAGAATAAATGTGCATAATCATGCCGCCCAGCCTACCAGATAACCCGACACAACTCAGCAACACAAATCTGCGACGTAACACCAAAACAAGTCCTAAGAATTTAGTTGACAACCAATCTCAACACGCATAATCTCCTAATTGCTTAGGAGAGTCTCATTGGGAAAGAAAGAAAAAGAAACCCTCACCAAGCTCGAACTGCAGATCATGCAAGTCATCTGGAAGCTCGGTCCCGGCAATGTGACCGCCGTGCAGGAAGGCCTGGAGCAGGAGCTTGCCTACACCACCGTGCAGACCATGCTCAACATCCTGCATCGTAAAGGCAAGCTCAAGCGCAAGCTGCGCGGCCGCGCCTACGAATACAGCGCCACCGTAACCGAAGCCAACGCCTCCGGCCATGCGCTGCGCGATCTTGTAGACCGCATGTTCGGCGGTTCCAGCGAAGAGCTGGTGATGAGCCTCATCAAGACCCGCCAAATCGACGCCAAAAAGATCCTTGAGTTATCCACACGCCTCGAAGAGGAAGGAGGAGGGAAATGAACGCTCTCGAACCCTCGTCAATCGGATCGTGGGTAATCGCATATTTGTTGAACTCGCTCTGGCAAGTTCCGCTGATCTTCGTCGTCGCATGGGCCGCCGCCCGGCTGGCGAGGCCAGCCGGCCCTCGCATCGAACATCGGATCTGGGTAGGCGCGCTCATCGCCCAGGCACTCCTGCCGGCATGCCAATTCGATCCAGACAGCCTGTGGCAACAGGCGAAGACGCTTTTCACCTTAAGCCTCCACAGCGCATCTACTGAAGGCCACGTTCGCACGATTCTCGGATCGACCATAGGCGCCAGCGCAGGTCTGCTGCTCCCACCCTGGCTGCGCGCAGCCCTCGCGATTGCCTATGCCAGCGGCGCGGTCTATTTTGTCGGCCGCCTGGCCTGGGGCATTTGGAAAACAGCACTCATGCAGCGGAACGCGCAACCCCTCGCGCTCTCATCCGATCTGAGAAACAAGTTAGCTCAATACCGCCATCTCTTCGGCCTCCAGGTACTCGGAGTAGCGACCTCATCGATCGTCACCGGCCCGGTAACTGTCGGCATTCGACGACGACTGCTTCTCTTGCCGCCTGACTTCGTCGAGAGCGTTGCCGAGGCCGATCTTGATGCTGTCCTTGCACACGAATTCGCGCACATGCAGCGTCATGATTTTGCCAAGAACCTCCTCTACAGTCTGCTCTCTCTGCCAATTGCCTGGCATCCCGCGCTTTGGCTTACCACCGCCAGGCTTGCCGAATCCAGAGAGATGGTCTGCGACGAATTGGCCGCCGAAGCTGTCACCGGACCCGAGCGATACGCGCGTTCACTCTTGCGACTCGCGTCGATGCTTGCCGATCAAACATCGGCCAGAACCCTTCATGCCATCGGAATCTTCGATGCCAACATTTTCGAGAGGAGAGTTATGAACCTTACCCGCAAACGACCGCAACTTCCCCAAACCCGCCGATTCATGATCGTATCGGCCTGCATACTTGCAACCATTGCAACCTGCGCATCCGCAATGGCGCTGCATCTCAATATCGGTGATCCTGTCGCCGAAAGCGCTTCGCCATCCAAAATCAAAGTTAAAGTGGATACTTTGAAGCAGGTCAACAAAGTGCAGCCAGTCTACCCGGTTGAAGCAAAAAAGAAAGGCATCCAGGGATCAGTCCTTCTCGATGTCGTCATCGGCAAAGACGGCCACGTTGAACATATCGAAGTGACAAAAGGCCCGCAGGAACTCCAGCAGAGCGCGCTAGATGCCGTTCGTGAATGGACGTGGGAACCAGTTCTCCTTAACGGAGACCCCATAGAAGCAGAAACCACAGTGACTGTGGTTTACCAATTAGGCAATTAAGCAATCCAAAAGTATAAAGCAGGGGATTAAACCACTCCTCGCTTCACCTATGATGTCAGGAGATAAAGGCACCCCACCCTCGCCACGATTTGGTTTCTGTGGCCAGGGTGGGTTTCAAGGAAGTAAAGAATATCTATTCGGACTACTAACCAGCATTCCCGATGAGCAAAAAAGGGCGAGGCCCGTCCCGTGGAGCCCTTCAGACCTCGCCGAGGAACACCTGGTTGTTGAACCTGAGTTATAAACCTGAATTACAGAACGCTAGTGAATCCGGATATCTCCCGACCCCGTCTCTACTCGCACCGTAGGTCCGCCACCGTTGATCTTGCCCGAAAGATGATGATGGTTATCAATTGAACCCTGCACCAGCATCTCCTGGTCGGACTTGATACTTCCGGAACCGGTTGAGGCTTCCAGCGTAAAGGCTGACTTCTCAGCCCACATCTCCACGTTGCCCGAACCCGTCGTCACCTTCCATCCCGACTTCGGCTGCCCGCCAAGCTTGATGTCACCCGAACCAGTCTCGGCTTTCAATCCGCCCGAGATGTTCCGCAGCTCAATGTTGCCCGAACCGGTGTTGGCTTTCACATCACCCGATCCGTTTTGCTCTGCGTAGATGTCGCCCGAACCCGTCTCAACACTGAAGCCCTCAGTGAGTCCCTTGGCATGGATATTGCCCGAGCCCGTATTCAGCCGCGCATTTACTCCAACGCCCTCATCCTCTACGTTGCCCGAGCCCGAAGATGCTTCCAGAAAAGTCTTCGCCGGTGCTGTGATCTCGTAGTCGATGGAGATATTGTGCATGTTCTCCTGATGCCCGCCAATGCGCAGAATGCTGCCTGTCTGTTCAATCGGCGGATGCGCGGCAATCTCGCGAACCCTCTCATCGCTCTCGCCGAAACCATGCGACTTCACCCTGCCAAAGATATGCACCTGACCATCCGAACCGGGCTTGATATGAATATTCCCCGATCCCGTCGAAACGTGCAGAGTGACGGCCCCGGAAACTGAGAGTGTCTTTTCAAAAGTGGCTTCAGAAGCAAACGCCGGCACAGCGGCCAACGCCAGTACAACTGCAGAAACTGGAATCCAACGTTTCATGTCGTTCCTCACAAGGTTGCTGGTTTCTAAAACAATTTCGGTCAGGAATGAAGTTCGTCCTGTTCATCAGATACAACTGTCATTCCGGACTAAAGTTTCATTCCTGCCAAACTTTAATTCTGGCTCGCATTCATCATCTCGAACAACGCGCCTCGGACAACGCGCCCGAATCTGCCTTTTCGGCAGATCCATACAAAACAATCCCACTCAACTAGGTAGCACCCGCGATGCCAAACTCGAATACAAGCAAAGCCCTCATTTCAAAGCCCTTCTGAGGCAGCTCTAATAGGCCACCCTTTTCGTTTGTCCGCAATCGCGATTTCACTGTCCAAAATCGAACAGGGTCGTAGCGCCCAAACCATCTACTGCAACACCACCTGGTCGCCTTCCTTCAATCCGCTCAGCAACTCGGTGACTGACCCATTCGAAAGGCCGACCTTAACCGGAACCTTCCGCTTGCCTTCCTTCACCTTCTTGTCAGGAATCTCAACCGAAGCATTCTTCTGCGCGTCGTAGATCACAGCATTCTCCGGCACCGTCAGCACACCCTTGTGTTCATCCAGCAGAATTTCCGCATTCGCCGTCATCTGCGCCTTCAACTCACCGCCGGGATTGTTGATCGAGACCCGCACCTCAAAAGTGGTCACATTATCTTTCTCCACACCCATCGGAGAAATCTTGGTCACTTTCCCCTGAAAATATCGATCGCGAAAGCTCTCAACCTTGATTCGTGCCGCCTGGCCCATGTAGACATGAGCAATATCTGCCTCGTCCACCTTGCCCTTGACGTAAACCTCGGTCGTGTCGCCCACGGTCATCACCAGAGTCGCCGTCGAACCGAGAACCAGAATCGAGCTCACCGCGTCGCCTATTTCCACGTCGCGTGAAAGCACCACCCCATCCATCGGCGCCAGAATAGTGGTATAGCTAAGCTGTTCATTCAGCTGGTTCAGCGTCGCCTGGCTCTGCGAAACCTGAGCCTTGGCCTGCTTCAGCTTCGCTCCGTCAACCCCTAACTGGGCATGCGCCGCATCCCGCTTGTTCAGCGCCGCCAGATAATCACGATTCGCATTATCCAGCGATTGTTGCGGAACCAGTCCCTGCTTCACCATCTCCTGGTTGCGGTCCAGTGTCACCTTGTACATCGGCAGATCCGGAGCCGCGGCATTCACCTTGTCCTGCTCCAGCGCAGCTTCAAAATTAGCCACATTCGCCTCTGCCGCCCCAAGTTGCGCCCGCTGCGCCTCCACCTGCGCCGCAATCTCCTGCTGATCAAGCTGAGCCAGCGGCTCTCCCTTGCGAACTACCTTGTTGATATCGACATACAGCTTTTCCACAATCCCCGAAGCCTTCGACTTCACCTCGACCTGCGTAATTGGCGTGATCTTGCCTGTGGCCACCACCGACCTCGCCACATCCCCTCGCGAAACCTTCCCAATCTTATTGGGATCAATCCCCGAACCAGACGCAAAACGTGCAATGCCGAATCCGGTCGCACCCAGAACAACAATCGCAATCAAAATAATCCAGAGCCACAGACGGCCCTTTCTTCGTGCTGCAGCCACAACTACCCTCCAGAGATTATTGCTTCGGAAACACGTCCCTGACGTGCTGAGGTGAGATACGTTGACCAGCCGGGTTTGGTTCCAGAGCCCCAACCCGTCAATGCGGACCATCAATAGCGGTCTATTAAAATGCTGAGCCGCCAACCCGACAGATGCGTCATCCTGAGCGAAGCGTAGCGAAGTTGAAGGACCCTGCAGTTGCTCTTTCTAGGGTAACAACAAACTCCGGCTGGGATTGATGCCTCCACGGCGCGTTTCAGCAACACGCCAAATGTTAGACTCAACCCGATATGCACGGTCTACCGCTGCTACAGATTTTCGCCGTCGCCATCCTCATTCTGGCCAACGGCTTCTTCGTCGCCGCGGAGTTCGCCCTGGTCTCCATGCGCAGCACCCGCGTCGATCAGATGATCGCTGCCGACATCCCTGGAGCCACCGCCGTCCGCCGCCTCCAGCACGACCTCGACGGTTTCCTGCCCGCCGTACAGCTCGGCGTCACGCTCTGCAGCCTCGCTCTTGGCTGGATCGGCGAACCCGTTGCCGCCCAGGTCTTCCTCGGCTGGCTCGAAGGCCTGCCCCACGCCATCGTCTTCGCACACATCGCGTCAGTAATCCTCGGCTTTTCCCTTATCACCTACTTCCACGTTCTTCTCGGCGAACTCGTCCCCAAATCCCTCGCCCTCCGCCGCGCCGAAAACCTCGCCATCGCCGTTGCCGGCCCCATGCTTCTCTTCATGACCCTCACTCGTCCGGCCGTGAAGCTTCTCCAGTCGTCCGCGCGCCTCGTTCTTCACCTCTTCCGCATCCCTATGAGCCACGATGCCGCCGTCCACTCTCCCGAAGAGCTCAAGCTCATTGCCACTGCTGCCCGCCAGATGGGGGTTCTCCCGCCTTTTCAGGAGCGTCTCATCCACCGCGCCCTCGAAATGGACGAAATCCCCGTCCGCGAAATCATGACCCCGCGCCAGAAAATCATCTCCCTGCCCGGAAACGCACTCCTCGAAGTCGCGAGCGCCTCAGTCACCGACCATCAGCATTCCCGCGTCCCGGTCTACGACGAAACCCGCGGCCCTGAGCACATCATCGGCGTGGTCTACGCCAAAGACCTCGCTCGCCTCATGCACTTCCGCCGGACCGCCGGCACCCGTTCCGTTGCCATTCCCCTCGCCGAACTGCGAGCAAGTCAGATCATGCGCGACGTCCTCATGGTCCCCGAAACCAAGACTGTCCTCGACCTCATTCGCGAATTCCAGGCCCGCCGCCGCCAAATGGCCATAGTCGTCGACGAATACGGCTCAACCGTAGGTCTGGTCACCGTAGAAGACGCCATCGAACAACTCACCGGCGAACTAGACGATGAATTCGACGACCCTGCAAGGCCCATCCTCACCACCGCCTCAGGAGCGCTGTTACTCGAAGGTTCAGTCAACCTCCGCGACCTCGAAACCCAGATGCAATGGCACCTGCCTCGCGACGGCGGCGTTGAAACCCTGGCGGGCTTCCTCTTAATGCGCCTCGGCAAAATCCCCAAACCCGGCGATAGCATTCTCTACGAAAACCGACGCATGACAGTAACAGAAATGGATGGCCGCAGGATCAAACAAATCCGTGTGGAACCAACAGAAGAGGAACAGCCGGTCAGCGAAACGAGCTGAGCTTTCTTCACGAACCCTGCCGCTGCCCCTTCGCAAGCAATCCGCGAATCAGCTCCGCCGCCTGTTTTCCCTGGATCGCCGCTCCCAGCTCATTGAAGTGCACCGAATCCTGATATAGATCCGCGTGCTTCATCATCAGTCCATGCTGATCGTCGACCAAAATTCCATCAGTCTTAACCAACGATTCCGCGATCGCGTTCCGCGCCTCTACGCGCGCATTCGTAGGCCCTGGCTCCGTTTCCTTCTTCACCGGAGTAGTTGTCGCCCAGATCAGCGCGGCCTTCGGTGCAATCCCACGAATCTCCCCAACAAAAGCCGCAAAGGCCTCTCGATACTCTTGCTCTGAATAAGCCCATCCGTGCATACCATTGTTGAAATGCACTACGCTGAATGTAATCCCTTCAGCCGTCGAAAACTCCTTGATCTGCCGCCCCAGCCGAGGGTCTCCAACCGATGTCGAGCTGGCCATCAGATACACATTGGCAACCCCAGCCAACTGCCGCCCAACCTCAGGAAAGTAAGCTCGCGTAATCGAATCACCAAGCAGCAACACATTAGGCAACTTCGCATCCGCATGAGCCGGCCTGACCTCCCAGGTCCACTCAATCTCTTCCGTCCGCGAAGTAGCCTCCTGTGCAAACGCCATGCACTGCCACAGCACCAACGTCGCCGCGACCAACATCCCCACAAGTCTTCGATAGAATAGCTTCATCCCGGCTCCTCTTCGCATTCCTATACTAGCCGGGCAGGCAGCGTCTGAAAGCCCGATTCACAAGCCAAGAAAGAACACCGGCGCCATCGAAGCCAAAACCGCCCCAGCCTGCATCCCCAGAACGCATAGCGTCGGCCTCGGAGCCTGCGGCAGCCACTTGATTGCAAAGAACGCGACCACCGGCACCTGTCCCGCCATCAGCAATTGCCACAGATGCGCAACCGCTCCCTCATCGCTCTGACGTGCCACGCCATAAATTGCAACATACCCCACCACCATTGCCAGAGCCGAAAGCGACATCGCTAGTGGAACAAAAGCGCTCGGATGCCTGATCACAGAGCCAAGTGACGGATGATTCATATTGCCTCCCTGAGTAGGAAATGAGCGCTCCCGAAGCGCAGACCAGATCACATTTAAAACAGTGACAAAACCACTCTCTTCATCGACTAGCAAAGCCTCAAACTCCGCGCCATACCTCTTCCTCCACACACGCGGATACAGGAGCGTAACCAGTCGCGCCAATCGTGGATTCATCGCCTCATCCTAGTACGCTCAAGCCTGCTTGCGAAGCGCAGGCATCATCCGCAGCGCAACCACGCTCGCGAGCGCAAACACGCAAAAACTCCCCATCCATGACACCAAAGCCGTGGTATGCATAGGGCCAGAGTATTCATTGAGGGCCGCCGACGCATCGAGCATCGCAATCACTCCCCAGCCCAGCACTCCAACCGCCATAACCGCCATCGCAACCGCCGTAATTATGCCTGGAACCCTCGCCGCCCTCAGCGGATCTACCCTAACGGGTTGATGCAGCAAGGTGAATCGCAAGACATCAAACCGCGTGCGCTCAATCGCCTGATAGACACTCATCGCACTCACAATCAACAGCAACAGCGCCAGCCCAGCCGTAATCGATCCAAACGCCCATCGCGCCTGCACTGGAGGCCAATCTGCCGCTGCCGTCCAATCACCGGCGATAGCCCAAGGCAACGGAGCCCAATGCCCACCCAGCGCAAAGTACGCGCCAACCACCCACGCCGTCAGTGCAGCAGCCGCCGTCGGAACAACCAGCAAACGAAGCAGAACGTCACCCCGCCTCTCCAAAACCGCGAATCGCAGAACGCCGGCCAGCAATGGAAGCAGCATTGCCACCGCGCCCATCAGCGCGATCACCGAGCCAAACGCGACCACGCTCCACGCGCCGGAAAGATACAGATGAGTCTGCATCGCAGCCGCCAAAGATGAGTCGTCGACAGTTGCATAAAAGCTAAGGCCTGCTGCAATCACCGCTAGGTATGCGCACACAATCGCGCCAAGAGAACGGGAAAGTCGATCCATCTTCACACCTCGCCAAGAGAAGATATGTTCCACCAACGCAGACCAGACCACATTCGCCAACGTACAAAAATTCGCCGGACCCATCTCCAGCATCGCCTCAAACTCCGCGCCATAGCGATCCCTCCACCCATGCGGATACAGGAGAGTCAGCATGCGAGCAGTCGTGCGATTCACAGCGCCTCCAGCCGTTTCAACCCGGCCTTGGCGAACTGTTGAAGCGTAGCCAGTTTTGCCCGCAGCACCCGCAAGCCCTCCACCGTAATCCGATAAGGCTGACGCCGATCCTCAACCGGCAGCGGCTCAATCCAGCCCTGCTGCTCCAGCCGCGCAATCGCTCCGTACAGAGTCCCCGGCCCAAGCCGCGTTCCGCACATACCGGCAATATCCTCGATCATCGCGTGCCCGTGCTTAGGCCCACTGGCCAGACTGGCCAGCACCAGCAAGGGCGGGTCCGAATAATGACCTTCTCCACCGCCACCCTCATCTAGTACTACGTGTCGCGTACTACGCATGGCGTAGTTATCGCACAACTCGCCCTTCACTGCAAGAGAATTATGCTTCCCCAAAAAATGAACAAAGTACAATCCCTGCATGCGTGAATTCTTGTGTACTGCCACCTTGTCTGCCGCGTTGTTGTCCGTTTCTGCCTCGGTGTACGCCCAGGCGCCGGATTCCTCCACACCTCCCGTCGCCAAGAAGGTACACACCGAAAAGGCCATCAACGGCTCGGTCCTCGTAGATGACTACGGGTGGCTGCGGGATAAGAAGAATCCAGAAGTCCTCGCCTACCTGACCGCAGAGAATGCCTACGCGGAGAAAATGACTGCGGACGAGAAGCCGTTTGCAGAAAAGCTCTATCAGGAAGCTCTCAGCCACATTCAGCAGACCGATCAGCAGGTACCCTACCGCAAAAACGGCTATTGGTATTACCGGCGCGTCGAGGAAGGGAAGCAGTACCCGATCTTCTGCCGCAGAAAAGCTTCGATGTCGGCTCCCGAAGAAGTAATGCTCGATGCCAATGAACTTGCCAAAGGCGAAAAGTTCATGTCCGTAGCCGCGCTGGAGGTGAGCGACGATTCCAATCTGCTTGCCTACACCACGGACAACGTCGGATTCCGGCAATACAAGCTGCATATCAAGGATCTGCGTACCGGCCACCTGCTGCCCGATACCGCCGAGCGCGCAGGCGCAGTCGTCTGGGCCGCGGATAACAAGACCATCTTCTATTCGACCGAAGACGCGGTAACCAAGCGCTCTGATACGATTCATCGCCATCTTGTCGGCACAGACACAGCCCACGACGTGGTTGTCTTCAATGAAAAAGATGAGCGCTACGACGTCGACGTTGAACGGACACGGGACGGGAAGTACATACTGCTGCACTCGGAGAGCCACGTAACCACAGAAGAGCAGTTCCTGCCCTCCAGCCAGCCCACCGCGCCCTGGAAGATGCTCGAGCCCCGCAGGGAGGGTGTACGCTACCACGCAGATGAAGGCAACGATATTTTCTACATCATCGTCAACGATACCGACCCCAGCAACAGGCTGGTAACTGCGCCCGTGGCCACTCCCGGTAAAGCAAATTGGAAAGAGCTGATTGCAGCGCGCAGAGAAGTGCCAATCGAAGATATCGATGTCTTCAGGGACTTCTATGTAGTCACTCTACGGGTCAAGGGGTTGCCCACACTCCACGTTACAGACTTGAATAGCAAGGGCGAGCAAACGATCGAATTTCCCGAACCTGCCTATGCCGCAGGTGCGGCGGTCAACTCCGAGTTTGACACGCAGAAGTTTCGCTATGGTTATCAGTCGCCCATCACCCCGGTCTCCACATACGAGTACGACGTGAAGACGCGCTCGTCCACCTTGCTCAAGCAGCAGGCGGTGCCCGGCGGCTACGACAAGTCGCTGTATACAGTGGTGCGACTATTCGTGCCGGCCAAAGACGGCACTGAAATTCCGGTCACCGTCGTCTACCGCAAAGACAAATTCAAAAAGGGTGAGAATCCGCTGTTCGTCTATGGCTACGGCTCTTACGGAATCACCATGCCCGACGCCTTTTCGGTTAACAGTCTTCTTATGCTCGACCGCGGAGTAGTAACTTCAGTAGCGCATATTCGCGGCGGCGGTGAGTTAGGCGAAGCATGGCATGACGGCGGCAAGATGATGACCAAGCGCAACACCTTTACCGACTTCATCGACGCCACCGAAGGAATGCTCGCGCAGGGCTATGGCAAGCGAGGACTGGTGGGAATCGAAGGCGGCAGCGCCGGTGGCCTGCTGATGGGTGCCGTAACGAACATGCGCCCTGACCTGTTCAAGGTGGTCTTGTGCGAAGTGCCCTTCGTAGATGTGATGAACACCATGCTCGATGCCTCACTGCCGCTGACCGTCGGCGAGTATGAAGAGTGGGGCAATCCCAACGAGAAGGCCGCCTTCGACGTAATGCGCACTTATTCGCCCTATGACAACGTAGTGGCCAAAGCCTATCCAGCGATCCTCGTCCAGACGTCGCTCGATGATTCGCAGGTCATGTACTGGGAGCCATCAAAGTATGTGGCCAAACTGCGGTCTCTCAAGACAGACAGCAACCCACTGGTGTTCTTCATCAATCTGCACGGCGGCCACGGGGGATCGAGCGGAAGGTATGACGCAATTCGGGAACGCACACGTAACTACGCCTTTCTTCTAACTCAGCTTGGCGTTACACAGTAACTCTGCTCAGCGAGAGGGGACGCTAAATCCGCCGCATATTCACCATGGGCGTGGCACTCCTGTCCAATTCGGAGGATAGTCCTTGGTGAAATGCTGCATCAGGCCCCAGGCCTTGTCGAAGTTACGACCATGCTCCTCGCCATAGAGCTTTACTCTTACAGCTCTGGCCTTTGTATCGTTCCTGTCGCAATGAAAGTGAATCTGAAATCGGTTGTTCTGGAAGTCATAGAAGAGTGTGCCAGTGGAAACCCTGGGGCTGTAGAAGGAGTGCGTCGGAACATACCGCTGGTAGTCCACTGAACGAAATGTATCCAGCTCATCTGGTTCGAGATCTTCGTCATATTTCGAATTCTCATTGAAGATCAGGATCATTTTGTCCAATCTTCTGCGAAAACCCGCAATCTGCTTCCTGTGCTCCTCAGTTAGTTGTGGATGCTCCTCGCTTGCGGATTCCCATGTTTCTAACTGTTGTGAATATGCAGTGTCACCGAGTTCCCATGCTTGCTGAGTTCTAGTAAGTTCGGCCTTTCTATCGTTCATTACTGTTTCAAGTTTGTCTTGCATACTCTTGGGAACTTCTTCCGCCAATCCCAGCGCGTAAAAGCTGATTGCCGAAAAGTACGCTTCAGACGCCCTCCTGTTTTCTTCTTTCAGCGCTGGAGAAACGTAAGTGTCAAAAGATGGCTCCGGTCCCGGCGGCGGAGGTACATCCGCGATTGCCGCCAGTTCCTGAAACCAGGTTGTCAGGCCGGGCGTAAGCCGACGGTTCAGCAGCGGATGGCTCCGCAGTTGCTGTTCCAAATGGTTTTCAGCGAAAGTCCGCAGAGACAGTTTTGAATTCTGTTTGTTGCCGCTTGGATTAAGTCTCGTATGTCCCATGGTTCCTCACACAAAACAATGACTGATTTCCGTATCCAACTATATAACCGAAAGAGATTCCTTAGCCCCGCGGTGATTAAGTTTTGACAATCACTCATCCGAACCAACGCTACCAAGGATTAGACAAACAGGCTCATCGTGTAACTGCGCATCTAACTTTCCAAGAGGACACATGCCCGAAGGCGACACAATCTTTCGAACCGCCCGCACACTTAACCGGGCTCTTCTCAACAAGACCGTCACCCGCTTTGAAAGCACATACGCTCAACTGACCCGCGCCAACGACGACGCTCCTTTCAAAGGGCAAATCATCACCCAGATAGAAGCCAGAGGCAAGTGGCTGCTCATCTACTTTTCCAGCGGAAACATCCTCGCCACCCACATGCTCATGTCCGGAAGCTGGCACATCTACCGGCCCGGCGAAGCATGGCAGGACAAGCCCTCCAACATGCGCATCCTCATTGAAACAGCCGATTTTGTAGTCGTAGGTTTCCGCGTCCCGCTAGCTCGCATGTACACCGCCGAATCGCTCGCACGCGATCGAAAAATCCCTCGCACCGACCGCGACGTGCTCAGCGAAACCTTCAATTTGGCCATCGCCGTTCAACGTCTGCTGGCCCGCAGTCAGGATGAGTTGGGAGACGCCCTTTTGCGACAGGACGTCCTCGCCGGCGTAGGCAACGTCTTCAAGTCGGAGATATGTTTCGTTCTCGGCCTGAGCCCGTTTCGCAAAGTCGCAACCATCTCCACGAAACAAGCTGAAGAGATCGTAGCGACAGCCCAAAAGCTCCTCGCCGCCAACGTGCTCGAAGACTCCAGCGACCGCATCGTCACCTATAACGGCAAAAACCGTCGGACGACAAGCAATGCCGAGCCGGGCGAAAACCTCTGGGTCTACGGCCGCAAAAACGAAGCCTGCCGCCGCTGTGGCACAGCAATCCAACGCGCCCTGCAAGGCCCCAATGCCCGCAGCACCTATTGGTGCCCAACCTGCCAGCCACTTGATTTCGAGTAAAAAGGCGAACAAGAGGCGAATAAAACGGGAGGGGGGGTACACATTTTCCCGCCTAAGCTATTCGATCTACTGCCTTTACGGACAAATTGAGGGTACTTTTACCAGCGATTTGGGCCACTTTGTGCGTTTTTTCGCACATTATTTTGTCCTTTCCGCGCGAGTTTGCCGTTTCGTGGTTCACGCGGATGAAGCAACCGCTGTATCTATTGTGCCCGGGTCCGAGCTAATTCTGTGCAATCCCAGGCTCTTGTTCGGGAGGTGGGTGGTTAGATGATGGCTGACGTACGCGCAGTCAGGCTTTGAGAAACCGAGGTCGCATAAGCGAGACCTGGGGCACCGGGTATCCGGCTTTCGCAACATTATCGGTGCTTTAAAATCTGATCATGCTCCAAGAAGATCAACCCATTGAAATCAGCTCCGCTGAATTCTAGCTCTGATTCAGTAGCGGCCCGATTCTCCCTTATAAGCCTATACTCTCCCGACTCAACTAAGCTTCCAGTGAAGTCATTCCATACGCTGCATCGGTTGACATTCTTTTCTATATCTATAGAGCAGCGCATGTATGCCCCACCGTCAGCTCCACCGGCCCAGATTGCAGTGTTTGGAATCCCCGCAGGACATACTTTGGGCTCCAGCCGAGCATCGTCGCAGGATGTCAAACCGATCATCAAGGCTAACGTACAAAGCACCGTCAGAAACTTCAACGTGACCTCCAATCATCCAGTGCCAAGGGACTCCAGGCCCCGATTCTGAGGCCTGGGCTACACACGGACGGGCCAATTCCTACAGTGCAGCAGCCCCCGCCTCGGCCACGGCATGATCCTGATCCCCGGACCCGCCGCTAACACCGATAGCCCCGACCACCTTGCCATCCTTCTTCAGCGGAATCCCACCAGCAAAAATCATGATCTTCCCATCATTCGAAGCATGAATCCCAAAGAACTGCCCACCCGATTGCGAATGCGTCGCGAGGTCTTTGGTGGCGATGTCGAAGGCCCGCGAAGTGTAAGCCTTCTTGATAGAGATATCGATGCTCCCTATCCATGCGCCATCCATGCGCGCATGAGCAATCAGATTGCCGCCTGCGTCTGCTACGGCGATGTTCATCGGTTGGCCGATCTCTGCGGCTTTCACTTCCGCGGCCTCAATAACGCGCTTTGCGTCCTTCAACGTAATCATCGTTCTCTCCTCTGGATTCGGTTCGTTCGATTGATACTTCGAGATAACTTCACAAGACTAAGGCTTCTTCTCGCCCAACCCGAAAATCTTCTGTAAAAAATTACGCTTGTCGGTCGAGGGACGCGAACAAGTCTCCTGCGGCACCGTCCCATCCAAAAAGGCCGCCGAATACGAAGTGCTCGGAGACTCAGGGCATCCGCTATCCACCGGCAGATTCGTCGCCTTATCAATCGCCACCATCTGCACGCCTTCCGGCATATTGAAGTCGTGCGTATCCGAGTACTGCGGCAGCTCCACTGCCTTCTTCATGAACTCTGCCCAGATCGGAGCCGCTGCATGGGCGCCCTCGATATCGCCCATGTTCGTGTAATCGTCGTAGCCCAACCAAACAATGCACAGCAGGTTGCTCGTATATCCGGCAAACCAGACATCATGGCTGGTCCCCGTTTTGCCCGCCGCTGGAGCCATGAATCCGCGCCTGCGCACCTCATAACCCGTGCCGGCGTTGATCACATTCTTCAACATGTCAGTGGTCAGGTAAGCCACGCGCGGGTCGAGTATTTGTTTCGAGGTAGGCGCATAGTCGCTTATCACATCTCCTGAGGGGCTGCGCACACTGGCCAGCATCCATGGGTCCAGATGCAGGCCGCCATTGGCGAAAATCGTCCATGCTCCCGCCATATCCAGTGGAGTCGAGACGTAGCTGCCGATCGCTACGGACGGCGTTCCGCGCGCGCTCTTCACTCCCGCCTCACGAGCCAGCGAAGCTACCTGGTCAAAGCCCACCAGCGAAGCCAGACCAATCGTCGCGTTATTCAGAGAAAATTGCAGAGCGTAACGCGCCGTCACTTGTTCGTGATAGCCATGCATATTGCGCGGTGTATATTCCTTGTCGCCCACCTCGTAGGTGGTCTGCTCATCGCTCAGCATCGTAATCGGCGAAAACAGCTCGTCATGCCCGGGCAGATTCGTCCCGGCCACCGCCGTATTGAAGGCGGCCGCATAAACAAACGGCTTAAAAATGGAACCGGTCGGTCTCCTCGCCACCGCGTGGTTCAATTGGCTGGCGCCATAGCTGCGCCCGCCAACCATCGCCAGCACCTGCCCCGTATGCGGATTGAGCGCCACGAGCGCCACCTGCGGGTACGTCGACGGGCCGCCACCCTCACCCTTGTGATGTCTTGCGTACTGCCTGTCCACCTGCTCGTCGACCACATGTATCGTGCTCTCAACAGCAGCCGTCGCAGCCTTTTGCAGGTCAGGATCAAGCGAAGTATAGATATGCAAACCTTCGCGATTGAAATCGCGTTCGCCCAGCTTCTGGTTCAGTTGATCGCGCACCAGGTCTACAAAGTAAGGTGCTTCGCTGGCATCCACGCTCTGTACGGAAAGATGTAAGCCCTCAGCCTTCGCGCTCTCCGCCTGGTCCTTGGTAATGGCGCCTGTTTCCACCATCGAATCCAGCACCAGATTGCGCCGCGCCAGCATTCGGTCAGGGTGACGGTACGGATTGAGATGACTGGGACTTTGAATGAGGCCGGCAAGCATCGCGCACTGCGCCAGATCGAGCTGCTTCACATCCTTGCCGAAGTAGGCCTGCGCCGCCTCGCCAAAACCATTGATCGCAAAACTGCCCTGCTGGCCCAGGTTGATCTGGTTGCCATACATCTGAAAGATCTGCTGCTTACTGAATCTGTGTTCGAGCTGGAAGGTGATGACAATCTCAATCAGCTTGCGCTTGTAGGTTTTTTCTGGTGTCAGAAAGAACCCGCGCGATGCCTGCATGGTCAGCGTCGATCCGCCTTCCATGTAGTTATGCTTGTGCATCAGATCGTTGCGCAGCGCGCCGAGCATTCGCCAATAATCGACGCCACTATGCTCAAAGAATCGGCGATCCTCGATCGCAACCACCGCGTTCACAAGGTTCTTCGGAATCTCGTCATATGTGACCACGCGACGCTTGCCGCGATTGGCGTCTTCACTTAACCCCGTAATCAGCAGCGGCTCGAGTTCGTAACTGGCGAGCGCCTGCCCGCGGTCATCTGTGAGCGCGCGCACGACGCCGCTTTCAAATTGAATCGTCGCGCCATCCTGCGAATGATAGCTCTGCGGACCGGGCCTGACCGTCACGGACTGTCCGGTCGCCGCGTAAGTACCCAACGGTGAAAGATTGGTAGCGCCGTCGGCCGTATACCCTGCCGCGCGCAACTCGTTCACAATCGCCGAAACAGTCAGCTTCTGCCCCGGTCTCACCTCACGAGGAGCGGCATAAATCTTTGCCGTCGTAGCAAACAAAGGCTGCTTCAATCGCTCGTCTACGATGCCC